>OLQS01000017.1_pt1 | contig 135883 bp, 117 predicted proteins | sample 1672291 | NCBI WGS metagenome assembly OLQS01 (sample SAMEA3136668, study PRJEB25190) | human gut metagenome | biome: human gut; feature: human-associated habitat; material: faeces | place: Austria | collected 2013
GGATATCGGACACAGGGGCCGCAAGGGCCCTTACACCAACTTTTTCGACACTACCTTTACCGAGTAGCTGTTACAGATCGAGATTCTTCGGTCGAGTCGGGTCACAGGGTAACGTGCAGGCACAAAAAACGGAGCCGTGTTGCCACGACTCCGTTTCTCAAGAGGATGGGTAAGGGAAGCGAAATTAGCTCAGGTGCCAAATCTCGTCGTTGTACTGGGAGATCGTGCGGTCAGACGAGAAGGTGCCGGCGTTGGCGATATTGATGAGCGTCTTGCGCATCCAGGCGTCCTGGTCCTCGTAGTCGGCCAACACGCGCTCCTTGGTCTGGATGTACTCCTCGATGTCGAGCAGGGCCATAAACCAGTCCTTGCCCTTAATGTCATCGTGCAGGCGCTGCAGGCGCTCGACGTTGCCGGTCGCCATAAAGGCCGGGTTGGTGATGAAGTCCACCAGCAGTTTAATGCCGGGCTTGCGGTAGAGCACACCGGCGTCATAGGTGCCGTCGGCATAGAGCTGCTCGACCTGTTTGGACGAGGCACCAAAGGTATAGATATTCTCGTCGCCCACGAGCTCGGCAATCTCCACGTTGGCGCCGTCGAGCGTGCACAGGGTTAGGGCGCCGTTGAGCATGAACTTCATGTTGGAGGTGCCGCTCGCCTCCTTGGAGGCCAGGCTGATCTGCTCGGAGATATCAGCGGCGGGGATCACGCGCTCGGCGGCGGTGACGTTGTAGTTCTCGATCATGACGACCTGCAGGTAGGGAGCCACGTCGGGGTCGTTTGCAATCCACTGCGACAGCGTCAAGATCAGATGGATGATGTCCTGCGCGATAGTGTAGGCAGGCGCCGCCTTGCCGCCAAAGATGATGGTGACGGGGTGCTTAGGTCTGTTGCCGTTCTTGATATCGAGGTACTTCCAGATGATGTAGAGCGCGAGCATCTGCTGGCGCTTGTACTCGTGGATGCGCTTGACCTGGACATCGATGATGGCGTTGGAGGGAATGGTCACGCCCTGCTCGAGCGCCATGAACTGGCGCATGATGGCCTTGGCCTCGACCTTGGTGGCGGCCAGGCGCTCAAGAACGTCCTTGTCGTCGGCGAACTTGGCGAGTTTGCTCAGATCGCCGGTGCTGCGCCAGTCGGTGCCGATCACATCGTCGAGCAGGCTGGCGAGCGCGGGGTTGGCCCCATGGATCCAGCGGCGGAAGGTGATGCCGTTGGTCTTGTTGGAGAACTTCTTGGGATAGATCTCGTAGAACGGATGAAGCTCGGTGTCCTCCAGGATCTTGGTGTGGAGGGCGGCTACGCCGTTGATGGAGAAGCCAAAGTGGATGTCCATGTGGGCCATGTGGACGGTGTCGTGCTCGTCGATGATGGCGACGCGCGGGTCATCGTGCTCGGCTTTCGCGATCTCATCGAGCTTGACGATAATGTCGGCGATGGCAGGGGAGACCTTCTGCAGGCTGGCGAGCGGCCACTTCTCGAGCGCCTCGGCAAGAATCGTGTGGTTAGTGTAGGCGACCATGGATCGTACGATGGTCACGGCCTCGTCAAACTCGATGCCATGCTCGGTGGTGAGCAAGCGAATGAGCTCGGGGATGACCATGGTGGGGTGCGTGTCGTTAATTTGGACCACGGCATAGTCGGCCAGATCGTGCAGGTTGCTGCCGCGCTCGACGGCCTCGTCGATCAGGAGCTGGGCGGCGTTGCTCACCATGAAGTACTCCTGATAGATGCGAAGTAGGCGGCCCTGCTCGTCGGAATCGTCGGGGTAGAGGAACAAGGTGAGGTTCTTGGCGATCTCGGTCTTGTCGAAGTCGATGGAGCTGCCGGGGACCAGGCCGTCGTCGACGCTTGCCAGGTCGAACAGGCGCAGGCGGTTCTTGGTGGGCTGGCCGTAACCGGGCACATCGATGTTGACGAGCTTGGAAGTAACGGCAAAACCGCCGAACTCGACGGTGTAGGAGCGGTCATCGTCGACTAGGATGTCCTGCTCACCGAGCCACTCGTCGGGGACGGCCTTCTGCTGGTTGTCGACAAAGCGCTGACGGAACAGACCGTAGTGATAGTTGAGGCCCACGCCATCGCCGGTCAAGCCCAGCGTGGCGATGGAATCCAGGAAGCATGCGGCCAAGCGGCCCAGGCCGCCGTTGCCGAGTGACGGCTCGACCTCGAACTCCTCGATCTTGTTGAGGTCGTGGCCTGCGGCGGTGAGCTGGTCCTTAACCTCGTCGTAGATGCCGAGGTCGATCATGTTGTTGATGAGCAGCTTGCCGATCAAAAATTCGGCGGAAATGTAATAGAGCTTTTTCTTGCCGTTGTTGAGCGGGCAGGCGGCGGAGCGCTCCTGCACGAGTTTGACCAGCAGCTTGTAAATGCGACGGTCGTCGAGCTGCTCGAGCGAGGTGCCAAAAGACTGCTCGGCGAGTTCCATGAGGTTAATTTGGGGCATGTTTTCTCCTGTGATGGGTTGTTTCATGTCTGCAATTCATAAGAAGCCCGCGCGAGGGGATTGGGGTGGCCTCGCGCGGGAAAAGCAAGCGCGTCCGCACGGTGGGGAGGGGTCGGGCGCGGTAGCTCCTATTGAGGAAGCTCGATTTCGGCTTCCGACGGGATGCGGAAGTAGGTCTCGGTCCAGTCGGTGAGTTTGTGCTCGAGCTCGCGGGTGATGGCGCCGTCGAGCATGCGCCAGGTCCAGTTGCCGCCCAGCGTGGCAGGGGTGTTGATGCGCGCCTCGTTGCCCAAGTTGAGCAGGTCTTGCATGGTGTAGATGCACGTGTCGCTCACGCTGGCGGCGATGGTGCGGTTGAGTGCATCTGCCATGGGTTCGCCGGCCTGCTGATGGGTGTACAGGGCTGCCTGCTCGCGCTGACGCGGGGTGGCCGTTCCCTCAAACCAACCGCGCGCCGTCTCGTTGTCGTGGGTGCCCACATAGGCGACGGTGTTGGCGATGTAGTTATGCGGCAGGTAGTACGAGTTGGTGCCCTCAAAGGCAAACTGCAGGATCTTCATGCCGGGGAAGCCCGAGTTGTCGCGCATGTCGATGACGCCGGGGGTGAGGAAGCCCAGGTCCTCGGCGATGATGGGCAGCGTGCCGAGCTTTTCCTCGAGCGTCTTGAAGAACTTGAGGCCGGGACCCTGCGTCCACGAACCGTAGGACGAATCGGGCGAGGAGAACGGCACCTCCCAATAGGCCTCGAAGCCGCGGAAGTGATCCAGGCGGATGACGTCGTACATGTCGAGGGCGGCGCGAATGCGGCCCTCCCACCAGGAGAAGCCGTCGGACTCCATGGCGTCCCAGTCGTAGATGGGGTTGCCCCAGTACTGGCCGGTGGCCGAGAACTGGTCGGGCGGCGTGCCGGCGACGCTCACGGGATTGCCGGCGGCGTCGATCTTAAAGAGCTCAGGCGTCGCCCACATCTCGACGGAGTCACGCGAGACATAGATGGGCAGGTCGCCGATGATGAGAATGTCGCGCTCGTTGGCATAGGCCTTGAGGCGGCTCCACTGGCGATCGAAGAAGTACTGCGTCATCTGGTGGTAGAGCATACGCGCTGGATGGTCGGCGCAGACCTTGGCAGAAGCCTCGCCGCGGGTGCGGAGCTCCGCGGGCCACTCCCAAAACGCCTTGAGACCGCACTCCTCTTTGACGGTCATGAACTCACAGTAGGGGATGAGCCAGTCCTCGTTGGCCTGGATAAAGTCATCGAAATCGGCCGGCTTGTCGGCGGCAAAGCGCTCGGCGGCGCGGTCGAGAATCTGACGGCGGCCACCAAAGATGGCACCGTAGTCGACATTGCTGGGGTCGGATCCCAGATACACGCCATCGATATCGCGCTGCTCCAGATACCCTGCCTCGATAAGCTCGGCAAAGTCGATAAAGTTGGGGTTGCCTGCGCGGGCCGAGAACGACTGATAGGGCGAATCGCCATAGCTGGTCGTCGTAAGGGGCAGAATCTGCCAGTAATGTTGTTTGCACGAGGCGAGATAATCGACGAAGTCGTAGGCATTCCAGCCAAAGCCGCCGATTCCGTATGGTCCGGGCAGAGATGAGACGGGCATGAGGACGCCGCTTGCACGCTCCATGAATGCGCTCACCAACCTTCTTGTTGTGGGGTCGGCCTGCCGATGGGTGTGCAGTCCGCCTCCGATGTTCTGATTCGATACGCCTATTGTAGAACATGTTGTTTAAACATGTACAGGCAAGATAAAAAAGTTGGTCGATTTTCGGCGAATGGTTACATGCCATGAAAAAAGCCCCGACCTCACAACATGAGATCGGGGCAAGAGCGGTATGTAGGTTTTTGCTACTCGGCGTCGGCGAAGCCGTTGGGGTTGTGGCTCTGCCAGTTCCAGCTATCGCGGCACATGTCCGCGATGTCGTACTGGGCCTTCCAGCCCATCATGCGCTCGGCCTTGGAGGCATCGCACCAGTTGGCAGCGATGTCGCCGGCGCGGCGCTCGCGGATCACGTAGGGCAGCTCCTTGCCACAAGCCTTGGAGAAGGCGGCGACGACCTCGAGTACCGAGGTGCCGGTGCCGGTGCCCAGGTTAAAGATCTCGACGCCGGTCTTGCCGTTCATCCAGTTAAGGGCGGCAACGTGACCGGAGGCCAGATCGCACACGTGGATGTAGTCGCGCACGCCGGTGCCGTCGGGGGTGGGGTAGTCGTTGCCAAAGACCTGAACGGCCTCGAGCTTGCCCACGGCGACCTGGGCGACATAAGGCACCAGGTTGTTGGGGATGCCCTTGGGGTCCTCGCCGATCAGACCCGACGGATGGGCGCCGATGGGGTTGAAGTAACGGAGCAGCACGACGTCCCACTCGGGGTCGGCGGTGTGGACGTCCATAAGGATCTGCTCGATCATCCACTTGGTCCAACCATAGGGGTTGGTCGCGGGCTTCTTAGGATCCTCCTCGGTGACGGGCGGGTTGTCCGGGTCGCCGTAGACGGTCGAGGAGCTCGAGAAGATGATGGACTTGCAGCCATGGTTGCGCATGACGTCGATGAGCACCAGGGTGTTCTCGATGTTGTTGTGATAGTACTCGACGGGCTTGCTCACTGACTCGCCGACGGCCTTAAAGCCGGCAAAGTGGATGACGCGGTCGATCTGATGGGTATCGAAGATCTTGTTCATCGCATCGCGGTCGAGCACGTTGGCCTCGTAGAAGGTGAGGTTCTTGGCGGCCTCGTCGCCCACGATGGTCTTGACGCGGTCGACGGCGACGGCGCTGGAGTTGGAGAGATCATCGACGATGACGACCTGGTAGCCACCCTCGAGCAGCTGAACGACGGTGTGCGAGCCGATAAAGCCGGCGCCACCGGTAACGAGGACACAGGTGTCTTTGGGGTCGAGTGCTTTGGACATGTAGTCTCCTATCGAATCAGGAACACTTCTTCAGGGGAGTATAGCGCAGGCAGGGACGCCCAAATCGTGCGCTGTAGGAAAAGCAGAGGATTGTGCTAACGTACTCATAGAAGAGCTTGCGTACGCATAACCTGATCTTTGACATTTGCTTACGAGCCGCTGACCTTGTAGTTTCCTGCCGTTCGTGGAAATCGTTGGGACGCGCCATATGTACGCTAATATGTATGAGTTGAGCGACATATAAATAAGCATGTAACGGAGTACATATGTCACCAAACAGCGATTCCATCCTTTCCCAGGAGCTCTCGCGCCGCACTGCCCTCAAGGCCCTGTTCGGCGCCGCTTCTGCGGCAGTTCTTTTTGGCCTGCCCGCTCGCGCCCATGCGGCGGAGGCTTCCAAAGAAACCACCGATAAACTGAATGCCGCCCAGGCCCAGCTCGACGAGGTTCAGGCCCAGCTCGACAGCATCGCAAATGAGTATGCGGCGCTGGCCAACAAGAATGCCCAGACCCTCAACGACATCGAGAATGTCCAGGGCAAGATTGACGACACGCAGGCCCAGATCGATGAAAAGAAGGCCGAGCTCAAGAAGAAGCGCAACGACCTTTCCGATCGCGTGGCCGCCAGCTACAAGTCCGGCGGCACGAACATCCTGTCGCTGCTGCTCGCCTCGGGTTCGTTTGAGGAGCTCGTCGCTAATGCGCACTATGTTGAGAAGATCAACAAGAGCGACCGCGACGCCATCGAGGACATTCATACCATCCAGGAAGAGCTCGATGCGCAAAAGACCGAGCTCGAGTCGCAGAAGGCCGACTTAGAGAAGCTCAAGGACCAGCAGACTGCCCAGATGCAGGACATGCAGGCCAAGCAGCAAGAAGTCCAGACCGTGCTGAACGGTCTTTCCGACGACGTCAAGGAGCTCATGGCTCAGCGCGATTCCGAGATCCTCGCTGCTGCCCAGGCTGAGGAGGCCGCTAGGAAGGCTGCCGCTGCCGCGGCTGCCGCGAACAAGAACAATTCCTACTCGGGTGGTTCGAGCTCGGGTGGTGGATCGTACGCGCCCGGAACTCCGCAGCAGAATGCCGGCTCGGGCAAGCAGCAGGCTGTCGTCAACGCGTGCTACTCCACGCCTTCGCCGGGTCAGAACTGGTGCGCGGCGTGGGTCACCAATGTCTTCCGTAACGCCGGCGTTGGCTACTTTGGAGGCAATGCGTGCGACATGTTTAACGCCTGGTGCTATAGCTCCGACCGCTCGGCGCTGCAGGTGGGCATGATCGTGGCCGATTCCTCGCACAGCGGCACGGGTGCTCCGGGCCTTATCTACGGTCATGTGGGTATCTACGTTGGCGGCGGCATCGTTATGAGCAACGAGGGTGCCATTACGTCTAAGTCGCTCGATTCGTTTATTAGCTTCTATGGCACTGGCTCTGGCGTGCGTTGGGGCTGGCTCGGCGGTATTGCGCTGTCGTAAAGCCGACGGGCACGCGGCCCTCTCGGGTTCGGGGCGCGACTCACCGGACTGGTTGTCTGAATAAATATGGTGAAGGCCCCTTTCGGGGCCTTCTTTTTTAGAGGAATTCGCCTACTCGGTGGACTTCGGGTTCTAGGTCTACGTTGAATTGGTCTTTGACGGTTGCCTGGATGTGGCGGATGAGTTCGTCGACATCGGCGGCGGTGGCGTGGTCGGCGTTGACGATGAAGCCGCAGTGCTTCTCGCTCACCTGCGCGCCGCCAACGGCGTGTCCTCGCAGGCCGGCATCCATGATGAGCTTGCCGGCAAAGTAGCCCTCGGGGCGCTTGAAGGTGGAGCCGGCACTCGGCATGTCGAGTGGCTGCTTGTCCTCGCGGCGCTGGCGGTAGTCGTCCATGTCGGCCTTGATCATCGCGGCGTTGCCCGGTGCGAGGTTGAAGGTGGCAGAAAGAACGATAAAGCCGTCGTCGGCGATGCGGCTCTTTCGATAACCCAGGTTGAGCTCGTCGACATCGAACTCGATGATATTGCCGCTGCCGCGGGTGCCGTCGTCGAGCTGGCGAGCGGGTTTGTAGACACGCACGGACTCCAGCACATCGGCCATGCAGGCACCGTAGGCACCGGCGTTCATGTAGCAGGCGCCGCCGACCGATCCGGGGATGCCCGAGATGGGCTCCATGCCGGTGAGACAGGCCTCGGCTGCCGCGGCTGCGACATCGGAAAGCAGCGCGCCGGCTGCCGCCGTGACGTGCGTGCTGTCGATCGTAATGTCGGAGAGGCCTTCGCCCAGCGCCACGACGACGCCGCGGATGCCCTTGTCGCCGACGAGTAGGTCGGAGCCGTTGCCCACGATGGTGAGGGGCAGATCGCAGCGATAGCAGGTATCGAGCGTGGCGACGAGGCCCTGCTCGGTATCGGGCGTGACAAAGACGTCGGCCGGGCCGCCGATCTTAAACGTGGTGTGCTCGCGCATGGGCTCGCTCATCAGTACGTTGTCCTCGCCGGCAACGCCAGCAAGCGCGCACAGCAGGTCCTCGTTAAAAAAGTCGTTCTCGTGCATACGAATATCCGCCTTTTGGTGGTTGTTGTCATCAATCGATTGCAATATACCCCACCCGGACGGATTTGGTGCGCTGGCGGCGATAAAACAGCCGTCTACCGGATTGGTAAAGTGTTTATCACCGAGGTAGAGGGGTAGTCGCTATACTTTCAAGAGATTGCGCGTAAACCCGGAAGGAGCGAGATGGCCAACAAAGTCACCCTCAAGCAGATCGCCCAGGAGGTGGGGCTTTCCCCCTCGTCGGTCTCGCTTGTGCTCAATAATCGGCCCTGTCGCATCTCGGAAGAAAACCGCAAACTCATCAAGGAGGTCGCGGCGCGCAACCACTATGTTCCTAACCAGATTGCGCGTAGCCTGGTCATGCGCGAGTCGCGCACCCTGGGCCTTATCGTCCCTAACATCGAGAGCCGCTTTTTTGCCTCGCTCGCCGGTAGCCTGGAAAAGCGCTGCCGCGAGGACGGCTATGCGCTCTTTATTACCAGCTCGGGCGGAAGCGCCGATGACGATCTGGAGCTGCTGCGCCAGCTGGTGACGCGCGGCGTTGATGGCGTCTTCCTGGTCGTAGGTGACGAGTTCTCCGACGACCGCGCCCTGCGCGAAGAAGTCAGCCATCTGCCTATCCCTGCCGTGATGGTCGACCGTGCCATTGAGGGGCTCGAGTGCGACAAGGTGATGTTCGACCACGAGATGGGTGGCTACATGGCCACCCGCTATCTGATCGAGCAGGGCCACCGTCGCATTGCCTGCTTGGTTAACGCACGCCGTTCCAATACGGGGCGTAAACGACTTGCCGGCTATGAGCGCGCGCTGCGCGAGGTTGGCTTGCCTATCGACGCACGTTTGGAGTTTGAGAGCGAGTACTACATTCCGAGCGCCTACGAGGCCTCGGAGGCAGTGCTCGCGACCGACGCCACCGCCGTATTTGCAAGCTCGGATAACATTGCCCTCGGTTTGCTCAAGCGCTTGCACGAGATGGGGAAGAGCATTCCGGGTGACATTTCGGTCGTAAGCTATGACAACTCGGCGGCCGACGTTCTCTTTGAGCCGGCGCTGACCGCGATTGAGCAGGATCCTGGTGTCCTTGCGGAGCATGCTTTTGGCTGCATGTCCAAGCGTCTTGCCGGTAGGGGCGGCAGGCGTGCCGAAGAGGTCGTCCTGGAGCCGGCGCTTATCGTTAAGGGCAGCGTGCTCGAGCTTACCGAATGTAGCTAAGCGTACTTGTTTGTTTGCATAGATTGCATGCGGAGTGTCCGCTATTTGCCGGCGGGGCCGGGGTGCCTGCCTTGTTTTGAAAAGTGGGCTCCGCGAACTTCTCAAAACAAGGCAGGCACCCCGGCCCTCGTCCGTAAACTCTTCCGCTGGGCGAGCCATAGACGCCGCGTACCGATACGGTAAAGTGGCGGCTTGAAATTGGTGCTATATTCAGCTTGAGTTGTTTAATGCTAGTACGGGAGGGTGATATGGGGCTGTTCAAGAAGAAAAACCCGCAGGATGCCTTTGATCCCGATGTGTTTACCATCACGGATACGATTTTGGACCCACCGCGGTTTACGTTTTTGCCGGCTATCTACCAGGATGCCACGCGCCGCAAGTGGGCCGTGCATCAGCGCGGCGGCGAGCCGAAGATTTTTGACTATGCGGATGTGCTGCAGTGCGAGATTGCCGAGACCGGAAATCCCGAGGATGTGCCGGAGCTCAGCAAACGCGAACTGGCTCAGCAGATTTTGATTAATCCAGCTCAGGCTACCAAAAACAACGCTGCCAAGCGTAATATGTGCCTTGGTATGGGTGTCATCGTTGTCGTGCAAACCGGCAAGGATGAGATTTCGAAGCTTGAGATTCCGGTGACCGCGGGCGAAGTCAAGCGAGACTCCGGCCTATATCGGTCGTATCGGAACGTTGCGGAGCAGATCAAAGAAGCCTTCGACGCCATGAGGCGTCCGGAGCAATGATTCCTGCAGCATCAAGCAGTTGAGGAGTCTTGCCCATGTCGAGTGAACCATATGCGATTCCGCCCAAAGACCGCGCCTTTGAGGGCATTCTTTGGTATATCAAACATTATGACCTGCAGAGTGGCGACCGGCTGCCCGCCGAGCGTGTGCTCTGTGAAGAGCTGGGCGTGTCGCGCACGGCGTTGCGTGCTGCGATCACGCGCCTTATTTCGTGCGGAACTATGGAAAGCCGCCGCGGTTCGGGCACCTATGTGTGTCCTCCCAAACCGCTGAACATCTTTCAGGAAACATGGAACTATACGCAGGCGGTGGAGAGGGTTGGCTCAAAGTCGACCGCGCACCTGGTTTGGTCCAAGGTCGTGTATGCCGATATCGATCTTGCCCAAAAAGCCCAGATCGACCTGGGCATGCCGCTCTTCTGCATTCGGCGCGTGCGTGTGGTCAACGGTTCCCCGGCATCGATCGAGACGGCTTACGTCAATCTGTCTTTGTGCCCCTCGCTTCCCGATCACGATTTTGAGCAGGAAAGCCTCTACGACGTTTTGCTCAAGGAGGGGAATGTCCATGTGACGCACGGCAAGGAGCATATTTCCATCAGCCGTCTGAACGCCGACGAGGCCAAGTTGCTGAATGCTCAGGAGGGCACGCCGGTGTTTTACAAGGCTTCGCACGAGCGCGACGAGACCGATGGCTTTGTCGAGTATTGCAAGTCCGTGATTCTGCCGACCAAGTATCGTTTTGCCGATAACGGCGAGGCAGACGGCGTTGCGACGAAGGTGGGTGTCGAATGGCTGATGCAGTAGAAGACTTGCCGGTTTACAAACAAATTCGCCGCTGTATTGCGGAGCGAATCGAGCGCGGCGACTACCCGACGGGCTCGATGATTCCGTCCGAAAACGAGCTGGCCGAGGAGTTTGGCACGACACGCCTGACAATCCGAAGCGCCATGGACGAGCTGGTCAAAAGTGGCCAGATTCGTCGCGTGCAGGGCAAAGGCGCCTTTGTGGGACACAAGTGGTTTGACGAGCACGAACGCAAGGGCGGCTTCCGCCAGTCGGTTTTGGCATCGGGCGCGACGCCGTCGGTGCGCATCCTGGCGCGCTCCAAACGCTACGCCGGCCCGTATTATGCCGACTTGTTTGGCATCGCCGAGGACGATCTGCTTTACTCGGTGCGCCGCCTCAACTGCATCGATGGTGAGCCCGTATCGATCGAGATGACACTGATTCCGTGCCTGCTGTTTCCGGGCATCGAAGACGTGGACATTTCGGTCTTCAGCCTGTTCGAGACCTACGATATGTTGGGACGCAAGCCAGATCAGTCGGTAGAGAAACTCGATATCGAGGCGCTGGGCGCACGCGATGCGAGTTTGCTCAATCTTGAGCCGGGCGATCTGGCGCTCGTGCTGGAAGGCCTGACCTATGACTCGAGTGGGCAGGCAATCGAGCATGCCAAGTCTTTTACCCGCGGCGACGCCGGCGGATATACCTACAACTATTAGCGTCTAGAGCGTCCCTGCGCATGGCGGGGGCGCTCGTTTTTACGGATATATGTCGCTTGACCGATGAGCGGCAAAAACTGACCGTCTACCGAGAGGGGAGGATGAAATCATAAAATCGGTATTAAAAACGGCTAACCTGTAATCGTTCACTGGTATTAAGAACCTTTGAATTGTTGAGCTTGGGGCCAAGATGTCCACAAGGTTAAGCGGTGCGACGGGGCGGCAAGCCCGTTCATTCCGTGCGACAATTCAAACTGCTCGTGAAAGGAGCGGGAATGAAGGAGACCGAGAAGATCGAGATCATGCACTTCGACCAGGAGGGCTACCTCGAGGACGGCAGGAACGTCTACGAGGCCGGCAAGAAGATGACCGCCCTGGCCGACCGCGTGCACGAGGAGGGCTACGACGCCGTCTTCCTGATGGGCGTCGGCGGCACCTGGGACGAGTTCATGCAGCTCGAGTACCTCATGAACAAGTTCGGCGACCGCGACCTCGAGGTCTACCTGATCCACGCCGCCGAGTGGAACGTCATGGGCCACAAGCGCATGACCGACAGGTCCGTCGTGCTGACCGCCTCCGAGTCCGGCACCACCCCCGAGGTGCTCGAGGCCGTCGGCAAGATGAGGGAGATGGGCGTGCGCGTCTTCGCCATGACCAACCCCGAGGGCAAGATCGGGCAGGCCGTGGGCGCCGAGAACTGCGTCATGATGGCCTCCGACCACGGCGCCGGCGGCTGCGAGAAGGGCTACTACCTCGCCGACTGCTTCGGCCTGCGCCTGCTCAACCGCCGCGGCTGCTTCCCCAAGTTCGACCTGTTCATCGAGCAGACGAAGGACGTCTGGAAGGACATGCTCGACATCCGCAAGCGCTTCGAGCCGCGCGCCGAGGAGCTCGCCAGGAAGTACGCGCTGGCCGACTACACCATGTTCATCGGCTCGGGCGCGCTGTGGGGCGAGACCATCCTGTACTCCATGTGCCTGCTCGAGGAGATGCAGTGGAAGCGCATCCGCCACATCACCTCGCACGACTTCTTCCACGGCACGCTCGAGCTGCTCGAGCCCGGCGTCCCGGTGTTCCTGTTCATGGGAGAGGACGAGTGCCGCGCCCTCGACGAGCGCGTCCGCGCCTTCCTCACCAGCGGCGTGACCGGCGACGAGGACTACGTCATCATCGACACCGCCGAGTACGCGATCCCGGGCCTGGACGACGACTTCCGCGTCATCGTGTCCCCCTGGATCCTGTCCGTGCTGACCACCGACCGCCTCGCGCGCAACTACGAGCTGGTCACCAAGCACAACCTCAAGTACCGCCGCTACTACCACCAGTTCGACTACTAATTTCATTTGGGGGAAACCGCAATGAGGCAATACATCTTCGCCAGCCACGCGCATTTTGCGACCGGCATCAAGGAGAGTACCGAGCTGCTCTCGGGCGCGCGCGATAACGTCCACGACCTGTCGATGTTTGTCGACGGCCGCACCGATGTCGCCGAGGAGGCCGCCAAGCTCCTGGCGACCTTCGACCCCGCCGACGACGTAATCGTGTGCACCGACCTGTTTGGCGGCAGCGTCAACAACGAGTTCACCAAGATCGTCCAGACGCGCCCCAACACCTACCTGGTTGCCAACATGAATCTGCCGCTGCTGATCCAGCTGCTCTTTTCGGACCAGGAGGCTCCCGCCGATCAGGTTATCCGCGAGATCCTCGCGGCTGACGACACGCGCGTCAAGTTTGTCAACGACCTGCTGACCGATGCGGATGACGAGGAAGAGTTCTAGTCACCGCCTGCTATTAATGGGGCCGGGTTTCCGGCATGAGACCTTTGGGGGTCAATCATGATTCAACTGCTTCGCGTCGACCATCGTCTGCTTCATGGCCAGGTGGCCGTCTCTTGGGTCCAGGGCTTGGGTTCTGACTGCATCTTCTGCGTTGGCGACAAGGTTGCCAACGATCCCGTCTGGAAGACTACGCTCAAGATGGGAAAGCCGGCCAACGTCAAGCTCGTCATCAAGGACATGGAGCACGCCATCGAGGCCATCAACTCCGGTGTTACCGATAAGTACAAGATGATCATCTGCGTCGCCAGCATCGCCGAGGCCAAGCAGCTTGTCGACGGCTGCCCGCAGATCACCTCCATCAACCTGGGCAACACCAAGTCCAAGGACGAGCAGCGTCCCGATGCCCGTAAGATCTCCCGCCAGATCTTTGTGACTGCTGCCGAGGAAGAGGACATTCGTGAGCTCGTCGGCCGCGGTGTCGAGGTCGAGATTCGCGCTCTGGCCGACGACCCCAAGGTCGATGCCCTAAGCGCCCTCTAATTGAGAACCACGGGCGGCGCGCACGGCGCCGCCCCTATTCGTGGGCGTACCGGATAAACGCTTTACCCGTTACCCCCATCTACCGTTCACCGGGAGTACACGTCCGTTGAGCGATTGGTATTAAATAGTTTTCTCATGACTATATAATTGGTATCAAATCATTTGCACCGGTTTAGGTGTTAACAGCACACCGGTACAAGCTGGATCTGTCTAGGCGATTGTCGGCATGGAAAAGGGCGCGCTGACAAGTCGGGAATCGCCGCGCGGATCCAAGAGGGATCAAAGGGAGGAACAATGCTTGTTCAAGCGATCCTCATCGGACTTATCGCTGCCTTCGGTAAGCTCGATTATCAGCTCGGTACGCTCCATGCGTTCCGCCCGATCGTTCTGTGCCCGCTCGTCGGCATAGTCCTCGGGGACCTGCAGTCCGGCCTCGCCATCGGTGCGAGCCTCGAGCTGCTCTTCATGGGTTCAATCTCCATCGGCGCTTACGTGCCGCCCGATGAGTGTATTGGCGGTGTGCTCGCCTGCGCCTTCGCTATTCAGCTGGGTCAAAGCACCGAGGCCGCTATCGCGCTCGCGATGCCCATCGCCACTCTGTGCCTGGCCATTAAGAACGTCGTCAACGCCGGTATGCCCCTTCTGGTCGACCGTGCCGACGTCTTTGCCAGCAAGGGTAACCTCAAGGGTATCTACGCTATGCACTGGATTATCGGTCTCGTGATTGTCGTCCTGGCCTTTATCCTGTGCTCGGTCTCCTTCTATCTGGGTGCCGACGCCGTTCAGGGCCTGCTCGACTTCATCCCGACGTTCGTCCTCGATGGCTTTGGCGTCGCAGCCAACATCCTGCCTGCCATGGGCTTCGCCATGCTCGGCCGTCTGGTGCTTACCAAGCAGCTCGTGCCGTTCTACTTCCTGGGCTTCCTGCTGTGCTCCTATGCCAACGTGCCCGTCCTCGGCGTCGCCCTGATCGCAATCATCATCGGCATCGACAAGTACGACCTGCTGGGCCTTGGTGGCGCCCAGTCCCAGCTTTCTGTGGAAGGGGATGAGGACGATGACTTCTAATTCCGAGAACCAGATTACTCGCTCCGACCTCATTAAGAGCGCCGTGAACACCGGCGCCCTGGGCATGGAATTCTCCTGGACCTACTACAAGCAGATGAACATTGCCTTCTGCCTGATGGTCGCCAACATGCTCAAGAAGATCTATGCCGGCCGTCCCGATGATTACGCCGAGGCCTTGCACCGTCACAGCGCATTCTTCAACATCACCCCGCAGCTCGCTCCCTTCGTGGGCGGCATCGCGATGGCCATGGAAGAAAAGGTCGCTCGTGGCGAGGTTGAGCCCGAGAGCGTCAACGACATCAAGGCCGCCCTCATGGGTCCGCTTTCCGGCCTGGGTGACTCCTTCTTCCTGTCCACCCTGCGCGTCGTCGCCGCTGCCGTGGGTATCAGCCTGTGCCAGGCCGGCAACGTCTTTGGCCCCATCGCCTTCCTGCTCGTCTACAACATCCCGGCGTTCCTGATTCGTATCTTTGGCGCTATCAAGGGTTATGAGCTAGGCATTGGCTTCCTCGACGAGGCTCAGAAGACCGGCCTGATGCAAAAGATCATGGCCTGCGTCGGCATTGTCGGCGTTATGGTCGTCGGCGCCATGAGCAAGGACATGTTCTGGGCTTCGTTGCCCATCGCCATTGGTCAGGGCGACTCCGCCCAAACTCTCCAGGACATCCTGGACGGCATCATGCCCGGTATGCTCGGTATGGCCGCCTTCTGGCTCTACTACTGGCTGCTCTCCAAGAAGATCAACCCGATGGTCCTGATCCTCTGCACCATGGTCGTGGGCATCATCGGCGCTTACTTTGGCGTGCTTGCCTAATATGTTCGAATCGCGCTTCCATCGCGTCTAACGGTTGCGTCGATCTTTGGGGGGCTTGTCGCATCTGCGGCGGCCCCCTGTTTTTTAAAACTCCGTACGAAAGGGGAGGGCTATGGTCGTACCCGAGCTTTCGCTCATGAACATCAACCATCGTTACTACAGCATCGAGACGTTTTTTAAGGCTGCAGGTGAGGCCGGCTATCGCAATATCGAGCTGTGGACCGGCTCGATGCACCTGTATGTGGATTGCCATGAGCACGATTCGGTGGATAAGATTCGTGATCTTGCCGCCCAATACGGTATCAAGATCGTGTGCGTGTGCCCCGAGCAGAACAACCCCAAGCCGTGGAACGTCGCGGTGCGCGGTGAGGCGGGCCAAAAACGCATCCTCTCGTACTTTAAGAATGTGATCGACGTTGCCGTTGAGTTGGGCGTGCCGCAGATTCTGGTGACGAGTGGTTGGGCCTATCTGGACGAGCCGGCTGAGGACGCCTGGGCCCGCAGCGTTGCCATGCTGCGCTCGGTGTGCGACTACGCCGATACGCGCGGTATTCGCGTCGCGCTCGAGGCCCTGCAGCCGTCGGAGTCCGTGTTGGTCAACACCGCACAGGATGTCGCGCGCATCCTCGAGGCGGTCGATCGTCCCAACCTGAAGGCCTGTATCGACTTTGGCGCCATGGAAGTTGCCGGCGACACGATCGACGGCTACTTTGAGGTTTTGGGCGACAAGATCGTTCACACCCACTTTGTAGATGTGGGCGGTGGCACGACGCATCTTGCCTGGGGCGACGGCGAGCGTGATATGCGTGCCGACCTCGAGGCACTCATGCGCCACGGCTATACGGGCTATGTCTCGGCCGAGACGTGTGATGGCCGCTACTATCAGGATCCGTCCAAGGCGACGACTCAGGTTATCGAGATGTATCGCCGTGTGACAGCGGAGATGGAAGCCGAATAACTAAACTGCGCGGTTGCGCCGGAAACGCTTGGGCGGGTCTGGCGCAACGCTTTTATATCTGGCGAGTTGTGGGGAACCCGTTGGCAGTAGCGCTCGAAATAGACAACTATTGGCGTTGTAATACCACTCGGGCGAGGAAACCGACCGTTCGCCGCAAATCTCCGTGAGTTTGGATTGGTATTAAATAACAAGCAATCGTATGGCTATAATTGGTATCAGCAAGAAGCGCGATGTATAGAATTGCGCACATGTGATGGGAGGACACACATGAAGGAGACCGAGAAGATCGAGATCATGCACTTCGACCAGGAGGGCTACCTCGAGGACGGCAGGAACGTCTACGAGGCCGGCAAGAAGATGACCGCCCTGGCCGACCGCGTGCACGAGGAGGGCTACGACGCCGTCTTCCTGATGGGCGTCGGCGGCACCTGGGACGAGTTCATGCAGCTCGAGTACCTCATGAACAAGTTCGGCGACCGCGACCTCGAGGTCTACCTGATCCACGCCGCCGAGTGGAACGTCATGGGCCACAAGCGCATGACCGACAGGTCCGTCGTGCTGACCGCCTCCGAGTCCGGCACCACCCCCGAGGTGCTCGAGGCCGTCGGCAAGATGAGGGAGATGGGCGTGCGCGTCTTCGCCATGACCAACCCCGAGGGCAAGATCGGGCAGGCCGTGGGCGCCGAGAACTGCGTCATGATGGCCTCCGACCACGGCGCCGGCGGCTGCGAGAAGGGCTACTACCTCGCCGACTGCTTCGGCCTGCGCCTGCTCAACCGCCGCGGCTGCTTCCCCAAGTTCGACCTGTTCATCGAGCAGACGAAGGACGTCTGGAAGGACATGCTCGACATCCGCAAGCGCTTCGAGCCGCGCGCCGAGGAGCTCGCCAGGAAGTACGCGCTGGCCGACTACACCATGTTCATCGGCTCGGGCGCGCTGTGGGGCGAGACCATCCTGTACTCCATGTGCCTGCTCGAGGAGATGCAGTGGAAGCGCATCCGCCACATCACCTCGCACGACTTCTTCCACGGCACGCTCGAGCTGCTCGAGCCCGGCGTCCCGGTGTTCCTGTTCATGGGAGAGGACGAGTGCCGCGCCCTCGACGAGCGCGTCCGCGCCTTCCTCACCAGCGGCGTGACCGGCGACGAGGACTACGTCATCATCGACACCGCCGAGTACGCGATCCCGGGCCTGGACGACGACTTCCGCGTCATCGTGTCCCCCTGGATCCTGTCCGTGCTGACCACCGACCGCCTCGCGCGCAACTACGAGCTGGTCACCAAGCACAACCTCAAGTACCGCCGCTACTACCACCAGTTCGACTACTAAGAGCTGGCCGCAGGGCCGATATCTTGGCTGGTTGATATCTCGACCCTACACAAGGGCGTCCGCATTCGTGCGGGCGCCCTTTTTGCGTTGCCGTCGGCGCAGGGTGTCCTCGGCGGAAATCTCATCCCGGAATTTCGGCTCAGAGTGGGATGCGGTTTCCGGATGCGTCCCATTCTGAAGCCCCGAAACGGGACGCGCTTTCCGCTTGGGGTCCTATCCGGAAAGCTCATCCCGTTCCGAGCATCAAATCCGGGACATGCTTTCCGCGCTCCGCCCCTTGCAGAAAGCGCGTCTCCTTCCAAACACAAATCTTGCGGTACAGCTTCTGCAAAGACGCGAAGTGGCCGCTGACAGCAAAGAGGGGCTGCCGAGACAATGCCCGACGGCCCCTCCCCTCATAACTTGCTATCGATGCCAATCGCCACAAGGGCGCGGCTGCCTACTTGCTGATCGCGCCCGTCATATAGATAAACTGCACGCGATTTATATGTCCGCCCTGCTCGCCGTTGACAAAGTCCGTCGGCGTAAAGCCGGGGTTGAGCATTTCCTCGATCTTGTCCTTAACGGTGTCGATGACCTGAGTATCGAGATTGCTCGTTCGGTCGGTAAGCTCCTGCATGCCGTTGCCGAGCTCGGATGCGCCGCTGGCAAGCGTACCTGCACCCGAGGAGAGAAGATTCATGCCGCTAGCAAGGCTAGCAGCACCTGTCTTGAGCTGCGCCGCACCGTTGTTGAGCTGTGATGCGCCGTTGGCAAGCGCGGGCGTGGCACCGTTGAGCTGCTGTGTGCCCGCAGCAAGCTGGTCGGTGCCCGCGGCAAGAGCCGCGGCGCCATCGCTCAGCTGACCCGCGCCCGTTGCTGCAGAGCCAACACCGGCGACAAGACCGGGGTTCACGGCCGTGGGGTTTGCCGGGTTGATCGCGCTGTTCATATAGGCGATGGCTCCGGCCAGGCTCAGCTGTTGGCCATCCTGGACAGTGGTGTAGCCCTGAATGGCGCTATCGAGCGCGGTGACGGCACCCTGGGCGCCGCCCTGGGCGCCGGCCGCCTGGGCCAAAGTCGTAACCTGATCGGTAAGCGTGCCAAACATGGACTCGGCACCCTTAAGGCCCTGCGACACCTGCGTGTTAAGACCCTGCGCGCCCGCAACGGCATTGGATGCAGAATCGAGAAGCGCGGTAAGACCCGTCGCATCGGCGCTCGATGCCGCCGTGGCGGCGGCACCCGCGCTGGTAGCAGCACTGCCGGCACTTGCGGTGGCGGCATCCAGCTGTGCCGTAGCCTCGCTTAGCTTGGCTGCCGCAGCCTTGGCGGAGTCGAGATCGGCCGCGTTATCCAGCGCGTCCTGAGCATCGGCGACCGCCGCCTTGGCAGCGGCAATAGATGCAACGGTGCTCTCGGCGCCAGCCTTTGCGCTCTCGGCGTTAGCCTTTGCCGCATCGTTGCCCATGGCGCTCGCGGCCTGCTTTGCCCCGCCGAGCGCCTGCTGTGCACCGGCAAGGTACTGCCCCTCGCCGCTGAGCGCCGCCGTAAGACCCTGCGGCCCGTACAGCGCGCTGTAGGCGTTGCCCGACGTAGCGGTCACGGCGTCCTGGGCCGCCTTGGCCGCAGCCTGCGCCTTGGCAAGGTTTGCCTCCTGAGCCTGCTTGCCCAGCGTCAGCGCGTCGACGTACGTATCGGACCCAGCGGCAATTCCACTTATGCCGCCCGAGATCTGCTGTGCGCTCCCCTGCAGCTTGGAAAGGCCCGCCGAAAGATCGGACGCACCGCCCTTAAGCTGCACGGCACCGGCATTAACCCCCTCGGCACCGGCATTAAGGTTGCTCACGCCTTCGACCAGCGTGGGGACCTGCGCGTTGAGCTGACTCGTACCCGCCGCGAGCGCAGCGGCGCCACTGGACAGCGTGCCGGCACCGGTATTGGCCGTGGCAAGCGAGGCCGCGAGCGTCTTGACACCGTCGGCAACCTGGCCAGCACCGCTATTGGCCGTAGCAATACCGTTGGAGAGCTCCACGAGCTGGCTCGTATCCATGCTGCTCGAGTCCACATCGATGGCAAGATTCAGCGGCACGCCGACAATCTGCCAGCCATCAAACTCAAAATCCTCAACATCGGTCGTAATGGTGTAGTCTCCGGTGCTGCCGGGAATCACCATGTAGGTAAGCTGCGTGTTGGAGCCGTTGGCAGCAACCGTGGCGCCCTCAGCCTCAATATCGTGTGCCTCGGCATCCTTAAGCTGACCGGTAATCTGAACCAGGTAGTTATCGGCATAATCGCCACCGGTATAGTCGTCATTCTTTTCGACCTTGAGCTTCATGGTGAGCTTGCCGCTCTTGCCCGCCAAATCCTTGGCGTCGATATCGCGGCCATCGAGCTGGTATGCCACGGTGACGTTCCACGGCATCTGAGTGTTCTTGTCCAGATCGCCCTGGTAGACAAAGTCCTGCACTCCCTGGCCCGTAACGGCAACCGACCCGCTGTCGTCCGTTAGTTTTTGAGTCGTCGATAGGTTGGTCACTTTGTTATAGGTGCCGGCATCGTCGATCTTGACGCCCTTATTGGCCTCGAAGCTATTGACCACGTAAACACCCGTGCGATTGCCGTCGGCATCGGTTTTGACGTATACGACCTGGTTTTTCTTATATCCCGGCGTGCTGTTATCGGAGTCCGTCGCCATCTGTTCACTCGTAGCCGAGGCAGCGCTCGTCGACCCTACGCCGTCGGCGAACACAACGGCACCGGGAACGGTAAGGGCCACGGTCAGACCGGCGGCAAGAGCGAGCGCAGCGATGCGCTTATGGGGACGACGTACAAGATCGCGTTGGGCTTTGAGCTCTTTCGAAGCGGTATCAGTGGTATGGGTATGCATTGCGGTATTCCTTCCAACTGCTTTGTAAAACGTTACTGAGCGGAGCCGTCCGCAGCCGATGCCTCGGTGGTATCCGAAACCGGATCCTGGGCATCCTTGGGCAAAAAATGAGCTTTGAGCGTGGTCTTGCCGATGAGGCCATCGAGCACATACAGGAAACCCGGCAGCGCAAAGAGTACGGCGACTAGGGAGATGCTCACGCCGACGCCCAGGAACCAGCCGATCTGCTTGAGCACGCCGTGGCTCGAGATCGCATGGATCAGGAAGCCACTGATTAGCAGAACCGATCCAGAGGTCAAAACAGGAATCGTGCAAGCTTCCATGGTCTCGAGTAGCGCTTCGCGCTTATGCATGGTCACGCGGTCCTCACGATAGCGGTCAGCAATCAGGATGCCGTAGTCGACGGCAACGCCCAGCTGGATGGAGCTCACAATTAAGTAGGCGAGGAAGAACTCGTGCATACCGGTGTAGAGCGGTGCAGCAAAGTTGACCCAGATCGAGGTCTCAATCACGAGCACCAAGATGATCGGCAGGCTCAGCGACTTGGTGGCCAGCAGCAAGACCGCGAACACGGCCACGACGGCGATGAGGTCGACCTTGCCCTTATCGACGGTGATGGTGTCCTTAAGGTCGGTGGTGCTCACGCCCTCGCCGGCGAGCATTGCCTTACCCGGATAATGTTTGTCCGCGATACAACGAATCTTCTTGACCAGCTTAAATGTACTCGGACCCTCGTAGGGCGCGGTAACCGTGAGCACCAAACGGCTGTAGTGCTCTCCCTCCACCAGATCGAGCGTGTCCTTTTCGGCCATGTCCGTGGGGATATAGGGACTCGCAACGTCAACATAGCTCTGGATGGACTTGACCTCGGGGAGCGCCTTGAGCTCATTGGAGAGTGCCTGCTCCTCGCTCACCTCTCCACGGGGAACGAGCACAACGTAGGTATCGGAGTTGCCAAAGACCTCCTTGACCTTGTCCATATCCTGACCAAGCCGCGTATCCGAACCAAAAATGTGCGAAGTGCCGTAGTAGTACGTGATATCGCTGGAGGTCGATGCCACACGCGCAGGGTAAACCACGGCGAGGATCACGACGGCAGCGGGGATACAGACCTTGAGCACCAGACGGGCGAACTTACCCAGCGGCGGGACAAAGGGCCTGTGCTGCGATTTTTGCACAAAGCCATCGAACTGAACGAACATCGAAGGAACAAAGGTAAAGACCGATACCAGGCTGATGGCGATACCCTTTGCAAGGGCAAGACCAAGGTCGGGGCCGATCTTAAACTGCATGGCGGCAAGCGCGATAAAGCCGATGCAGACCGTGCAACCGCTCGAAAACACGGCGACCGAGGACAGACAGCACGACTGCACCATGTCTTCGGCAACGCTGCCGTGGCGGCCACGCTCCTCGTTAAAGCGGTGCAGCAAAAAGACCGAGAAGTCCAGCGCGATGGCAACCTGCAAAATGGAGCCCGCAGAGTTGGTGACAAAGCTAATCTCGCCAAAGATGAGGTTGGTGCCCCAGTTGATAAACACCGAGACGCCCAGGCCCAGCAGCACCAGGATGGGTTCGGCCCAGCTGGTAGTCGTGATGACCAGAATCACGAAGATAATCGCTATGACAGCGACCGTGATAATGCTGATCTGCTGCTCGGTCGATGTGGTGGCGAGCGCGTTAGACATGGCCGAGCCCGTAATGGCGCCCTCGTCGCCCACGATATCTCGAATAGCGTCGGTTGCCTCGATCTCCTTTTCGGAATTAACCGTCACCGTAAACAGGGCGTTGTTCTTTTTGTAATAGGTCTCAACGGTGTCTTTGTCTTGCGTGGCAAGCGGCTGATCGATATCTGCCGCGTCGTCAAGCCATAGGACCTCCTCGACGCCGTCGACCTTTTTGATTTTGTCCTTGTATTTGAGCGCCTGAGCGATCGAGACATTGGGCACCATAACGCGACAGTTGGGAATGTCACCCTCAAACTCATCACCCATGGTATTCAGAGCGACGGTCGACGCCGCTTCGTCGGGCAGATAGCTCGTAATGTCGTAGTTAACGCCTACAAACTGGCGCAGGAACAGGCATACCAGTGCTGCCACCGCATAGAACGCGATGATGGGTTTGCGGTGCTTCACGACCCATCGAAATAGCTTCTCTTTCAACCTCAATCCTCCATAACGCTCAGCCTATGTTTTGCTCTTTGTTATATTCCACATTTGGTAGTTATACAACATGTGTAGGATAAAGGCGCCATAAAGATATGCGATTGACGCGGTCCCGGAGCCAAAACAGCCGCTGCAGAAGCAGTTCGGAAAAGGTCCTCAGCGGAAACTGCATCCCAGTTTTTAGACGAAAAACGGGATATGGTTTCTGGTTGGCCTAGATAATCGTCAGATTTAGCTGAGCGTCTGCCCCTATGTTTCCAAATGAATACGGTGTGAGCTGCGGACAAGGATTTTCCCCGCAAGCACTCTAGTATGCTAAAGTACCCAAAAGACCGGCGGAGCTATGCCGGTCGTTTGTTCTGTATGCAACACAGCATGAGGAGGCTCACCAGATGACGGCCACACCGTGGGGATTCCGGGACATATTGCCCGAGGAGGCTCAGGCGCGCGAGGAGATCGCGCTGACGGTGAAGGGCTGCTTTAGGGAGCATCATTATCTGCCGGTTGAGACGCCGCTGCTCGAGGACAAGGGCTCGCTCGAGGAGGGCGGCCGTATCGCGGACACGCCGTTTAAGCTTTTTGACGATGACGGCCGCTTGTTGGTGGTTCGTCCCGACAATACGTTGCCGATCGTGCGTTTGGTCTCGACCCGCATGCGCGCGGCCGACTTGCCGCTGCGCCTGCGCTATGAGGCGCCGGTGGTTCGCGAATGCCAGCGCAATGCCGGCGGTTCGCGTCAATTTACCCAGCTGGGTTTTGAGCTCATCGGCGCGGGCGATACCGCGGGCGATGTCGAGATCGTCTCGCTGGTGGCCGAGGCCGTTCGCAAGTTGGCGCTGCCCGATGCGCGCATTATCGCAGGTAGCGTGCGCCCGTTTAAGGAGCTGCTCGCGGCGTGCGAGGATCGCGAGCTGGCTGCCGAGGCTCTGCGCTGCGTGCACGCCAACGACTTTGTGGGCCTCGATGCCCGCGTGGCGAAAAGCGCCGAGTCCGAGGCCGTTAAGGTCGCCATTAGCGAGCTGCCGCGCCTGCACGGTGGTGCCGAGGTGCTCGACCGCGTCGACGCGCTGCTGGCGGCGGCGGGCATTGTCGCGCCGCTTACGCGCGAGCTGCGTGCCCTGGTCGAGGGCCTGGCTCCCGAGGATGCCCAGGTGCTGTCTTTCGACTTCTCCATCATGAACTCGTTTGATTACTACACGGGCCTGGTCTTTAAGGCCTATGCCGGCGGCCTGCCCGATCCGGTTGGCTCGGGCGGACGCTACGACTCCATCTTTACCGGTGCATTTGGCGGCGGCATCGAGGTGCCGGCGGCGGGCTTCGCCTTTTCGCTCGAGCGTCTGGAGGCCGCGCACACCTCGGCCGAGGACGCTGCTTCCGATGGTGACCATGCCGTGGGCCGTGGCGTCGAGGGTCCGCTGCGCATTGCCGTGCCCAAGGGCTCGCTCAAGGTCGACACGCTCGACGTGCTCGAGGCCGCAGGTCTGGACGTCTCTGAGCTGCGTGACCCCGGCCGTCACCTCATCGTGCGCGGCCGCGACATGCGTGCCGGCGAGGGTGCGGTTGGCGATATCGAGTTTGTCATCGTGCGTCCCAGCGACGCGCCCGCTTTTGTGGGCTGTGGCGGTGCCGACTGCGGCATCTGCGGTTGGGACTCGCTTATCGAGGCAGACCTCAACCTGCTGCAGCTGGTCGACCTGGGCTACGGCCTGTGCACGTTTATCGAGGCGGAGCCCGCGTGGCGCGCCGGCCAGGCCGAGCGCAACTATGCCCGCCGTGGGTCGCTTCGCGTGGCCACCAAGTATCCGCGCATCGCGAGCGCCTGGTATGCCGAGCGCGGCGTGAACGCCGACATCGTTTCGCTGCACGGTAACGTCGAGTTGGGCCCCATTGTCGGTATGACCGACCGTATCGTGGACATCACCGCCACGGGCGCCACGCTGCGCGATAACGACCTGGTTATTACCGGTCGCATTATGGACTGCACGGCGCGATTCTTCGTCAACCCGGGTGCCGCGCGCCTGGACCCGCGCGTGCGCAACTTGGCCGATCGCCTGGCGGCGGCCGTGAAGGACAAGCATTTTGAGCCCGTTGCGGGCTCGGCACAATAGCGCGAGCACGCACGGGCGTCCCAACGTCTGGGCTGCGGGCCGATTGGCGCCGCCGCCCGGCCTCTCGTTTTTCGAACACAACCTCGACCGATAGGGGATACCGATATGAAGACCATCAAGCTTGCTCCCGGTGAGCGCCTCGTTACCAACCAGCTCAACCGCAAGGGTGTGCTGCCGCAAAACATCGTCGACGCCGCCCGCGATATCGTGGCCGACGTGCGCGCCAACGGCGATGCCGCGGTGCGCGATTACTGTCAGCGTTTTGACGGTGTTGAGCTGCAGAGCTTCCGTCTGCCGCAAGAGCAGATCGATGCCGCGCTCGAAGGCCTCGATCCCGCTTTTGCCGCGGCGCTCGAAAAGGCTGCACGCCAGATTCGTGAGTTCCACCAGCGCGAGGTCGAGCAGAGCTGGTTTACCACGCGTGCGGACGGCACGATGCTCGGCGTTAAGGTGACCCCGCTCGCGGCGGCCGGCATCTACGTGCCGGGCGGTCGCGCGCAGTATCCCTCCACGGTGCTCATGAATGCCATTCCCGCCAAGGTTGCCGGCGTCAAGCGCGTGGTCATGGTGACTCCGCCGCAGAAAGATGGCCTGATCAGCCCGTATACGCTCGCCGCGGCAAAGCTCGGCGGCGTGGACGAGATCTATATGGTGGGTGGCGCTCAGGCCGTGGCCGCGCTGGCGTACGGCACCGAGACTATTCCGCGCGTCGACAAGATCACCGGCCCGGGCAACGCCTTTGTCGCTGCGGCCAAGCAGATTGTCTCGGGCGACGTGGGTATCGACATGGTCGCTGGCCCCTCCGAAGTCTGCGTGCTGGCCGATGCCACGGCCAAGCCCATGGTGGTCGCGGCCGACCTGATGGCCCAGGCCGAGCACGATCCGCTGGCAGCCTGCTATCTGGTGACCTGCGACGAGCAGTTTGCGCGCGAGGTCGAGGCAGGCATCGATATCCTGGTGGCGCAGTCGCCGCGTGCCGAGATCACGCGTGCTTCGCTCGACAATGAGGGCACCATCGTGGTGGCCGCCGACATGGCTGCCGCCGTCGAGGCGGTGAATACCGTGGCGCCCGAGCACTTGGAGCTGCACTGCAAGGACGCGATGGGCCTGCTCGGCGGCATTCGCAACGCCGGCGCCATCTTTGTGGGCGCTTGGAGCTCCGAGCCGCTCGGCGATTATGTTGCCGGTCCCAACCACACGCTGCCGACCGGCGGCACGGCCATGTTCTCCAACCCGCTTTCGGTCGAAGAGTTCGTTAAGCGCTCGAGCGTCATTTGCTATACGCCCGAGGGCCTGCTCTCTGACGCTCCCGCCACACAGCGTCTAGCCGAGGCCGAGGGCCTGTGGGCGCACGCGCTTTCTGCTGCCCTGCGTCGTCGCGTGCTGGAGCAGGGCGAGGATGCCGTGAGTGCCGAGTCACTGGCTGCGGCCGACCTGACCAAGGTCGCCTGGCCGGGCGACGCCGTGGCGACGGTTGCTGAGGGCGTGGACCTGGCGGCGGCTGCGGGCGGTGCCGCTGGCGCGACCGGCGAGGAGGCCTAATATGGCCGAGCTGACGCCCCGCATGAAGGAGCTCGTCCAGCCCTACTTGACCGGCATCGAGCCCTACGATCCCAACTTTACGCCCACGCGCATCAATCTTTCGGCCAACGAGAACACCTATCCCGTGCCGGCCGGCGTGCGCGAGGCGGTTGATGCGGCCTTGGCTGCCACACCGCTCAACCGCTATCCCGATCCCATGTCCAACGACCTGCGCGACGAGCTTGCTGCCTGGCATGGCGTGACGCGCGAGAACATCTGCGTGGGCAACGGCGGCGACGAGCTGCTCTATAACTACCTGCTGGCGTTTGGCGGCGCGGGACGGACCCTGCTCAACTGCCCGCCGTGCTTCAGCGAGTATGCGTTCTTTGCATCGCTCTGTCAGACCGAGGTGCGCGACGTGTGGCGCGACCCGGCGACCTTTGAGCTCGACCAGGCGGCGGTGCTTGCCGCGGCTCCCGAGTGCGATCTGGCGATCGTGACCTCGCCCAATAACCCCACGGGCGACGTGGCGCCGCTCGACTTTGTCGCGGCCCTGTGCGATGCCTGCCCCGGCATGGTGATGGTTGACGAGGCCTACGTGGAGTTTGCCGACGATTCGTTTGGCGCGGCTACCACGGCGCAGGGCCTTATCGCCGAGCACCCCAACCTGATGATTCTGCATACGCTGTCCAAGGCGTTCGGCGCCGCCGGCACGCGCCTGGGCTATGTGATCGCGGCACCCGAGGTCATCGATGTGTTTGCGGCGATTCGCCAGATCTACTCGGTTAACGTGCTGAGCCAGGCCGCCGCGCTTGCCTGCGTGCGTGCCCGCGATGCGTACGCGCCCGTGGTGGCACAGGTTGCATCCGAGCGCGAGCGCGAGCTGTGCGCCCTACGCGCAATGGCTGCCGAGGGTCTGACCGTGGAGGCATGGCCGAGCGCGGCGAACTTTGTGTTCGTGCGCCTACCGCACGCCACGCGCGTGCGCGAGCGCCTGCGCGACGAGTATTCAATTTTGGTGCGCGACTTTAGCTACGCGCCGGGGCTCGCGGACTGCCTGCGCATTACCGTGGGCACCCCGCGGGAAAACGATGAGGTGCTGGCCGCGTTTGCCGCGCTGGTGAAGGAGGAGATGTAGATGGACCGCTATGCCGAGGTAACCCGCAAGACGGGCGAGACCGACATTGTCGTAAAGCTCGACCTGGACGGATCTGGCGTGTGCGATATCTCGACCGGCGTGCCGTTTTTCGACCACATGCTCAACGCCTTTGGCCGTCATGGTCTGTTCGATTTGACGGTACATGCGGTAGGCGACGTGGAAGTCGACGCGCACCATACCGTTGAGGACACGGGTATTGTACTGGGCGAGGCGTTTTGCCAGGCGCTGGGCGATAAAGCGGGTATTACGCGCTTTGCCGACGCGGCGATTGCCATGGACGAGACGCTCGTGATGGCCGCCGTGGACATCTCGGGTCGCGGACAGGCCTATTGCGAGCTGCCCGTGCCGACCGAGCGTGTGGGTAGCTTCGATACCGAGCTGGCCGTTGAGTTCTTCTACGCCTTCGCACGCGATGCCAAGCTCACGCTCCACGTGCGCGAGTTGGCGGGCGGTAACTCGCATCACATTATCGAGGCCGCCTTTAAGGCCGTGGGCCGCACGATGCGCCATGCCTGCGAGCTCGATCCCCGCGTGCAGGGCATTCCCAGCACCAAGGGCTCGCTGTAGCTGACGGATCGCACAAACCACCACAGAGGTGCCTGTCTCCTTTGTGGTGGTTTTGGATGATGGGAAAAGGAGGATCGCGTGGGCGAACCGAAGATCGTGGTGGTCGACTACCACAAGGGCAACTTGTCGAGCGTCGTGCGCGGGCTTGCACGCGCCGGTGCCGCCGCCTGCACGTCGGACGATCCAGAGCAGATCCGCAACGCCGACGGCCTGGTTATCCCGGGCGTGGGCGCGTTCTGTGACGCGATCGCCTTTATGCGCCAGAGCGGCGAGGCGGACGCGGTGCTCGATGCCGTCGCCGCCGGAACTCCGCTGCTTGGCATCTGCCTGGGCCTTCAGCTATTTTTTGAGCGCGGCAACGAGGGCGTGCCTGCGGACGAGGGCGCGGTCGCCGACGGCAACACCTCCGAGCAGGTTGGCGGTCCCTGGGTCGATGGCCTGGGTATCATGCGCGGTTCGTGCACGCGCTTGGAGTCGAGCCGTCTGAAGGTGCCGCACGTGGGCTGGGACCAGGTGCACCTGACGCCCGCCGGTGCGGCCGATCCGCTGCTTGCCGGTTTTGCCGAGGGTGCCAACATGTACTTTACCCACAGCTACGCAGTGGCCGACGACGCCGATGCCGCCGATGTGCTGGCGCGCACGCACTATACGCGGAGCTTCCCGTGCATCGTGCGTAACGGCAACGTGTGGGGCTGTCAGTTCCACCCCGAGAAATCCTCTGCGCTGGGTCAGCGCATCCTTAAGAACTTCGTCAACATCGTCGAGGAGGCTGGCCGATGATCCTGTTTCCCGCAATCGATCTGATCGGCGGCAAGGTCGTGCGCCTGGAGCGTGGCGACCGCAGCCGCTGCAAGGTATATTCCGACGACCCCGTGGCCGTTGCTCGCTCGTTTGCCGAGCAGGGCGCAAGCTGGGTGCACGTCGTCGACCTGTCCGCTGCCTTTGGCGAGGACGAGGACACATGCGCTGCCAACTCGGCGGCGATTAAGGCCATCTGCGGCGTCAACGGTCTGTCCGTGGACGTGGGCGGCGGCGTCCGCTCGCTCGCGCGCATCGACGAGTTGGCCGGCTACGGTGCGCGCCGCATTGCGCTGGGCACCGTGCTGGTGACCGAGCCGGGTTTTGCCGAGGTGGCAGCCAAAGGTTTTGGCGAGCTGTTGGTGGCCGACATTGCCGCATACGACGGCCAGGTCAAGGTGAACGGCTGGCGTGATGGCGCGGGCGTGGCACTCGACGATGCCGTGGCACAGCTCACCGAGCTGGGTTTTAAGCACCTGGTCTACACCGACATCGCGCGTGACGGCATGCAGACGGGCATCGATGTGGCGGCGTATCGCCATGTGGCCGAGGTCGCGGGCTTTCCCGTCGTGGCATCGGGTGGCATCTCGACGCTCGACGACATCCGTGCGCTGGCCGCAGTGGGTGAGGGCGCGATTGAAGGTGCTATTACCGGTCGCGCGCTCTACGAGGGCAACTTTACGCTGGTACAGGCGCTGGCCGCCGCCCGAGGGGAGGAGTAGTCCATGCTTACCAAACGTGTGATTCCCTGCCTGGACGTCAAGGACGGCCGTGTGGTCAAGGGCGTCAACTTTGTGAGCTTGCGCGATGCGGGCGATCCGGTGGAGCTGGCGCGCGCCTACGACCGCGAAGGTGCGGACGAGGTCGTATTTTTGGACATTACCGCGACGAGTGACAACCGTGTGACGACCATCGAGATGGCGGCGCATGCGGCCGAGGAGCTCGCCATTCCCTATACCGTGGGCGGCGGCTTTCGCGACTTGGTGGGCATGCGGACCATGGTTGCCGCCGGTGCCGACAAGGTGTCGCTCAACTCGGCGGCCGTGCGTGACCCGTCGCTGATTAGCCAGGCTGCCGCGGCTTTTGGCAGTCAGGCCGTGGTCGTGGCGATCGATGCCAAGCGCGTCGGTTTGCCCGGCGCATCTGGTGCCGACAAGTGGGGGGTCTTCACGGCGGGCGGCCGCAACGCCACGGGCATCGACGCGGTGGCGTGGGCCGAGGAGGCGGCTCGTCGCGGCGCCGGCGAGATCCTGCTCACCAGTATGGACCGCGACGGCACCAAGGCCGGATTTGACCTGGCGCTCACCCGCGCCGTGGCGCGCGCGGTGCCGATTCCGGTGATTGCGAGCGGCGGTGTGGGCGCGCTCGAGCATTTTGCCGAGGGCGTGATTGAGGGCGAGGCCGATGCCGTGCTGGCGGCGAGCGTCTTTCACTTTGGGACGTTCAGCATTCGCGAAGTCAAAGAGTATATGGCCTCTCAAGGTATTCCTGTGAGGCTGGACTTCTAATGCTGCGGCTTGCCCAGGCACCCGACCTTCCGGCTCCAACCCTCCTCGCGTACTTAAGTACGCGTCGTCGGGCTTGTCGCTCGGAATCTCGGGCACCTGGACAACCCTCACCGACCTGCGAAGTTTGAATTTGGGAAGAGAAATGGAAGAGATAACCGATCCTTCAAAGCTTACATACGACGCCAAGGGGCTGATTCCTTGTGTGGTTCAGCAGTATGACACCGGCGAGGTGCTTATGGTTGCTTGGATGAACGAGGAGTCGGTGGGGCTGACGCTCAAGACCGGTACCACGTGGTTTTGGAGCCGCAGTCGCCAGGAGCTCTGGAACAAGGGCGCGACGAGCGGCAATATGCAGGAGGTCAAGGAGCTTTGGGCCGACTGCGATAGCGATACGCTGCTGGTCAAGGTTGACTCGCCGGGTCCGGCCTGCCATACCGGCAACCGTACCTGCTTCTTTAAGAAACTCGCGTAGGGCGGGCGCTCGATTAGACGCTCGGCCAACCAGAAAGGATTGAACTATGGGTGTGCGCACCGCAAACGTTCAGGATGGAAATATCGGTGAGACGCTGACGGGGCTCGCCGAGGTGATTCACGGCCGTCGCGACGCATCGCCGCAGGAGAGCTATACCGCTCGCCTGCTGACCGACGTCGAGGACGAGCTGCTCAAGAAGCTTGCCGAGGAGGCGAGCGAGGTGATCATGGCCTGCAAGGATAACGATCACGATCACATCCGCTACGAGGCTGGCGACCTGGTCTACCACTTGCTCGTGACGCTTGAGCGCTACGGCATTACCCTCGACGAGCTGGCCGGCGAACTCAACGCCCGCCGCCACTAGTCGTTTGGGACAGTCTTTGTTGGTGTAACGGGGTCATGGAAGTTGCGGTGAAATAGGGACTGTTTAAGCGCTTCATCAGGCAAAACAATCCCTATTCCACCGCAACTTATGAAGGGATGGTTAGGCGAGGGGCGTGGACTCCCATTCTCCGGTGAGGTGGGGGATGCCGAAGGTTCGGTAGCCGCAGTCGTAGGCGTGTGCCTGGGCCTCACGGATGTTCCAGCAGATGTCGCAGGCGCGGTGTGCGTCCGAGCCAAAAGTTATCGGCACCTCGGCGTGGGCAAAGCAATGCAGCAATCCGGTCGTGGGATAGTAGTCGTCGAGGCCCTTGCGCGGTGCGGCGGTCGAGACCTCAATGCGGCGGCCCGCATCGTGGGCGCATTCGGCCATCTGCTGCCAAAACGGTGCGGGGTCAAAGTCGGGCGTAAAGCCTTCCTTCGAAAAGCGCATGACCAGGTCAGGGTGAGCCATCACATCAAAGCTGAGCGAGCTTTCGCAGGCGCGGCACCAGTCGTCGACATAGCGCTCCCACACGCCGCGCACGCCTAGGTTTTCCCAAACGTGCAGGTCGGTGTCGTCGTCGATCCAACCGCAAAGGGAATCGGGCGTATCGGGGCGAGCGACGTTTTCCGTTCCCGCCGTACCCGCGGCACCGGCCATGATATCGCCCGGGTTGCCAATCCAATGCACGCTGCCCAAGCGCACTATGGCACCCGCGGACCAGCGCTCAACCAAAGGCTCGCAACCTTCGTACCAGTCGCATTCAAAGCCATAGATAAGCTCGAGCTCCGGCGTGATCTGCGCGGCGAGCTTGCGGGCGTCCTCAAAAGCCAGACGATGCGCCGGCAGGTCGCCCTCAGTAACCTGCACTTCGCAGTTGGCGTCCATGCTGGCGGGCAGGGTGAGATGATCGGTTGAGACCATGACGCGGCAGCTGGCCGCAGCAGCGGCGCGAACGTTGTCCTCAAACGAGGCATGACCGTCCGAGAACGAGGTGTGGGTATGGCAATCGATCAGCGGGCAAGCAGACATGGCGGCTCCTTTGCGTCAAGCGAATCCGCTCCATTGTAATGGCGCAGCTCTCAACACGCCGGGCACGCCGGGGGTCGAAATCGATTGGAAAGGCTGCGCGGCGCGCGGTGCGGCCTCGCTTGCGCTCTCAAAACATGTACATCAGCCTCCAAAAGCTGCAGAAAATGACATGTTTGGAGGCTGGCGTACACGTTTGAGTGGAGCGGGCCGGCGTTGGAGCGCGCCAGCACTTGCGCCCAGCAAAAGTCGCACCTATCCCATGACGCCGCCCCTGCGCCGCCCGCGATGTGCTAGCGTTTGGATGAACAAAACGAGCCCGCGCGGAAAGGATCCGGACCGTATGCAATGCGATAGCACATCCCCACTGTCCCGCGAGACCGATGCACCCGAAACCATCGTCAAGCTGGAATGCGACATCGACGACGCGTCGCCCGAGGTGCTCGCCTACGCTGCCGACCGCCTGCGCGAGGCGGGTGCGCGCGAGGTGCATTGGCTGCCCCTCTATTGCAAGAAAGGCCGCCCCAGCTGGCAGCTACAGGTAATCTGTGCTCACGAGGATATCGAGCGTCTGCAGACGATCATCTTTTTGGAAACCACGACCAATGGTATCCGTCGCCAGGTTATGGAGCGCGTTTGCCTGCCACGCCGCTTTGGGCGCGTAACGACGCCATGGGGCGAGGTGTCCGTCAAGGTGGCCACCCTGCCCGACGGCAGTGAGCGTGCGGCACCCGAGTACGAGGACTGCGCCCGCCTTGCCCGTGAGCACAACGTGCCGCTCCAGCGCGTGATGCAGGCGGCGCAAGCCGTGGCACTGCGATTTGAATAACGCGGCTGGTGGCGACATCCTGCGCCCAGCCATATCAACCCCATTCGAAAGGATCTCCCCATGAAATACCTCATCGCCTCCGACATCCACGGCTCGGCATACTGGGCCGAGCGCCTGGTCGCCGACATCGAATCCGAGCAGCCCGACCGCATCGTGCTGCTGGGCGACCTGCTCTACCACGGTCCGCGCAACGACTTGCCGCGCGATTACGCCCCCAAGCGCGTAATCCCGCTGCTCAACGCCCTGGCCGACCGCATCATCGCGGTGCGCGGCAACTGCGATGCCGAGGTCGACCAGATGGTGCTCGACTTCCCCGTCATGGCCGACTACGCCACGCTGTTCGACGAGACCGGCCGCGAGCTGTTCCTGACGCACGGCCATGTCTTTGGCGCCGGCATGCACAACAGCGTCGACCACGCGCCTGCGTTGCCCGAGGGCTCCGCGCTCGTCTACGGTCATACGCACATCAAGGTCAACGAGGAAAGCGCCGCGCACCCGGGCCTGTGGCTCTTCAACCCCGGTAGCGTGAGCATCCCCAAGGACGGCTCGCACAGCTACGGCATCTACGAGGGCGGCGCGTTCCGCCACGTGATCCTGGAGGAGGAATAGCCATGGCGCAGCACATGGCTCAGCAAAATGCCGAGGGCTCGCGCAATCTGTCCACGCTGGTCGACGCGTCGGCCGAGCTGCAGCATCTGGTGCAGACCGTCTGGCGCTTGCGTCAGCCCGACGGCTGCCCGTGGGACCGCGAGCAGACGCACCGCAGCATTGGCAAGAACATGATCGAGGAGGCCTACGAGGCGCTCGACTGCATCGAGGCGGACGACGCGGTTCACCTGCGCGAGGAGCTGGGTGACGTGCTCATGCAGGTCGTGCTGCATGCGCAGATTGCTGCTGACGCCGGCGAGTTTACGCTGGCCGACGTGGCGCACGATATCGACGCCAAGCTCATCCGCCGTCATCCGCACGTGTTTGGCGATGTAGATGCCGACAGTTCCGACGAGGTACTCAAGATTTGGGACGAGGTTAAGCTTGCCGAGAAAGCCGCCAAGGACAAGGCCGTGGCGGCGGGCGAGGCCGCGCCCGAGGGCCTGCTCGATGGTGTGCCCACGCATCTGCCGGCGCTGATGCAGGCGCAGAAGGTGTCGCGCAAGGCGGCTGCCGTGGGCTTTGAGTGGGAGACGGTCCAGGACGTGTGGGACGAGGTCGCCGAGGAGCGTGCCGAGTTTGAGGCCGAGGCCCCTGGCTCGCCCGAGCGCGAAATGGAGTTTGGCGATCTGCTCTTTGCCCTGGTCAACGTTGCACGCAAAGAGGGCATTGACGCCGAGAGTGCCCTTCGTGTCAGCACGGCAAAGTTCCGCCGCCGCTGGGCCGCGATGGAGCGGATGGCGGCCGATGCTCACGTGGATCTTGCCGAGCTTTCGACCCACGGCCTCAACGACCTGTGGGATGCCGCAAAGGCGGAGGAGTAAGACTGCGGGAACGACGGGCTGACACGCTTCATCATTCCCGCTAAATTTTTCGAAAATCAAGTGTATCCCTCGGCTAACTTAGGGCATAATGCAAAAAGTGCGACATGGCTAACTTATGAACCTGCGCGCCTCTACAGCGTGCAAGCCGCGTCGCCAAGCATTCAACCCGTTTCCAAGTGAGAGGGAGACAACATGAGCGATATTTTGGACGTCTACGGTCGCGAGGTGCTCGACAGCCGCGGCAATCCCACCGTCGAGGTCGAGGTCGTGCTCGAGGACGGCAGCTTTGGCCGCGCAATGGTGCCTTCGGGTGCTTCGACCGGCGCCTTTGAGGCATGCGAGCTGCGCGATGGCGACAAGGACCGCTACCTGGGCAAGGGCGTTTCGCAGGCCGTCGAGCATGTCAACAACGAGTGCGCTAACGCCGTCGTGGGCCTCGATGCCTTCGACCAGCGCGCCGTCGATGCCGCGCTGATTGCCGCGGACGGTACCCCCAACAAGACCAAGCTCGGTGCCAACGCCATCCTGGGCGTGTCGCTGGCCGTTGCCCGCGCCGCTGCCGAGTCGTCGGGCCTGTCGCTGTACCAGTACCTGGGCGGCGTCAACGCTCATCTGCTGCCCACACCTATGATGAATATCCTCAACGGCGGCGTGCATGCCGACAACAACGTCGACTTCCAGGAGTTCATGATCATGCCGGTGGGCGCCCCGAGCTTTGCCGAGGGCCTGCGTTGGTGCGCCGAGGTCTACCACACCCTCAAGGGCGTGCTGCACGAGGCCGGCCTGGGCGGCGGCGTGGGCGACGAGGGCGGCTTTGCCCCCAACCTTAAGACCAATGCCGAGCCGTTCGAGTACATTACCAAGGCCGTCGAGAAGGCTGGCTTTAAGCCCGGCGTCGACTTCATGTACGCCATGGACCCGGCCTCGACCGAGTTCTACAACGTCGAGACCGGCATGTACGAGCTCAAGGGCGAGGGTGTGGAGTACACGAGCGCCCAGATGGTCGATTACTGGGAGAAGCTCGTCGACGCCTATCCCATCATCTCCATCGAGGACGGTATGGCCGAGGAGGACTGGGACGGCTGGGTCGAGCTTACCCGCCGCATTGGCAACAAGGTGCAGCTGGTGGGCGACGACCTGTTCGTCACCAACACCGAGCGCCTCAAGAAGGGCATCGAGCTGGGTGCCGCCAACGCGATCCTGGTCAAGGTCAACCAGATCGGCACGCTCACCGAGTCGCTCGAGGCTATCGAGACCGCCAAGGAGGCCGGCTACGCTTGCATCGTGAGCCACCGTTCTGGCGAGACCGAGGACTCCACGATCGCCGACCTGGTCGTGGGTGTTAATGCCGGTCAGATTAAGTCGGGCGCCCCGTGCCGCAGCGACCGTATCGCCAAGTACAACCAACTCATCCGTATCGAGGACGAGCTCGAGGGCAGCGCGCGCTTCGCCGGCAAGGCCGCGTTCTACAACATTCGCTAGGCAAACGGCGTGCGCGGGGCGGGGCTGACTCGGATTCGCCTCGCTCCCGCCGGGCGCTGTTGAGCACCATTGGGCGCTGGGCCATATGGCTCAGCGCCTTTTTTATGTCGAGCAAGGGCTGCCGAAGGCGTTGCGCGCGCTCGTGCTATAACTAAAAGACTTAGTGCAAACAAACCTCAACCGCACAAGGCGCACATGGATCAGATTTACGACAACAGGTACTATTCCGCCGGTTCGCGTGAGCCGTCACCTCGCCGTGCGCGCACGGTGCAGCTCGGCGGGTCCGATTACGCCGGTGCCGACTGCTCCACGCAGCGACCGACAAGTGCCTCACACTCCCGTGCTCAAGTGAATACGTCGACGGACCGCCCGCTACGTTCGGTGCGCCCGGCGCACTCGGAGCATGCTCAGCGTTCCTCGGCTCAAACGCATGAAAAGTCGAGTAGGCCCTCGAACCGTCTTTCGGGCTCGGACTTCATGCATTACGCCAACGATAACGCGGTGGTCAAGGCAATCTACGACTTTACCCACGGTCCCCAGCGGGGGCTGTTTGTTGGCATTGTCGTCGCCCTGGCGCTTGTGAGCCTGTATTTCCCCGTGCGCGACCTGTATGTGGCAAAACGCTCGAGCGACATCTTGGCCAAGCAGGTCGAGATTCGCGAGCAATATAACGACGACCTGCAAAAAAGCGTCGACAAGCTGCTCTCGGAGGAGGGTATCAAGGACGCGGCATCCGAGGACCTGGGCCTGGTGATGCCCGGCGAGAAGAGGATTGAAGTGCAGGGCCTGGACGACGATTCGGATGCCTCGTCGAGCAAAAAGTCCTCAAACGCCAAGAAGGCCAGCGAAGTGGCCAAGGAAATCGAAGAAGTCGGTAAGGACGCGCCGTGGTACATCCAAGCGCTCGACATGCTGTTTGGGTTTAACGGCGTCGAGGGTCAGACGGTCGTGTCCAACGGCGAATAGCGCCCGGAGGGGAGCCCGCAATGACAAATTGCAAACGATATAAGGTGGCCGCGATCGACCTGGGAACGGTGTCGTCGCGACTAGTGCTAGCGCAGGTCGAGGGCGGGGCGATCGTGGAATCGTCCAAGCATACCGAGATTACCGATCTGGGCGAGGGCGTCGACGCGACGGGCCGCTTTTGCGAGGCGGCGGTCGAGCGCGTGCTTGCCGCATGCCGCATGTTTGTGGACGAGGCGCGTGCCTTTGGGGCTGTGTGCATCTGCACCACGTGCACGAGTGCCGCGCGCGATGCGTCCAATGCTGCCCTGCTGCTGGACGGCTTGCGCGAGCTGGGTCTCGAGCCGCAGGTGATTCCAGGAGAGGTCGAGGCGCGCCTGACGTTTTTTGGCGTGGCGCACGACTTTGCCGGCGAGCGCATTATCGTCGCGGATTCGGGCGGCGGGTCCACGGAACTCGCGACGGGTGTGTACGCACCGGAGCGCGGGGTCTTTGCGCTGGATGGAACGCGCTCGCTGGACATCGGTTGCCGTCGCGTGACCGAGCGGTTTTTCTCTGCGCTGCCGCCTGCGGACGGCGAGCTTGCTGCCGCTGCCAACTGGGCGGGCGAGCAGTTCTCCGCCTATTTTGAGGGCCTGCCCAGCGACTTTGAGCGCGCCGAGCGCCTGGTCGCGGTGGGCGGTACCGTCACCACGCTCGTGGCGCTGGTCCACGAACTGGAGCCGTACGACTCGAACTTTGTGCACCTGCGCGAGCTTTCGATGGAGCAAATCTCGGCCGCCATCGATCGTATGTCTACGCTGGATGTGGAGGGTATCGCTGCACTGCCGGGCGTGCAGCCCAAGCGCGCGGGCGTGATCTTGGCTGGCGCCGTGGTGATCCGCGAGCTCATGCGAGCCGGCGGTTACGACATGCTCACCGTAAGCGAGAACAGCCTCCTCGCCGGTATGGCCGCCACCATCAACGAGGTTCTCGACGGTGCGACCCCCACCATCGCCTGGACCCCCACTCTCAGCACCCTCTAAATAAGTTGCGGTGAAATACGGACTAAAATCGCCCTTTCGGGCACCAAACAGTCCCTATTCCACCGCAACTCAACAGCCGGCACCTGGGGACGTTCCTTTTCTGCCGGCACCTGGGGACAGTCCTTGCGGGGCGTCCCCACAGCGCCTATGCCAGCTTGTCGATCTGCCCAATCTCCCAAAGCGGAATATTGATGAGCATGCCCTCGTCTCTATATGCCGCCAGGGAGCTCCTCACGCAACGCTCGAGTTTGAATTTTTCGCAGGCTATTTTCAGACTCTTCGCTTTAAGGTTCTCTGCCGCCTTGACCTCAAGCGGAAGCACGGTTCCCGCATGGTCGATGGCAAAGTCGGTTTCGGCATTGCCAGAGGTAGAGGACCAATACGCGGGAGTTTTGTCCTGGAGCAAAAGCTCCTGCGCGACGTATTGTTCGGTCAGCGAACCTTTGAACTCGGTAAAGACAGCGGATCCGTTAAGAACGATGGCCGGAGAGAGGCCGGAGAGCGCTCCGAGGATGCCGGTGTCGATGCAGAACAGTTTGAAGCCCGAGAGGTCTTCGTAGCTCGAGAGCGGCGCCTTTAGAGCGGAAACACGTGGCACCTTATGAACGATTCCGTAGTCCGTGAGCCACTGGAGGCTTTCCTCGAAATCGCGTGCGCGCGCTCCGGGGCGAAGGGCGCCATAGACAAACTTCTTGTTCTCCTTTGCAAGCTGGCCGGGAAGGGATTTCCAAACCAACCTCATGCGCTCGACGATGCGGGCGGGTGCATGTTTGCCAAAATCGGATTCGTAAGCCTCGATGATTTGCTGTTGAAGCCTTCGGGCTTCGATGAAGTCGCGTGTCTCGGCGAAAGTGGAGACAACTTCGGGCATACCGCCGACAACAAGGTATTCCTTGAGCAAGTGCTCGAGCTTTTCGGTAACGTTTGTTAGAAGGTTCATGTCTGCGGCAAGGATGGCGTCGGCGAGCGGGTTGCCGTCGACGGCACGAACGAACTCAGCAAACCCCATGGGACGCATGGTGAGCTGGTCGATTTTGCCGACGGGAAATGACTCGTTTTCGCGTCGGAGCGCGAGGCCCATATAGGAACCGGCTGCTACGATGTGGTATTCGGGTGCAAGCTCGTTGAAGTACTTGAGCGAGGTGATCCCGCGTGGCGCCTCTTGGATCTCGTCGAAGATGATGAGCGTGTCTTCCGGCGTTACGGTTTGGCCACGTAGGAGTTCTATCTGGGAGATGATGCGCTTGGGGTCGAGGTTCCCATCGAACAGCGAGCGTGTGCTCGGCTCGAGCATAAAGTCAAAACGAATGACGTTTCGATACTGCTGGCTTGCGAATTCGTTAAGAAGCCAAGTCTTTCCTGTCTGGCGGGCTCCCTTAAGCAAGAGAGGTTTGCGATTCGCCCTTGATTTCCAAGCGATAAGTTCACTCATAAGCTGTCGCTGCATATTGCCTCCCAACCCTCTCGGCTAGTATAAGGCCATTTGGGAGTTTCCATCGGAAAATGTGGGAGACAACCACGTTTTTCCATCGGAAAATGTGGGAGACAACCACGTTTTTCCATCGGAAAATGTGGGAACACCAACCTAAGTTGCGGTGGAATAGTTCCTAAATGGGCTGGTAAACTACCAAAACAGGAACTATTCCACCGCAACTTAGAGCCCCGCCGGCGTGTAAAAGAAACGAGCCCGCATCCCTTGGGGACACGGGCTCGAAAGCTCCATATGGTAGGGGCGGTGGGACTCGAACCCACAATCCTTGCGGCGAGAGATTTTAAGTCTCTATAGCGCTTATGGAGCCGTTTTCATCCGTTCCCCAACATACTGTAGAAACAGCAGGTATAGGCATCATCTGTTTTCAATCATACAAAATCATTTGTAATTGAGTTTCAACTTAACCATAAAACTCGGTACAATCTCGGTACAGTTTTCGGTACACAATCGGAGGACGCATGAGTACCTATACCGCCGCATATGTAGTAAAGGCCCCGTGGGGGAACAACAAGTTTCGCGGTTTCGTCGATTACTACGACGAGGACGGTAAGCGTAAAAAGAAGTCGCGGGTACTCAAGGCCACCAACAAGAGGGCCGCAGAGCGCGAGGCCGAGGACTGGCGCAACCAGTTGGAGCGCGAGAGCCTAGAGGAGGACACGGCCCCGGAGGCCGTCAAGGCCGCTAACATGTTCGTCCCGGATTACGTTGAGTCATTTATCGACATCTGGGAGAGGGGCAAGGCCATCGAGCCGTCAACCGTGAAGGGCTATCGATCCACGGCTAAGTACATCCGTTACGGCTACCCCAAGGGCAACGTCAAGGGCTTTGCAAGGGTCAAGGTAAAGGACCTCAAGAAAAAGCAGGTTGAGGAGTGGAGCGCGGGCCTTACCGCAAGCGGCCTAACCTATTCGCCCGTCAAGAAAGCCCTTGGTCTGCTCAAGCAGGTTATGACCCAAGCCGTCTATAACGAGGTGATAACCGTCAATCCCTGCAACGGGGTCAAGCCTCCCAAGAAGTCCAAGAAGAACGAGGGCATCAACGCATTGACCGCCAAGGGACTCCGCGAGACGCTCAGCGTTCTTTCGACGCTCAGGCAGACGCCCGTAACCGTCGGCGCTCGTATTGCCCTGTTCACGGGTATGCGTGAGGGCGAGATTTGCGGGCTTAAGTGGAAGGACGTCGACCTCGATAACGGCGTTCTGTGGGTTAGGGGCGCTATCGGACGCTCCATCGGCGGCACGTACGAGAAAAAGGCAAAGACGGACAGGGTTAGGGACATCTGTCTCCCCGAGAGCCTCGTTGACATCCTTGCGGACTGGCTCAAGGTTCAGCAGGAGGAGTTCAACGAGTTCGGGCGCACTGTCGGCGCGGGTGATTACGTTCTCGGTGATTTGGACGGATACCTCAGCCCCGACACGCTGAGCAAGGGCTGGAGCGCCATTGCCAAGGCCGTCGGCGTTAAGGGGACGGAAGGCCGCATACCTACGTTTCACGATTTGCGCCATACGTGGGCGACGCGCTATCTTGCCGAGGGCGGGGACGTCAAGACCGCCTCAAGCGTCCTGGGGCACGCAAACGCCGCCATTACGCTCAACACGTATGCGAGCGCCGACCCCGATGCAAAGCGCCGCAGCGCACGCCTTACCGAAGCGGTTGCAAACGGTCGTACGGCTTCCCAGAGCGGCATCCTTGAGTTGACGGGTACGGACAACTAGGGCGGGGCCAGGCGGCAATACTAAACATGTTTGTGAGTGCCTTTACCTGCTGTTTTGCTAAATCTCCGATGCCTGCCTAACTGCTCTATTTGGTTGTATATATTCTCCATATCTTTCTTTTTGGCGTGTTTGCCCCCGTCACTGCGGCGCACGGCGCGTCCGGAGCATCGGCAATACAGGATACTGATTATTACGTTCTTCAAGAAGGTTATTCTTTCATCACGTCAAGCTTGATAACCGCATACGGACGGGCATAGGCCCGCTAGATGAAAGGTAGCCCAATGGCTAAGCAGAAAACGAAAAAGCCCATTCGCCCCATTACCGAGGAGACTATTGGCGATCCCGCGACTATTGAGGAGTTCGCCGCCTACCTGCGACTGAGCTACAGCACCGTCTACCGCATGGTACGCGACGGTCAGATTAAGGCCGTGCGCGTCCGTGAGCAGTGGCGTATCAACGTCCCCGAGTCGCTCAAGATGCTCGGGCTGTAGGTCGGTGCGCGTTATGGAGACACGCGGTACGGCCTATCGGGCCTCCCTTGAGACGGTCGCGTATGGATAGCGCCGAGGCCGAGGAGTATACATGGGATGAGGAGTGCCCAAGCTACGAGGAGTATGCAAACGCCTGTGTGAAGTTCGCAAACCTCAATCTTTGCAAGTATGCGCCTATGATTGACCTATTTGGGCAGAGGGCGCAGGGCAAGCTGTTTGTCGCATGGTACAACCTCTATGCGTACGGCGAGGAGGCCGACGTCGATAGCCTGCCGAAGGCGGTACAACCCGTCTATCTGGCTATGCGCTCAGACGTGCTCAGGGCGAGGAGGGGCGCGGCGAAAAGGGGAGCGCCCGACCGCCCAGACACGCGCCCGGGGAGGCGCTCGAAACCGTATGACAGTGGTATGGACAGTGGGACCGCTACGGAGTCGGTAACGGAGCCACTACCGACCCACAGCGGTATCAGTAGCGGGGCCGCTACGGAGTCGGCTACGAACGTCACAAATGCCCGACAAGCTGCGGATACGTTCGTTCCACTTGCCAATGTAGTTGCCGACGTACGTTCAAGCCAATATAAAGAAAAAGATAAAGACAAAGATAAAAAAGAAAGGAAAGAAAAAGGCGGCAACGTCAACCGGCCCTGTTACGAGGTGGGCCAGTCGTATTTCTACGTACCGTGCCCGGTTTGCGGAAAACAGGTGGTCGCGCGTTTCGATGAGAGCGGAGCCGCCTACACCACGGACACGTGCGGTCAGAACGGCATCGAGCTACCGGACGGATGCGAGGCGAGGAACGGGCCGGATGGCTACACGCTCGAACGGACGAACGATCCGAGGGGAGACGGTGAGCATGGATAGGGCAAGGAGTGTTATCCATGTCGGCGCAGCGGAGGGCGGTGAGGCGGCACAGTGATACAAGCCCGTGAGGGAGTGGTCGCGGTATCAAGCGATAGGCGGGGACGTGCGAGTTAGAGGCACGTCCCCGCCTGCTGTTTCTATGGGTCATATACGGCCCAATACGCCTATTTGCCAGCACAGTGTTGAGAGGCCTGCGTCGGGCGTCCTGGGGGTGCTACAGCGCCTCAGACGGGATACAGCTGTTTGGTGCGTCTGCGAGTTGACGAGGCCCGATGACGCAGAGGGCACTGTTGGACGCTCCGTCCGTTTTTTCGGTAGGGGAGCGTGGTGCTCATGCTCGAGTGGGCGTTCTGAGCTACCGACGGTAGCCGTGTTCTGCCGGGTGCCTACTGTCGGCGGCGAGACGGCCCGAGGAGTTGCACATGGCTAACTTTCGCGGATTGGGGGCGAGGCAACCGTAACGGACTCCCCCTAGTTCGGTGGACATTTCTGCTCATTGGGGGTCCGGCGCGGGGAGTGCATTTTAAGCGTAAACATAATTTGAAAAATCGAAAAATCAGACGCAAATTGAGAGCAAGGGCGGGTTGCTGGGCAAAAGCTCCCGACAGAACGTCCCGATTGTACGTCTTTTCGGTACTCAAATCGCACCGGTCCCAGGACGGCCCTAAAATGGGCACTCCAGGGCGGCCGCACGGGCTGATCCGACGGCTACGAGGCGCAACAAAAACGCCCGGCACCGGTTGGTGCGTCGGGCGTTTTTCGTTTCATTGATATGGGGTAGCGCTAGCCGCCAAGCAGGATATTAAGTACTGCAATGATTATTGCGATAAACGATAGGATCAGGATTAGGGTAAACGGGAATATCCAGGGATGGAACAGCAGTTGTATTAGCGCGTCCCAGAATTCGACAGTCATTTGGCATCAACTCCAGACTATGGCGGCCGCTCAAGGCGGCCGCCGGTTAGTAGTAATAGCAGATTATATTGTCTAGCCTGATCGTCTGCACGACGACGGCCACGGCCAGCACGACGACGGCCACGGCCAGCGCGGCCACGGCTCGCCGCCTAGGCGATGAAGCGCCATGAACGGCCCTTTCCTCTAACAGGTCGGCGCAACTGCGAGAGCCGCACCAGTCGGCCTGATGGGCGTTTCTCCGTGCGCTCGGGTGTAGATGCCTGCCATTTGGCCCACCCAACTAGGTCACGCCTATCGGCACTGCTGAGCCTGTTGTAGGCACTCAGTAACGCCCGTTCATCCTCCCTGAGTCTGCGTTTCCGATGAGTACGACTGCCTGCGTTAGTCATTTCGTTTCCTTTCCTCTGGTTGGGTCCGTGGGCCTTTTCTACGTTATTCGGTACACAAATCGGTACAAACTGTACCGAGAGACTCGACTAAACCAAAAGCAGCCCAGGGCGATTAGATGCCCTGAGCTGCTATTTCAATATATGGTAGGGGCGGTGGGACTCGAACCCACAATCCTTGCGGCGAGAGATTTTAAGTCTCCTGCGTATGCCAATTCCGCCACGCCCCCGTGAGACTAGAAGTCTAGCACAAGCCGTCCGTTACGCGTTGACGGCCATCGAGTGTTGGCCCGACTTCTCCAGGAACTCCTGGAACTTGGCTTCGTCGCCCTTGTTCTTGTACTGCAGGGCCAGCAGGTATTCCAGGCGGCAGCTCTTGACCTTGTCGTCACCGGCCTCCTTGAGCATGCGCTCCAGCTCGGGAATGTCGTTGTGGCGCTTCAAGATCATCGTGTCGTACATCAGTTGGCATTCGTGCGCGACTGCCTCGGCCTGACCGCCCTCAAAGCCCTTGATCTCGTGCAGGAGCTCCTTGGATTTTTTGCGGTCCTCCTGGCCAACGTAGTAGTTAAAGGCCTTAATCACCAGGTCGACGCGCTGCATCTTGGGCAGATTGAGTCCCAGCAGCAAATCGAACATCTCGTCGGCGCGCTTGTGGTCCTCGCGCAGCAGATAGGAGTTCAGGCGCAGGTAGTCGCGGTTATAGCGCGGGTACAGCATGCTGGTGAGTTTGCCATCGAGCAAGCGATCGAACTCGTCCCACTGCTTGGCAGCCATAAGCTGCTGCAGGCGCTTAAACGTGGTGCGTTTTTTGACGCTAAAGAACACCGACACGGCGATACAGATGATGACGACGGCGGTCCAGAGGGTGCGGGAATCGGGCATATTGGGGTCCTTAGTCGCTCATAAAGCGAGCGGTATGACAACACGTACTAGATGTATTATACGCAGCGCGCAAGCAAACTGGCATAAAAGCTCATCGAGGCTGAGTGCCATCGCTCGCTGCGGTACACTTACCTAAAGTAAACCACGAAGGGAGACATTACCTATGAAGAAGATCGTTTTGGCTTGCGGTGCTGGCGCTGCTACTTCCACGCTCGTTGCCCAGAAGGTCGCTACCCTGCTCGACGCCAACGGTTACGCCGACAAGTACGAGATCGTGCAGTGCGCCATCTCCGAGGCCAAGGACGTTTGCGACGAGGGCGCCGACCTGCTGATCGCCACCACCGTTGCCCCCGAGGGCCTCACCTGCCCGTACGTGAGTGGCGTGCCCTTCATGACCGGCATGAACCGCGTCGCTGCCGAGAAGGCCGTTCTCGACGTCATGGCTCAGTAGGCACTGCCTGTATGAGTGAGCAGAACGTCAACCCGGTCGAGCTCTTTGGCATGCGCGTTGCCCATGTGGGCATTAACGCCGCCGACCCGGCAGACGCCTTGGAGATCGCGGAGCTGTTCTCGACGATGATGGGCCTGCCTGTTATCGAGACCCCGGTTTCGTACTTCAACGATTCGCTGGTCGAGGTCATGAAGCAGAACGGTCGTGGCACCAAAGGCCACATCGGCTTTGCCGTTAACGACATCGATGCAGCTGAGAAGTGGTTTGCCGAGCGCGGGCTCGAGGTCAACGAGGGGTCGCGCGCGCTGCTACCCGACGGTGGTACCAAGCTCGTGTACTTTAAGCGCGAGTTCGCCGGCTTCGCCGTGCACCTGTGCCGCGAGTAACGCACAAGCTGTCATAGCTAGCAAAAAGGGATAGGGCTGCGTGGCCCTATCCCTTTATTTATGCCGAGGGGCTTCCTACCGCGGCAGGCGAATCGTAAAGCGGCTGCCGACGCCCTCGACCGAGGTCACGCCGATGACGCCGCCGTGGCTATCGACGATCCACTTGGCGATGGCGAGCCCCAGGCCCGAGCCCTGCGCTCCGGCATCGCGCGCGTTGTCGGCGCGGTAGAACCGCTCGAACGCGTGAGCTGCGGATTCCTGGTTCATGCCGATGCCCTCGTCCTCAACGCTTATGTCGATCGTGCCCGCGCCCGCATCCGGCGCTACGCCAAACGAGATGGGCGTGCCCGCGTCCGAATACTTGGCGGCGTTTTGCACGATCACGCGCAGAGCCTGCTTCACGAGCGCGACATCGACGGACGCGTCGCAGCGCGGGTCGCTGATAAGCGCAGCGTCAAAGGCCAGTCGATACGTGTGCTCGGTATCGATCATCTGCGATTCCTCGCATACTTCGCCGACCAGTGCGGCCAGGTTGGTATTCGCGCGCCGTAGGACCGTGCGCCCGGCATCGCCGCGCGCCAAAAACAGCAGCTGCTCCACAAGCTCTTGCATGTGCTCGCTTTCGGCTTTAAGGGACGCGATGGATTCCGCCAGCACGTCCGGGTCGTCCTTACCCCAGCGGTCGAGCATGTTCACGTAGCCCTGAATCACCGCGATGGGCGTGCGCAGCTCGTGGCTCGCGTCGTTGACAAAGCGCATCTGCTGCAGCTTGGCCTCTTGCATCTGGCGCAGCAGGCGGTTGAGTGCGACCTCGATGCTTGCCAGGTCGGAGTCGCCGGTGGTGACGCTCGGCGAGTCGACGCTTGCGCGCTCGATGGCCTGCTCCAGTGTTTCCATTTTGCCGCCGGCGAGTTGCATGCGGCCGAGTTCGTCCACGCGCAGGGCCAGATCGTTGAGCGGCGCCATGGTGCGGCGCACGCGGCGGGCGCCGCCGAGCATGTTGAGCACGCTGATGACCTGCCAACCCACAACGACAAGGTAGAGAGGCCATAGCGTGACGAGGTCCTGCGCGAGGGGGAAAGTCTTGGTGGTGCGCGCAAGCTCGACGGTATAGGTGAGCGTTGTCAGGTCCCAGCCGCGCGCGGGCGTCAGCGACATGCCGTGAACGGTGGTGCCGGGGATCCATCCTGCGGTAAACGCGCCGTCGGGCAGCGTCTGGTTGTATCCATAGACGAGGATCGCCGCCGCAATCACCATCAGCAACAGATCGAGCCAGACGTAGCTCATCAAGCGGCGCCACATATAGCCCCAGTTGATGGCGCGGGCGATGGAGGTGACGCGCTCGGCCTCGGCGTTACGCACGGCAGACATAGCCCACCCCGCGCACGGTCTGGATGATGCGGGCGCCGTCGGCGTCCTCGATCTTGGCGCGCAGGTGCGCGATGTGCACGTCGACGTTGTTGGTGTCGCCCACGTATTCGTAGCCCAGCGCCTCGTGCGCGATGCGCTCGCGTGTGAGCACGCTGCCGGCATGCGCCATAAGCAGGGCGAGGACGTCGAACTCGCGAGCCGTGAGCGCGATAGGCGAGCCGCCGACTGTGACTTCGCGGCGGCCGGGATCGAGTGCGACCGAGCCCACGGCGAGCGTGGCGGGGGAGGGCACGGCAGAGGTCTTGGCCGAGTCGCCGACCGGGGACATCGCAGCGGCGTTCCCGGCCGCGCCGCCCGCCATACCCACCCCGGCACCGGCGCCGCCAACGCCCGAAGCCGCCCGCACGGCCTCCGAGCGCTTCAGCGCCACGCGGATCCGTGCGAACAGCTCCTCAATCGCAAACGGCTTGGTCAGGTAATCGTCGGCGCCGGCATCGAGCCCGGCCACCTTGTCCATCACGGCATCGCGCGCGGTGACCATTATCACCGGCACATCCTTGTGCTTGCGGACGCGCCGCAGGACCTCCATGCCGTTGAGCTGCGGCAACAGCACATCGAGCAGAATAAGATCGTAGTTGCGCTCCAGCGCCAGGTCCACGGCGGTGCGGCCATCGGCGGCGTGTTCCACCTGGTAGCCCTCGTGCTCTAGCTCGAGCGTCACAAAGCGGGCGATTTTCTCCTCGTCCTCTACGATCAGAATCCGTGCCATGCGTGCCCCCGTCTGCGATTACTTGTCGTCGTTCAGATTTTGCTTGATGTCGTCCGCGGCATCGGCGGCGTGATTCATAAGGTTGTTGATGCTGCCGGGCACGTCGCCGTCGCTGTCGATGCGGTAGCGCATGCCAAAGAACAGGCCAATCAGCATCAGCCATATCGTGGCGCCCCAGGCAAACAGCGCGACGATGGGGATCAGGATGGGAATGTTGAGGATGATCGCATCGCGGCGCGTGGCGATAAACTTGGTGTCCAGGCTCAGGCGGAAGAGCTTTTTGAGGTACTCCCACACGCTGTCCATCTTCTTAGAGAAGTCGGTCTTTTCGCTCGACTTCTCGTAGGCGGCCTGCGCGGCGACCATCTCGGCCGAGGGCTCGTCGACCGGCTCGGACTCGGTGGCGGCGTGCGCCGACGTGGTCTGGGTCTTGCCCTGCGACTCGAGCCAAATGATGGCGTCCAAAACGTTGCCGTCGGCGGCGTCGAGCGCGGCCTTGGCATCGGTGTAGCTCACGTTGCACTTGGTGCGGATGGTTTCAACTTTTTCGAGGTCGTCCATGACCTGTCCTTTCGTTCGATGGGCGCGAGCGTTGCGTTCGGCGGCCTGCGTTGCGCGGCGCCGCCCCGCCCCTTGTTCGAACTCTATAGTGCAGGTTATAGATTAAGCGATTCTTGAGCCAAGATTAATGTTGGATGAGTTTTTGGGTAGCGGTGGGAAAAGTATTAGACCTCGATAGCGGGGGATGTGGTGCCGGTGCAAAACGGCGTCAAAGGTTGGTCGAGCAGGCGGTTTCTCCATTGATGTCCGCACAGCATGTGACACTTACCCTGCCGCCCCGCTCTGCCGCGGCGGCATGCGTCTGAACAACGACCCTCTAAGGAGTTCGATACCGATGAGTGACAACGCAAAGCATCTCGCAAAGAAGTGCGTTAAGGACGCGGGGCCGTGCCTCGCGCTGTGCGTAGCCGGCGCAGCGGTCGCGCTGCTGGCTGTTCTGGGGCCATTCAACGTGCTCCGAAGTGCCAGTTCCCTGCACGTTTGCATGGCCCTTGCCGGCGCCATGATGACCGGCGGCGTGCTCGATCTGGTTTTTTGGGTGCTTGACCCGTTTGGGTGGAAGAACGAAGGGTAAGCCCTAAGGGATGGAAGGGCTGGAACGGTTGGCTTAGTGATCGTGCAGAATGTGGGCTAGCGACTTACAGGGAAGTGGTAATCCGATGACGGTCTATGTAACAGGCGATATTCACGGCGGTGCCGACATGCAAAAGCTTCGCGACTGGGAGCTCGGGGATAGTCTGACGAGCGACGACTATCTCATCGTCGCCGGCGACTTTGGCTTTCCGTGGGATTTCTCTGCTGAGGAGTGCGCCGATATCGCCTGGCTGGAGTCGCGCCCCTATACCGTGCTGTTCGTCGACGGCAACCACGAGCGCTTCGACCACTGGGCGGAGCGCTCCATGGAGTTGTGGCACGGCGGACTGACGCAGCGCCTGTCGGACACTTCGCCCATCCGACGCCTGACGCGCGGCGAGGTTTTTGAGCTCGATGGCTCAACGATCTTTACCATGGGTGGCGCCACGAGCGTGGACAAGGAATACCGCATTCCCTATTCCAGTTGGTGGCCGCAGGAGCTGCCGGACGAGCGCAACTTTGAGGAAGCGCGGGCAAAGCTCGACAGCGTGGGCTGGAAGGTCGACTACGTGATCACCCACACCTGCTCCACGCGTATGCTTTCGCCCACGCTTTATCCGGCACCCGGCTGGAATTACCCCGCCGTTGATCGGCTTACGGCATTTTTCGATGAGCTGGAAGACCGCTTGGATTACAAGCGCTGGTACTACGGGCATTTTCATCGGGATGCCAACCCTGCCGAGCGCCATACCGTGCTCTACGACTGCATCGTTCGCCTGGGCGACGAACTCCAGCCCTGGGATGTCGCGTAGGGGCGGGGTGGCTGGCTACTCGACCATTACAGTTATGTTTTCCCGATGCGTACGGATAACATCCCAGCTAAAGTGCTCGACCAGCTGCTCGGCAGAGCGCGGTGTGGCGTCCGGCGCGATGCCTGTTTGCCCGGCGAGCCAGCCCAGCAGTGCCTCGGGCGCGCCAAAGCGGGTGCGGAGCTCGCCCAGGTCCAGATCGCGATCGCGCTTGGAAAGGCGGCGGCCGTCCGGTGACATGAGCAGCGGAATGTGCGCGTAGTGCGGCGTGGGCAGTCCCAGCAGATGTTGCAGATAGATCTGGCGCGGCGTGGAACCAAGCAGGTCGCATCCGCGTACGATCTCGGTGACGCCCATGGCAGCGTCGTCGACCACCACGGCCAGCTGATAGGCAAACACGCCGTCGCTGCGGCGCACCAAAAAGTCACCGCACTCGGTGGCGAGTGCTTCGCATTGGGCTCCGTACGTGCGGTCCACGAATTCGATCACGTCGCTGGCGAGGTCGTCGACGGTGGGCACGCGCAGGCGCGTGGCCGGAGCACGCAGGGCACTGCGGCGGGTGATTTCATCAGCAGAAAGACCTCTGCAGGCGCCGCGGTAGATGGGCGTGCCGTCGCTGGCGTGCGGCGCGCTCGCGGCGTGGAGTTCGGCACGCGTGCAAAAACAGGGATAGGTGAGGCCGGCGTCTTGCAGCTGGCGCAGGGCGTCCTCGTACAGATCCAGGCGATCGTGCTGGTAGTAGGGGCCTTCGTCCCACTCGAGCCCCAGCCAGGTCAGATCGTCAATCAGTTGAGCGGCAAGTTCCGGGCGCTTGCAGCGATCGTCCAGGTCCTCGATACGCAACACGATGCTGCCGCCCTGGCTGCGGGCCGAAAGCCATGCGCACAGGCAGCTGAACACGTTGCCCAAGTGCATGCGGCCCGAGGGCGACGGGGCAAAGCGGCCCACGACGGGGGTGGGCACTGCCGTTGCTGGTGCGTCCGCGGCGGGCGTTGCTATGTTGCGTGTTTTGATATCCATGCGGATGAGTATAGCGCGGGGCTTGGCAGGGAAGGCGTTGCCGCGCTCACAAGTTGGCGGCGGTGCGCATTGCGCACGGTGGGTTTGCGGCTCAAGGTCTCGATCGCTGCGTACCGACTTAGCCTCACAAACGACAGAAACCCCGGCAGCTCTTCGCAACTGCCGGGGTTTCCGCGGAAAAGGGGGACATGATCCTCGAGCGAACGGCAAAGGGGCAAACCGTTTTCGCTCAACTGCTTTATGCCCCTCGGCTGGCGGCTCAATCAGCGCGTGCCGCACCCACACAAAGCCGCTACACCTGTGACAGAGCTGTGAAGTGGTATCTATTGCTGGCGCAGGCCATGCCAAGGAGTGTCCCAGATTGCCGGCAGATAAGGAACGTCCCCAGGTGCCGGCCGCGGGCGTGACTTTCGTCCCGTTTGATACTCCGGTCGCCTAGATGTTCGTCATGTGCGCCCGTAAACGTGGGACAATGGCGTTACTGGTATCACAGACAAAGGATGTGCCCATGAACGACCCCGTTGCCAAAACCTGTCGGCAGCGCCGCCTGTTTGCGCGATTTACTTCCGTCTGCGCACTCGTCGCGCTTGCATTGCTGCTACTGCCCGCCGCCGCACACGCCGACGGTTATTCCATGACCCAGACCTATATCAGTGCCACGGTTGAGGCCGATGGATCGCTGACCGTTGTCGAGGGACGCCAGTTTGATTTCGACGACGACATCAACGGCGTGTTTTGGGAGATCAATACGGGCGCCAACCAGCAGGGCGGCACGGCGGGCGTCGATGTGCTGAGTGTCGAGGAAGAGGACACCGCGTTTAACAAAGTCGATAGCGCGAACAAGGGCGACTCTGGCGTCTATACGGTCGAGCAGACCGGTGACGGCGTAAGGATTAAGGTGTTCAGCCCTCACGAGAGCGGCGACAGCGCGACCTATTACGTGAGCTATACCATGACCGGTGCGGTTATGAACTGGGCCGATACCGCCGAGCTCTACTGGAAGTTTGTGGGCGACGGCTGGTCTGCGGATTCCGATGACGTCGAGATGGAAGTGCGCTTCGCAAATGCCACTGCCGGGACGGCGGCCGTCAAGGGCGATAACTTCCGCGCATGGGGCCACGGTCCGCTGACGGGCGACGTGTCGCTCGATGCGGACGAACCCATGGTCACCTATACCATTCCCTGCGTGCATCAGGGCGAATTCGCCGAGGCACGCATCGCCTTCCCTAGCGACTGGGTGCCGCAGCTTGCCGCTTCGGGCGAAGAGCGCATGTCAACGATCCTGAGCGAAGAGAAGGAATGGGCCGACGAAGCTAACGCCCGCCGCGCTCACGCTCGCATGATTGCCAATACACTTGCCGTGCTAAGTGTTGTTGCGGCGGTGGCCTTTACCGGCACAATCGTTATGCTCAAGCTGCGCAAGCGCAAGCCCAAGCCGTTTTTCCAGGACGAATATTTCCGCGATGTGCCTTCGGCCGACCATCCCGCCGTGCTTTCGGCCCTCATGAGCTGGAACGAGGTGCCCGATCAGGCATATATCGCCACGCTTATGAAGCTCACCGACGACCGTGTGATCAAGCTGGAGCAGGCGACCGTGACCAAGGCCAAGAAGGGTCTGTTGGGGCGTGAAAAAGAAGAGCAGACGTATCGCGTGACGGTGAGTGATGCGGGCTGGAAGTCGGCCAAGGGCATTGACCACATGGTGCTCAAGGTCTTCTTTGCCGGTACTAAGCCTGACGAGAACGGCGATCGCTCGCGCACGTTCGACGAGCTGCAGCACTACGTCAAGCAGCACGCTACACCCGTGGGCGACAAGCTCGAGGACTATCAGAACACCGTTAAGGGCAAGCTGGCCGATAGCGAGTACGTTGCCTCGGACGGCATTGTTGCAATGGTGTTTTGCCTGGTTCTTGGTATCCTGATTGCCTTTGTTCCCGTGGGATCCATCTTCTTTACCGATGGCGCACAGGCGAACATTACCGCCGCGGTTATCTCGGTGCCGATTGTGCTGGTGGGTATCGGCGTGGGCCTTACGTTCCGCCGCTTTACGCCGGAGGGCGCCGAGGTGGCGGCTCGCTGCAAGGCACTTAAGCATTGGCTCGAGGACTTCACTCGTCTAAAGGAAGCCGTCCCCGGCGATCTGGTGCTGTGGAACAAGCTGCTGGTGATGGGCGTGGCGCTGGGTGTTTCCAAGGAAGTGCTGCGTCAGCTTGCCGAGGCCGTGCCGCCCGAGGTGCGCGAGGCCGACGGCTTCTATGACAATTATCCCTGCTACTGGTGGTACTACCATCATTACGGTATCGAGTCTCCGCTCGATTCGTTCGATGACGTGTATCACGAGAGCATCCGTGAGCTGGCGTCGAGCTCCGACAGCTCGGGCGGCGGCGGAGGCGGCGGCTTCTCTGGCGGCGGAGGCGGCGGCGTCGGCGGAGGCGGCGGCGGAACGTTCTAGCGCGCTCTGATTTTTGGGATGGATCTTCTCCGGCGACTGTTGGCGGAAAATCTATCCCATTTTTATGCTTTGAAATGGGTCTATCTTTCCGTTACGGATCCCCACACAGGGGGCAGTGGGCAAAAAATGCCAAATATGAGTACTGTTGCCATTATAGTGACATATATTTGCACTAAATAATGGGCTCCTAATGAGATTATCTCTCGTTAGGGGCCCATTTTATTGAACATTTGTGGAAATACGTCAGCTCGCCTGACTGGCTGCTATGTCTAAAAGCCTCTAAAATGCCCCAAATCGCTGCTACTAAAAAGGTAACAGTACTCATATTTGATGTTTTTTGCCCACAGCTATTTGCAGACCCCTCTATAGGGCGACGCCAACGAGGGTTTCGTCGACTGTGTTACCCAAGAATGTCCCCAACAACTAGGTGCGGTTGCTGCCAAGGAGTGTCCCGGGGTGCCGGCACAAAAGGAACGTCCCTAACTGCCGGGTTTAGGCTGTTAGGTCGAGTTCGTAGAGAAAGCTTTCGCGCGGCATGTCGTGACGGCGCTCTTCGCGGTTGGCGCGGTGCGTGGCCGTGCGCTTAAAGCCGTGCAGCTCGTAGAACTTCCACGAGCAGTTGGAGTCGGTGTACAGGTGCGCCCTCGTCGCTCCAAGCGAGGACAGGTGCGAGACCGCGGCATCGAGCAGAACCGTGCCAACGCCCAGGCCATGGACATCGCGATCCACGGCAAGCAGCGTGACCTCGTTGTCGTGCGGCAACGGGCTGCTCTCGAGCAGGCGGTTGTTGGTCCGGATGGTTGCGCGCACAAACGAGAGGTACTCGGCGCAGGCATCGGGCTCCAGCTCACGCATCTGCGATAGCAGCGCGCGTTCGGTATCCATCCAATGTTCCTTAACGGTGGCGCCGGAGCTCTGTCCTGCGCGTGCAAGCGCAATGCCGCGTGCATGGCCGTCGATTACGGCAACCTGCGAAAACGTCGACGACGAAAGGCAATAGGCGAGGTCGCACGCGGCCTCAAGGCGGTTGTACTCATCGTTATCCGAATTGTTATGCCAAAGCTGCTGCAGAATCAGCGCGATGGCGTCGAAGTCTTCGGTATCAAACGGTCGGTAGAGAACCCGCGAGACCATGGTGCCTCTTTCTTTTGCGGATGCATATCGAGCACAGTTCTACCACGCCATTGGCATCTAATTATGGTGCCCCTGTGTTCCATGAACTCACCGTGCCCGGTGCTGTGCCCATCCCCTCCGCTCGCAAACTTTTTCTGCACATGCGCCCGTTGCGGGGTGCATCGATGCGCTCGATGCGCTACATTAAATCAGTATTTTCAATGCCGCTGCGCGAGCGCTGCAGATCGACGTATCACCGACTCACAGAGCACGGCGGCGTACCAGACAGGAGGACTGCATGGGATCTGATGTGAAGATCGCACGCGCGTTGATCTCGGTTACCGATAAGACGGGCGTCGTCGATTTCGCACGGACGCTGGTTGACGACTTTGGCGTCGAGATCATCTCTACGGGCGGCACGGCTCGTGCCATCGAGGACGCGGGCGTTCCCGTAACCCCCATCGAGGAGTTCACGGGCTATCCCGAGATGATGGACGGCCGCGTCAAGACGCTGCATCCCAAGGTTCACGGCGCGCTGCTGGCCCGCCGCGATTCCGAGCAGCACATGCAGGAGGCGGCTCAGCACGGCATTAAGCTGATCGACCTGGTCGTCGTCAACCTGTACGAGTTCGAGAAGACCGTCGCCAACCCCGAGGTCACCTTCGCGGACGCCATCGAGCACATCGACATCGGTGGCCCCTCTATGCTGCGCTCTGCTGCCAAGAACGCCGCGAGCGTTACCGTCATCTCCGACCCGGCCGACTATGATGCCGTCCTGGCCGAGATGCACGAGACCGGTGGCTGCACCACGCTTTCCACCCGTCGTCGCCTGCAGGTGAAGGTCTACCAGACCACCGCCGCCTACGACACGGCTATCTCCCGTTGGCTTGCCGCCCAGGCAAGCGACGTGGCGGACACCTCTGCCAAGCTCGAGATCTCGCTGGAGAAGGTCGACGACCTGCGCTATGGCGAGAATCCTCAGCAGAAGGCTACGGTCTACCGCTTTGCCGAGGGCTGCGAGAACACCGCGAGCTCGCAGTTCCCGCTCGTGGGCTCCGAGCAGATCCAGGGCAAGCCGCTCAGCTACAACAACTATCTGGATGCCGACGCCGCCTGGAACCTGGTCCGCGAGTTCGACGAGCCGGCCTGCGTAATCCTCAAGCACCAGAACCCCTGCGGTTCCGCCGTTGCCGAGGACATTACGGCCGCCTACGACCGCGCCTTCGCCTGCGATCCCAAGAGTGCCTTTGGCGGCATCATCGCCTGCAACCGCGAGGTTCCCTTTGATCTGGTTGAGCACTTCGCCGATCAGAACAAGCAATTCGTCGAGGTCATCATCGCCCCGAGCTACACCGCCGAGGCACTCGAGCGCATGGCCAAGCGCCCCAACCTGCGCGTGTTGGCGACCGGCGGCGTGGACCACGGCGCCCAGGTGGAGCTGCGCTCCGTCGACGGCGGCATGCTGGTGCAGGAGGTCGACCACGTGACCGAGGATCCCGCGACCTTTACGTTCCCCACCGACCGCAAGCCCACCGACGCCGAGATGGCCGAGCTCGAGTTTGCCTGGAAGGTCTGCAAGGGCGTTAAGTCCAACGCCATCCTGGTTTCCAAGGGCAAGGCCGGCATTGGCATGGGCCCGGGTCAGCCCAACCGCGTGGATTCTGCGCTGCTGGCCTGCGAGCGTGCCGAGGACTTCTGCGAGCGCGAGGGCGTGGAGAAGGGCGGCTTTGCCTGTGCAAGCGACGCGTTCTTCCCGTTCCGCGACAATGTCGACGTGCTTGCTGCGCACGGCGTGACCTGCATCATCCAGCCCGGCGGCTCCAAGCGCGACGACGAAAGCATCCAGGCCTGCAACGAGCACAATATTGCTATGGTCTTTACCGGCGCCCGCCACTTCCGCCACTAAGTTCCGCCTTGGGACAAAATAATCTCCGCAAAAGACGGCTGCTCCGTTTGGAGGGCCGTCTTTTTGGTATAAGAGGACGGAATGACTAACACGAAAGGTATGACCATGCCCCAGATTGATGATGCCGAGCTGTTTGGCAATGCCGAGGATCAGCGTGCGTACGAGGACTTTTGCGCCAATCAGGAGGCGGTCGAGAAGTTTACGCTCGACAAGCCCGCGCTTGTCTGCCGTTGGCGCATGTCCAATAAAAAGGTGCCCATGCTCAACCGCCACATTCGCGCACTGTCCGAGCGCTTGGTGCAGGGCGAGCCGCTTACCCATAACATGCTCAGCTGGGCCAAGCAGCACGTTGAGTGGTCGCTTGCCGAGGGCGATTACACCGCACGCGACGGCGTGCTCATGCTGGTGATCGACGTCAACGGCAACGCCGCCATGACGGTGGGGGAGTACGAGCCGCTAACCGATACGTCGGCCAAGGCGCTACGTGCCCGCTCCGCCGAGGCCCGCTCCGAGGCCGACGAAACCGGCGTGGCGCCCGAGCTGCTCGCCGCCGTCGATAACGGCGAGCTGGCCTTTGTGGCGCCGGCGGACGAGTGCCTGTGCGGCACGGCGACGCTCATCGAGCAGCTGGCCCAGACCAAGGGCATCCCGGTCACGCGCGTAGACATTCCCGCGCAGCTCAAGGGTGCGCTGTTTCTGGTGAGCGACGAGCACGGTGTGGTTGCCGCCGCCGACCCCGACGCCGCCGACTCCGACGCCGCCACGGTCGCCTTCTTCGCCGAAGGCTACGAAAAGCTCCGTGCCCGCCGCTAAATGATGTTTCTGGGACGGGGATTAAAAACTCATTTAATTCCCGTGCTCGTCGCGAGCGAGAGGCAAGCCTCTGCCGCTCGCGAACAGTTCTGTCACTTTGGTGCCGCGTGAGGCGCGTATCTGCGGATCCGCGGTCATAATGGGGCAAGACAACCAAGAGGGGGGCGGAATCCATGGCGCTAATCTATATCGTTGAGGATGACGAGCCCATTCGTCGCGAGCTTGCCGACATCCTTGCCCGTGCCGGTTTTGAGGTCGAGGCCTGCGAATCGTTCGAGCATGTTTCGCGCGATATTCTCGCCGCCGCGCCCGACCTGGTGCTGCTCGACCTGACGCTTCCCGTCAAGGACGGCCAGCATATCTGCCATGAGGTTCGCCGCGAATCCGAGGTTCCCATCATCGTCCTCACGTCGCGCACGACCGAGATCGACGAGGTCATGGCCATGACGCTCGGCGCGGACGACTTTGTTCCCAAGCCCTACAGCGCCCGTGTGCTCGTGGCGCGCATCAATGCCTTGCTGCGTCGCACCGCGGCGGCGGGCGAGCGCAGCACGCTCGTCCACAAGGGACTGGAGCTCGACCTCGCACGCTCCATGGTCACCAACACGCAAACGGGCACCAGCACCGAGCTCACAAAAAACGAACTGCGTATTCTCTCGCTGCTTCTGAGCCGCGCGGGCAAGATTGTTTCGCGCTCGGCCATCATGCAGGATCTGTGGGACTCCGACGCCTTCGTGGACGACAATACGCTTACCGTCAACATCAACCGCCTGCGCACCACGCTCGAAAAAATCGGCATCAAGGGGTATTTGACGACGCACCGCGGCCAAGGCTATTCGGTCTAGGGGCCGGCTATGTCGTTTGCCAAGTTCTTTAAAGACGCGCTGCTTCCCGTCGCCGTGTGGACGTGCGGCGTGCTGTTGAGCTGCTTTGTGCTGACGGTCGCCGGTGCACCCGTTTCTATCGTGGTCGTGGCGGTCGGCGTGTCCTTTATCTTTGGTATGCTCGGCATCGTGATCGAGTACGCTCGCCGTCGCCGTTTTCTGCGTCAGTTGGAGCGCGCGGCAGAGGAGCTCGAGAGTCCCGCATGGGTGCAGGAGATGGTGCAATGCCCGACCTATGCCGAGGGCGAGCTCGAATACGAGGTCTTGCGCCGGGTGGGCAAAGCCGCCTGCGACGAGGTTGCCGAAGGCAGGCGTCAGACCGATGACTATCGCGACTATATCGAGAGCTGGGTCCACGAGGCCAAGCTGCCCCTGGCGGCGGCTCACCTGATTTTGGAAAACCTGGACAGCAGCGAAGACGACCTGTCGCGCGTAGATGACCTGGCACGCGAACTTGCCCGCGTGGAGCGCTATATCGACCAGGCGCTGTACTACGCGCGCTCGGAAGTCGTGGAGCGCGACTACCTGATTCGCCGCTGGGATCTCAAAACCTTGGTGACGGGCGCGATTAAAGCCAACGCGCGCGAGCTCATTGCGGCGCATGTGGCCCCGGTGTGCGAGAACCTCAACTTCGAGGTCTTTACCGACGAGAAGTGGCTCGAGTTTATTCTGGGCCAGCTCATTCAGAACAGCATTAAATATGCGTGCGAGGACGGCGCGAAGATCGTGTTTTCGGGCGCGTTGCTGGACGAGGGCCTGGCAAGCGAGCGCATCGAGCTTACCGTCGCGGACAACGGCTGCGGCGTGTGTGCGGCAGACCTGCCGCGCGTGTTCGAGAAGGGCTTTACCGGCGACAACGGCCGCACCACCAAGCGTGCAACGGGCATCGGTCTCTATCTGGTGGCGCGCCTGTGCTCCAAGATGGGCATCGACGTCACCGCAGCATCCGACTCCGGCAAAGGCTTTGTCGTCACGTTTGCCTTCTCAACCAACAAGTTTCAATACTTCGAGTAACGCACACGGCAGATGTCCGCCTCAAACAAAACGTGCCGCCCCAAACGGGGCGGCACGCCATTTTTCCATCAGACAACTCGTTGAAGCAAGGTTGCGAAGGCCGCGGGGCCGGGAGGGGTTTCCTAAGGGCACATCCCGCAGCCGCAACGCGGCGAGGACGTGCCCGTGGAAACCCCGCAGGCCCCGCGGCCGGTGGGAGCAACGCTACTTCACGACCAAGATGTCGCAGTCCGTGTTGCGCAGCAGGAACGTCGAAATCGAACCCAGCAGCGCATACTTGATCGAGGACAGGCCGCGTGCGCCGCAGAGCACCAGGTCGGGCTTGACTACGTCGAGCATCTCGTCCTTGAGCGTCTCGCGAATGCGGCCGGCGCGAATCATGACCTCGACCTCGGGAATGTCGGGATTGGCCTTGGCCTCTTCGAGCTGCTTGGCGATGGAGTTCTTAAATGCCTCCTCTAGGCCGTTGACCAGATCGACCGGATAGGAACCGGCGCTCTCGAGCGCCGTGGAATCGATAACGTGGCCGATAATCAGCTTGGCGCCGTTGTTCGCGGCGACCTTGATGGCGCGTGCGAGCACAAAATCCTGCTGCTCAGTACCGTCGAGTGAAACAAATACCTTGGTGTAGCCCTCGTTCATGGTTTCCTCCTTGGTCTATCGCACGGGCGCGGGGCTCGTGCGTCGGGCGGGCGCGGGCGCGTTGGCCGCCGGACACTTTATCTTGTTGCAGTTATACCCAAGGATTTCGGTTTGACTGCTCGCAATTCTGTGAACGGGCGAGTTTTTTGGTAAGGGTAGGCGCGGTCGCACCGCCAACGGTTGATAATGGGACATCGCCCGCATCGTCCTCAGAACATCTACCGGCGGGTGTCTAACGAGGGGGTCCCTTTGGATATTATCGAGCTTCTAAAATCTGCCTTCATGGGCCTGGTCGAGGGCATCACCGAATGGCTGCCCGTCTCGTCGACCGGTCACATGATCTTGGTGGACGAGTTCGTCAAGATGAACGTGAGCGAGACGTTCTGGAATATGTTCCTGGTCGTGATTCAGCTTGGCGCCATTTTGGCCGTCTGCGTCCTGTTCTTCCATGAGCTCAATCCGTTCTCGCCCAGCAAGGGCAAGGAGGGCCGTCGCGACACCTGGGTACTGTGGGGCAAGATTGTGCTTGGCTGCATTCCCGCTGCGGCGATCGGTCTGCCGCTTAACGACTGGATGGAGGAGCATTTCTACAATGCTCCCGTCGTGGCGCTGGCGCTCATTGTGTACGGCGTGCTGTTTATCGTGATCGAGAACTGGCGCGCGAGCAAGCGCGAGGAAATGGCCGTTGCCGGTTCGTTTGGTTCGCGTGCTGTGGTGTCGGGTGGACGTCCCGCCGGTGCGCACTTTGCGGCGCCCGCCGCGGCTACCGCTGAGGATGAGGATGATGACGAGGATCTGGACTTTGGCTCCATCGCCACGCTCGAGGACCTGAGCTGGAAGACTGCGCTGGGTATCGGCTGCTTCCAGGTGCTTTCGCTGGTGCCTGGTACGTCTCGCTCCGGTTCTACCATCATCGGCGGCCTGCTTTTGGGCTGCACGCGTTCGGTGGCGTCCAAGTTTACGTTCTTCCTGGCCATCCCTGTTATGTTTGGCGCGAGTGCGCTCAAGCTGGTCAAGTACTTCATCAAGGGCGGCACGTTCGGCGCCAACGAGGTCGCTATCTTGGGCGTGGGCTGCGTTGTGGCCTTTGTGGTTTCGCTCATCGCCATCAAGTGGCTCATGGGCTTCGTCCGCCGTCACGACTTCAAGTGCTTCGGTGTTTACCGCATCATCCTGGGCATCGTAGTGCTCGCATATTTCTTCGTTCTGGAGCCGATGCTCGGCCTCTAACTTAGTCGACGCTGCGCGGCGGCCGGGGCGACAACTTGTCATTCAAAGGGGGTGGCATGACCAAAAGGTCTATGCCGCCCCCTTTTCATGCCAATTTGTTCGCCCTGGCCGCCGCTCGCTGCTGCTGCCATGACATCGGCGGTTTCGTGATTGCCAATAGATTGGTGCAAAGTAACCTGACCCCATTGCGCCAAATCCGCTGGGCGGGCCTGACGGTGGCGCACGGAGTCGTGGTGTGATTTGCGTCGGTGTCCGCGCGGCTCGGTATACTAATACGGCTCAAACTATGGCGCTGCCCGCAGGCGCGCCGTCCGTCAGATGAGGAGTCGCCCATGACCCAGCCCTTGCCCTGGGAAAAGAATGCCGCGGTACCCGTGCCGCCCGCGCCGGAACCCGTGCCGCTCGATGCATATGCCGTCCCTGCTGCGCCGGAGCCCGAGCTCGTCCCGCTCGACATCTACGACGCTCCCGCGCCGGCACCCAAGCCCGCCAAGCCGCTCGTCGACATCGACAGCCTTAATTCCGCCCAGCGCGAGGCAGTTCTGACCACCGAGGGCCCGTTGCTGGTGCTTGCCGGCGCCGGCTCGGGCAAGACCCGCGTCTTGACCTTTCGCATCGCACATATGCTCGGCGACCTGGGTGTTAAGCCCTGGCAGATCCTTGCCATCACGTTTACCAACAAGGCCGCGGCCGAGATGCGCGAGCGTCTGGCGGCACTCATCCCCAGCGGTACCCGCGGCATGTGGGTGTGCACCTTCCATGCTATGTGCGTGCGCATGCTGCGCGAGGACGCTGACCTGTTGGGCTACACCGGTCAGTTCACCATCTACGATGACGACGATTCCAAGCGCATGGTGCGCGATATTATGCAGGCGCTCGGTATCGAGCAAAAGCAATTCCCCATCAATATGATCCGCAGCAAGATCAGTTCGGCCAAAAACGCCATGATCGGCCCCGAGGACATGCTCAAATCCGCCGACAGCCCCAACGACAAAAAGGCCGCGCAGGTCTACTTGGAGCTGGAACGCCGCCTGCGCGCCGCCAACGCGATGGACTTCGACGACCTGCTCGTGCGCACGCTCGAGCTGCTGCGCACCCGCCCCGAGGTGCTCGACAAGTACCAAGAGCGCTTCCGCTACATTAGCGTCGACGAGTATCAGGACACCAATCACGTCCAGTACGAGATCGCCAACCTGCTGGCCGCCAAGTACCAAAACCTCATGGTCGTGGGCGACGATGACCAGTCCATTTATAGCTGGCGTGGCGCCGACATCACCAACATCCTGGACTTTGAGCAGGACTTTAAAAACTGCAAGACCGTTAAGCTGGAGCAGAACTACCGCTCCACGGGCCATATCCTGAGCGCCGCCAACGCCGTGGTGCGCCACAACTCGCAGCGCAAGGACAAGCGCCTGTTTACGGCCGAGGGCGATGGCGAGAAGATCCAGGCCTTCCAGGCAAGCGACGAGCGCGACGAGGGCCGCTGGATTGCCGGCGAGATCGAAAAACTGCATGCCAAAGGCACGAGCTACGACGATATCGCCGTTTTCTACCGCACCAACGCCCAGTCGCGTATCCTCGAAGATATGTTCCTGCGCGCAGGCGTGCCCTACAAGATCGTGGGCGGCACGCGATTCTTCGACCGTGCCGAGATCCGCGACGTCATGGCCTACCTTAAGATGATCGTGAACCCGGCAGACGAGATGAGCGTCAAGCGCGTCATCAACACGCCGCGTCGCGGCATCGGCTCCACCTCGATCCAAAAGATCGAGCAGCTGGCGCGCGACAACCGTTGCTCGTTCTTCCAGGCCTGCGAGATCGCAACAGCCGAGACGGGCATGTTTAGCGCCAAGGTGCGTAACGGCCTGTCGAGCTTTGTGTCGCTGGTGCGCGAGGGCCGTCGCATGGACGGCGAGCTCAAGGACGTCGTCGAGATGATTGTCGATAAGACGGGCCTGCTGCAGGCTTTTCGCGCCGAAGGCACCATGGAGTCCGAGAGCCGCGCCGAGAACATCCAGGAATTCCTGGGCGTCGCCGCCGAATTTGAGGAGACGCACGAGGATATCGAGGGTACGCTCGAGAGCTTAGAAGAGCTGCGCGCAGCCGGTGTTGCCGACGTGCCTGCCGGCGCCGAGCCCGAGCCCGTCGTGGTGAGCGCGCCTGCGCCCGAACCGGGGCCGTCTGCCCCGGTATCCTCGTTTGAGGCGCTCGTTGGTGCGCGTGACGCCGCGGGTTCCAATCCGCTCGATAGCTTGGCCGCTCCGGCGCTGTCTCCGCAGGATGCTCTGGCCGCCGCCATCGCGGGCAACGCGTATGCCGCGCCGACGGAGATGCCGGCGGGCGCCGTGCATGCCGATGAGATCGAGCGCACCTACGGCCCGCTCACCTGCAAGGCGCTGCCGGCACTCATGGAGTGGCTGGCCCTGCGCTCCGACTTGGATTCCCTGGCCGGCGAGACGCATGCCATTACCATGATGACCATCCACTCCGCCAAGGGCCTGGAGTTCCCGGCGGTGTTCGTGGCCGGCATGGAGGAGGGTATCTTCCCGCACGTGCACGACTTTGGCGGTAGTGACGATCCGGGCAAGCTCGAGGAGGAGCGCCGCTTGGCCTACGTCGCCATCACGCGTGCTCGCAAGCGCCTGTTCCTGACCTATGCGGCCACGCGTCGCACCTACGGCTCGACCTCTGCCAATCCGCGCTCGCGCTTCCTCAACGAGATTCCGTTTGAGGATATCGAGTTTAGCGGCATCGGTTCTGCCGGTTTTGAGGGCACGGGCTGGGAGAAGCGCGGCGACCGTCACGGCACCTTTGGCTCGGGCGTGGGTTCGGATATGTATGGCGGCAAGGTGTTCGGTTCGCATACGCGCTCGACCGGCGGTTCCGGTTCGCGCGGCGGATCGAGCTTTGACGATTTCTTTGGCGGCAGCAGCTATGGGACCGAGCGCCATCGTGGGGTTTCGCCCGATGCCGGCCGTGTTGCCTCGACCTTTGGTTCGGGTGCGCCGCGAGCCAAAAAGCCGTCGTCCAAGGTGTCCCCGACGGTGGAGCGCAAGGTTGATCGCGCTAGCGCGTCGCAGGACTTTGCCGCAGGCGATACCGTGAGCCACAAGACCTTTGGCACGGGTACCGTAATCTCGGTCGCCGGAGACATGATCGAGGTTCAATTCGAAAAGACCGGCCAGACCAAAAAGCTAATGAAAGGTTTTGCACCGATCGTCAAGCTGTCGTGATCCCGGCGGACCTGGGCGGGCGTATGGGGCAACATCGCCTGCTCGGGCAGTCCTGCGCAAGACGGAGAGCACATTAAGTGCTCTCCTTTGCGTGCGGAACTCGCGATCGATGTTGTCCCATACGCCCGCCCAGGTCCTTGGGTAACGTTGCTTGCGAACGCCGCTCCGCTCGTCCGCTTTTTGATTTGGAGAACCGGGTGGGCTGATATGTAGATACGAGTAGGGGCTCCTCCGTTGGTGGACGGGGGAGCCCCTTGTTGCGTTTGGGTTGTTGGTGCGAACTAGAGGTGGCTGATGATCAGTTCCATCTTGCCTTCGAGGTCGATGGAGCTGACGGTGCTGGGGGCCAGCAGATGGCTTCCCTTGTGGACGGGGTCGCCGCAGACGGTGCCTTCGCCGTCGATGACCGACAGGCACATGAAGGGCCAGCGCTGCTCCAAGGTCTTGCTGCCGTCGACGCGCACGCGATCGACGGTGTAGCAGGGGTTGGACTCGAGCTCGGTCACACCGTCGACCTCAGGCGCGTTCACCGTGCCGTCGGTCGGAGCCTGAACATCAAAGTCGATGCAGTCGAGGCTCTGCTTAATGTGCAGCGGGCGCAGCTTTCCGTCGGTGCCGGGGCGGTCGTAGTCGTACAGGCGATATGTCACGTCGCTCGACTGCTGCGTCTCCAGAATCAGCGTGCCGGTCTTGATGGCGTGAACGGTGCCGGAGTCGATCTGGAAAAAGTCTCCCTTGTGAATCGGCAGCACGTTGAGCATCTCGTCCCAACGGCCCTCCTCGATCATCTGTGCAGCCTCGGCGCGGTCGTGCGCGCGCTGGCCGACGATAATCGTGGCACCGGGTTCGCAGTCCAGCACATACCAGCACTCGGTTTTGCCCAGGCTGCCGTTCTCGTGCTTGGCGGCGTACTCGTCGTTGGGATGAATCTGGATTGAAAGGTCGTCCTTGGCATCCAGAATCTTAATGAGCAGCGGGAACTCCTTGCCCTTGCAATTGCCAAAGAGCTCGCGGTGCTCGGCCCACAGCCATGAAAGCGTGTGGCCTGCATACGGGCCCTCCGCAATCTGGCAGTCACCGTTGGGATGGGCCGAGATGGCCCAGCACTCACCGATGGGACCTTCGGGAATGTCGTAACCAAATACGGTTTCGAGCTGGCGGCCACCCCAGATCTTCTCGTGGAAGATCGGCGTCAGTTTAATCAAATCGGACATATTCATACCCCCATTATGTTGCGCGGGCGTTGCACAAAACAGCTCAAAACGAGCGCCCGCGTGACTACAAAAACTTATGCCAACGTTACGTTGTGCAACTCAAAGCGGTCGCCAACGTTGCGCGAGACCGAATACTCAAAGGCGGCGCCGCTGTCCAAAAAGCCAATCTGGGTGAGCTCGAGCAGGGGAGAGCCAAGTTTGGTGTCCAGACGCTCGGCTTCTTCCTCGGTTGCTGCCACGGCGCGAATAGTACGGTGGAAGCTCGAAATCTTCAGCCCACATTGCTCGCGGATGAAGCGGTAGACCGATCCGTACAGGTCTTTCTTTTTAAGGCCTGGAATCAGCTCGAGGGGCATGTAGGTGTACTCGATAACGATGGGCTTCTCATCGGCCTGACGCACGCGCACGACGTGATAGACAAAGTCATCCTCGGCAATTCCCAGCTGGGCTGCGATGTCCGCTGGTGGATTAACGATCGAGAAATCGTAGACCACCGAGGTCACCTTCTCCCCGCGGTGCTCATATGAAAAGCCCTGGGCACGGTCGTTTTTGCCCTGGAAAAACGCCTGGCCGGGAAGTCCCGCCGTGTCCTTAACGTAGGTACCCGATCCGCGTCGGCTGGTAATAAGACCTTCCTCGGTGATTTGTTCAATAGCTCGTTTGACGGTGATTTTTGAAACGCTATAGAGCTCGCAGAACTCAACGACGGTGGGAAGCTTGTCGCCCGGTTTAAGAGCGCCATCCTCAATACTTCGACGAATATCTGCAGCTATCGCCTCGTATTTGGGAATCAAGGAACCTCCTTTCCAACTTGATTGAGAATAAAAGAAAGTATAGTCAACACCTAAGTATCTCTATTGAGTTATTGAAAAGTTCGAGAAAGATAAAATTAAAAGTCGCCCCGCTTGTAAAATTAGAGCGTTTTAAATGATAAACATCTGAGTAGTGTCGTGTTGAGAAATGATCGGTCCGAGGACGGGGCCGAACCGATATAACACCCAGCGAACCGAATCTCGTACTCTGCGCTTCCCCAGATAAAACCTGCCAAAACAAACCTGTCCTTTTTGGTAGGTTTTTGCCTTGGGAGCGGTACCATACAGGCAATGTTTAAACGAGAAAGGCGGGCTCCCATGGAACCTAAGCAGTATTACATCGGCATCGACGTCGGCGGCACCTCGGTCAAGGAGGGTCTGTTCGATGAGGACGGAAACCTGCTTGCCAAGGCCAGCGTGCCCACGCCTCCCATCGTTGACGCTGCGGGCTTTGCCGCGGTGACCGAGGCTATCGACCAGGTGGTCGCCAAGGCCCAGATTCCGCGTGCCTTTGTGTCGGGCATTGGCCTGGCCGTTCCGTGCCCCATCCCGGCATCGGGCGATGCCAAGGTCAAGGCGAACATCGCCATCAACCTGCCCGAGCTCAAGATCGCCATCCAGGAGCACTGCCCCGACGCGGTCGTTAAGTACGAGAACGACGCCAACGCTGCTGCTATGGGCGAGGCCTGGCTCGGCTCTGCCAAGGGCGTACAGAACGTGGTGATGGTCACCATTGGTACCGGCGTGGGCGGCGGCGTTATCGTCAACGGCGACGTGGTATCGGGCGTTGTGGGTGCTGGCGGCGAGATTGGCCACATGTGCCTGAACCCGGCCGAGGAGCGCACCTGCGGCTGCGGCGGCCATGGCCACCTGGAGCAGTATTCCAGCGCCACCGGCGTGGTGAGCAACTACCTTGCCGAGTGCAAGAAGGCGGGCGTCGAGCCCATCGAGCTGACCGGCCCCTCCGATTCCAAGGACGTGTTCCAGGCTTGTCGCGAGGGCGACAAGCTCGCGCTGGCCGCGGCCGATACCATGGCCGACTATCTCGGCCGCGCACTGGCGCTTATTGCCAACGTGGTTGATCCCGAGATGTTCCTCATCGGCGGCGGCGCCTCCGCCTCGGCCGATGTCTACCTCGACAAGGTTCGCGAGCACTTTAAGCAGTACGCGCTTTCCGCCTCGCGCGAGACGCCCATTAAGGTCGCTTCGCTCGGAAACGACGCCGGTATCATCGGCGCCGCCTACGTAGCTCTGCGCGCCGCTGGCAAATAGCTGGTGCAGGGGGGCGGGTGGTACAAGGGGGACAGACTTCGCCCCCCCCAGGCTCACCCCAAATTGCGCCGCGCCCCTTCCGTCTCATAAGGTTCGGCGCAGCGTGCTACCATAGCTACGTCCAAGTACACATATCAAGTGGAGGATATCCATGGCAAACGTTCTTGTCTTTGGTCACCAGAACCCCGATAACGACGCCATCATGAGCGCCGTCGTCCTGTCCCAGCTGCTTAACCAGGTTGAGTATGCCGGCAACACCTACGAGGCTTGCGCTCTGGGCCAGCTTCCGGCCGAGTCCGCCAAGCTGCTCGCCGATGCTGGCATTGCCGAGCCCCGCGTGATTGATTCCGTCGAGGCCGGTCAGCTCGTCGTCCTCACCGACCACAACGAGTCTGCCCAGTCCGTCGCCGGCCTTAAGGACGCCACGGTCTTTGGCGTTGTCGATCATCACCGCATCGGCGACTTCGAGACCGCCGGCCCGCTGCACTACATCTGCCTGCCCTGGGGCTCCAGCTGCACCATCGTCACCAAGCTCGCCGGCGTGCTCGGCATTGAGCTTTCCGACGTTCAGGCCAAGCTGCTGCTCTCGGCCATGATGACCGACACGCTCATGCTCAAGAGCCCCACCACCACCGATGTCGACCGCGCCGTCGCCGCCAAGCTCGGCGAGCAGGTGGGCGTCGATCCGGTCAAGTTTGGCATGGAGGTCTTCCTCACCCGTCCGTCCGGCTCCTTCACCGCAGCCGAGATGGTCGGCAACGACATCAAGATGTTCGAGCCCGCCGGCAAGAAGCTGCTCATCGGCCAGTACGAGACCGTCGACAAGAGCCGCGCGCTCGGCATGATCGACGAGATTCGCGAGGCCATGCGCGCCTACGCCGCCGAGAAGAGTGCCGACGGCATCGTCCTGTGCATCACTGACATCATGGAGGAGGGCTCGCAGGTCCTGCTCGAGGGCGAGACCGAGGCTGCTCAGAAGGGCCTGGGCATTGCCGACGAGCACGACGGCGTCTGGATGCCGGGCGTCCTCTCCCGTAAGAAGCAGGTCGCTGCCCCCATCATGGCCGCCTGCTAGGTTTAGTTGACCAAACGCCACGACCGGATCGCGGAAGCCCCGCGCTCCGGTCGTTTTTTGTGCACGGCGCCGCGTCGTCTCTTGGATAGGCGCGCCCGTGCCGTTGAGCAAATAATGTTCAACCTGTGGTTCCGCTTTTCGGCCACGCCTGCGTGCCTGTCGTGCAGGGTAGGCTAGATGCAAGCGTAATACGTTAGAGCGCGGCACCGCCACTTGGGCGGGCCGTGCTTTTTTAAGACGGGAGCTTTCCCGTGAAAGGAGCCGCCCATGGCAGCACCCGAGCAGCTGTTTAACGTTCGTGAGCGCAAGCGTTTTGAGCGCCACGACATTTGGGAGCGCATCGCCGAGAACGGCACGATTTCCGCCGCCGTCATGGTCTTCGCCGCCATCGCCGCCGTCATTTGCGCCAATACCGATGCCTACGAGGCCATCCATCACTTTTTGGAGACCCCGCTGTATGTGGGTCTGGGCAACCTTACGGCCGGTCTCACCGTTGAGCTTTTCGTCAACGACTTTCTCATGGCGATTTTCTTTTTGCTGGTGGGCATTGAGCTCAAGTATGAGATGACGGTCGGCGAGCTCAAAAACCCGCGCCAGGCCATGCTTCCCATGCTGGCGGCCGTGGGCGGAGTCGTCGTTCCCGCCTGCATCTACCTGATCTTCAACCATGCCGGCGCGCACAACGGCTGGGCCATTCCCATGGCAACCGATATTGCCTTTGCGCTGGGCGTGTTGTCGCTTTTGGGCAATCGCGTGCCCAACGGCGTGCGCGTGTTCTTCTCGACGCTCGCCATCGCCGACGACCTCATTTCCATCGCCGCCATCGCCATCTTCTACGGTCAGAGCCCCAATCCGTTTTGGTTGGGCGCCGCCGCGCTTGTGACCTGCGCCCTCGTGTGGCTCAACAAGACGCAGCATTACCGCCTTGCCCCGTATTCGGTACTGGGTCTGCTGTTGTGGTTCTGCATGTTCAAGAGCGGCGTACATGCCACGCTTGCTGGCGTCATCTTAGCCTTTACCATTCCGGCCAAGTGCGGCGTCAAGCTCGATAGCCTCACTGATTGGTTGGGCGAGTGCCTGCCGCTGCTCGATGACCGCTACGACGACGAGGCACACATCCTGGGCCAACATGACTTTACCGTCTCGACCACCAAGGTCGAGCGCGTCATGCACCGCGTGACCCCGCCGCTCATCCGCATGGAGCGTCTGATCTCCACGCCGGTCAACTTTGTGATTCTGCCGATCTTTGCGTTCGTGAACGCACAGGTTCGCCTGGTGGGCGTGGACATGAGCGTGCTGCTCACCGACCCAGTGACGCTCGGCGTGTACTTTGGCATGCTGCTGGGCAAGCCGATCGGCATCTTTGGCATGACGTTCGCCTTGGTCAAGCTCAAGGCCTGCGAGCTGCCGCACAATGTCAACTGGCACATGATTGCCGGTGTGGGCATTCTGGGCGGCATCGGCTTTACCATGTCGATTCTCATCAGCGGTCTTGCTTTCCCGACGGCCCAGTTTGAGGTTCTGGCTGCCAAGGCCGCCATCCTTGCCGGTTCGGTCACCGCGGCCGTGCTCGGCATGATCTACATGAGCGTGGTCTGCAAACGCCCCGCGCCCAAGAACGAGTAGGCGCGCGAAAATCGGGGCCGGACATGCTCCGGATACCCTCGTATGCAAAAACGCCGTTTGTGAGTACTGTCACAAACGGCGTTTCATTTATTTTGCCACGTCCCCAATGACTAGGTTTATTCGACGGTGCCGTAGACGGCGCCCCAGCCGTGGGCGGCCAAGGCGGAATTGAGCTGGTCGCAAAGCGATTGGCGGTCGTAGTAGCCGGGCGGTAGCAGGTTGACGATCTCCATGAGATCGGGTGCCAGGTCCAAGATTTCGGCCTGTACGATCAGATCCAGGCGGTCGATGGCGTGGCGGTCGTAAAACAGCCCGTCGACCAGGCGCTGCAGGTCGCCGAATTCCTCGGCCTGGAACGATCTGTACTCCATAGTGCCTCCTTGGGCGCCCCGCGCCGGCATGCGTGGCGATTCGTAATTTATTGCGATGGACTTAATCTATCACGGCTTCATACCGTTGCGGCGGTGGCGGTCTATACTTAGACGAACTGCAACGTACCGCTTCGCGAAAGGTCGCACCCATGCAGACGATCTACCAGAAGATGGAAACCACCGAACTCGATGCCGCCATAGAGGAGCTCAAAGCCGAGGTCGCCCAGGTCAAGGCCAAGGGCCTGGCACTCGACATGGCCCGCGGCAAGCCGTCGCCCTCCCAGGTGGACATCTCTCGACCCATGCTCGATATCCTCAATGCCGATGCCGATCTGCACGACGGCAACGTCGACTGCTCCAACTATGGCTGCTTTGAGGGCATTCCCTCGGCACGCAAGCTGGCAGGGGAGTTCCTGGGCTGCCCCGCCGAGCAGACGCTCGTGCTGGGTTCGTCGAGCCTGCTGATCGAGCACGATATCGCCGGCATGTTCTGGCGCTGCGGCTCGTGCGGCAGCGAGCCCTGGGAGGCTTACGAGGCCGCGCACGACGGCAAGAAAGTCAAGTTCCTGTGTCCTGTTCCCGGCTACGACCGCCACTTTGGCATCACCGCCGATCTGGGTATCGAGAACGTCCCCGTCGCGATGACCGACAACGGCCCCGACATGGACGAGGTCGAGCGCTTGGTTGCCGCCGACGACTCCATCAAGGGCATCTGGTGCGTGCCCAAGTATTCCAACCCCACGGGCATCACCTTTAGCGAGGACACCGTGCGCCGCTTGGTCGAGATGCCCACGGCCGCGCCCGATTTCCGCATCTTCTGGGACAACGCCTACTGCGTGCACGACCTGTACGACGAGACCGACGAGCTCGCAAACATCTTTGACCTCGCTCGCGCGGCGGGCACCGAGGACCGCGTGGTGGCCTTTGCCTCGACGTCCAAGATTACCTTCCCGGGCGCCGGCATCGGCTTTATCGGCGCGAGCCCCGCGGTCATCGCCGAGTTCTCCAAGCGCCTGAAGGCCGGCCTTATCAGTGCCGACAAGCTCAACCAGCTGCGCCACGTGCGCTTCCTTCCCACCATCGAGGCGGTCAAGGAGCACATGAAAAAACATGCCGAGTTTTTGCGCCCGCGCTTTGAGGCCGTTGAGCACAAGCTCACCGAGGGCCTGGGCGATACGGGTTGCGCCACCTGGACGCATCCCCGCGGCGGTTACTTTGTGAGCTTTGATGGTCCCGAGGGCTCGGCCCAAAAGGTTGCCGCGCTTTGTGCCGACCTGGGCGTCAAGCTCACGCCGGCTGGTGCCACTTGGCCTTATGGCAAGGACCCGCGCGACACCAACATCCGCATCGCGCCGAGCTATCCCACGGTCGAGGACCTGGAGGCCGCGCTCGATGTGCTGGTGCTGGCCGTTAAGCTTGTCGCTGCCGAGCTTGCGCGTGCCGAGCGCGCCTAACGCGCGGCTTCCCGTACTATCCGCACTTTCGATACGTAAAGGAGCGTATACATGGATTTGGGTATTTCCACCAATCCAACGCCGGAGCTCTACACCATTAAGGTAACCGGCGAGATTGATATCTCTAACGCCGATAGCCTGCGCAATGCCATCGACTTGGCGCTCGAGCAGCCCACCGAGGCCGTTGAGCTCGATTTTGCCCAGGTGAGCTACATCGATTCAACGGGCATTGGCGTTCTCGTGGGCGCCGCGCACCACGCGGTCGACCACGGCAAGCGCTTTAGCTGCACCAATGTGCAGCCCCCGGTGATGCGCGTGGTTCAGCTGTTGGGTGTCGACCAGGAGATTTCGATCACCGCTGCATAATCTTTGTCCCCAAAAGGGCGTGCCGTTTGGCATATGTTTGTGATGCGCTCGGATGTTTTGGCGTCCGGGCGCTATACTTGACCGAATGAATAGACGAGTTCCGGCCGAATGGCGCGGTGCGGGCTCGACTCACATCGAGCCTTGGAGGTATGTGTGTTTGGTATTGGAGAGGGTGAGCTCGCGATCATCGTGGTCTTCGGCTTTTTGCTGTTTGGCCCGGATAAGCTCCCGCAGATGGGCCGCACGATCGGCCGTGCCATCCGTCAGTTCCGCGAGACGCAGGAAAAGATGACGGCCGTTGTTCAGTCCGAGATTATCGATCCGGTGAGCGAGGCTGCTTCGGCCCCGGTTAAGCCCAAGAAGGCTGCCGTCGATGATGATTCCGATGCGGACGAGGATGCCGTCGAGACGGCTGCGCCCGCAAAGAAGGAGACCTTTGCCGAGCGCCGTGCCCGCCTTGCCGCCGAGAAGGCCGCGAGCGAGGGTGCCATCGAGGGCGAAGGCGCTGCTGATGAGGCCGAGAGCGCCGAGCCCGCCAAGGCCGAGCCTGCTGCCGCCGCCGAGCCTGAGCCTGCTGCAGAGCCGGAGCCCGAGCCGGCAGAGCCCACGACGGCTGACCTCTACGCCCGTCGTCCCCGTAAGCGCAAGGCCGTCGTCGACCAGCTCGCTCGCGAGCTCGAGGCCGAGGACGACGCTGCTGCCGCCGACGCCCCGAAGGGAGGCGATGAGTAATGCCTATCGGACCCGCGCGTATGCCGCTCTTCGATCACCTGGGAGAGCTCCGTCGCCGCCTGACCATCGTGGTCGTGTCAGTCTTTGCCGCCGCCATCGTGCTGTATTTCGCCACGCCCGTGGTACTCGATATCCTGGAAGACCCCATCCGCTCCTTTGTGCCGGACGGTAAGTTTTACATCACCACCACGCTCGGCGGCTTTGGTCTGCGCTTTTCGCTGGCCATCAAGATGGCCGTTGTCATGTGCACGCCCATGATCATCTGGCAGATCTTGGCGTTTTTCCTGCCGGCGCTTCGCCCCAACGAACGCAAGTGGGTCGTGCCCACGGTGCTCGCCTCGACGGTGCTGTTTTTCCTGGGCGCAATCTTTTGCTATTTCATCATCATTCCTGCGGGCTTTGAGTGGCTCATCGGCGAAACCTCGGCCGTCGCCACGGCGCTGCCCGACCTGGAGAACTACGTCAACATGGAGCTGCTCTTTATGATCGGCTTTGGCGTGGCGTTTGAGCTGCCGCTCATCATCTTCTACCTGTCCGTCTTCCACATCGTGTCCTACGCGGCCTTCCGCGGCGCCTGGCGCTACGTGTACGTGGGCCTGCTTGTGGGCTCGGCTGTGATTACGCCCGACGGCTCGCCCGTTACGCTGGGCCTCATGTATGGTGCCCTGCTCTCGCTCTACGAGATTTCGCTCGCCATTGCCCGCGTGGTCATTACCGCGCGCGAGGGCAAGGAGGGCTTGTTTGTGAGCCGTCTGGACCTGTTCTCGGACGATGAGGACGACGAGGAGTAAATCGGTATGCACGAGGTTGGCATTGTCAACGGCATACTCGATACAGTGATTCGCGCGGCGCGTGGGGCGGGGGCCTCGCGCGCCGTTTTGGTAACGCTGCGTATCGGGGATATGACCGAAGTTGTGCGCGAGGCGCTCGACTTTGCGTGGGAGACATTTCGCGATGAGGACCCGCTCACGCGAGGCTGCGAGCTTGCCGTGGAGGAGGTCCATCCACAAAGCGAGTGTCTGGACTGCGGCGAGGTTTTCGACCACGATCGCTTCCACTGTCGCTGTCCCCAGTGTGGTGGTGCCAACGTGCACCTACTGCGCGGCCGCGAGCTCGATATCGCGAGTATCGAAATTGAAACCCCCGACGATTAGCCCGCTAGCCATCTGGTGATGGGGTATAAAGGGGCCAAAGTAAGGAGTGCCGAGTATGGCCGAGAAAACGATTGATATCGCGTCGCCGATTCTGTCGCGCAACGAGCGCCTGGCAGATCAGTTGCGTCAGCGATTTAAAGAGACAAACACCTATGTGATCAACGTCTTGTCGAGCCCCGGTTCGGGCAAGACCACCACGATCCTGGGCACCAACGAGCGCCTGCGCGACAAGGCCGGCCTGCGCTGTGCCGTCATCGAGGGCGATATCGCCTCGGATGTCGACGCCATTACCATGAAGGAAGCCGGCATGCCCGCCATCCAGATCAACACGGGCGGCCTGTGCCACCTCGAGGGTAACATGATCATGGAGGCCGTTGACGCGTTCGACCAGGCGGTGGGCCTTCAAAACATCGACGTCATCTTTATCGAAAACGTGGGCAACCTGGTCTGCCCGGTCGACTTTGACCTGGGCGAGAACCTGTCCATCATGATCCTCTCGGTGCCCGAGGGCGACGACAAGCCCATCAAGTACCCGGGCATCTTCCAGCACGCCGGCGCACAGCTGCTCAACAAGGTCGACGTGGCCCCGGCTTTCGATTTTGACATGGATGGGTATACTAAGACACTCGATGACCTCAATCCGCAGGCGCCGCGGTTTGCCGTGAGCGCGCGCAAGGGCGAGGGCATGGATGCCTGGTGCGATTGGCTCATCGGGCAGATCGAGCAAGCAAGGGCGTAAATCGGCCGCCATACGGGCGGGCGTAGCCGCAGAGACACGAGATAGGAGCCTCTTTTGAAGCTCATTATCGCCGAGAAAAACGACGCCGCGCGTCAGATCGCCGAGCGTCTGTCCACGGGTAAGCCCAAAAAGGACAAGGTGTACAACACCGCCATCTACCGCTTTGAGTGGAAGGGCGAGGAGTGCGTGACGATCGGCCTTGCCGGTCACATCCTTGCGCCTGATTTTTGCGACAGCGTGCTGTTCGATAAAAAGCTGGGCTGGTATTCGGTCACCGAGGACGGCGAGATACTGCCGGCCGACATGCCCGATGGCCTGGCGCGTCCGCCTTACGACACCAAGCGTAAGCCGTTCCTTGCCGATGGCATCTCCATTAAGGGCTGGAAGCTCGAGAGTCTGCCTTACCTCACCTGGGCGCCCGTCATTAAGTTGCCGGCTGAGAAAGAGCTCATTCGCTCGCTTAAGAACCTCGCCAAAAAGTCCGACAGCGTCATCATTGCCACGGACTTCGATCGCGAGGGCGAGCTGATCGGTTCGGACGCCCTCAACAAGGTGCGCGAGGTGGCGCCCGACTTGCCGGTCGCCCGCGCCCAGTATTCTTCGTTTACCAAGGCCGAGATCACGCAGGCCTTCGATAACCTTGTCTCGCTCGACCAGAACCTGGCCGACGCCGGCGAGAGCCGTCAGCACATCGACCTCATTTGGGGTGCGGTGCTCACGCGCTACCTGACGCTCGCCAAGTTTGGCGGCTTTGGCAACGTGCGTTCCGCCGGCCGCGTGCAGACGCCGACGCTTGCCCTGGTGGTCGAGCGCGAACGCGAGCGCATGGCGTTTGTGCCCGAGGACTATTGGCAGATTCGCGGCATGGGCGCCGCGCAAGGCGCTGCCGAGGACGATCGCTTTAAGATCGCGCACAAGACGGCGCGCTTTACCGACAAGGATGCTGCTGAGACGGCGTACGGTCACGTTGACGGTGCCAAGACGGCAACCGTCGCCGCTGTGACCAAGCGCTCGCGCAAGCAGCAGCCGCCCACGCCGTTTGCGACCACCTCGCTGCAGGCTGCCGCCGCAGCCGAGGGTATCTCGCCTGCGCGTACCATGCGCATCGCCGAGTCCCTCTACATGGCGGGCCTCATCAGCTACCCGCGTGTCGACAATACCGTATACCCCGCGACGCTTGATCTGGGCGCTGTGGTGAGTGACCTTGCAAAGATCAACCCGGCGCTGGCGCCCGTGTGCAAAAAGGTCCTCGCCGGCCCCATGAAGCCCACGCGCGGCAAGGTCGAGACCACCGACCACCCGCCTATCTATCCCACGGGCGAGGGCGATCCGTCCACGCTCGACGGCGGCCAGCGCAAGCTCTACGACCTCATCGCCCGCCGCTTCCTAGCGACGCTTATGGGTCCCGCGACCATCGAAAACACTAAGCTCGAGCTCGACGTGAACGGTGAGCCGTTCGTGGCTTCGGGCGATGTGCTCGTGACCCCGGGTTTCCGCGAGGCGTACCCGTACGGACTCAAGCGCGACGAGCAGATGCCGCCGCTGGAGCAGGGCGATACGGTCGACGTGTTCGACATTAAGCTCGAGGCCAAGCAGACCGAGCCGCCCGCGCGCTACAGCCAGGGCAAGCTCGTGCAGGAGATGGAAAAGCGCGGCCTGGGCACCAAGTCCACGCGCGCGAGCATCATCGAGCGCCTGTACGCCGTGCGCTATCTCAAAAACGATCCCGTGGAGCCGAGTCAGCTGGGCATCGCCATTATCGATGCACTGTCGCAGTTTGCCCCGCGCATCACGAGCCCCGATATGACCAGCGAGCTCGATGGCGACATGACCCGTGTGGAGCGCGGCGAGGATACCGAAGAGCATGTCGTGACGCACTCGCGCGCGCTGCTGGCTGGCGTGCTCGACGAGCTGCTCAAGCACACGCAGGAGCTGGGCGACGCCATCAGCGACGCCGTCACGGCCGATGCGCGCGTGGGCGCTTGCCCCAAGTGCGGCAAGGACCTGGTTATGAAGACGAGCGCCAAGACCCGCGGCAGCTTTATCGGCTGCATGGGATGGCCCGACTGCGACGTGACCTATCCGGTGCCGAGCGGCGTCAAGGTGAGCCCGCTCGAGGGCGAGGCGGCCGTGTGCCCCGAGTGCGGCGCGCCGCGCATTAAGTGCCAGCCGTTCCGCCAGAAGGCCTTCGAGATTTGCGTGAACCCCACGTGCCCCACCAACTACGAGCCTGACCTTAAGGTGGGCGAGTGCAAGGTGTGCGCCGAGGTCGGACGCCATGGCGACCTGATCGCGCACAAGAGCGAGAAGAGCGGCAAGCGCTTTATCCGCTGCACCAACTACGATGACTGCGGCGTGAGCTATCCTCTGCCGGCGCGCGGTAAGCTCGAGGCGACGGGTGAGACCTGCCCCGAGTGCGGTGCCCCCATCGTGGTGGTCAACACGGCGCGCGGCCCGTGGCGCATCTGCGTGAACATGGACTGCCCGACCAAGGAGAAGAAGCCCGCCCGCGGCCGCAAGACTACGACCAAGGCGAGCACGGCGAAGAAGACCACGGCAGCCAAGAAGACGACGGCTAAGAAAGCCACTGCCGCCAAGAAGGCGACCGCGAAGAAGTCGACTGCCAAGAAAGCAGCCGCCGACAAGTAACGGCGCAGTCGAAACATTGCCAAAAAAACGAGCGAGGACCCCACGATCCTCGCTCGTTTTTTGACCGGCAGTTAGGGACGTTCCTTTTCTGCCGGCAGTTTAGGAACGTCCCTAACTGCCGGCTCGGGAACGACAAAGCGCTAGTTCACTTCGACGGGTTTGGCGCCGGGATAGCGCTCCTCAAAGTCTAGGCGGTACTTATTGTCATTGGTGCCCGCCACGTTGTCGCGCGACAGCGGCGCCACGATCTCATTCTTGTGGTCCGCAGGCTTGGCGTATTTCAGGCTGATCTCCCAGGCATCACAGATTGCGTCAATGCGGTGATCCAGGTCGTCATACAGGGCAACGATGTCTTTCCAGGAACTGTAGTTCTTAGAGCTCGTCGGGACGTCCAGGTCCTCGACGATGTCGTAATACTGCTCGATGGTGTCCTCTGTGCGCTCGGCGACGTCGGCGAGATTTTGACGGGTGGTGCGATCTTCTTCCAGATAGCTGCCGTTGAAGTTCTGCGCGCAGCCACGGACGTAGTTGTCGAGGTCTTCGAGCAAGTCGTAGTATTCGCTCAGTCGGCGGTAGAGGTTCTGCTCGGAGAGCGTTGCTTCGCCGCCATCCTCGTCGTCATCGTCATCATCGTCGTACAGGCTGTTGGGATCGCCGAGAGGCTTTAGGTCATCGTCGTCGACGTCATGGTGCAGCTTAGCTACCTCGGTAGTCGTCTGCGTGGCGGCGTTGTCGAAAGGCTTGATCACAAAGAAAACGACCAGGGCGATGATGATTGCCACCAGCACAACGATAACGGCGATAAGCGGCCCGGTGCCGCTCTTTTTGGGGGCGGGGGTCTGTGGCGAAGCGGGCGCGTATGCGGGAGCCGGCTCCTGTTGGGACGAGCCGCTCGCGACGGGTATGCGCTGCGTGGTCTCGACGGCCGCGGGGCCTGCGGCGGGGTCAGGGCGATAGGCGAGGGGGTCGTCCGCCTTGGCTTGCGGCGTATCGAGGGAACCGGTCTGCTCGAAAGCGGGCTGGCTATCGCTCGCGGCTGTTTGCTCAACGGGTGCACCGCACGAGGTGCAGAACTTGGCATTATCTGCAAGAAGCTTGCCGCACGAGGCGCAATACCGAGACATTGCCACTCCTTTCGCCACATTTCAATGCAATACGACGATTATACCCAGCGTCCAAAATTCTCCATCATAAGTTGCGGTGAAATAGGGACTGTTTGGCGGTCTCAGAGCTTCAATCAGTCCCTATTTCACCGCAACTTTGGAAAGGCGCCTTTGGTCATTGGAGACGTTCTTAAACGACTAGTCATTCAAGAACGTCCCCAATGACTAGGTGGGGTTTGGGACGCGCCTGCCCCTGGGGTATCATGGCTTGGTTGCTATAACTCGCATTTACGCGCCTTGTAGGAAGGGGCTGCGCCCATGGCTTTTGAGCCCGCTCAACATAGCTTCATTACGCTCGAGGGTGTCGATGGCGCCGGTAAATCTACGCAGGCGCGCCTGCTTGCCCGTGCGCTCGACCTTGCCGGCTACCAGGTTGTGACCCTGCGTGAGCCGGGCGGCACTGCCATCAGCGAAAAGATTCGCGCCCTGCTGCTCGACCCTGCCAACACGACGATGGGCGACACCTGCGAGTTGTTGCTCTACGAGGCCGCGCGTGCCCAGCTGGTGCACGAGGTCATCGCCCCCGCGCTCGCAGCCGGCAAGGTGGTCCTGTGCGATCGCTTCTACGATTCCACGACCTGCTACCAGGCGTTTGCCGATGGCCTCGATCGCCAGATAGTGCGCGACGCCAACAACCTGGCCGTCGCGGGTACGCACCCGGCGCTCACACTCGTCTATCACATCACGCCCGAGCAGGCGGCGCTGCGCATGGCCGACCGCGGTGCGGCAGATCGCATGGAGGCTAAGGGCATGGCCTTCCAAGAGCGTGTCTACCAGGGTTTTTGCGCAATTGCCGCCGAGGAGCCAAACCGCGTAAAGCTCATCGACGCGACCGCGTCCATCGAGGAAGTCTTTGCGAAGACGGTCGAGCAGGTTCGCGCGTACGGTCTCGACATTCCGCAGGACGCCGTCACCGCTGCGCTTGCCCAGGAGGCCGAGTAGCATGGCCCCCGCTCAGGCAAGTCTGCTGGCCAAGCTCGACACCCAAGAGCGCGTGCGCGACTTTTTGACCAATGCCGTCGCCAGCGGTCGCGCATCGCACGCCTACCTGTTTTTGGGCGCGCCCGGCGCGGGCAAGCTCGACGCCGCGTGGGCGCTCGCCCAAGCCTTCCTGTGCGAGCAGGATGGCTGCGGCTCATGCGACAGTTGTGTGCGCGTTGCTCGGCACACGCATCCCGACGTGCACTATTACACGCCCGAGAGCGCCACGGGCTACCTCATTGCCCAGACCCGCGAGCTGCTCGATGACGTGCCGCTGGCGCCCATCCGCGCCAAGGCCAAGGTCTACATCATCGACCGTGCCGAGCAGCTGCGCGCCAACACCGCCAACGCACTGCTCAAGACACTCGAGGAGCCGCCCGATGGCGTTATGTTCATCTTGCTGGGCACCTCGGCAGACGTGATGCTGCCCACCATCGTGAGCCGCTGCCAGTGCGTGCCGTTTCGCCTGGTGTCGCCCGCCGTGGCCGCGCGTGCCGTGAGCCGCGCGACGGGTCAGGACCTCGCGCGTTGCCGCATGGCGGTCGCCGTGGCGGGAAGCCCCACACGCGGCATCGAGTTCCTTAAGAGCGCCGAGCGCCAGGATGCTCGCCGCCAGATGGTCCGCGCCATCGATTCGCTCATCGCCGCCGACGAGGCCGATGTGCTCAGTCGCGCCAAGTCACTCATCGTCGCCGTTAAGGCACCGCTCGCCGAGGTCAAGTCAACACAGGAAAAGGTGCTCGAGCAAAACGCCGACTACCTGTCGCGTGGAGCATTGAAGCAGCTTGAGGACCGCAACAAGCGCGAACTCAACGCGCGCGAGCGTTCGGGTATCATGGAAGCGCTGGCGAGCGCGCGGACGCTCATGCGCGACGTGCTGCTGACGCTTCAGGACGAGGCAGCCGACGTCGTGAACGAAGACGTGCGCGACACGATCGGGCGGCTTGCCGCCGCGACCAATGCTGCGGGTGCCACCCGGGCGCTCGAGGCAGTCGCAACCGCTGAGCGCAACATCGCCAGAAACGTTACTCCCCAGCTGGCCATCGAGGTCATGCTGTTCGATATCAGGAAGGCACTGAAATGCCGTTAGTCGTACCCGTTAAGTTTACCTACGCCTCGCGCGACCTGTGGTTCGACCCGCAGGATCTGGATATCCTCGAGGCCGATTATGCCATTTGCTCCACCGAGCGCGGAACCGAGATCGGCCTGGTCACGGCCGATCCCTTCGAGGTGCCGCAAGGCGAGATCGGCCAGCCCCTCAAGCCCGTGCTGCGCGTGGCGAGCGACATCGACCTGCAGCTTGCCGATGACCTGGCCATCCAGGGCGACGAGGCGATGGTCGATTTCCGCCGTCTGGTCAAAGAGCTCGACCTCGAGATGAAGCCGGTCGGCGTCGAGTACCTGTTTGGCGGCGAGAAGGCCGTGTTCTACTTTGCGGCCGAGGAGCGCGTCGATTTTCGTCAGCTCGTCAAGGACCTGTCCTCGACGCTTCACATTCGCGTCGACATGCGCCAGATCGGCGTGCGCGACGAGACCCGCCTGGTGGGCGGCTATGCCCAGTGCGGACAGGAGCTCTGCTGCACGCGCTTTGGCGGACAGTTTGAGCCCGTCTCGATTCGCATGGCAAAAGAGCAGGACCTGCCGCTCAACTCGTCTAAGATCAGCGGCGTGTGCGGCCGCCTGATGTGCTGCCTGCGTTATGAGTTCGAGGCGTACAAGGACTTTAAGAGCCGTGCGCCCAAAAAGAAGACGCTCATCGATACGCCGCTTGGCAAGGCGCGTATTCAGGAGTATGACACGCCGCGTGAGCAGCTGGTGCTGCGCCTGGAGAACGGTAAAGTCTTTAAGGTCAACCTGGCCGATATGACGTGCTCGGAGGGCTGCAAAAAGAAGGCCGCCGAGCAGGGCTGCAGCTGCCGCCCCGACTGCGTGACGCGCGACGTGCTCGAGCGCATCGAGTCGCCCGAGATGCGCCTGGCGCTCATGGAGCTCGACCGCGAGAACGGCGTCGACGTGGGCGATGGCCTGTCGAGTGCCGACCGTCTGGCCGGCACGTCGATGCCCAAGCGCCGTCGTCGCGATGCCGAATCCGATGCCCGCGCTGCTCAGAGCCAGGGCGAGGGCCGTGGCCGCGGAAAGGGCCGCGGCAAGGCCGAGACACCCGAGGCCGAGGGGGCGGCCGATGGCCGTCGCCGTCGCAAGCGCGCGGGCTCGGGCGATGCTACCGAGGTTGCAGCCGCGGGCAAGAACGCCTCTCGCGAGCGCGAGGTTCAGCAGCCCCAGCAGCAGAATCGCGGCGGCGGCATGAACCCCACACGTCGCCGCCGCCGTCATCTGTCGAGCGAGGAGCGCGAGGACGCCTTCCGCGCCGCAGCTGCTCGCGAGGCCGGTGCCGCTTCCAAGGGCGCCTCGGCCTCCGATGCGCCTGTCGACAAGAGCGGCAAGTCACGTGGCGAGGAGGAGCGCGCGCTGCGTCCGCGCCGTCGCCATTCCTCGGGCGCGCAACAGAAGCCCTCAGTGCCCTCCGTGGCCGATCAGGTCTCGGATGGCGAGGTCAAGGTCACGCGCCGTCGTCCCGGGGATGGCGGGGGAGCGGCTGCCAAGGCTTCGCGTGGCGCCGCTCGCGACGAGCGCGAGCCGCGCGAGAATCGCGGTGGCGAGGGCTCGGCCGACCAGGGTCAAAAGCGCCGTCGCCGTCGTCGTTCCCGCAAGCCGCGCCAGGATGGTGGCGAGGGCTCGACCCCGTCTTCGTCCGCACCACAACCGCCCGCCGGCGAATAACGCCCGCGAGCGGATTTAACCCGCCTTGCCCCGAGCGCATCGGGGTATCATAGCGCCGAATCAACAACCCTCCCTGCGATCGAGCGTAGGGAGGGTTGTGTCTTGAAGAGCCATCTGAACATATTGAGCCGTCTGCAGAGTGCCGGTGCCCTACCGTTTGCGGACGAATTGCTACCGTTTGCCGAGCGCGCGACGTACGAGGCGCTCGAGGCATTGTCGCCAACACGATGTACCGGCTGCGAGCGCGCCGGTGCGCTTATTTGCCAAGACTGCCTGGCCGCGCTCACGCTCATCGACCCACGTCATAGCTGCACCCGATGTGGCGCCCCGTTTGGGGATTTGCTGTGCACTGAGTGTTCGGTCGAGGGCACGTCCTTGGCAATGGCGGAGGCGCTCGACCGCTGCCTGGCGTGCGCCGTCTATGCGCATCCGCTGCCGCGCATCATTAAAGCGTACAAGGATGCGGGCGAGCGACGTCTGGCTCCGTATCTGGCGGAGCTGCTCTACGACACCGCCCTGCATGCCCAGGCCGTAGCGCCCGATCGCTACGGAGGTGTGCTGTCCGGTGCGGATGCGGTGGTGTTTGTGCCTGCGACGGCGGCAGCGTTTCGGCGGCGTGGTTTTGATCATATGGAGGCCATTGCGCGCCCATTTTGCGAGCTGTCGGGTGCTCCCCTGCTCGATGCTCTCGTCAAGTACGGGCATGGCGACCAGCGAGAACTCGGTCGTGAGGAGCGCCGCGAGCGTGCCCAAGGCATGTACGAGACGGTTGAGGACGTGCACGGCCGCCGCTTGCTGCTTATCGACGACGTTATCACCACGGGTGCGACGATGGCAGCGGCTTCGGCGGAACTCAAGCGCGCCGGTGCCGCGGCAGTCGATGGCCTCGCTATCGCACGCGTTTGGTAGGGGTGGTTTTGTGGCAGTGAAGATTGAGCGGCGCAACGAGCCGACAAGCGAACAGCTAGCGGCTTCCGTAATCCTAACGGGTGCCTCGGCGCTGCGCATGATGCGCGCCGAGCGCCGGCAGATGGGCTACATAAGCTGGAAGGACCTTAATCCCGATGAAGAGCGCCGTGTGCTGCGCACGTCGTCGCCCTCGACCGAGGACATCTATCTTCCCGATTTGGTGCGGATTGGGGCCGCAAGCGGCGAGGTGCAAGAGGACTTGTGCTTGCTGGTAGGGTCTGCAGCGCAGCGCCGCCGTATTCTTGGCGTGAGCTGGTCCGTATGCTCCGAGTTGCCCGCCGGCTCGATTCTAGAGGTGGAACCGGGGGTGTACAGTCTATCTCCCGAGGCCCTTTGCGTAGCCGTCGCGCGCGAGGTCGGCTGCATCCAGGCATTTGCCCTGGCCCAGGAGCTGTGCTCTAAGATTTCGCTGAGTGACCGCGGGCAGTATCTACCTCCCTACACATCGCCTGTCGTGAACAAATTGGCAGAGGACAAAGACCAGCCGCCAGATGTCGGTTACTTTGAGGTCGAGTCCGTGCTGACACCCGATCGCCTGGTAGATTACCTCGCGGTATGCAAGGGGAATGCGGCCAAACAACTGCAGCGTCTGTGTCCCTACTTGTCAGAAAACCTGCGCTCGCCCATGGAGTGCATCATGCTCGCTCTGTTTTCGCTTCCGTTTTCCTATGGTGGATTTGCCTGCGGTCCCTTTAAGACCGACTACAAGATCGAGTTCGATGACCGCGCGCAGGCAATCTCGGGGACGCCGCATGCAGTTTGCGATGCGTATCAGGAAACAGCCCGGTTTGACCTGGAATACAACGGTGAGCTGGGCCATTCCTCTCGGAGGGGACGTATCCATGATGAAAAGCGCAACACGGGCTTGATTACTATGGGAATCGAGGTCGCGACGGTCAATAACGAGATGCTCTGCGACATGGAGGCAATGGAGGCGCTCGCATGGCGCATGCACCAGCGTATGCGAAAGCGGTACCGGAATCGTGTCGATGCCCGCAGGAAAAAGCAAGAGGCGCTGCTTAACACGCTGCGGGCGTGTTTTGGGCTTAAACCCGCCTAACAATGCTCTGAAACAGGGGGTTGGATATATGCTCTGGCCAAAATATAGTAAATATGAGTACTGCTATAAATTCAGTAACAGCAAAATCAGGGATTTTGGGACTTGAAGATGGCGTAAATTAGAAAGTTATTAAACAAATGTGGAATATCCTGGCATCAATCTGACGTAATAGAGCGTGAAAACAGCTTGCAGAGCCAAAAACTCCTGCTACTAAATTGGTAACAGTACTCATATTTGCTATTTTTTGGCCACGGCACCCTGAGACGGGTGCCCCGGAGCTCCCCGTAGGGGAGCTCCGGGCTTCATAGGGGCACGAATAGCCCGCTCCGACCTGTGAAATCTGTACTCGCGATGCGAATAACGCCCCTAACCTTAAACTTTAGCTTGAACTTAGCTATAATGCGCTTCGTTCCTGCCAGGCTGTGGTTGCGGACGGACGAAATGCCCGTCCTAGTCCAAGACAGACGCGGTCAAAGGGATCCACGTAAGCGACCGCGTGCGCGCGGCGCGATCATGGCGCGTCCTAGATGTAAGCCGCACCGTCCGTTCTACTTTCTTTGGGGCAATACCGCCTCGCGGGCGAGCGGGCCAGTCGTGAAGGTGGCTGCGGCCTCCCGAGCAAACACCCCGGTGCGCAAGTGTGGGGTCAAATACCAGGTCAGCTGGTGGGAACAACCTGATATTCCGCGCAACGCACGGATCGTATACGACACAGAAGGCAGGGTAGTGGACATGGTGAGGGGCAGCTTGATGCACGCGGCTCGGTTAGGTGCTGGGACCGCAGCGGTCATCGCCGTTTTGGGCCTGAGCGGATGCGCGTTCAACCCGCTGTCTACGTTCACGACTCCCACGATCGACCAGATCGAGTACGAGACCGTCACGCCGGCGGTGTCGGACGATGCCCTGGTCACTCCCGGAACCCTGACGGTCGCCCTCGATACTTCCGATGCGCCGCAGGCAATGCAGGGCGCCGACGGCGAGCTCACGGGGTATGCGGTTGACGCCGCCCGCGCCCTCGCAAGCCGCATGGGCCTTAAGGTCGCCTTTGTCGATGCGTCCTCGGCAGGTTCCGCGCTCGGCGACAAAAAGGCCGATATCTTTATCGGCGAGATTAACTCCACGGACGGGGACATTAGCTCGCTCGGCACCTGCCTGTACGATGCCACTTCCGTGTTCGGTAAAACTAGCGATGGTGGGTCGCTAAGCGTTTCCACCGATACCCTTAACACGTCCACCCTGGGCGTTCAGGCGTCCTCGGCCTCGCAGGAGGCGCTTGCTAAGCAGAGCATCACCGCCAACCAAAAGACCTACTCCAACATCAACGAGTGCTTTGAGGCGCTCGAGTCCGGCGAGGTCGACTATGTGATCTGCGACTCCACGGCCGGCGGCTACCTTGCACGCCTGATGAGCGAGGTCTCCTATGTCGGTGCGCTCGAGGCGCCCTCGACGCTTGGTGTTGCGGGCGCCTCGTCCAATGACGAACTGTGCCGTGCCGTGAGCGATGCCCTCGACGGTATTACGGCCGACGGCACGCTCGAGGCGGTCCACTCTGTCTGGTATGGCACGATGCCCTACGACCTCACCACTAAGACGGTTTCGGGCGCTAGCGTGCAGCCGGGTGACTCTGAGTCCAGTGAGACCATGTCCTCCGGCAGCGAGTCCTCCGATTCCAACAATGAGACCGCATCCTCCGAGGACAACTCGTCCAGCCAGGAAGGCACCATCACCGACGACGACACTAACAAACTCAATAGCTAGTTATTGCTAGGGGTGGTGTCTCCTATACGTTGGAAAGGACACTTCTTCACGGTTTCAACACGCACTGCCGGGCTTCCCCGATGGGGGAGCCCGGCTTTTTCATCCCAATAAAACTAGCAGGTCAAAGCCAATTTTCGGGACCAAATACAAAGCCGCCGGCCCCCTCCTATAGCGCACTTTGCCACAGAAAAGTGCGAGACTTCGGTATGCGGTATCAAGCAATCGTTATTCGGGTCTTTAGGAATCCGCGTGATTAAATGCACGGCAATGGGTACATAGCCAGTACAGTAAGTCCCCGAGGCAGATTGGAGCCACGTATGGATATCAAGGTTTCTGGACGCAAGACGACGGTAACCGATGCTCTGCGTGCGCATGTGGATGAGAAGATCGGCGAGGCGCTCAAGGTTTTCGATATCGAGCCCATGACGGTCGACGTTGTACTTCGCTATGAGAAGAACCCCTCGAACCCCAACCCGGCAATCGTCGAGGTTACGGTTCGTGCCCGCGGTTCGGTGATTCGCGTTGCCGAGCACGGTGCAGATATGTACGCCGCCATCGACCTCTCCGCCGATAAGGTCACCCGCCAGCTGCGCAAGTTCAAGACCAAGGTCGTGGACAACCGCCAGGGCGGTGCCAGTGCAGCGGATGTCGCACCGGTCGAGCGCGTCGAGGATCTGGCCGACCTGCTGCTGCCCGAGGAGGAGGACGACCTGCTCGTCCGCGAGAAGGTCATCGATGTCACCCCGATGACTGAGGAGCAGGCGCTGGTGCAGACCGATCTGCTGGGCCACGACTTCTACGTGTTTGAGAACGCGACGACTGGTCTCATCAATGTGGTGTATCACCGTAAGAATGGTGGATATGGCATCATCAAGCCCCGCATCGAAACACTTGACGAGTAAAATACGTTAACTTGCATGAGTTAACGGTTGGCGGCCATCCCATGCGGGTGGCCGCCTTTTTACGTAAGGAGTCGCTTTGATGGACAAAGCCGCATCCGCCGGTCATTCGAACCGTTGCCGCATCGTCGTCGATACCTGCTGCGACTTTAGCCCCGAGGTCGCTGCGAACCTCGATGTCGATATCCTGGGTTTCCCCTTCATTATCGATGGCGAAGAGCGCACGGATGACATCTGGTCGAGCATCACACCCAAGGAGTTCTACGACCTGATGCGCGCCGGTGCCCGCGTGTCCACCTCGGCTGTGTCGCTCGGTCGCTATATCGAGTTCTTTACCGAGTGCGCCAAAGAGGGTACGCCCACGGTCTACCTGTGCTTTACCTCGGCGCTGTCGTCGAGCTACAACTCCGCGTGCCAGGCGGCAGATGCCGTGCGCGCCGAGTATCCCAACTTTGAGCTCTACGTGGTCGACAACGCTCTGCCCTGCGCGACCGGCGCGCTCTTGGCGCTCGAGGCCGTGCGCCAGCGTTCGGCGGGACTGACCGCCAAACAGCTGGTCGATTGGGCAAACGAGGCAAAAACCTACGTGCACGGCTACTTTACGCTCGAGAGCTTCGACGCACTGGCTGCCGGCGGCCGCATTCCTCCCGCGGCGGCGCAGCTCACGGCAAAGCTCGACGTCAAGCCCGAGCTCTCCTACGACCTGGCCGGCTCGCTGTCGCTGATCGGCGTCAACCGCGGCCGCAAGAAGGCGCTCAAGTCCATCCTCAAGTCGTTCCGCGAGAACTACGTGCCCGATCGCACCATGCCCATCGCCATCATGACGGCCGATGCCGAAAAGGATGGTGACTGGCTCGAAGCCGCCATCCGCAAGGAGGAGGGTTGCGCCGACGTCACGATCATTCGCGGCTCCGTGGGTCCCACCATCGGCTCGCACGTGGGCCCCGGCATGGTGGGCTGCGCGTTTTGGGGTAAGAACCGCGCCGACAAGGCGTCGCTTTCCGACCGTATCGCCCGCCGCGTGCGCGGTCAGTAGGCAAGCGCTGCGTCCGTAATCGCCCTCGACTCACAGCCCAAACGCTGGCACCGAGTATTCAACCTGGTAACAACACCCAACCCAAAAGGAAAGGTTTCATGGCAAACAAGCTCTCCGTCGCATTCATCGGCACCGGAATCATGGGTGCCCCCATCGCCGGCCACATTCTGGACGCCGGCTATCCCGTCACGGTCAACAACCGCACCAAGTCCAAGGCGGCGGCGCTTATCGAGCGCGGCGCCGTCTGGGCAGATACGCCGGCCGATGCCGCGGCGAACGCCGATGTCGTCTTTACCATGGTGGGCTATCCCTCCGAGGTCGAGGAACTCTACCTGGCGGGCGACGGCCTGCTCGCGTGCACCAAGCCGGGTGCGGTCTTGATCGACCTCACCACGAGCTCGCCCGAGCTTGCCCGTGACATTGCCGAGGCCGCCCAGGTTTCTGGTCGCATGGCGTTTGACTGCCCCGTCACCGGCGGCGAGTCGGGCGCTATCGCCGGTACGCTCACGGCTATCGTGGGCGCTACCGAGAACGACATCGCGCCGGTCCGCGACATCCTTGCCACCTTTGCGGCCAACATCTGCTGCTTCGACGGCGCCGGCAAGGGCCAGGCTGCCAAGCTCGCCAACCAGGTGTCGCTGGGCGCCTGCATGGTCGGCATGGCAGACGCCATGGCATTTGCCGAGTTGAGCGGCCTTGATCTGGAGAAGACCCGCCAGATGATCCTGGGCGGTACCGGCAAGTCCGGCGCCATGGAGAGCCTGGCTACCAAGGCGCTCGACGGCGACTACAAGCCCGGCTTTATGGTCGAGCACTTCATCAAGGACCTGCGCTTGGCGCTCGCCTATGCCGACGACCGCGAGCTTGCGCTGCCCGGCGCCGACGTGGCCTTTACGCTCTACGACATGCTTGATGCCATCGGTGGTGCCAAGCTGGGCACCCAGGCCGTCACGGTCCTCTATAAGGAGGAGGCCGACGCCATCGCCGCCGGTCTGGACTGGTCGCAGTATCGTCCCGAGGAGCACGGTGCTCACGAGGAAGGCTGCGGTTGCGGCGAGCACGGCGACGACCATGAGTGCGGTTGCGGTCACCATCACGGTGAGGACCACGAGTGCTGCGGCGGCCACGGCCATGACGACGGCCACGAGTGCTGCTGCGGCCACCATCACGGGGAGTAGCGCCCATGAACTGGACGTTCGTGGTGCTCGCGCTGGTGCTCTTTATCTTTGCGATCTACATCGGCTTTTTGTGCGGCCAGTGGGCGTGCGAAAAACGCGTCATCACCAAGCGCGACTACTGGATTGCCAACTTTGTGGGAGCGGCGGCAGTCGTCCTGCTGACCTGGGTGTTCTCGCTGTTCCCGCTGGTGCAGTTTGCGCCGATCGGCTGGCTCGGCGGCTTTATCGCCGGCCTTAAGATGAGCTTTGGCGAGTCCGTCGGTCCGTGGCGCAAGCACGACGAGGTCTTTAACGTCAACAAGGCACACCGCGCCGCCGCCGACGCGGGCGATGCCGATGAGCGCCGCCGTGCACGTCGCAATGGCGCGGCCGACCGACAGCTCATCTCGGTCACCGATGACAGCAAGGGTGCTGGCAAGCACGCTAAGAAATAGTAAGAAGAGGTAACTATGGCAGAAAACAAGGAAGAACAGCTCACCGACGAGGAGCTGGCACAGCTCCAGCTGGCAGAGGAGAACGAGAACGCCGTCGACCGCCTGGTCCAGGAGCTCGGCTGCCCCACGCGCCGTATCCGCCAGTTTGCCGCCCGCGTGCTGCACCTGCTTGCCGAGCGCGATCCGCAGCGCGTCGTGCCCTGCGTGCCCGCGCTGATCGAGGCGCTCGACCGCCCCGAGGCGCAGACCCGCTGGGAGGCCCTCGATGCCCTGACGTCGCTCGCCACCACCTGCCCCGAGCAGCTGGGCGATGCCTTTGAGGGCGCCGAGACCGCACTGTTCGACGAGATTTCCTCCACGCTGCGCTATGCCGCCTTCCGCCTGCTGTGCGTGTGGGGCGCCACGAGTGTCGAGCGTTCGCGCGAGGCTTGGCCGATCCTGGACGAGGCCATCCAGTGCTACCACGGCGACCTCGAGTATCGCGACATGCTCGGTTGCCTGTACGAGTTTTGCCGGGGCGAGATCGACGCCGAGGTTGCCGAGAAGCTTGCGCTGCGCCTTAAGTTCGATGCCGAGAACGGTAAGGGCAGCTATCTCAAGGCCCGTTCGAGCGAGATTTGCGAAATGCTTGTTAAACGTTTTGGCCTGGATCTCTCCAAAAAGAAGAAGCGTGCTAGCGTTAAAAAATCTGACGACGCCGAAGACGAGGAGTAACAGATTATGGCGCACGATGTAGTCCTGATTCCTGGTGACGGTATCGGTCCCGAGATTACGCAGGCTATGCGCCGCGTGGTCGAGGCCACTGGTGTCCAGATCAACTGGAACGTCCAGGAGGCCGGCGCCGGCGTCATGGACGAGTTTGGCACGCCGCTGCCCCAGCACGTGCTCGATGCGGTCGCCGAGACCAAGGTTGCTATCAAAGGCCCCATCACCACGCCGGTCGGCACGGGTTTCCGCAGCGTTAACGTCGCCCTGCGCAAGCATTTTGACCTGTACGCCTGCGTGCGACCCTGCCTGTCGCAGCCGGGCGACGGCTCGCGCTTCCGCGACGTCGACCTGGTTATCGTGCGCGAGAACACCGAGGACCTCTATGCCGGCATCGAGTTCGATGAGGGCGCTGCCGAGGTCGAGGAGCTCTCGCGGCTTGTCGAGCGCTCGGGCCAGAAGACCTTCGCTGCCGATTCCGCTATCTCGATCAAGCCCATCTCCATCGCCAAGAGCCGCCGCATTGTGGAGTACGCCTTTGAGTACGCCCGCCGCTGCGGCCGCAAAAAGGTGACGGCCGTGCATAAGGCTAACATCATGAAGGCGACCGATGGCCTGTTCCTGCGCGTTGCGCGCGAGGTGGCCGCCAACTATCCCGATATCGAGTTCAACGACAAGATCGTCGACGCTACCTGCATGGGCCTGGTCCAGAATCCCAACGACTTCGATGTCCTGGTGCTGCCCAACCTGTACGGTGACATCGTGAGCGACCTGTGCGCCGGCCTGGTGGGCGGCTTAGGCATGGCCCCCGGCTCCAACATCGGTGCCGACTGCGCCATCTTCGAGGCAACGCACGGCTCCGCGCCCGATATCGCTGGCCAGGATATCGCCAACCCCACGGCCGAGATCCTCTCTGCTGCGATGATGCTCGATCACCTGGGCGAGAACGACGCTGCCAATCGCATTCGCGCCGCCGTCTCTGCCACGCTCGACGAGGGCGAGCAGGTTACCGGTGACGTGCGTCGTGCCCAGACCGGCTCCGTCGAGGGCGCCGTGGGCACGCAGGCCTTTGCCGATGCCGTTATCGCGCACCTGGCCTAAGGTATGCACGCTGCAAACGCCTAAATAGTACTTAAGTGTTTGCGTATAACCTAAGAATCAATACGCCCGGCACTCTGTCGGGCGTATTCTATTGAAGACTATGTTTCCTAACAAGGAGTAACCGATATGGGTCTGATTCAAAAGAAGGACGAGAAGGACGAGATCGACGGCATCCAGATCATCGAGCGCGGCGAAGGCCCCGACGGTGACGAGGACGAGAAGATCGACCTGGTCACCGGTACGTCTGCCGAGCACATTGCTGCCGGTACGACGGCCGAGGAGGAGGACGCCCGTCTGGAGGCTCAGATTGCCGCGGATGCCGCTGACGAGAATCTGATGCCCGAGGAGCAGGACGAGGACGACGACTCCGACGTGGATGACCACGCTTGCAAGCACAAGAAGACGATGATTGCCGCCTTTGTGGTTGCAGTCGTGATTGCTGCCGTGATTGGCTTCTTTATTGGCAATGGCGGCTTTGGCGGCAAGGGTGTCGGCTCGTCGACCCTGACCGAGGACCAGCTCGATTCGACCGTGGCAAGCTACAGCTACAACGGCAAGAAGAGTGACATCACCGCGCGCGAGGCCATCGAGAGCCAGTACAGCCTCGACACCGTCAAGGACGACGACGGCAACTATACCGCTCCGTCTGCCGACGTCATCCTGTCCTACGTGCGCAACAAGATCCTGCTCGATGCTGCCGAGGACGAGGGCATTACCGTCTCTTCTAAGGAGATGAAGAAGTACGCCGAGGATTCCATCGGCACTTCGGACTACAAGACCATGGCCACGCAGTATGGCGTGTCCAAGGACCAGGCCAAGCAGATCGTCCGCCAGTCCGCGACGCTGCAGAAGCTCTACAAGAAGAAGGTGGGCGATAGCTCCGCAAGCATGCCGACTGCTCCGACTGAGCCTGCTGACGGCAACGAGGAGACCGCGAGCAAGGACTACGCCGACTACATCATCAACCTTGCCGGTGACGAGTGGGATAGCGAGAAGGGCACTTGGAAGGACGCCGACAGCACCTATGCTAAGGCCTTTGCCGACGATGCCTTTACGGCCGATAGTGCGACCTATAAGCAGGCCATGACCGCCTATTACACCGCCTACCAGCAGTATTCTTCGCAGGCTTCGAGCGCCAGCTCCAAGTGGACCGAGTATGCTAACGGCCTCTACGCCAAGGCCAACATCAGCATCTACGGCCTGTTTGCGTAAAGATTTGTCTGAGCCACCGAGCGCGTAGCCGAAATATCTGAATAGCCCGCTAGAACGGATGTTGTTCTAGCGGGCTATTTGCGTTTAGGCGCTGGTGGCTAAATTATGCCTATGAATCTTTAAGTCCAAAAAGGTTATCGGCTTCATCGTCAGGCATATATTCCAGTACATCGCCCGGTTGGCAGTCGAGTGCCCGGCATATCGCGTCAAGAGTTGAAAAGCGCACGGCAGAAACCTTGCCCGTCTTGATGCGCGACATATTGACCTGGGAGATGCCCACGCGTTCCGCAAGCTCTTTGGATGAGATCTTGCGTTCGGCAAGCATGCGGTCGAGCCGCAGAATAATCATGGATTCCCCCTAGAGCAACTCGTCATCTTGTTTTTGCAGGATACACCCGTACTGGAAGACGCTGGCAATCAGGCTAAAAATCAGGCCCGCAAAGAGCATAGAGAGGTCGAGCAGCTGGTCGCCAAGTGCATCCGTAAAGCTACCGCCAAATCCTGAGAGTATCAGCCCTGTGACTATGGCACCAAAAGGTTTCACGGCGGCGCCGCCGATAAGGAACAAATGTCCTACTCGACGAAGTGTTTGGTTACATTCAAGGTCAAAGGGCCTGCCTTCCTTTTCAATGTTGAAGAAAAGCCTGCGCACGCTTAGCGCGATGGTAAGCGCGAGGCATGTCATCAAGAAGCTCCCTATGGCAGTGTGACCATCGTGTGCGACGAGCATAAGTGGGGCCTGCGCATTAGTGCCGACGATAGCAAGGCACGGCCCTTCGCCGGCTTGAAGTTCTACGGATTGGAGGCACGACCCTTGGGAGAGGCCAGGCAATATGAGTAGAAGGTCAATCGCAATGACTGCGAGGAGTCCCAGAGCGAGTGCGGTGGTAATGCAGATTGTGGCCCATTTGCAGATGCGAGCGAGCTTCCTCAGTTTGGCTATCGTCTGTTCGCGGCTGATGGTTTCATTCGATATAGATGCGTTTCGATGGACCATAACCCCTCCAATCGGCGTTTCGTATGATACTTGTATCATATCAGAATTAACGATAAACGATAAATAATTACGAATATTGAGTAAGTAATGATTGAAAACGATTAGCGTGAACTATTGGCTCATTTTGGGTGCCGGAGTTTGGTGCGCGGGGGATGAGGACAAATGTCAAAACTTTCCGTGATCGCACAAGTGCTTCATCGGGTTCCCCGATTCATATGGGAAAACAACTGCAAACGATTGCAAGTAACCGGTGAACGGTCGAAAACTACCGTTCACCGATAATCTCAAAACTGGTTCTAACTGGTATTAAGTCAAAAAGACCAATTCACATATCTTCACAATGACCTGCAATTTTTCTACACGCTATTTTTAGCCGCCCTGCGTTGTTTAGGGACAGGAAAAGTTCCGATCTTTTGCCAAAGCATTTCGAAACGGTTTCAAAACCGCAGGTAGAAGTGTTAACGACCGGTAAACGGTCGAAATATCACCGTGAGCGGTGCAAAAACGTTTTACCGTATGAATCAACGAAAGCGACCTCTTCTGGGGTGATATAGTGACAAAAACACATCACGTGGTTACTACCAGTTTAGAAACCACTGGTCTTCAAAGAACGCTTTCTAAGAAGCTTTAAGGGCGAGCGCCCGCTGGCTTCCGAAAATCATCGGACTCAGATTGTACACACCTTCGGAAGGGAAATTTGAATGGTTGGCTTTATTCTTACCGGTCATGGACAGTTCGCACCCGGCCTTGCAAGCGCTATCGCTATGGTTGCCGGCGACCAGCCTGCTTTTACCGTCGTTCCTTTTGAGGGCGACCAGGCCGCATCCTACGGTGAGGATCTCCGCGCCGCTATTACCGCCATGCGCGAGGAGTGCGATGGCGTGCTCGTCTTTACCGACTTGCTCGGTGGTACCCCGTTCAACCAGTCGATGATGATTGCCCAGGATGTCGACAACGTCGAGGTTCTGACTGGCACCAACCTTCCCATGGTTATTGAGCTTCTGTTCCTCCGCGGCAATGCCACGCTCGCCGAGCTTGGCGAGCAGGCCGTGACCGTTGGCCAGACGGGCATCACCGCCCAGACGGTCGCATCCGTTGCCGGCTCCGAGGAAGAGGATATCTTCGGCGACGAGGACGGCATCTAATGGCCGATTTCGGAGCCAACGTCCTGAGCTCCTCGGTCGCCCTTTTAGGCCTGCTTGTCATCATGGGCTTGATTTACACCATCTGGTCGCAAATCAACATGAAGAAGAAGCAGAAGTACTTCAAGGAGCTGCACACCGAGCTCAAGCCGGGTCAGGAGGTTCTTTTCGCCGGCGGTATCTACGGAACCGTCAAAGGCATCGAAGGCGAGAAGGTCCAGATCAAAGTCCGATCCGGAGCCGTCGTAGATGTTTCGCGTTACGCGATTCAGGAGATCAAGTAACTGTCGTCAGCAAATATCGAAAGGAAGCTGATCAACATGGCAGAACCCAACATTCTTCTTACCCGCATCGATAACCGACTGGTTCATGGTCAGGTTGCCACCCAGTGGAACTCCACTCTGGGCTCCAACCTCATCCTCGTCGCCAACGACGACGTGGCGTCCAACACCATGCGCCAGAACCTCATGAAGATGGCCGCTCCCGCCGGCGTCGCTACGCGTTTCTTCTCCCTGCAGAAGACCATCGACGTCATTGGCAAGGCGAGCCCGCGCCAGAAGATCTTCATCGTGGCCGAAACACCGGAAGACGTGCTTACGCTCGTCAAGGGCGGTGTGCCTATAAAGAAGGTAAACATCGGCAACATGCACATGTCGGAAGGAAAGCGCCAAGTCGCCACCTCCGTCGCAGTTAACGACGAGGATGTCGCTGCGTTTAAAGAGCTGCAGGAATTGGGGGTGGAGTTGGAGATCAGGCGCGTTCCGAGCACGCCTGTTGAGGACACGAGCAAGCTCTTCTCGTAATCCTCGTGATCCACGTTGTCAGGAGTGAAACCCTGACGTTCTGTACGTGATATCCAAAGTGCGTACATACATTTTGAAAGGAGGAGCAAGATGGAATACTCGATCATCCAGATCGCTCTGGTCTTCGTCGTCACGTTCATCGCGGCAATCGACCAGTTTGACTTCCTCGAGTCTCTCTATCAGCCCATCGTCACCGGCGCCGTCATCGGTCTTATCCTTGGCGACCTCAACACCGGTCTTCTCGTGGGTGGTACCTATCAGCTCATGACGATCGGCAACATGCCGATCGGAGGCGCTCAGCCGCCTAACGCCGTCATCGGCGGCATCATGGCAGCCATTCTCGCTATCGCCACGGGCCTCGAGCCCAACGCGGCAGTCGGCCTCGCCATTCCGTTCGCTCTGCTTGGTCAGCTTGGCGTTACCCTGGTCTTCACGCTTATGTCCCCGCTTATGTCCACGGCCGATAACATGGCTCACAACGCGGACACCAAGGGCATCGAGCGCCTGAACTACTTCGCCATGGCTCTGCTCGGCCTGATCTTCGCTGTCGTCGTCACCCTGTTCTTCATCGCTGGCGCTACCATCGGCCAGACCATCGCTTCTGCCATCCCGACTTGGCTGCAGACCGGTCTGTCCGCTGCAGGCGGCATGATGCGCTTCGTCGGCTTCGCCGTCCTGCTCAAGGTTATGATGAACCGCGATATGTGGGGCTTCTTCCTCATGGGCTTTGGCCTCGCGCTCATCACCGTTGCCAACGATTCGCTGGCAACCCCTGCTCTGCTCATCCTCGCTCTCATCGGCTTCGGCATCGCTTTCTGGGACTTCCAGCAGCAGACCGAGCTGAAGGGTGCAGCTGTTTCTGACGGAGGTGACTTCGAAGATGGCATCTAATGAGTATGTGATCCCGGAGCACTACGAGGATCTCACTCCTGCTCCGCAGCTCGACCAGAAGACCCTCAACAAGATGGCTTGGCGCTCCTGCTTCCTGCAGGCATCGTTCAACTACGAGCGCATGCAGGCCGCTGGCTGGCTCTACTCCATCATCCCCGGTCTGGAGAAGATCCACACCAACAAGAACGACCTCGCGGCTTCCATGAGCCACAACCTGGAGTTCTTCAACACCCACCCGTTCCTTGTCACCTTTGTTATGGGCATCGTGCTTTCGCTCGAGCAGAACAAGGTTGACATCCCCACGATCCGCGCCGTCCGCGTCGCCGCAATGGGCCCGCTCGGTGGTATCGGTGACGCCCTGTTCTGGCTGACGCTCGTGCCTATCACGGCCGGCATCACCTCCAACATGGCCATCAACGGCAACGCCGCTGCACCGATCATCTTCCTGGTGATCTTCAACGTCGTCCAGTTCGCTCTGCGCTTCTGGCTCATGAACTGGTCCTACAAGCTTGGCACCAGCGCTATTGACGCTCTGACCGCCAACATGCAGGCCTTCACGCGTGCCGCTTCCATCATGGGCGTCTTCGTCGTCGGTTGCCTGGTCGTCACCATGGGTGGCACCCAGATCAACCTCCAGATCCCCAACGGCACCACCCGTGGTCTCTCCGCTACTACCGTGATCGTCTCCGAGAAGGAGGCCGAGAACTTCACCGGTATGGAGGGCATCGATACCGAGACCGCTGAGGCCGGTACCATCGCCATGACCGATAAGGACGGCAACGCCCTTACCGCTTCCGATGCCGACGGCAACGCTGTCGAGTGCGGCGTCACCGATCTGGGTAACGGCATGGAGTCCGTGACCTACGGCACCGTTACCGAGGATCCGGTCAACTTCTCTGTTGCCGACACCCTCAACACCATCGTCCCGAAGCTCGTCCCGCTTATGCTTACGCTGCTGCTTTACTACATGTTCGCTAAGCACAGCTGGACCCCGACCAAGGGCATTCTCCTGCTCTTCGTCCTTGGCATCCTGGGCGCTGGCCCGCTTGGTCTCTGGCCGAGCATCTGGTAAGGCTCTAGCTTGAGGGGTGTGTCCCTACGCGGCTCACACCCCGACCCCTTAAGCCATGTGTATGTTAAAAGCCGCGTGCTCGAAAGAGCGCGCGGCTTTTGTTTTCTTAATGATTCGGGTGTGGCAGACAGATAATGCATAACACCCTAGGTAGTTAGCCGAATTCGAGCAAAAGGGAGGATAGGATGGCGATCGGAGCGCGTAAGCAACCGCTGTACGATCAGCTGGTCGATATTCTGACCGAAAAGATTGACCATGAATATCGCGCCGGTGACATGATTCCTTCCGAGCGCGAACTTTCGGAGCGCTATGGTCTCTCGCGCACTACGGTACGCCTGGCTCTGCAGGAACTGGAGCGTTTAGGACTGGTGGTTCGGCAGCACGGTCGCGGTACCTTTGTGACCGACCGTTCGGCAAAGGCAACCAATCTTATGCAGTCCTACAGCTTTACCGAGCAGATGCGCGCGATGGGTCGAGAACCCGAGACCACGATTCTCGAGTTTTGCGAGATGGAGGCCGATAAGAATCTGGCCGAGCATATGGGATTGCGCATCGGTGATCGCATTTTTAAGCTCAAGCGCCTTCGTTCTGCCGACAACATGCCCATGATGGTCGAACGCAGCTATCTACCGGTTCGTCAATTTCTGTCCCTAAAGCGACCGCTGCTGGAGCGTAAGCCGCTTTACGATGTGATTGAGCAGGACTTTCAGCAAAAGATTCGCGTGGCCGAAGAGGAGTTTTATGCGAGCATAGCCCGTCCCACCGATGCCCACCTTTTGGGAATTGTCGAGGGCTCGCCTGTGCTCGATTTGGTCAGGACTACGTATAACGAGTCAAACGAGGTTGTGGAGTATACACTCTCGGTTGCTCGTGCCGATCAGTTTAAATACAAGGTTTACCACCAGCGCAGCAACTAGTGTTTGCATCGTTTCCATATGGTGATTCTTTGCATTTAACTGGTTACTACCAGATAACCAACCGAAGTGTATAATTGCACGTCAGAGGATTACTTCTAGAGAGAGGTATTAGAAATGTTCGAGAAGAGTGTCGAGGAGCTCACCGAGCTCGGCGCCCAGATCACCACGGCCGAGATTGCTCAGCAGCCCGAGCTTTGGCGCGATACGCTCAACATCTATCGCGAGAACAAGGAGGCCATCGAGGCCTTCCTGGCCGAGGCTCGCGCTATGGGCGAGGGTCGTCTGTCCGTTGTCTTCACCGGTGCCGGTACGTCCGACTACGTTGGCGATACCTGCGCCCCGTACCTGCGTCACGCTGGCAACACTGATCTCTATGACTTTAAGCCCATCGCCACGACCGACATCGTGAGCGCCCCGCGCGACTTCCTGCGCGCCGAGGATCCCACGCTCGTGGTTTCCTTCGCCCGCTCTGGCAACAGCCCCGAGAGCCTTGCCGCCGTTGCCGTTGCCAAGGAGCTCGTCCACAACGTCAAGTTCCTCAACATCACCTGCGCTCCCGAGGGCAAGCTCGCCGTCGAGTCTGCCGATGATCCCAACGCGCTGACGCTGCTCATTCCGCGCGCCAACGACAAGGGCTTCGCCATGACCGGTTCTTATTCCTGCATGACCCTGCTCTCTACCCTTATTTTCGACACTGCCTCTGATGAGCAGAAGGCCGAGTGGGTCGAGACGATTGCCAAGATGGGCGAGGAGGTCATCTCCCGTGAGCCCGAGATCGCCGATTACCTGGCTGGCGACTTCAACCGCGTGACCTACTTGGGTTCTGGCTCCTTCGGTGGCCTTGCCCAGGAGAGCCAGCTCAAGATCCTCGAGCTCGCTCACGGTCTGGTCGCTACTTCCTACGACACCTCCATGGGCTATCGTCATGGACCTAAGTCCTTCGTCGACGATAAGACGCTCGTCTTCGTGTTCGTCAATAACGACGCCTACACCCGTCAGTACGACATCGACATCCTCAACGAGATCGGTGGCGACGAGATCGCTCAGCACACCATCGCCGTTCAGCAGGAAGGTGCCACCGTCTACGAGGGCGAGTCCTTCACCTTTAAGGGCTACGAGGCACTTCCCGAGGGCTACCTTGCTCTGCCGTTCGTGATGTTTGCCCAGGCTATCAGCCTGCTCAACTCCGTGCGCGTGGGCAACACGCCCGACACGCCGAGCCCCACTGGCACGGTCAACCGCGTGGTTAAGGGCGTGACGATTCACCCCTTCACCGCTTAATCGCGTCCCCCTGTAAGGGCGCCCGTCCGCTCATAACGGCGGGCGGGCGCTTTTTGTTTTACGTGAGCTGGGTATAAGCATCACCACAGCCAACTTCTTTAGAAGCGAGGAGTGCATATGAGCACGTACGCAATTAAGGCTGACAAGTTCTTCTTGCCGGCAGGCCCGCAACTGGGCGGCTATCTTATGGTCGAGGATGGCGTCTTTGGCGCCTGGCAGGCCGACGAGCCCTCTTGCGAGATTAAGGACTACACGGGATCGTGGATCGCACCGGGTATGGTCGATACTCACATCCATGGCTTCTACAACCACTCAACTACCGATAACGATCCCGAGGGCATCGATATCAGCTCGACTGAGCTTGCCCGTCGCGGTACCACCAGCTGGCTGCCCACGACGTTCACCGATGGCGTCGAGCAGATCAAGGACGCCTGCGCCGCCATCGCTCAGGCGGACGAGGGTCGCGGCCCCGACTTCTGCGGTGCACGCATTCAGGGCATCTACCTGGAGGGCCCCTTCTTTACCATGAAGCATGTGGGCGCGCAGAACCCCGCTTATCTGATTGACCCCTCTGAGGAGGTCTTCGACCAGTGGCAGGAGGCTGCGGGTGGTCGCATCGTTAAGAGCGCCATGGCGGCCGAGCGCGACGGTGCCGCTGCTTATGCGGCTGCGCTGAACGCCAAGGGCGTGGTGACCAGCATCGGTCACTCCGACGCCACCTATGATGAGTGCATCGCCGCCATCAACGCCGGTGCCAGCTGCTTTACGCATACCTATAACGGCCAGCGCGGGCTGCATCACCGCGAGCCCGGTGTCGTGGGTGCTGCCATGTCCACGCCCGAGACCTACGCCGAGATCATCTGTGACGGCAAGCACGTAAACCCAGCCGCCATCAAGGCGCTGCTGCAGGCAAAGGGCTGGCAGCACACGGTGCTCATCACCGACTGCCTGGGTTGCGGTGGCATGCCCGAGGGCAGCTACACCAGTGGTGGTATGGACGTCATCATGAAGGACAACCTGTGCTGGCTCGCCGACGGCAAGAGCATTGCCGGCTCGGTGCTCACGCTTGCCCAGGGCGTCAAGAACATCGTCGACTGGGGCATCGCCAGCGCCGATATCGCCATTCGCATGGCAACCGAGGTGCCGGCACGCTCCGCGCACATCGAGGGTAAGTGCGGCAGCATCATGCCGGGTCGCGACGCCGACTTTGTCGTGTTCGACCATGATCTCACCCTCGTCGAGACGTATGTTGGCGGCCAGAGCGTCGGCAACGCCTTTACCGAGTAACGATAGAAAAAGACGGCGGGCCCGAATCTGCTCGGACCCGCCGTATGGGTTAAACGCTCAAAAGCACCTTCACAGTTACAGTTTGTTGGCGATTTTCTTTGCCGTGCGCTTAACGCCGGCCACCAGACCTCCTGCAGGATGCTCCTTCTCGTATGCTAGGCGCTTCTCACGCTTGACGTACTCCTCGACGATGATGTCGCCATACTCGTCTTCGATCTTGTCGAAGAAGTCGACGGCGCCCTGAATTTCCTCAGCGGTCGGGTGTCCCTTTTGGACACCGCCGGTGAGTTTGAACGGCCCCCACGTATCAAAGCCGGGGCAGCCGTAGACACCCATAAAGATGGCCTGCCTCATGCGGCAGATGCCATCGATATCCTTGCCGTACCACTTGTTTTTGCCGCCATAGGTCATAAGGCCAAACACCTTGTCCTGCGGTTGCAGCACGTTCGTGAGCACGCGTGCCATGTCCTTGTCGATCTCGGAGTAATAGATGCCCGTGGCGACACCGATCAGATGATATTCGTGCAGGTTGGGATACTCGTTTTTGCCGAGCGCCTTGACGTCGAGGGTATCGATCTCGGGGTGTGCCTCAACGATGGCGTCCACGAGCTTTTTCGTATTGCCGTGATGGCGCGAGGCGTAGAGGATGATGGTTCGCATAAGAAGGCCTTTCAGCTGTAATTGCATCAATGTCTGTATGGTACCCCGTTGCATGGCTGGGATACCGGACGCATCGATGAACGTGCGGGTTTGTCCTTTGGTCAGGGCCGAGACGGGTTCTTGCGAGCAAAAAAAGCAGTTGTTCGAAAGGATGGGCAATGGAATACGCTCTCTCCAACGATTCGATTTCTATTAAGGTGTCCACGGCTGGTGGTTCGTTTACCTCGATTGAGGCCGGAGGTCGCGAGTATCTGTGGCAGGGCGATCCCGCCGTGTGGTCCGGCCAGGCACCGATTTGCTTCCCGATTTGCGGAGGTTTGCGCGATAACAGCGCCATGACGTTTGCCGGGCATCATGTAAAGCTCGCTCGCCACGGATTTGCGCGCAAACAGGAGTGGAAGCTGCTGAGCCAAGGCGAGAACGAGCTGGCGATGTGCCTGGCTTCCGAGGATAACGCCGCGCTGCTGAGCGATTATCCGTATCCGTTTAAGCTTGTCGCCCGTTATACGCTCGAGGATACCGCCGTGCGCGTCTCCTATGAGGTGACCAACGAGGGAACCGAGGACATGCCGTTCTTTATCGGCGGTCATCCTGGCTTTAGGTGTCCGCTCGATGAGGGCGAGGCCTATACGGACTACGAGCTGCGCTTTGAGAAAGACGAGGCTGCGGAGCTCTGCACCGCCGTTCCCTCGACTGGATTGATTGACGTCGCAAACCGCTCCAAGAACCCCATGGTGGGAAAGACGCTGCCCCTGTCGCACGAGCTCTTCGATTTTGCGGAGACCATCTTTGACGTGCTCGAGAGCCGTCAGGTCACGCTTTCCAAGAAGGGCGAGGACAAAGGCGTTCGCCTGAGCTTTGAGGGTTTCCCGTATCTCATTGTGTGGAGTAAGCCCGAGGGCGATTTTGTGGCAGTTGAGCCCTGGGGCGGCCTTTCGACCTGCTCCGATGAGGACGACGTGCTTGAGCACAAGCGCGGCTGCCTTATCGCCAAGCCCAAAGAAACCATCGTGCGCTCGTTCACGATTGAGATCCTGTAATTCCGTTTTGTCGACTCGTATCGCGAGGCACAAGGAGCCTGCGAGATAAGGAGTTAAAAATGATCCTCACCGTTACGATGAACCCGTCTGTCGATACGCGCTATCAGCTCGATGAACTCGTCATCGACGACGTCAACCGCGTGACACCCGAAAAGACCGCCGGCGGCAAGGGCCTTAACGTTGCCCGCGTCCTGGGCCAGCTGGGCGACAACGTTGTGGCAACCGGCCTGCTTGGTGGTCATATGGGCGCCTATATGGAAGAGCTCATGGATGCCAACGGCATTAAGAATGATTTTGTGCCCATCAAGGGCGAGACTCGCATTTGCCTCAACATCCTCCACGCCGGCAACCAGACCGAGCTGCTCGAGAGCGGCCCGACGATTGCCCCCGAGGAGCTCGATGCCTTTACCGCAAAGTTCGCCGAGCTTGCGAGCAAGGCCGACGTCGTCACCATCTCGGGTTCGTTGCCCCGCGGTGTCGAGGCAGACTACTATGCCAAGATCACGGGCATTGCCGAGAACGCCGGCGCCAAGGTGCTGCTCGATACCTCGGGTGCTTCGCTCGAGGCCGCCCTTAAGTCCGAAATTAAGCCCGAGCTGGTCAAGCCTAACCTGACCGAGATCAACGGCCTTTTGGGTACGAGCTTTACCACCGACGATGTGGACGAGCTCCGCGCCGCGCTCGCCTCTGATGCCCGCTTCTCCGATATCCCCTGGGTCGTCGTGTCCATGGGCGCTGCCGGCTCCGTTGGCTTCCACAATGGCCGTGCGTTCCGCGCAAAGACGCCCGATATCCCTGCCGTTAACGCCACGGGCTCTGGTGACTCCACTATCGCTGGCTTCGCGCATGCCATTGCTGCTGGCGCGGACGACGAGACGGTGCTGCGTACCGCCAACACCTGCGGCAAGCTCAATGCCATGGATCCTATGACTGGCCACTTGGTCATGGACCGTTGGGACGAGGTCTACAACGGCGTTGTCGTGACCGAGCTGTAAGAGCTTGGGTGACGGCCCCGGCATCGCTTGCTAGCTCATGTCGACGACAAGTGCGGTAGCATTATGCCGGGGCGCGACGCCGAGTTTGTCGTGTTCAATCCCGACCTTACCCTGGTCGAGGCGTATGTGGGTGGCAACAGCGTCGGTAACGCGTTTGCCGAGTAGCCGCCAAAGAAGCGATCCGAGAGGGGATTTAGATGATTTACGGTGCATTGGGCGATATCGAGGAGTATCGCGGAATGCTCAAGGGCCTCGACGTGCTGATCGACTGGCTCGAGGAGAACGACCCGGCGCAGCTCGAGGTCGGCAGCCATCCGATTCTGGGCGACAAGGTCTATGCGAACGTCATGGCTCCCACGACGCGTCCTGAGGCCGAGGCTCACTATGAGACGCATCAGCGCTATCATGACCTGCAGATCGACGTCGAGGGTCGCGAGGCCTTTAAGGTTGCCACGGGCAGCCTGACGCTGGTTCAGGAGTTTGACGAGAAGGACGACTACGATCTGGTCGATTCCGACGCCTCGATCGCCGGCGATCTTGCTGACGATAAGTTTGCGCTGTTCGTTGCCGGCGAGCCTCACATGCCCACGCTCGAGTTCCCGGGCGATGGCGCACAGCCGGTCAAGAAGATCTGCTTTAAGCTACTTGCAGATGCTTACTGGGAGGAGTAACGCGCTGCTCGGCTGAGCTGTTCGTGTTGTGAGCGTTTTCCTTTGGAGGAGCGCGCTTAGGCCCCGTTGATCGCGGTTCCTTTGGGGATTGCGGCTGGCGGGGCTTTTTGTTGAGTAGGGGAGTTGCCGGCGGCGTTGTGCTTGGATTGGCATTGTGCGATAAATCGGCAACAAAAAAGCCGCCCGAAGGCGGCTATCTTGTGCAATGGAGCCAGCGACCGGGCTCGAACCGGTGACCCCCGCTTTACGAGAGCGGTGCTCTACCAACTGAGCTACGCTGGCGGCCATGTAGTGACGCAACTGAGGCGTCAACGGCTGTCTATGATACGGGACATCGCACATCCGCGCAAGGGTTCTGACGGCTTTTCTCACTTTAAATGCACTAATATTGGAGACGTGATGTCTCGCTCTTACGGGCCTCAAACAGAATGGGGCTGCCATGGCTCAACCCAAAATCCTTCTTACACGTATCGATGACCGTTTCATTTACGGGCAAGACGTTGCGCTGTGGAACGAAGCCGTAGGTTCCAACCTTGTCCTAATCGTCAACGATGAGATCGCGGCGGACGCTCGCATATGGGCCCCTATGAGGGTGGCGACACCCGAGGGTGTCTGGACGCGGTTTTTCTCGGTGCAAAGGACCGTCGACATCGTTCATACCGCAACGCCGCGCCAGTTGATTCTGATCATGGTGGCCTCACCCGCAGATGCGCTCGCGCTGGTTAAGGGTGGCGTGCCGATCAACAAGATCAGCATCGGCCATATGCAGGCAGGGGAGGGCAAACGTCCCGTTACGCCTGCCGTTGCCGTAGACGATACGGACATCGCCGCCTTCAAAGAGCTGCAAGAGCTCGGCATAGAGCTGGAAATCCGCTATCTCCCCAGTTTCGCCCCCGACCCCATCGGCAATCTGTTCAACTGATCCCTTGGGGACGGAGGAAAACGGATCATTTTGCCCTTGCGAGGGACGCGCGCGATGCCGCCTGTCAAAAACTATGCCCATTTACTACGTTTGATCGGCTATCGCCGAGCATGTCGAATTTGAGAAAAACAAAACCGCAGGTAGACGGCTTGCGAATTTAACAAAAACCGGTGCATAGTCGAGCATCCCGGGCTAAACGTAGTAAATGGGCATAGTTTTGATATGTCACTCATACAGTCACAGCGAAAATGAGCCCAAAAGATGAAAAAACGCCCGTCGGCGGTGATGCCGGCGGGCGATGCTGTGTGATATGTCGCGTTGTGGGCTTAGTGCCTCATAAAGTGGTACTCGATCACATTGCTGTAGGGGTGACCCGGGCCCACAATGCCCTGCGGGAACAGCGGCTGGTGCGGCGTGTCGGGGTACATCTCGGCCTCGAGGGCAAAGCCGGCGCCCCAGCCATAGTTAGCATCGTCCTTGGCGTGTTCGTCGCCCAGCCAGTTGCCGGTGTAGAGCTGAACGCCCGGGGCAGTGGTGTAATAGTCCAGCTCACGGCCGGTCCACATCTCCTCGACGTGCAGGGCGCGGCGCAGGTTGCGGCCGTACTGATATCCATCGATGCACAGGCAGTGATCGTAGCCGCGCGCCTGCTTGATCTGCGGATCGTCGGCCTCCATGCCAGGCGCGACGGGGCGCAGCTCACGGAAGTCAAACGGCGTGCCCTCGACCGGAGCAATCTCGCCGGTGGGGATGTTCTGCTCGTTAATGGGCAGGTAGTGAGCAGCGTTAGCAACAAAGAAGTGCTCACAGTCCATGCCGGCGTTATGACCGGCAAGGTTAAAGTACGTGTGGTTGGTCATGGACACGTAGGTGGCGCGGTCGCTCTCGCAGCCATACTCGATGCGAAAGACGCCGGTGCGTGTAACGGTAAACACGGCCGTAAAGGTTCGGTTGCCGGGAAGGCCCAGTTCGCCATCCTCAAGCGAGGTGGTCATGCGCACGGCGTTATGGGCCTCGTCGAGCTCAACGTCCCACACGCGTTTATGCAGACCGTGCTCAAGATCGCTGTGCAGGTTGTTGGCGCCCTCGTTGGCGGGCATATGCCAGTCCGTGCCGGCGATGGTGATCGTGGCGCCCGCGGTGCGGTTGGCCACGGGGCCGATGGTCGCGCCAAAGCAGGCGGGGTTGTCAAAGTAATCCTCGAGCTTATCGAAGCCCAGCACCACATCGCGCACGTTGCCGGGGATGTCGGGCACATCGATACCCAGCACGGTGGCGCCATAGTCCATAATGCGAACGCAGATCTCGGGCCCGTTGAGGGTGTAACGATGAACGGGGGTACCGCACGGCGCGGTGCCGAAAAGCTCGGAAGTGATCATTTGGTTCCTAACATCGAGGTATTTCCGACAAACTGTAGCGCGAACAGGCGAGATTATCACTACACCCCACTAAAGCAGGGGGTATTTTTCTCAAAAAAGTGATGATTGGAGCTGTGCGGGCATTCATTTTTGACGCGCACGAGTCTGATACAATTTGTTCGTTACTGTTTGAATGATATGCGCGCAAAGAACGGCGAGGATTCATCGTGATTAAGGCAGAGCGACAGGATAGGGTTCGTCAGCTGCTCGAAGAGCAGGGCACGGTCTCGGTCAAGGAGATTTCGGATGCACTGGGCGTCTCGGACATGACGATTCGTCGCGATCTTGAGGAACTTGCGAGCCTGGGCGAGATCGAGCGCGTGCACGGCGGCGCCCGTAGTGCGCAGGGCCGTCCCCACGCTATGTTGCGCCACGAGTATTCGCACAGCGAAAAGCGCACTAAGCATGCCGAGGAAAAGCTGCAGATCGCGCGCCGCGCCGTGGAGCTTATCGAGGAGGGCTCGACCATCTTTTTGGGTACAGGCACCACGGTTGAGCAGATGGCTTCGATGCTGCCGGCATTTCGCCTGCGCATCGTGACCAATTCGCTTTCGGTGTTTAACCTGCTCGAGGCGCGCGAAGACTGCGACCTGTGCCTCGTGGGCGGTATGTACCGTCGCCGCACAGCCGCTTTTGTGGGGCCAACGGCTGAGGATACCCTGCGTGCGCTGGGCATCGATGCGGCGTTTATCGGCGCCAACGGCATCTTGGACGGTGACGTATCTACGTCCAACATGGACGAGGGCCGTATCCAACAGCTCGCTTTTAGCAAGGCAGACTCGCGCTATCTGATCGCCGACTCCAGCAAGATTGGCAAGCGCGACTTCTACACCTTCTGCCGCCTGGACAATTTGGACGCCGTGGTGTGCGAGCCGGGTATTGCCGCCGAGGATCGCGCCGCCATCGAGGAGCACACGCAGATCATTTGCTAGCTAACGCAGCAGGCGATACTTCTGCCCCTGCTGGCGCGGGGATTACCGCTTCACGTTGACGTGCAAATGTGCTCGGGCCAAGTATTCAGCTTGTGGGTTAGACCAGGCGGGCGTAGTCCTGTGACTGATGAAAGACGTGGGCGATATAGATCGTTTCGTGCTCAAACTTGTAAAGACACACGTAGTTGTTGACGGGAAACGATCGGTAATAACGTGCCGCCAGCTCTTGCATGTGCGGGAGGGGACGTAGGAGTGGCTGCTCGCGAAGCAGATCAAGCTGATATTCAAACTCAGCGACATAATTGCCCGCTGCGCGCGGATTCTTGAGGATTTGAGCAAGGTATCCGACGATACTCTCGTACTCATATCGCGCGTTTTTGAGGATTACGACGTTATAGGTCATATTTGTCTCGTATCGAAGCCGCGAAGGATTCGTAGTCGCTGTAGTCGCCTTGCGATATTTCGTCTTCTGCCAACATCATACGAGACAGCAGTTTTGCCTTGGCGATTTCTTCTTGCATGAGGCGATACTGGTCGCTGCTGATGCAGTGCATGGCCTCGTAGCCGTTCTTGGTTACGGTAACGTCGCGCTCAGACTCAACAAGTGCGGTGAATGTGGCAGTGTCCTTCATGTCTCGGACGGGCACACAAGCGGACATGGGTACCTCCTTTGCTTCGTGACACAATTATACCACGGTATATTAAAACGTCGGCGTCGTCGGATTATCTCAATCTGTAACAGTTGGGAGTAGAAAACCGGGTTAGATGTTACAGATCGAGATCTCTCGGCCCAGTCACTCCGTTCATCTTGATCTGTAACAGGTGGGACCGAAAAATTGGTCTACGTGTTACAGATCGAGACGAATGATCCGCTCGAGCCCACCAAAAACAAAAAAGGCCGCATGCGAACCCGTGGAGGGATTCGCGTGCGGCCGACAGGGGGTATGCGGCTGAAACTAGGCCATGAGCAGGCCGGTCTCCGCGACGTTCTTGTACCAGTACGCGCTCGCCTTGGGATAGCGCTTCTGGGTCTCAAAGTCGATGTAGAACAGGCCATAGCGCTTGTTATAGCCGTTGGTCCAGGAGAACTGGTCCTGCAGCGACCACACAAAGTAGCCGTCGACGTTCACGCCGCCGTCGATTGCCTTGAGGATCCATGCGAGATGCTGACGCATGTAGTCGATACGAGGGGCGTCGTCGATAAAGCCATCTTCGAAGTCGTCCTTATAGCCCATGCCGTTCTCGGTGATGTAGATCTTCTTGTAGTTGGGGTAATCGTTCTTAATGCGGAGCAGCAGGTCGTAGAGGCCCTCGGGATAGATGATCCAGTCCCAATCGGTGGTGGGTATGCCTTCGCGCACGCATGACTCGCCCACGCCCTTGAGGAACCAGCGAGAGGAGCCCTTGTCGCCGGTGCCATTGTGGTTGATGTCGTTTTCGCCCTCGGCGGCACGCAGGAACTGGCACTTGTAGGTGTTGACGCCCAGGCAATCGTTGTAGGGGAGCGCGGCGGTCAGCGCGGCGATGTCCTCGTCGCGGACGTCGAGCTCACCGCCGGCGATATGAGCCAGCTTGGTCGCAGCCTCCATGGTATCGGCTGCATAGTGGCCGCGGAAGGTGGCGTCGAGTACCCACCGGTTGTTGATGACGTCGGCCATGCGGGCGGCCTCGCAGTCGGCGGCGTTGTTGGGGTCGAGGGGATACTTGGGCTCCAGGTTCTGGACAATGCCGATCTCGCCCTCAAAGCCGCCCTCATGGAAGGCGACGACAGCCTTGGCATGGGCCACCATCATGTTGTGCATGAGCTGGAAGGCCTTGTCCAGGCGATACTTCTCGCCGTGCGGCCAGTTGCCAACGATAAAGCTGCCCTCGGCGGTCGCGGGGATCTCGTTAAAGGTAAACCAGTGCTTGACCTCGGTGAACTCGGCAAAGCAGAACTTGGCGTACTCGACAAAGGCGTCGATCGTCGTGCGCGTCAGGAAGCCCTCGCCGCCGTTCTGGTAAAAGGCCTCGGGCGTATCGAAGTGATCGAGCGTGACATAGGGGATAACGCCGGCTTTATTGCAGGTGGCAAAGAGCTCGTGATAGAAGGCGACACCCTCGTGGTTGATCTCGCCAGTGCCGTTGGGGAAGATGCGGCTCCAAGCGATGGAGACGCGGATACCGTTGATGCCGAAGCGCTGGCACAGGTCGATATCGACCGGGTACTTGTTGTAGAAATCGCTTGCGGGATCGGGGGAGAAGCGACCCTGAGCTGCCAGGAAATCGTCCCAGGGCACTTTGCCCTTGCCGTGCGTGCGGGTCTCGCCCTCAACCTGGTAAGCGGCGGTGGCGCCGCCAAACACAAAGCCGTCGGGGAACTGCATGGGGTTGGTCATGAGTCATCCTTTCTGTGGGATTCGAATAGGGAGAGGTGCCCGAACTGGGGATCCGGGCACCAACAGAGGGAGGAACCTAGTCGAGGTTCTCGCGGAGCCACTTGATGGCGCCAGTGGGGTCGCGAGTAAGGTCGATATATTCCTTACCGCGCGGGGCGAGCAGCTTAATGCCCAGGCGATCGGTGTCGGCCTTCATGTCGTTGTAGTAGCTACGGACCTGCGGGGCAAGCACGATAACGTCGTACTGATCCATGATGGCAGTGTGCTGGCCATAGGCGCCTGCGGAGGAAGCGATGTTCTCTCCGGTCTGCGCGGCACCTTCCTTGATGGCGTTGGCAAGCATGGCAGAGGTGCCGGCGCCGGCGCACAGGACGAGGACCTTCAGACCGTCGACATCCTTCTTAGCGGATGCATCGGCAGCGGGCTCGGGCTGATCGGCGACAGGCTTGCTGTCAGCGGCAGCGGCGGTCGGCTCGACGGCAGCGGTGGCCTGCTCGACAGCGGGCGCAGAGGTGCTGGCGGCGATGGTGGCAGCACCATCGGACTCGAGACCCAGCTCGGCGGCGCGCTCGGCTTCCTGGTCGCAGAGCAGCTTATCGTATGCCTTCAAGAACGGCAGGTAGATGATGGCGTCCAGCAAGATGATGATCGCGACAAATACCAGGGCGATAAGCTGGAAGTTTGTAGTGATGAAGATGCCGATGGGGGCAGGGGTAGCCCAAGGCACCACGAAGGAGAAGCCGTTCATGCCCACGTTGTCGATAAAGAACTTGGCAACACTCACGTTGACGCAGCCGGCGGCAACAAAGGGGATGAGCATGTAGGGGTTAAGGATCATCGGCGCGCCAAAGAGCAGCGGCTCGTTGACAGCAAAGGCAACAGGAACAATCGAGGCCTTACCGACGGCTTTGAGCTGTTTGGACTTCATAAAGAGAATCAGCAGAAGCGGCACGATGAACGTGGCGCCGGTGCCGCCGAACTCACCCACGAGCGACATGTTAAAGGTGAGGGAATGGGCGGGGTGACCACCGGCCAGCAGAACCTGCAGGTTCTCGGCCTGGTTGGCAAGACGGATGGGGTCGATGCCCGGCTGGACAATCGAAGGGCCGTGGACACCGATGAACCAGAAGAACGCGGTGGCCGCCTGAATAAGGATGAGTCCGGGGTAGGTCTCTGCCGCAGTGAAGAGCGGGGAGAGCAGCTTGATGAGCAGCTCGGAGAACGGAACGCCCATGAGGTTACGCACGACGACATCGATGATGCCGCAGATGATGACGGCGCCGCCAAAGGGGATGATGTCGCGGAAGTTCTGAGCGATGGCGCCCGGGACCTCCTTGGGCAGCTTAATGGTCAGATCGCGCGAGACGCAGAATTTGTAGACCCACACGGTAATGAACGCGGCGATATAGGCCGAGAACAGACCGCGCGTGCCCATGCTGGTGCAATCGAAGACCGAAAGCTCGGAGCCGTTGAACTTGGTGGTGAACTGCGTAACAGCGAGCAGCAGCATGCTGCACTGGGCGGCTACCATGGTGGAGCCGTCGTTGAGCACCTTGCCGGCGGGCATGCGACGGTTCATGGAAGCCGTGAAGTTCTTGGCGGTGGTGCCGGCAACCATGATGCCCATGACGCCCATGGTGAAGTTGTACAGCTTGTTGCACCAGTCGATGAGCGGCTGGGGCAGCGTGATGCCAACTACGCCAGGAAGGGTGGCAATCAGCAGAAAGATCGAAGAGGTAAGGACGATGGGCATGCACCCAAGGAATCCGTCTTTGATGGCCTGGAGGTAGATGTTCCTCGAGATCTTCTCAAAGAACGGTTGATGCTTCTCGAGCATCTTTACGATGGCGTCCATAGAGCTCCTTTGCTACTTGATGCGCGATGCATGTGGATGGAACTGGTCGTCGATGGATGGTCAGGACTGCCCGGAAACCTTCCTGCTTAAGGAAGGCATTGCGAAATGACAACGTTGTCATTTCGTTAATGACAACGTAAGACATTTTTGGAAGAGCAACAAGGATTTACGGGTGAACGGTCGATATTGTCCGATAAACGGCTGATTTGTCAGTCGGGCAGGTAGTGTATGCTAGAACGCAAAAAAACAAGCGATGTAAAACCGACTGGAGAAGTAGTGGCAACGATGGACAAGAAAAATGTCTCAATGAACGATGTGGCAGTTGCCGCGGGCGTTTCTCTCAAGACGGTGTCGCGCGTGATCAACGAGCCCGATAGCGTGCGAGAGTCGACACGCGATAAGGTTCATTCGGCCATGGAGGCGCTCGGGTTTCGAGCCAACTTTGCCGCGCGTTCGCTCAAGTTGGGCCGTTACGGGTGCATCGGCGTCGTGCTGTTCCACTTGTCGGGCGGTGCCGTGGACATGATCGACGGTATCGCCGATGCCGCCGAAGAGCGAGGCTTTGCTCTTACGATGATCAAAAAGCGGGCGGGGGAGAAGATGACCCTTGCCGAAGCGGCGCGTAGGATGTCGCAGCTCCCCGTCGACGGCATGATTTTCAACCTGCGCCAGATGGTCGATGACTTTGATACCTTTGAGGCGCCGAAAGACCTCAAGACGGTGATTATCACACCGATGGAACATCCTACCTGCTCTACCGTCAGTGACGACCAAGAGGGCGGCGCGCGCATGGCGTGCGAGTACTTCTTGAACCACGGGCACAAGAACGTGTACTTCGTCTCTGGTAAGAAAGAGTCACTGTCGAGCCAGTGCCGTATGAAAGGTTGGCGAGCGGCACTCGAGGCACGTGGCATTGAGCCGCCCGAGCCTCTGCAAGGCGATTGGAATGCGGATAGTGGCTATGCCGCGGGCCTTGTGCTTGCCGATAAACCCGATTGCACGGCGGTCCTCGCTGCTAACGACTGCATGGCAAACGGCGTGATGATGGCTCTACGTGACAAAGGGCTCAATGTGCCCGACGACGTGTCCGTGATCGGCTTCGACGATGAGCTCTACAAGACGATTCCCAACTCGATTCTGACGTCGGTGAAGTTTCGCCACCGCGAACTGGGCATCCGTGCGCTTAACGAGGTCGTCGCAGGTCTGGAAGCCCCGAGCTCCAGAAGCCGTACGCTCGTCTCGGGCGTGTTGGTCGAGCGCTCCAGCGTAAAGGACCTGCGGTCGTAGACGTGCTCGGCCTGTTTGTCTCAATCTGTAACAGGTAGGGCCGAAAATCTCAGCTAGATGTTACAGATTTAGACAATTCGGTCCGGCTTATTCCGTTTGTCTCGATCTGTAACAACTAGACGGTCAAAAGTGGTCTACATGTTACAGATCGAGATTGTTCGGCCCGGGCCGCCCGTTCGTCTAAATCTGTAACAGCTAGGACCCAAAAACTCGGCTAGATGTTACAGATCGAGACAAACGGCCCCCGGGCCGAACAAAAACAAAAGGCCGGGGGCGGCGCGCCGTGTGACGTGCCGCCCCCGGCTGAGAAATGGGGACAGGTTGTGTGAGCGGGCAACCCCGCCAGCCACTAGTCCAGACGACGGGTCTGCGCCACGTGCTTGTACCAGTAGGCGCTTGCCTTGGGCGTGCGCTTCTGGGTTTCAAAGTCAACGTAAAAGAAGCCGTAACGCTTGTTGTAGCCATTGGTCCAGGAGAACTGATCCTGCAGGCTCCACAGGAAGTAGCCGCCCACGTTGACGCCCACCTCCATGGCCTTGAGCAGCCAACGCAGGTGCTGCTCGATGTAGTCGATGCGCGGCTGGTCGTCCACAAAACCGTCCTTGTAGGGGTCCTTGTAGCCCATGCCGTTCTCGGTGATGAAGATCTGCTTGTAGTTGGGGTAGCGCTGTTTAATGTAGACGAGCAGATCGAACAGGCCCTCGGGATAGATGATCCAGTCCCAGTCGGTGGTGGGGATGCCAGGCTTGTTCACATGCTCGCCAATGCCCTTAACGCGCCAGCGGCCGGTGCCCTTCTCTCCCGTACCGTTGTGGTGCAGGTCGTTTTCGCCATCGTAGGCCTTCAAGAAGCGGCACTGGTAGTTGTTAACGCCCAGGTAGTCGTTGTAGAGCGCGGCCTCGCGCATGATTTCCAGATCCTCGTCCAAGATCTCGATGGTGCCGCCCGAGACGGCGGCCAGGCGGTTGGCGCACTCGAGGGTGTCGGGCGCGTAGTCGCCGCGGAAGGTGGCGTCGAGCAAGAACTGGTTTTGCAGCACGTGCTCGTTGTTGGCGGCCTTGATGTCGGCGGGGTCGTTCTCGTTGAGCGGATACTTAAACTCCAGCGACTGAATGACGCCAATCTTGCCCTTAAAGCCGCCGTTGTGGAAGGCCAGCACTGCCTTGGCGTGGGCGAGCATCATGTTGTGCTCGCACTGGAAGGCCTCGGCAAGATGCGCCTTGACGCCACCGGGGAAGGTGCCCTCGATGTAGGTGTTGGAGGCGTCGGCCCAGATCTCGTTAAAGGTGAACCAGTAGGTCACCTGGTCGGCGTACTCCTTAAAGCAGAAGGTGGCAAAGTCCACAAAGGCGTCGATGGTCTCGCGGTTGAGGAAGTCGCCCTTCTCAAAGAGAGGAAGCGGCGTGTCAAAGTGATGCAGCGTGACGAACGGCTCAACATGGTGCTTATGGCACTCGGCGAAGAGATCGTGGTAGAACTGGACGCCCTCGGGGTTGATTTCGCCGGTACCGTTGGGGAAGATGCGGCTCCAGGCGATGGAGAGGCGAATGCCGTTGATGCCAAACTCTTCGCACAGCTCCAAGTCGACGGGGTACTGGTTGTAGAAGTCCGAAGCGGGATCGGGGGAAAAGCGCCCCTGGGCCTCCAGGAAGTCGTCCCAGGCAACCTTGCCCTTACCGTGGGTGCGGGTCTCGCCCTCTACCTGGTAGGCAGCGGTGGCGCCGCCAAAGACAAAGTCCTCGGGAAACTGCGTAGGCGGGTTGGTGACGCTAGCAGGGTTAACGGACATGATGATCCAATCGTCTAAATCGAAGGGCCAGCCGGTCTTGGATGGTCGGCTGGCCCTGAGCGTTACTTACTTCGAGAGTTGCTCGGAGACGAAGGCGAGAGACTTATCGCCGTTCTGGGAGAGCTCGATGTACTGCTTGCCACGGCAGGCGACGCACTTGTTGCCCACGCGTTCGCAGTCCTTCTGCAGGTCGGCCAGGTAGCTGGCGGCCTGCGGGGCCAGGACGACCAGGTCAAAGTCGGGGAGCATGTCGACATGGTTGCCATATGCCTCGGCAGCGGTTTCAAGATCGATGCCGCGCTCCTTGGCAGCCTTGGCCAGTGCGTTGGCAGCAGGCCCGAGGTTCCGCCGCCCTGGCAGAGCACGAGCACGCGCTTGCCGTTGAGGTCGCTGGCGGTCGTTGCCTCGGCAGCGGGTGCTGCAGAAGCGGCGGGGGAGTCGGCCTTCACGGCCTCGGCGGCAGCGCCGGCGGCAACGCTCTTGGCGTCAGCCTTGCCCTGGAAGGCATCGTTGAGCTTGGCGGCCTTCTCGGCGTTCTTGGCGGCGAGCTCCTCTTGGGAGATCTCGGCCTCCTCGGCGCACTTCTGGGCGTCATAGGCACGGAAGAACGGGTAGTACAGAACGAAGTCGACGACCAGGATAAGGGCGAGCATCACAAAGGCGAGCGGCTGGAAGCCCAGGCCCATGATGGTACCGATGGGGCCGGGGACGGTCCAAGGCAGGGTGTACATAAAGCCGTTCATGCCCAAGAAGTCGATAAAGATCTTGAGGATCCAGATGTTGGCGATCGGGGCAAAGACAAACGGGACAAAGAAGACGGGGTTGAGCACGATGGGCGCGGCGAACAGCAGCGGCTCGTTGACGGCAAAGCAGACGGGGACGATGGCGGCCTTACCGACGGCGCGCATCTCCTGAGACTTGGCCAGGAAGCAGAACATAAAGACCAGGACGAGCGTGGCGCCGGTGCCGCCCATGCAGACGACGAAGTACTGGGCACCCTGGGTCAGGACAGCGGAAGCGTGCTGGCCGGCCTGGAACGCAGCCAGGTTGTCGGTCATGTTGGCAACGAGGGCGGCGGCGATGGCGGGCTCGACGATCGAGGGGCCGTGGACGCCCACGAACCAGAAGAGGCTCATAGCGCCGTAGATCACAGCGAGGCCGATGTAGCCGTCGGCAGCGGTGAACAGGGGCTGGAACACCTGGATGACGCCCTGGGCAAAGCAGAAGCCAAAAGCAGCGCGGAAGGCTATGTCAAAGACCCAAAAGACGGTGATGCAGACGGAGAAGGGGATGATGTCCTTAAAGGTCTGCGAGATGTTGGGCGGAACCTGCTCGGGCATCTTGACGGTGATGTTGCGCTTAATGAAGAACTTGTAGATGATGCCGGTCACAAACGCAGCGATAAAGGCGGTCAGCAGGCCTTTGGAACCAAGGTAGGTGGTGTTGAAGCCGCTGGCAGCGTCCGTGGCGATCGTGTCGCTCGAAAGGAGCAAGAAGCCGATGATGGCCGCGCACATGCACGAGATGAAGTTGATCTGGTTGTTCTTGGGCAGATCGCGGTTCTGAGCGTCGGCGAAGTGCTTGGCCGTGGTGGCGGCACAGGCGATGGCCAGGATGCCCATGGAGTAGTTGTAGCACTTCCATAGGGCGTTGTTGATGTCATCGGGCCAGTAGAAACCCCAGATATTGGGAACCGAGGCTACCAGGCAGAAGATGGACGAGAAGATGATGATGGGGATGACGGAGATAAAACCGTCGCGGATCGCCTTGAGGTACTTGTTGCGGGCGATCGCGTTGAAAAAGGGCTGCCCCTTTTCGATGATGGCGATGAGTTGCTCCATGCAAAGCTCCTAAGAGTCGGTGGGTTGGCAACGATGGTAGCTTTTGACGTTTGGTTGCCAAAATGTTGACGTTGCCATTTTGTGACACAAAAAAAGACGCGAACCGGTGGTTCCTGTGCCTGCGAACCGTCGATTCCTTACGCGTAAACGTTTGAGCCGCCCGGTGGCTCTGTGTTTGCACAATGGCAACGTTAACATTTGGGTGACAAAAGCCGTTCGGGGAAGCAAAAATGTCGGTGAACGGTAGGTTTTGGGTGGTGAGCGTATGGTGGGGGAGGCGTTGGATATACTTGAAGGCGTTAAAAAAGACTGCGCAAGGTGCCACCAATGGCATCGTTGACATAGAAAGATCGACCTATGGCCGCTGTTAAAAAATCGGTATCCGTCAAAGACGTAGCGCGCCTCGCGGGCGTCTCGGAGCAGACGGTCTCGCGCACCGTGCACGATTCGCCCAGCGTGCGCCCCGAGACCAAGGAACGCGTGCGTGCCGCCATGCGCGAGCTGGGGTATCGCCCAAACTTTGCCGGTCGATCGCTGCGCCGCGGTAAGTTTAAGACCGTCGGCGTCGCCATGTTCAACATTACCGGTACCGGCAACCTCGACCGCATGGAGGGCTTTGCTGCCGCCGCCGACAAACACGGCTACGCCATCACCCTCACTAAAGTAGATGGACACCCCTATACCCTCGAGAGCGCATCGTCGCGCATGAGCGCACTGCCAGTGGACGGTATGGTTGTGATCATGAATCGCATGCCGGCGGACTTTGGCACCTTCGAGCCGCTACCTGGCATGCAGACGGTGCTCGTTACCATGCTGGAGCACTCGCTCTGTTCAACGGTCGATAACGACCAGTTCGATTGCTCGCGCCAGGTGGTCGAGTATTTGCTGGGGAGGGGGCACAAGACTGTGCACTTTATCTCATGCCCCGAGCGCTCGCTTTCGGGCATGCGGCGCGAGGAAGGCTGGCGTGAGACATTGCGTGCGCATGGCATTGAGCCCCCGCAGCTCGTGCGTGGCGACTGGACGGCGCAGAGTGGATATGCTGCCGGCCAGGCGCTTGCGGATGATTCGACCTGCACGGCCATTTATGCCTCCAACGATGCCATGGCATATGGCTGCATCCGTGGGCTCGAGTCGCGCGGGAAGTGCGTGCCCCAGGACGTGAGCGTGGTGGGTGTTGATGACAGCCTGGGCGATATCGTGCCCGATTGTCGCCTGACCACGGTGCGCTTTGACAACAAGCGCGTCGGCATGTGGGCGGTTGACAAGATTGCCGGCGCCGAGGGCGTTGAACCCGGTGTGGAGCACATGCTGTTTCCGGGCGTCCTCGTCGAGGGCGATACGGTACGCGATTGGCGCTAGGGTGCGGCCCTGTTTGGGTTGCCGCTAATTGTGTTCGATATTGTTCAGATTGGTTTAAAAACCGTTCACGGGCGAAAAGTGACCGTTCATAGCTCGAAATTACGTTTTGCGCTGTTCTTTTTTGTTTGAATGTTATTGTTTCTGCCATACAGAACGCAGCGCGTATGCCCGGACGCGATGCTCTCCATTGGTTCATATGTGAAAGGAACGCAATATGGCAACCAAAGAAGAAATCTCGATGGTTGGATTCGAGATCGTCGCATACGCAGGTGACGCCCAGACCGATCTGCTTGCAGCGCTCGATGCTGCTCGCGAGGGTGACTTTGAGAAGGCCGAGCAGCTGCACAAGGATGCCAGCGATGCGCTCATCGGTGCCCACGACACGCAGACCAAGCTGCTTTCGCAGGAGGCCGGCGGTGGCGAGATGGAGATGACCTTCATCATGGCTCACGCTCAGGACACTCTCATGACCACCATGATTCTGGAGAAGCAGACCCGCTTTACCATCGACGCCTACAAGCGCATCGCTGCGCTCGAGGCCAAGCTCGCCTAACGAGTCCTTACAACCAAGTCCCCTTCCAAAAGCTCTGCCGCTACCCGCGGCAGGGCTTTTCTGTTCTCCTCCAAGTTGCGGTGAAATAGGGACTGAATAGGGGCCGGTGGGCACAAAACAATCCCTATTCCACCGCAACTCATCCCGAGATAGCCATTGGGGACGTTCTTAAACGACTAGTCATTGGTGACAGTCTTGGTGCACTCCGTTCGTCCTCCCGTTCGATTTTCGCTCGGTGGGTATACTTCCTTTCGCATTAAACGCCGGACTGAGGAGGTATCCAAATGCCGGATAACGGGTCAATACAAAAAAGAGACGCGCACGAGATGGCTCATGGGCGTCCTGTCCGGATAACCGAGCACACGACGGTAACCGAGCTGCAGCCCAGCCTGTCCGATGTCGTGTGCGCAAACAAAAAGCTACAGATTGGCTTTATCGTAGCGCTCGTGGTACTGGCGCTGCTGTCGGGCTTTGTAGCTCGTCCGCATTTCGCCGATACCAAGACTTGGGACTCCACCATCGAGGTCATCGATCAAAAGAAGGGCAACGTACTGGCGCTCACGGCTTCATGCGTGGCGCTGTCTGCGGGCATTACGGCGCTGCCGGGTGATACGGGAACGCCGGTCGCCGAGCAGCTCGCACAGCTTTCGGGTAACTTGGGCATCGTGCTTGCCGTGCTCTACCTAGAGAAGTATTTGCTCACGATTTTGTGGTCGGTTGGCTTGGGCATCTTAATCCCGTTTGCGTTGGTGCTCTTTGCGGTGTCGCTCGGCATTCACGGGCGCTGGAGCACGAGCGCTGTCTTGCGCCGTGTGGCGACACGCGTGCTGGTGGTCGCCATGATCGGCATGGCGTTGGTGCCCGCGAGCGTATGGGTGTCGCAGAAGGTCGATGAAACGTATCGTGTAAGTATTGAGCAAGCTGAGCAAAAGGCTGCGGACGCGGCCGACACCACGGACAAGTCAGCCGAGACCAGCTCAAAATCGAACAAGAAAAAATCCGAGGCCACGGAGTCCAAAAACGTGCTCGAGCAGTTGACTGATGGGGCATCGAGCCTTGTTACGTCGGTGACCAGCGGCGCCAAGCAGATGACCGATGAGATCGTGCGGCAGGTGACCGATCTGATTGAAGGCGTCATCGTGATGATCGTGACTTCGTGCGTTATCCCGCTGCTGGTGCTCGTGGCGTTCCTGTGGCTGGGCCACGTGCTGCTGGGGATCGATATTTCCGGCCCGGCGAACTATTTGACGGGTCGTTTCTTGAGCGCTCCTTCCAAGCACGCCAAAAAGGGTGGGCAGTCCGAGTAGCTAAAACAGCTGTATATACCGGGGAATACCGTCGAAGGGCGGCCGAGACGCGTTCTCGGTCGCCCTTTTGTTTGTTGAACACATGGTCGCTGCGTCCGCGCCCGGCTCAAACGGTCAGCAATCATCCGTGAACGGTATTTGTTCAAAAAAGAACAAAGATAAACAAATAGTTGTTGCAGTTACTGTTCGAATGTGTTCAAATAAACATGAACAGTGAAGAACCGCACATTCAGATGCCCGGACCTGAACGCGATTCAACACTTCCAAACAGAAACTACGCACCTGCGTATCTCTCAAGGAGGATGTCATGAGGGTTGTAATCGCTTCCGATGCCGACGGTATGTCGATGAAGGAGTCCATCAAGGAGATGCTCATCGCCGACGGTCACGAGGTCGTCGACTATTCCGAGACCCCTGCCGCGGACTTTGTCGATTCCGCGACCGCCGTTGCCAAGGACCTGCTGGAGCACAAGGATTCCCAGGGCTTCGCATTCGATAAGTACGGCGTCGGCTCCTATATGGCCGCCGTCAAGATTAAGGGTATGGTCGTCGCCAACATTTCCGACGAGCGTTCCGCCTACATGACCCGCGAGCACAACGGCTCGCGCATGGTCACCATGGGCCCGGGCGTTGTGGGCACCGAGGTCGCCAAGAAGATCGCCCGCGAGTTCCTGCGCGCCCAGTACGCCGGCGGCCGTCACCAGATCCGTGTCGACATGCTCAACAAGATGGCCTAACGAGAGCCACCGAGAACTCGAACTTCTACCTCAACTTGTGAATTCAGACGAAAGGACGTTCTGATGAAGAAGACCATCGCAATCGGTTGCGACCATATCGTTACGGACGAGAAGATCTATCTGGCCGACCGCCTGGAGCAGGCTGGCTACAAGGTGCTCGACTGCGGCACCTACAGCCACACCCGTACGCACTATCCCATCTACGGTAAGGCTGTGGGCGAGGCTGTTGCCAGCGGCAAGGCCGACTTTGGCGTGGCCCTGTGCGGCACCGGCATCGGCATCACCAACGCCGTCAACAAGGTTCCCGGCGCCCGCTGCGCCCTGGTCCGCGACATGACCTCTGCCCTGTATGCCCGTCGCGAGCTCAACGCCAACATCGTGGGCTTTGGCGGCAAGATTACCGGCGAGTTCCTGATGGCCGATATTATGCTTGCCTTCCTGGAGGAGCCCTACGAGAAGACCCCCGAGCACGATGCCCTGATCGCCAAGATCGATGCCTGCAACAAGGCCGACGCCGAGGCTCAGGCTGACCCGCACTTCTTTGACGAGTTCCTCGAGAAGTGGGACCGCGGCGAATACCACGACTAAGGAGGTTCCGGCGTTCTACCGAACGCCAGACCAGTCGACGCTGCGAAGCCATCTGGCGGGCGAGTTGCTCTGATAACACTTTTGCTTGCTGAGCTTGGGTGCTTCGTTTTTGGCGGTACCCGGCATTCTGCAGCTTTTTAATTGACGGCTCGCGTTTCTGTGATGGGGCGCGGGCCGGTTTTCTAAACAGGAGTTCAATATGATTCTGACCGTTACCATGAACCCGTCGATTGATACGCGCTATCAGCTCGACAAGCTGATCATCGACGATGTAAACCGCGTGACGCCCGAAAAGACCGCTGGCGGCAAGGGCCTTAACGTGAGCCGTGTGCTGCTGCAGTTGGGCGACGATGTGCTCGCGACCGGTCTGCTCGGCGGCCACATGGGTGCCTATATGGCCGAGCTTATGGATGCCGACGGCGTCAAGAACGACTTTGTGCCCATCGCCGGTGAGACGCGCATTTGCCTGAATATTCTGCACGAGGGTAATCAGACCGAGCTTTTGGAGAGCGGCCCGCAGATCGCCCCGGCCGAGCTCGAGGCCTTTACGGCCAAATTCGCCGAGCTTGCAGCAAAGGCGGACGTTGTGACGCTTTCGGGCTCGCTGCCGCGTGGTGTCGATGCCGGCTACTATGCCGAGCTCGTCAAGATTGCCGAGGAGGCGGGCGCCAAGGTGCTGCTCGACACCTCGGGTGCATCGCTGGAGGCCGCGCTGGAGTCCGACGCTAAGCCTGAGCTCGTAAAGCCCAACCTGACCGAGATTAACGGCCTGCTGGGTACGTCCTTTACGACCGATGATGTCGATGCCCTGCGCGAGGCGCTTGCCGCCGATGACCGTTTTGCCGGTATCCCCTGGGTTGTCGTTTCGATGGGCGCTGCCGGTTCGGTGGGCTTCCATGAGGGCCGCGCGTTCCACGCCAAGACGCCCGCGATTGCGGCTGTGAACGCGACGGGTTCCGGTGACTCGACCATTGCCGGTTTTGCGCATGCCATTGCTGCTGGTGCCGACGACGTCACGGTGCTCAAGACCGCCAATACCTGCGGCAAGCTCAACGCCATGGATCCCAAGACCGGCCACCTGGTCATGGACCGCTGGGACGAGGTCTATAACAGTGTTGAAGTAACGGAGCTGTAGAGTTAAGGCGTTTTACCAAACGCCTTAACGGCTCGACGCTGCAAACGCCCCTAAGCGGCAATCTGACGTTCAATCGTCGGGCATGACCAGAAGGTCAATGCCCTCCTCTTTCACGTCACCTTGCTCGCTTAGGGGCGTTTTCGCTGTCGTTGCCAAGACACCGGCGTTGCCTTGGTCGCAAGTAGTCATTGGGGACGCTCTTTAATGACTAGTCGTTTAAGAACGCCCCTTAAGAATGACCCCAATGACTACACTCAAAAACGGCGCCCGTCGGTGATGTTGCCGGCGGGCGCCGTTGTCGTGTAGACGCTATTTGTTGAGTGCGTGCGTTCGAGCTCGCATGCTATAGCGAGTCGATAAAGCGCTGTTGGGCGGCGCGTCCTGCCTCGTCCCACTTAAAGACGCCGGCGTTGTCGAGCACGTGGCCAAACACCACGCCGACCTCTTCGTGCAGGATGTCGATGGCGTTGTCGGCCGTAAGCTCGTCGGCGCGGCGGGCAAAGACGTCCTCAGCCCATGCGGCGTGGCTGCGGCAAAGGTCGTCGCCCTCGAGCGCGCCGGCAAGGTCGTAGCTGGCATCTGCCTTGGCCGCCAGCAGGTGCTCGCGGACAGCGCCGAGCTCGGGAACCAAGCGCGGCGGCAAAATGGCCAGGCCCATGACCTCGATCAGGCCGATGTTCTCCTTCTTAATGTGGTGGTACTCGGCATGCGGGTGGAATACGCCCAGCGGATGCTCGTCAGTCGTGATGTTGCAGCGAAGCGCCAGGTAGGCCTCGTAGATTTCGCCGCCGGCGTTGCCGCGGGAGTCCACGCGGCGAATGACGGGCGTCACGGTGTTGTGGGCCACGCCGTCGGCCGTGTGTGCGATGACGCCAACCGACTCATCGGTCCACTCGCGCCAGGCAAGGATAATCTTCTCGGCGGCGTCGAGCAGCTGGGCGCGGTCGTGCGATCGTAGTCGCAGCACCGAAAGCGGCCACTGCAACACGGTACCGCTGACCTGGTCAAAGCCGGGCACGCTAAACTGCGAGACCTCGGCGGCGTGCATCATGGGGAACTCGTGCGCGCCGCCCTGGAAGTGGTCGTGCGACAGAATCGAGCCGCCCACGATGGGCAGGTCGGCGTTGGAGCCAATAAAGTAGTGCGGGAACAGGTCGACAAAGTCGAGCAGGCAGGTCAGCCCCTTGCGGTCGACGTGCATCGGACGATGCTCGGAGCTCATGGCAATGCAGTGCTCGTTAAAGTACGCGTACGGGCTGTATTGGAAGCCCCAGCGCTCGCCGTCGAGCTTAATAGGGATAACGCGCAGATTCTGGCGGGCGGGATGGGCGCCGCCGTCGGCTGCAGCGGAGCGTCCGGGATAGCCCTCGTTTTCGATGCAGAGCTGGCAGGCGGGATACTTCTCGCCCGTGTTTTTGGCGGCGCCGGCCGCGGCAATATCGCGCGGGTCCTTTTCGGGCTTTGACAGGTTGATGGTGATCTCCAGGTCGCCCCAGTTGGTGGGGGTGCTCCATTTGATGTTGCGCGCGATGGCGGCACGGCGCACGTAGCCGGCGTCGCAGCACAGGCCGTAGAACCAGTCGGTCGCGGCGCGGGGCTCGTTGACGCCCATGCGTCCGTTGAACTCCTCGTTTACAACCGAAGGCCTTGGCATGAGCGCGCCCATGATGCGCATGGCGATGCGGTCGCGGCCCGACGTCGTGTCCTCGGCGGCGCCGTTGGCAACGGCAGCCTCGGAAAGCGAGGCAAGCGTGCCCTCCAGGTCAAAGTCGTGCAGGGTATCGGGGTGCAAGAGCGAGAGCTTCTCGTTCTGCAGCGCCCAGGTCATGTCGAGCGCGGGGCCCGTGGCGCCGATGCACTCCAAAATGGTGTTATACGCCCAGATGCGATCGTCCTGGCCGATCATCGATCGGTGGATAGCGTACTCGATCAGGTTCTGCGCGGCCTCGCGCACGTCAGTCATTACAGCCATGCCGCGTAAGCCCCCTTGTCAGAAATTGCGTAGTGGCGGGCAGAGCCCTCGCCCAGCCAGCCGTTCATCTTGGTGATAAAGGTGTCGACCAGGTCGAGCGGCACGAAGGCCTGGATGGTGCCACCAAAGCCGCCACCGTGGATACGGACGGCGCCACGGCCGTCGAGCACGTGCTCGGCCAGTGCCAGGGCATACATCGAGGGCTGCTCGGAGCCCAGCTTGGCAACGACATTCTGTAGGTACATGGCAGAGCTGGCGCCGGACTCGCGCGTCAGGACCAGGAACTGATCGATGTCGCCGGCGTTCAGGGCAGCCCAGCGCTTATCGACCAGGCCGTTTTCGTACCAGTAGTGAACGGCGCGCAGGCAGGCGCGGTCGCCCAGCTTGGCGCGCAGCTCGGGGAGCTTGGCGTCAAAGTCCGCCACGTTTACCTCGCACAGGCGTGCCTTGCCAAACTCGGCAGCGACGTCCTGCATCTCGCGCGGAACGGCGGCGTAGTCGTCGGTGGCGGCCACGTGGTCGGCACCGACCTTAACGAGCACGAGCGCATAACCGTGATCCTCAAAGTTGAGCTCGAGCTTCTGGGTTTTAGGCTGAGCCTGATCCTCAAAGTCCATGTAGGCGAGGCCGCCCAAGCAAACGGCGGCCTGGTCCATCAGACCGCAGGGCTTGCCGTAATAGTTGTTCTCGGTGCGCTGGCTCATCTGGGCGAGCGCGACGGGCTCGATGGCGGGTGCGTCCCAGAGCGTCTCCATGGCGCGACCGTATGCCGCCTCGACAGCAGCGGAGCTCGAAAGACCGCCGCCCGAGGGGACGGAGCAGGTGAAGGCAAAGTCGAAGCCCTGGGGCTCAACGCCCAGAGCAGCGATTTCGTGGGCCATGCCGCGGACGAGGCTCGCGGACGTGCCCTTCTCGGACTCCTGAACGTCTAGCGTGTCGAGCGCGATTTCAAACGTGGGATAGCCCTCGTCGGCTACGCGAACCTTGTTGGAATCGGTTGCCACGGCGATGCCGTCGACGGCGACATCGAGCGAGCCGGCGATGACGTGGCCGCCCTCGTGGTCAGTGTGGTTGCCGCTGATCTCGGAGCGGCCGGGCGCGTGCACGTAGAGCACCTGGCGGTCGCCGATGGGGCCAAACTCCTCCTCGAACAGCTTGGTGAGCGTGGCGAATGTCTTTTCGTCGGGGGTGGTCATGGGAGTCCTTTCCTTGGCGCGCCCGGGTGGGTTTTGCGTCGTTATGAGTACGTTAACAACTTAAAGCGGCATGAACCAAGTGTTCACGATACCGCACGTTACGGGCTATGTTAACGTACTCATAACACATCGCTTGTCACTTTTTGAGAATCTGGTAATCGGTAGAAATTCAGCCGTGAACGGTACTGCCGTATGGACTTATAAAGCAGAAGAGATGCAGATAGAAAAAGTAGAGTACGTTAACATGCGTCCGACGATAGCGGGCCTCGGCGCGGGATGTATTTCTGCCCGGGCCGGCATTCACGCTATTCAGATCTCGCAAGGGTGAAGGTGATCCTGTGGCAAGGCGCCCGTCCAACGATACAGGTACGCGTCCGGTCTCCATGGCCGACGTCGCCCGCGCTGCCGGCGTTTCGCAGCAGACGGTTTCGCGCGTCGCCAACGGCTTGCCTAACGTTAACGAGCAGACGCGCCAGCGCGTACAGGCCGCTATGCAAAAGCTCGGCTTTCGTCCGAGTTATGCCGGTCGCTCGCTGCGCGACGGCCGTTATCATTCGGTCGGCCTGTGCGTCAACGATGTCACCAAGTTCGGCAACCTCTCAATGATCGACGGCATCGCCAGCGCTGCTCGCGAGCATCATTGCGCCATCACGCTGGTCGAGATGTCCAAGACCGAGGAGTTTTCGCTTGCCGAGGCAACGCGTCGTATGGCCGCATTGCCCGTGGACGGCATCATCATCGGCATGAGTCGCATGGCGCCCGATTTTGAGACGTTTGATCCACTGCCGGGCATTGGCACGGTCATTGTTACCATGTACGCGCATCCGCGGGTGACCACGGTCGATTCCGACCATTACGGCTGCTCGCTATTGCTTATGGATCATCTGTTTGAGCTGGGGCACGAGCAAATTCGCTATATTGGCGGCCCGTCGTTCTCGGTCGACGAGCAATTTCGTCGCGCCGGTTGGCAGGATGCGCTCGAGCGTAAACACATCGAGCCGGTAGAGCCGCTCGAGGGCGACTGGTCTGCCAACAGCGGCTACGAGGCCGGCAGGTACCTGGCCGAGCACGATCGCACCATGACGGCGATCTATGCGGCAAACGATCAGATGGCAAATGGCGCGATTGCCGCGCTGCGTGATAGCGGTCTGCGCGTGCCCGAGGACGTGAGCGTGGTGGGCGTCGACGATTCGCTCGATGATTTTGTGGCACACAACGAGCTCACGACCGTTCGATTCGATTTGCATCAGCGTGGACGCGAAGTATTCGAGCATGCGGTTCCCGAGGCGGGTACGGCGGGCAAAACCGTTGCTATTCGTATTCCCGGCCAGCTCATCATTCGACATAGCACGGCGATACCGCGCGCATAGTTTGTGCAGGTAAACGGCGCTTTATCGCATTTCAATAACAATCGGTAAGGATGCCGGCAGATAGCTGTGGCTCTAAAGGCGAGTGTTATGATAGACGGGTTCTTTTGTCTATCTAGGAGGCTTTGCCTGATGGAGATCACCAAGGATATCCGCTACATCGGTGTCAACGATCACGACATTGACCTGTTCGAGGGCCAGTACGACGTGTCCGAGAACGGTATGGCATATAACAGCTACGTTATCTTGGGCGATAAAATCGCTGTCGCCGATTCGGTCGACGCTGGCTTTGTCGACGAGTGGCTCGGCAACCTCGAGGCCGCGCTCGACGGCCGTACGCCCGACTACCTGGTTGTCCATCACATGGAGCCCGATCACTCTGCTGGCATCGCCGCCTTTATGGAGCGCTATCCCCAGGCGCAGATCGTGGCAAGCATGGGCGCTTTCCGCATGATGGTCAACTACTTTGGCACCGACTTCCCCGAGCGCAAGATGGTCGTCAAAGATGGCGACGTGCTCGACCTGGGCGGCCACAGCCTGACGTTTGTCGGCGCTCCCAACGTGCACTGGCCCGAGGTGCTCTTCTCCTACGAGTCCACCGACAAGGTGCTCTTTAGCGCCGACGGCTTTGGCAAGTTTGGCGCCAACGACATCGAAGATCCCGAGGGTTGGGCCTGCGAGGCACGCCGTTACTACTTTGGCATCGTGGGAAAGTTCGGCAAGTTCGTGCAGGCCGTCCTCAAGAAGGCCGCCAATCTGGACATCCAGATCATCTGCCCGCTTCACGGTCCTGTTCTTAGCGAGAACCTGGGCTATTACCTCGACACCTACAACACCTGGTCGAGCTATCAGCCCGAGGACGAGGGCATCACGATCGCCTATGCGAGCGTGTACGGGCATCTGAAGGCTGCCGTCGAGGAGCTTGCATCTGCGCTCGAGGCTCGCGGCCAGAAGGTTTCCGTCTTTGACCTGGCTCGCGACGACATGGCCGAGGCCGTTGAGGATGCGTTCCGCTATGACCGTCTGGTGCTCGCCTCTATCACCTATCAGGGCGAGATCTTCCCGTTCATGAGCACCTTTATCCACACGCTTGCCGGGCACGCCTATCAGAACCGTACGGTGGCACTCGTCGAGGCCGGCTCCTGGGCACCTACCGCTGCCAAGGTTATGACCAAGGAGCTCGAGGCCATGAAGGACATCACCCTGGCGCAGAACAAGGTGACTGTGCTGGGTTCGCTCAACGACGCATCGCGCGCTCAGATCGAGGCCCTCGCCGACGAGCTCTCCAAGTAGCGATATTTCGCTTTTAACGAGCAAAACCACCACAAAGGGGACAGGCACCTTTGTGGTGGTTTTTGTTTAAGCGCCGGCGATGACGAGATTTGGGCGGGCGTCGTCGACAGTCTCGGCGATTGAGGTGGCGACGGCATCGTCGGGATCACAGTCCATCACGATGGTGTCGACATCGGTCAGCTCGGCAAAACGGTACATGCCGCGTCCGTTGACCTTACTGGCGTCCATGAGGGCGACGCTTTGACGGGTGGCACCGACCATAGCCGCTTTGGTCTCGGCCATCTGCGGAAAGTCGGTCGTAAAGCCGCAGCCGGGAACAAAAGCGCCAGGGCACATGACGGCCAGATCGGCGTGGACCATTTGGAGCGCCTGCATGGTAAGCGGGCCGTACAAATAACGATGGCCTTTGCGCAGCGCCCCGCCCAGCATGACGACATCGACCGAGGGCATGCTCTCGTCGATATAATCGGCGATGGTAATGTCGGCCGTGATAACGGTGATGCCGTCGCGCTGGTCGAGGAGCCGGACGAACTCAAGCGCCGTGGTGCCCGAATCGACGAGCAGCGTGTCGCCGTCATTGACAAGCTCGATGGCGCTTTGCGCGATGGCCTGCTTGGCAGCGACGTTGACATTGATACGGCGATCCTGCGTGGAGACGGTCAGGCGTTTATGGAGCGACACGGCGCCACCATGCGTGCGGCGCAACTTGCCTGCTTCGGCGAGCGCGTCCAGGTCGGCGCGGGCGGTGACGGAGGACACGCTAAAGGTCTGGGCGATTTCTGCTACCTGTACCGAGGCATTATGCTCGAGCATTTCCATGATGGCGGTACGGCGTTCGTCGGCAAAAGCACGGTTGGTAGCTTGGGCCATGTCTGCTCCATTCTCAGCTAAATTTGCAGGAATTGTGTTGACTCTATTTTCGTTCATTTTCTTTTTGAGTAAGAGAACACCTTTCGATTACTTATCTTTTCTATAAAAGAAAGACGCTCAACGCCCAAAATTCAATATCGAACACGCCCACTCGGCTCCAATTCCTTCCGTTTACTTTTCAAAAACGACGGTATTGACCTGCATGGGCTCAATATCTCGCACGTGCAAAGCCGCTGAATTTCATACAATGAGCGCAGTAAAACGCAAGGTAAAACGCCTTGTGAACAACTACGCCCGATGTCCAGATGCGGGCGAGGGAGAGGAGCAAACGCTCATGGCACTTGTTACCACCGAAAAGATGCTCAAGGACGCTCAGGCCGGTCATTACGCCGTTGGCGCGTTCAACGTTGAGAACCTCGAGTTTGTTATGGCCGTTCTGGCCGCTGCCGAGGAGACCAAGTCCCCCGTCATCATGCAGACCACCCCGGGCACCATCAAGACCGCTGGTCTGGACTACTTCTACGGCATGGTCAAGGCTGCCGCCGAGCGCGCTTCCGTGCCCGTCGCTCTGCACCTCGATCACGGCGATGGCTATGACCGCTGCATGCAGGCTTTCCGCACTGGCTACACCTCTGTCATGATCGACGGTTCGCACGAGTCCTTCGAGGACAACATCGCCCTGACCAAGTCCGTCGCCGACGCTGGCCGCGCCATGGGTGTGCCCGTCGAGGCCGAGCTTGGCAAGGTTGGCGGCAAGGAGGACGACGGTCCCGCGGTTGAGGGCGAGAGCCCCTACACCGATCCGGCCGAGGCCAAGGAGTTCGTCGAGCGCACCGGCTGCACCTCGCTGGCCATTGGCGTTGGCACCAGCCACGGCGTGTACACGAGCGATCCTCACATCGAGCAGTCCGTGGTCAAGGCCATCCGCGACGCCGTCGACGTGCCGCTGGTTCTGCACGGCACTTCCGGTGTGCCCGATGAGCAGGTCGCCGAGGCCGTGAAGAACGGCATCTGCAAGGTCAACTACGCCACCGAGCTGCGTCAGGCCTACACCAAGGGCTTCATGGCCTACATGGCCGAGAACCCTGCCTGCTTCGATCCCAAGAAGCCGGCCAAGGAGGGCATGCGTGAGATCACCGAGCTGGTTAAGATCCGCATGACCAACCTCAACTCTGTGGGCAAAGCAGAGTAACAGCAAGGGTACTCTGATCCCACCGGACGGCTTGGGCGGGTCCCCGTACTTAGTTTCCAAAACGTCCTCGCGCATGAAGGCCCCCGTTGCCTCGCTTCTACGAAGCGTTGGCAACGGGGGCCTTCGCGCTGCGGAATGATTTTGGAAACTAAGTACGGGGACCCGCCCAAGCCGTCCTGCTCGATCGCCCTTGTGGCGTTAGGGCGGAAATGGGTGGGGCGTCAGGGCTTCTTTGCTGATGGGGGATTAGTATGCCCGGGCTTGGTTGGGGAATGCCTGGTCTAGTGAGGCTTGGAGTTTTTCGAAGGATGTCTGCAGGTTGAGGTGTTGGTCTGCAGAGCGTTTGGCTTTTGTGGTGGGGGAGTCGAGGAGGCCGTCTCTCTGTGTCGGGGGGAAGGAGAAAAGGTCCGCATGTTTCAGGGATGGCTGCCGTGCTACGGCATTGGAAGAATGCATGCTTATGCGGCCTCCTCGATGTCCACCAAAAGATTGCGCTCGGGGTATGCTGCTAGGTCCCGTGCGTTGGCAGTATTATGCCGCGGCTGCTGCAAAGAAGCGCTAAAGAAAGGCTTAACCTGGTTTGGTGTTACGATGAAACTGCAGGTCAGAGGCATCGAGTAACACTCTTGAAAGGTTGGGAGCTTAAGGGCTTTCTAAGGTTTGTGATGTGGATGTGGCGCAGACGTGCGGAGCGTGTGAATGCTCGCTGTTAGCGCTGCGGCTCTGCGTCTCGCACCTGCTCGATGACCTTTTCCATCGTGGCGTCGATGCGGTCCTTTTTGAGTTCGCATTCCCAGATGGTTATGGGCGTCCAGCCCATTTCGGTGAGTGCTGCCACGGCAGCTCGGTCGCGCTCGACGTTGCGCCGGAACTTTGCTTCCCAAAACTCAACGTTGCGCTTGGGCTGGCTCGGATTGCACTTGGGGCAGCGGTGCCAAAAGCAGCCGTTGACGAAGATGGCGATCTTGCGTCCGGGGAAGGCGATGTCGGGCTTGCCGGGAACTTTCCATTCCAGACGGTATCCCGTAAGGCCTGCGGCGCGCAGGCGCTGTCGTACGAGCAGCTCGGGCTTGGTGTTGGCGCGTTTGTTGCCCTTCATGGACTTTTTTATAGCGGCGCGACGGCGCACGAGCTCACGCTCGTCGGCGGAAAGGTCCGAGGTGTCGATGCCGTCCAGCAAGCCGGGCTTGGGGCGCTTCTTGCTGCGGCGCTTAGGTGCGCGCTTGGGCTTGGTGGCGGGTTTGTCGGCTGTGTTGGGCGCGGCGTCATCGGCGGCGCCGTTGGCCTCGAGCCGGTCTTCCTTCAGCTCAATTAGGGCATCGATAAGCCCCTTGTCGGCGGGCATCCATTCCACCGTGGCAAGCGAGGTGCGTGGAATCCAGCGGATATCGAGCTGGCGGTCGTGTTTCTGGGGCTCGCCGGACTCATCGGCCAGCGAGCAGTAATAGCACTCCATGGAGAGATGAAAATCGGGGTAGTCATACTCAACGGTGTAGAAATCGCGCAGGTTGGTGACTTTTACCTGCAGCTCTTCCATGAGCTCGCGGCGTACGGCGTCCTCGGGCGTCTCGCCGCGCATGAGCTTGCCACCGGGGAACTCCCAAAGTCCCTGCATGTCGCCATAGCCGCGCTGCACGGCAAGCAGCTCGTCAGATCCTTCCTTGCGAATGATCCCAGCGGCAACATGAACAGTCTTCAACAGGAGTCCTCTCTCAACATCAACACATAACAGGGTGGCTACCCGTACCTTACACAACGGTAAGGCAAGCGTAAGCCATATCGATGGTAGCCGACTCGGCTTCTTGCGACTATAGATGCCGTAGACTAATCGCAAGAAAGGACTCGGTATGCAAACCACGCACATGGCGACCCCGGTACTGGAGGTCGCGCATCTCGAAAAGGTATATGGAGCGCTGGGCAACGTGACCCGCGCGCTCAACGACGTCAGCTTTACCGTCAACCGCGGCGAATTTGTTGGCATCATGGGCGCTTCGGGCTCGGGCAAGTCGACGTTGCTCAACTGCGTGTCGACTATCGATAGCGCCACAAGTGGCACGATCCGCATCAACGGCCAGGACGTGACGCGCATGAAGCAGGCCAAGCTTTCGCAGTTCCGCCGCGAGGAGCTCGGCTTTATCTTCCAGGACTCCAACCTGCTCGATACGCTCACGGCACGCGAGAACATCGCCCTGCCGCTCACCATCGCCCGCACAAACTCGGCAGAGATCTCGACCCGCGTGCAGGATGTGGCCGCGCGCCTGTCCATTAGTCAGGTGCTCGACAAGTATCCCTACCAGATGTCCGGCGGTCAGCAGCAGCGCGTTGCCGCGGCTCGTGCGCTCGTCACCGACCCCACCATGATCATGGCCGACGAGCCCACCGGTGCCCTCGATTCCAAGAGCGCTCGCCTGCTGCTCGAGAGCCTGGAGGCCCTCAATCGCCGCCTACGCGCCACCGTGCTCATGGTCACGCACGACAGCTTTGCCGCCAGCTACACGAGCCGTGTGCTGTTTATTCGCGACGGCAAGATCTTCACCGAGCTGCGCCGCGGCGACACCGACCGCCGAGAGTTCTTCGACCGCATTATGGAGGTCGTTGCCATGATGGGCGGTGAGGGCTCCGATGCTCTGTAAACTCGCTTGGGGTAACGTCCGCCGCGCCGGCCGCGACTACCTCGTCTACCTTTTGACGCTCACCCTGGGCGTCATGGTCTTCTATGCCTTTAACACCATCTCGATGCAGGTCGACATCGCCGGCATCGATGAAAAGGGCTTGGCGCAGGTTATGGGCAGCATGCTCGGCAACCTGACGTACTTTTTGGCCGGTGTCATGGCCTTTTTAATGGTGTATGCCAATAACTTCATCATGAAACGCCGCAAGAAGGAGTTTGGCCTGTACCAGGTGCTCGGCATGGGGCGCGGGCGCGTCGCCACGATCATGGCGCTCGAGACGGTGATTGTCTCGGTCGGCGCCTTTGTCGCCGGCATTGTGCTGGGTGTGGGACTCTCCCAGCTCATGACGTTCTTTACGGCCTCGCTCTTCAAGACACAGATCGCCAATTTCCACTTCTTTTTCTCGGTGCATGCGTTCAATCTGACCCTTGCCTGTATGCTCGTGATGTTTGTGCTCACGCTACTGCTGAACCTTCGCGCCGTGCGTCGTACCAAACTTATCGAGCTTATGGGTGCCGAGCGTCGCAACGAGAGCATCAAGACACGCAACCCCTGGATTGCGATTGCCATCTTTGCCGTGGGCGTGGCGCTTGTGGGCGTGGCCTATTACCGTCTGCTACGTGATGGGTTCCCGCTAACCGCGACGGACAGCAAGCTGCAAGAGGCCATGAACCAGTTTGGTATTACGACCGCTATGGTTACCGTGGGCACCTTTGCCCTGTTCTGGGGACTCTCGGGCATGCTCATCAAGCTGCTGCAGAGCCTGCGCGGCGTGTATTGGCGCGGCCTCAACATGTTTACCGTGCGCCAGCTTGCGGCCAAGGTCAACACGGTGTGCTTTTCGATGGGCGTCATCGCGATGCTCCTGTTTTTGGCCATCACCTCGGTGACGTGCGGTATGTCGATTGCCAACGTGATGAACGAAAACCTGGAGCGCTATAACCCTGTTGATGTGTCTCAGACGTATGTCTATTACACGCCCGATACGCTCGACTACTACAAAGAGTACGTCAATCCGTCTGAGGCTGATCGCATGGTGCTGGCCGATAGTACGGTCGATTTGTACCCCGCATGGCACGGCAAGGGCAAGTCGGCGGACAACAACGACGAGACCGGCAAGAAGGTCAATATCGCCGATGTTGCCGGTGAGCACGTGCAGATCGATTTGTATCTGAGTTACCCGCTCGGCGGCTCGGATCCTTCGGTGACTCCAAGTGAAATGTGCAAGACCATGGGCGAAAAGCTTCCCAAGGCACTCGGGGGTAGCAATGCCGATGCGATGGGTCTGTTTGTGACGCCGGCGAGCCAGTACAACAAACTGCGCCAGATGATGGGCGAGGAGTCGGTGAGCATTGGCCGCGACCAGTATCTGCTCACGTGTGATATGGGCGGCGAGCTGGTCGACCTGTACACCAAGTATATGGCTGGCGGCCATGCCCTTACCTTGGGCGGGCATGAGCTCAAGCCCGCAACCGATAAGTCGGACGAAGATACGGCGGCCATCGCCAACTCGGCGATGGGCAGTAATCCGGGTACCGTCGTCGTTGCCGACGAGCTGCTGTCCCAACTTAATCTGCAGCCGTATTCCAGTAGCCTGCTCGTTAACTACAAACAGGGGATGGATACGACCGAGGCAGACGAGAGCATTAAATACACTCTGCTCGACAATCTGCTCGTTGACGGCAAGGAGCCGGGGTCGTGGGGAACCTTCATCACACGCTCCGAGATGTACACGCAGGCAGCGCAGATGAACGGCTTGATTAGCTACCTAGCCATCTACATCGGCTTTGTATTGGTCGTTGCATGCGCGGCGATTCTGTCGATCCAGCAACTCTCTAACGTGGCCGACGGCAGCCGCAGCTATCGTGTGCTGGCACAGATCGGCTGCGACGACCGCCAGATTCGCCATTCGGTGATGGCGCAACAAGCGGTATTCTTCCTGTTCCCGCTGGTAGTGGGCCTGGCGCACTCCTTTGTGGCACTTAAGGTGATCATCGAGCTGGTGAGCATTTTCGGAAATATGAGCATCGGCGGCACCGTGGGCCTCACCTGCGCGATCTTCCTGGCAGCATACGGTGGCTACTTCCTGGTGACCTACCTCATGAGCGCCGGCATGGTACAAGCTGCCATCGCCACCCGCTACAGCGAGTAACAAGCGAGCAAAACCGTTGCAAAATCAGAGGCGTATGACCGCCGCGAAGGGACCAGGGGCCCTTTCGCGGCGGTTTTTGCCAATCTGGTGCGTCTCAGATACAAGTGAGTAGACTTTTTTGAACCTGCCGAGCACATCGCGACAAATGATCGATGAAACCGCAGGTTAGAGCTGTGGCGTTTTAGGGCGTGCTCGGCCTTCTGCAAAAAGCCTACTCACTTGGTTTTTCTGCTAGAAGACCGCCACGAGGGAAGGCAACTCCCTTACGTCGGTTTGGACGTTTGCCCAGATAAAACCTGCCAAAATAAACCTGTTCCTTTTTGGCAGGTGGTTTCAACTGAACGGCGGGCGGTGCGGCTTGTAGTCATTGGGTGTTCCTATAGTTTTGTCAACCGTCGGGGCTACTCCCGGTAGGGCACCCGGTCGCGC
>OLQS01000021.1_pt1 | contig 120029 bp, 116 predicted proteins | sample 1672291 | NCBI WGS metagenome assembly OLQS01 (sample SAMEA3136668, study PRJEB25190) | human gut metagenome | biome: human gut; feature: human-associated habitat; material: faeces | place: Austria | collected 2013
CGAGTATCTGCGCACCTACCGCTGGAAGGGTGATATGTACGCTCTGCCGGAGGGCACGGTCTGCTATCCTCATGTCCAGATGGTGCGCATCGAGTGCGACCTCGTGGGCGCGATCCTCATCGAGACCTACCTGCTCCAGACCATGAACTTCCACAGCCTCATCGCCACCAAGGCCACCCGCATCACCGGCCTGAACACCCACACCCCCCGCAGCGTCATGGAGTTCGGCACCCGCCGCGCACAGGGCGAGAGCGCAGGCAACGACGGCGCATATGCGGCCGTTCTGGGCGGCTGCATCGGCACGGCCAACTGTCTGGCGGAGATGAAGTTCGGCTCTGAGGTCAAGGCCGTGGGCACGGTGGCCCACAGCTTCATCGAGTTCTTCCCGACCGAGTTCGACGCCTTCAAGGCCTTTGCCGATACCTACCCGGACTCGGTGAGCCTGCTGCTGGACACCTACAACATCATGGAGAGCGGCCTGCCCAACCTCATCAAGCTGGACGACTACCTCATCGAGAAGTATCCCAATGACCCCAACCGCCGTGTCAAGAGCGCCCGCATCGACTCCGGCGACCTCGCCCGCGGCTCCAAGCGTCTGCGCAAGGCGCTGGATGCAGCAGGGAAGTCCTACATCAAGCTGGTGGCCTCCAACGGTCTGGACGAGAAGAAGATCGCCAACATGGAGCTGTACGAGCACGCACACTTCGACTCCTACGGCGTGGGCGAGAACCTCATCACCTCCGCCTCGGACCCCGTCTTTGGCGGCGTGTACAAGCTGGTGGCGGTGAAGCGGCCGGACGGCACCTATCAGCCCAAGATGAAGTGCTCTGACTCTGCCAGCAAGGCCATCATCCCCGGCAAGAAGATGCCGTGGCGTCTCTATGACGAAAATGGTCAGGCCCAGTGCGACCTCATCGCAATGGACGGCGAGGTCATCGAGGCGGGTAAGCCGGTCACGATGGTCAACCTCGACTCCGACGCCATCGAGCGCACCGTCACCTTCGTCCCCACCCGGGTCAAGCAGCTGCTGGTGCCCCACATCCTGCACGGCGAGCTGGCCATCGAGCTGCCCTCCATCGCGGAGAAGAAAGCCTATATCGCAAAGCAGCTCACCGAGGAGACTTGGGAAAGCGAGCTGCGCATCGAGATGCCCCATAAGCACTACGTCAACATGACCCCGGCTGTGGCGGACTGCCGCTCCCGTATGTACGCAGAGCTGCACGGCGGCAAGGTTTAACTTGACAAAACAGCATTTCTATTGTATCATATGAGCTGCCGCTTGCAGGAATGTGGGCGGCAACTCATTCAGAAGCCGCTGTGGTGAAATTGGCAGACACGAGGGACTTAAAATCCCTTTCTGGAGACAGAGTACGGGTTCGACCCCCGTCGGCGGCATGAAAAAGCCCCCGGAAGCGTAACGCTGCGCTTCCGGGGGCTTTTTGCGTCTTGTGAAAAGATACCGGGATTAGGTATTTTCCCTATCGGAGGGGGTATTATATTACTCCCTGTTAAGCTCTTCCTCCTGCGCGTGGAACCGCTCAAGGAAGCTGTGCTCCACGCCCTCGGATTTATAGCCGGGCATGGTGTCCAGCGCCACGGCGTGGATGCTGCGGAAGATGCTGTTCTCGATGTTAGGGTTGTCGCGTTTCAGTCGGCGGAGCAGGATCTTCGTCTCCTGCCGCTTGGAACCGCCACCGCCATTGTCGCACATGGTGCAGTTCTCAGTGAAGCGGCAGGCGCACTGGATGAATTCCAGCTCGTTGTATCGCTTCCATGCCAGAATATCCTCTTCCCGGATGCAATACATCGGGCGGATGAGGGTCATGCCGGGAAAACTGGTGCTGTGGAGCATGGGGGGCATGGCCTGCAGCTGAGAGCCGTAGAACATACTCATGACAGTGGTCTCGATGACATCGTTGAAGTGGTGGCCCAGTGCGATCTTGTTGCAGCCCAGCTCCTTGGCCTTGCTGTAGAGGTGGCCGCGGCGCATCCGGGCGCAGAGATAGCAGGGGTTCTTGTCGGTGTTGTTGGCCACCGAGAAGATGTTGCTCTCGAAGATGGTCACGGGGATGTGGAGAAGCTCAGCGTTGGATTCGATCTTCTGGCGGTTGATCTCGTTGTAGCCGGGGTCCATCACGAGGAAGACCAGCTCGAAGGGCACATCGCTGTGGCGCTGCAGCTCCTGCATGAGCTTTGCCATCAGCATCGAGTCCTTGCCGCCTGAGATGCAGACGGCGATCTTGTCCCCGGCTTTGATGAGCTCGTAGCGCTTGACCGCCACGATGAAGGGGGTCCACAGCTCCTTGCGGTATTTTTTGATGATGCTTCGCTCGATGAGCTGGTAGGGTTCCATTTCGCGTTTCATGGTTCTCTGTCCTTTCCGTTATTGCGGCCGGGTCAGCCGGGTATAGCAGGCGTCGAAGGCGCGGAGGAAACCGTTCAGTTCCTCCTGCGTGGTCAGGTGGCTCAGGCTGATGCGCCACGAGGAGAGGGCGTTCCGCCGGTCGCGGCTGACGGCGAACACAGCCCGGGAGGGCAGACCGTCCGACGAGCAGGCCGATTTGACCGATACGCAGACGCCTTCGGCGTCCAGCTCCCGCTGGAATACGGTGCCCTTGACGTTCTCGACGCTCAGATTCAGGATGTGGGGGATCGCGTTCTCCGGGCTGTTGATGTGCACCTTCGGGTACTTGCTGAGGGCGTCGCGGAGGAAAGCATTCGCTTCCTTTACCCGGGCGGTACGCGCGGGCAGCTCCCCAACGGCGGCTTCCAGCGCCGTTTCCAGCGAGGCCGCCAAGGCCACGGTAGGCGTGCCGCTGCGGTAGATAGTGGTGCTCTCGCCGCCGTGGATGAGCGGCTCGAGGGCAAGCTTTCGCCGCTTGAGCAGTAGGCCGATGCCGTTCAGACCGTAGAACTTATGGGCCGTCAGACTCATGGTGTCCACCCCCTCAAAGGAGACGGGGATCTTGCCCACGGCCTGCGTGGCATCTACGTGTAAGTGACAGTTGGGCCATGCCTGCAAGAGTTCTGAAATTTCTTTTACGGGCTGCACGACGCCCAGCTCACTGTCCACCAGCGTCACCGCCACCGCGATGGTGTCGGGACGGAGAAGCTCTTTCAGATGCCCGAGGTCGATGGTCCCGTCCCGCCGGATGTCCACCAGATCGATCTCATAGCCCTGCTCCTGCAATGCGGTCAGGGTGCCGCTGACGGACGAGTGCTCCAGCGGGGTAGAGATGATGTGCCTGCCCGCATGGCGGGAGAGCTTCGCCAGACCCTTGAGGGCGAAGTTGTTGGCTTCGCTGGCCCCGGAGGTGTAGATGACTTCTGCGGGCTGTGCGCCCAAAAGCCCCGCGATGTTCTGGGTGGCGTGGTCGATGACCCGCTTGGCCTCCCGCCCGGCCTGATGGCGGGAATTCGCGTTGCCGGGGCAGCTGCGCTCCACTTCACAAAAGCGCTCCAGCACCCCGGGGGAGGCGGGGGTGTTGGCGGAGTAGTCGAGATATATCATAAGCGTCCTTTTATAATAGTATGGCTGTTGTTGTTTCGGCTGCCGCCGCCGGCCCTGCGACCAACTGCGGCAATAGGTTATATTATAGTGTGGAATGCGGCATATTTCAAGGCCGTCAGCCCGCAGCTGACAGAAAATCACCGCAAAATACAGGAAAAAGGTTGTCAGTGTCCGGCATTTATGCTATACTATGCCGAAGAATGAGAGGAAGGGGGAGAGCAGGATGCGGAAAAAGAGTCTGTCTTTTGAATGCGTCGGCTGTATCTTCCGTTTCCGATTTCGTCCCGAGATCTGAGGCATTGCCGCTTTCCTGCGGTAGTGCCTCTTTTTTTGGGCCTGCAAGTAGAAGGAGGAAATCATGAGTCAGAATATCGATTATTCCAAGGGCATTTATGATGCCCGCCAGCTGGGCGGGGGCCGGATGCTCATCCTTGGCATCCAGCATATGTTCGCCATGTTCGGCGCCACCGTTCTGGTGCCCCTGCTCACCGGCCTGAGCGTCTCCACCACCCTGCTCTGCGCAGGTCTGGGCACCCTGCTGTTCCACTTCATCACCAAGCGCAAGGTCCCGGCCTTCCTTGGCTCGTCCTTCGCGTATCTGGGCGGCTTCTCCATCGTGGCCCCCATGCTGGCCGACGCCGACGGCAACCTGACCGTTGCCAACACCCAGATGCTGCCCTATGCCTGCGCAGGCGTGGCATTCTCGGGTCTGGTCTATCTGGTCGTCAGCCTGCTCATCTCCACCTTCGGCATCCGGCGCATCATGCGCTTCTTCCCGCCGGTGGTCACTGGCCCCATCATCATCGCCATCGGCCTGATCCTGGCCCCCTCGGCTATCAACAACTGTCAGGCAAACTGGCTGCTGGCCTTCGTGGCACTGGGCACGGTCATCGTCTGCAACATCTGGGGCAAGGGCATGGTCAAGATCCTGCCCATCCTCATCGGCGTGCTGGTCTCCTACGCGGTGGCCCTCGTGACCGGTGCAGTGGATTTTGAGCGCATCGCCTCCGCTGCATGGTTCGGCATCCCCCTCCACAAGGAGGCAATGGGCCTCTTCGCCATCGACGGCAGCCCCGAGTTCATCAGCGCCCTCTTCACCATCATCCCCATCGCCCTTGCGACCATGATGGAGCACGTCGGCGACATTGCAGCCATCAGTGCTACCGTCGGCCACAACTACATCAATGACCCCGGCCTGAACCGTACCCTGATGGGCGACGGCCTCGCCACCGCGCTGGCTGGCCTGCTGGGCGGCCCGGCAAACACCACCTATGGCGAGAACACCGGCGTTCTGGCTCTGAGCAAGATCTACGACCCCCTCGTCATCCGCATCGCCGCTGTGCTGGCCATCATCCTGAGCTTCAGCCCCAAGTTTGAGGCCGTCATCAACACCATCCCCACCGGCATCATCGGCGGCATCAGCTTCGTGCTCTACGGCATGATCTCCGCCATCGGTGTCCGCAACGTGGTCGAGAACCGGGTGGACTTCACCAACAGCCGAAACCTCATCATCGCCGCTGTCATTCTGGTGTCTGCGCTGGGCTTCAACTCGGTGGGCGGCCTGACCTTCGCGGTCGCCGGTGTGTCGGTCAACCTGTCCGGTCTGGCCATCGCCGCCATCGTGGGCATCCTGCTCAACGCCATCCTCCCCGGCAACGACTACGAGTTCGACTCTGCCGACGGTGCCGATGCTCCTTCCAGCGGCAACCTGCAGGTCTGAAGCAGGCAGAAAAAGCCCTTTTTCGGCAGAAGTAACATCTTTTATGTTCGTTTTTTGGACAAAGTGTGAGACTTTTATTAACTAAGAATAATTCTTAGAATCAGCCTTGACTAACTAGGAATTATTCGCTATAATAGACTCAGAAACAAGGCCTGCTGTACCAGAGCAGGCCACCCAATAACAACAAACAAAAATGGAGGATAAATCTTATGAAGAAGTACGTTTGCACCGTCTGTGGTTACATCGCTGAGGGCAGCATCCCCGAGCAGTGCCCTGTCTGCAAGGCTCCCGCTTCCGCTTTCGTCGAGAAGACCGGCAACACCTACGTCACCGAGCACGTCGTGGGCATCGGCAAGGCTGAGGGCGTTCCTCAGGAGATCGTCGATGGTCTGCGCGCCAACTTCGAGGGCGAGTGCAGCGAGGTCGGCATGTATCTGGCAATGGCCCGCGTGGCTGAGCGTGAGGGCTATCCCGAGATCGCTGAGGCATACAAGCGCTACGCCTACGAGGAGGCCGATCACGCTTCCCGTTTCGCCGAGCTGCTGGGTGAGGTCGTCACCGACAGCACCAAGAAGAACCTGATGATGCGTGCAGAGGCCGAGTGCGGTGCCTGCTCCGGCAAGATGGACCTCGCCAAGAAGGCTAAGGCTCTGAACCTCGACGCCATCCACGACACCGTCCACGAGATGGCAAAGGATGAGGCCCGTCACGGCCGCGGCTTCGAGGGCCTGCTGAAGCGCTACTTCAACGCCGAAGTCTGAGCAAGGGTACTCCAGTCATTGTGATACGCCGCCCCGGCGTGCAGTTTGCAGCTGCCGCCGGGGCGGCTTTTTGCATTTATTTTCCGGCTGTGTTATACTCTCTCTATCTCGACTTGGGGAAGAGGGAAGGATAAAAAACATGGAACAGCAACAATCGCTCCGCTATCGTCTGCTGGACGAGCTGCGGGGGCTTAACCTCATCAGCATGATGCTCTATCACGGGATGTGGGATGTGGTCTTTCTCTTTGGCATCACGCAGAAGTGGTACATCGGGCGTCCGGGCTTTCTGTGGCAGCAGAGCATCTGCTGGGTGTTCCTCCTGCTGTCGGGCTTCTGCCTGCCGATGGGGCGTCATCCCTTCAAGCGGGGAGCTGTCGTATTCGGGGCTGGCGCGCTGGTCACGGCGGTCACGCTGCTCTTCCTGCCGGAGGATGTGGTGTGGTTCGGTGTGCTGACGCTGCTGGGTTCGGCGATGCTCCTCACGGCAGTGCTGGACGGCCTGCTGCGCCGCATCCCGCCTGCTGCGGGTGTGGTGGTCAGCGCAGCGCTCTTCTGGGTGACATATCCCACGATGAGAGGCTTCTGGAACCTGCCCGGCGGGCGGCTGGCTCTGCCGCAGGCCCTCTATGCCAATGGTCTGACAGCCTATCTCGGCTTCATGCCGAAGGACTTTTTCTCCACCGACTATTTCCCGCTGCTGCCGTGGCTGTTTTTGTTCTGGGTGGGGTACTTTCTCCATCAGCTGGCAGGCCGTGCGGGGATGGAGCCTCTGCGCCGGTCAGTCTGCCCGCCGCTGGGCTGGATGGGGCGTCACTCGCTGGTGATCTACCTGCTCCACCAGCCGGTCATCCTCGGCGTGCTGACGGTGGCATTCCGGCTAATGAGGGCAGCGTAAAGAACCAAAAAAGTTAGCACGCTTGACCGCTTGACAAAGCGGGGCTGCTGTGGTACTCTATGGATGGTTAGATAAACCTAACCCGTGAAATGCGTCTGAGCCTGCATCTGACGCATTTTTACAGGACAGAAAGTTAGAAATAGCTAACCTAATAAAGCAAAAGAGAGGCTGAACATTATGAGCAAAGTAGCAATCGTATTCTGGAGCGCAACGGGCAACACCGAGACCATGGCAAACTGCATCGCTGAGGGTGCAGGCGCTGCCGCTGCCATCGTGCCCTGTGCCGAGATGGACGCAGCAAAGCTGAACGAGTATGACGTGGTGGCATTCGGCTGCCCCGCAATGGGCGCGGAGCAGCTGGAGGAGAGCGAGTTCGAACCGATGTTCGCAGGCCTCGAGGGTTCTCTGAACGGCAAGAAGGTGGCTCTGTTCGGCTCCTACGGCTGGGGCGACGGCCAGTGGATGCGCGATTGGTGTGAGCGCGTCAAGGAGGACGGCGCACAGCTGTTCAGCGAAGAGGGCCTCACCTGCAATGAGACTCCCGACGACGACACACAGGCTGCATGCCGTAAGCTGGGCGCTGATCTGGCCAACTGGTAAAAAATAACACCGATACATCCTGCATAACGCTTTGTCTTTGGGGCAACCTAGGGACAAAGAGGTGATGAACAAATGGAAAACACAGGTGTTCGCTGTGATGTCTGCGAGTGCCGTCACAACGTGGAAAGCTGCAAATGTGATCTGCCGCAGATCACGGTGACGGAGCGCTGCACCTGCTCTTCGCAGCAGGTGGACATCCCGCACTATTGCCAGAGCTACGAGAAAAAGTAACCTCTGCGCATAAAAAGATCTCTGCCCGACGGCTTTGCCGGGCAGAGGTCTTTTGCTGTCAGTGGATGGTGACGCCGAAGGTGGGAAGGCTGCGCAGCAGGCTGCCTACACTGTGCATCTGGTAGGTGCCGAGGCCCAGAAGGCTGGCAGCCTTGATGTTATCGGCACGGTCATCGATGAAGATACACTCGTCGGCTTTCAGCTGGTATTTGTCCAGCAGCGCCTGATAGATGCGGGGGTCGGGTTTGTTGATCTTTACCTCGCAGGAGGCTACGCCGCCGTCGAAGAGACCCTTGAAGTCCCGCTCCATCAGCAGGGCAAGCACATCCTCGGGAATGTTGCTCAGGTAGTAGACACAGTAGCCATGCTGCTTGAGCTGCTCAACAAGGGTCTGCATCCGGCGACGGGGGCGGAGGATATGCATCCAGTCGTCCAGAACGCCCTGTACCTCAAAGGCACGGCCTGCCTTTTTGGCCCGGTCGAGCATCCGGAGGTTCGCTTCGCCGCGGGTGATCCTGCCGGCATCCAGCAGCTGCCATTCCTCACTGCCGAAGGTCAGGGCAAAGACTTCGTCCTCCACCTCGTGGTTCCCGAACAGATCGACCAGATACTCGTAAGGGTCGAAATCCACCATGACGCCGCCGAAATCGAATACGATATTTTTATACATCCGTTATCCCTCTTAAAAAGTTGAATTTCACTGTGCCCAGTATAGCACATCCGGGGCAGGTTTTTCCAGCCCTTTTGCATCCTGATTTCCGCTCCGGCATAGGATGAAGGGAAAAGGGGGCGGGGGAACTATGACCTTTCGGGAACTTTGCACCAAGGAGGTCGTCCAGCTGAAGGATGGGGCCTGCCTTGGCCGGGTGGATGATCTGGAACTGGACGAGGCTTCGGCCCGCATCGAGAGCCTGCTTTTGCTGGGACGCCCCCGGCTGTTCGGGCTTCTGGGACGGGATGAGACGCTGACCATCCCATGGGCGGACATCGAGCGTATCGGGCTGGACGCCATCCTTGTGCGGACCGACATCCCGGCGGCACCACCCTCCCGCGGAGGACTGCTGGACAAATTACGTCAATGGCTGAACGGATGAAAGTTTTTCAACTGTTTTTTGTCTGCCGGGACTGGATTTTGGAGGAAGGAGGATTATAATAGAAAACCGGACAGAACTTGCTGCCCATAAATGACAAGAAAAACCGCAGAAGTGAAAGGAATTTCTTTATGAAACACCATTCCAAGGCTGCGCCCGTCTGGCTGCACGGGGCGCGGCTTCTCTTTCCGCCCGCAGCCACCCTCCTGTTTCTGGTGCTGACCGAGTGGATCGCCCGGGGCACTCTGAATGCAGACACCTTTTTACAGTACATCTTCCCCCATGCGGAGGCCTATCTTCTGGCGTGGGGGCTGCTCTTCCTTGTCTGGCTGGCGCTGGACTGGCTTACCCGCTTTGCTCCGCTGGCAACGCTGCTGTCAGCCCTGCTGGGCTGTCTGCCCGCTACGGTGGATTTCTACACCCTTCAGCTGCGGGGTGAGCCGTTCCTTCCGTGGGACTTGGCGCAGGTGTCCGAGGCGGCAGGTGTGGCCTCCGCTGCAGGCATCCATGTCCAGACCAGCATGATCCTCTCCGCTGTTCTGGTGCTGGCGCTGACGGTCGGCTCCTTCTTCCTCTACCGGGGACGGCAGAAGCTGCCGTGGGTGCGGCGGCTGGCGGGCTTTGCGGCCAGCACGGCGGCGGCCTGCGCCCTCGTCTTCGGCGTGTTTTTGCAGCCTGCCGTTACGCAGGCTCTGGGCATCCTGCCCGACGCATGGATGCAAGACCGCTACTATCGCTACTATGGCGTTGTCACCAGCTTTCTTACCAACCTGACGAATCTGGAGATCGACAAGCCCGAAAGCTACTCGGAAGAAGCCATCGACGCCATTCTCGATGACGTGGAGGCAGGGGAGAAGTATACTACCAGCCCGGCCTATCCCGACTCCTACGCTGCCCAGACCCCGGCAGAGGAGCGGGTGGAGCAGCCCACCATTATCTATGTGATGGATGAGTCCTACTGGGATGTCTCGGAGCTGGAACAGTACGGTTTCCAGTTTGACACCGATGTCTCAGCCAACCTCCACGCGCTCCAGCAGAGCAGCGCCTATGGCCGGGTCTACAGCCCCAGCTTCGGCGGCGGCACCTGTGACGTGGAGTTCGAGGCTCTGACCGGCTACTCGGTGTCCTATCTGCCGAACGGCAGCAAGCCCTACCAGCAGCATGTGACAAAGCCCATGTTCGCCCTGCCCAGCTACCTCAAGACGCTGGGCTACCAGACGGCGGCAGTGCACTGCTTCTGGGCCAGATATTGGAGCCGTGATACGGCCTACCCCAACCTCGGGCTGGACGATTTCATCAGCCTTGAGAAGATGCACGGCGTCGAGAAGGTGCGCCGCCACTACTGGACGACGGGCCTCGTCACCGACGACTCGATGGCCGACCAGATCATCAGCCAGTACGAGACGATGAAGGAGAAGTCTGACGCGCCGGTCTTCCTCCACGCCGTCACCATGCAGAACCATACCAATTATAATAAGGACAACTATCCCGACGACCAGCGGGTGAAGGTCACGGAAGCCCCGGCGGGCCTCAAGGCCAGCACCGTGGGTGCACTGGAAGACTTCGCCACCGGTATCCGGGACGCCGACGCCATGCTGGGAAAGCTGACGGAGTACTTCTCGCAGGTGGACGAGCCAGTCATTCTGGTGTTCTGGGGCGACCACTACAACCCCATCGACTCTAACTACGATATCTACACTCGCAGCGGCTATGCCAGCGATTCCAGCGCCGATCCCCGTCTCCACCAGACGACGCTGCTGATGTGGTCGAACTACTCCGACCGCGCGGTCGATCTCGGCACCATCGCAGCCTACGACATCTCGCCGGTGATGATGGAGCTGTTCGGCCTGCGTCAGCCTCTCTACTTCCAGTTCCTTGGCCGCCAGCTCCGCTCCGCCTACCGGGCCAACACCCGGGGCACCATCATGGAAAAGGACGGTACGACCTCGAACGAGCTGACGCCCTTGCAGCAGAAGTGGAGCGACGAGCACTGGCTCCTTCAGTATGACCTCATGTTCGGCAAGGGGTATGCACTCGGCCGGATGGGCCTTGAGGAGCTGGCCGAGGACGCAGAGTGACGAAAAAGTGCGTTCCATTTTAGAAAAAAGCACGAAAACCCCTTGCAACAGCGCTTCGTTTGTGCTATTATTACTTAGCATTACACACGCATCACTATGCCCTTTTGTGCTCTTAGGAGTGGAGGGCAGTCCGCCGCCGTCCGATACGGCGGCAGATCACGGTGTGCGGAGGCAAAACAAATTTTGGAGGTAATTTTACTATGGCAGTCGTTTCTATGAAGCAGCTTCTCGAGGCAGGCGTTCACTTTGGTCACCAGACCCGCCGCTGGAACCCCAAGATGGCGAAGTATATCTTCACCGAGCGCAACGGCATCTATATCATCGACCTGCAGAAGACCGTCAAGAAGCTGGACGAGGCTTACAACTACGTGAAGGAAGTTGCAGCTGAGGGCGGCGACATCCTGTTCGTCGGCACCAAGAAGCAGGCTCAGGAGTCCATCCGTGACGAGGCTCTGCGCTGCGGTATGCACTACGTCAACGCTCGCTGGCTGGGCGGTATGCTGACCAACTTCCGCACCATCCGTAAGCGCATCGACCGCATGGCTCAGCTGCAGAACATGAAGGACAACGGCACCTTCGAGCTGCTGCCCAAGAAGGAAGTGGCTAAGCTGGAGCTGGAGATGGAGAAGCTGGACAAGTACCTCGGCGGCGTCAAGAACATGAAGACCCTGCCCAAGGCTATGTTCATCGTCGATCCTCACAAGGAGCGCATCGCTGTTGCTGAGGCCCGCAAGCTGAACATCCCCATCGTTGCTATCGTTGATACCAACTGCAACCCCGACGAGATCGATTACGTCATCCCCGGCAACGACGACGCTATCCGCGCTGTCAAGCTGATCGCTGGCGCTATGGCTGACGCTGTGCTGGAAGGCAAGCAGGGCAATCAGGAGGCCGCTCCCGCTGAGGACGCAGCAAACGCCTGATTTTCCCGATTCTCACAAACCGATCAATAATGTGTAAGGGAGAATACTAAAATGGCTATTACTGCAAAGGACGTTATGGAACTGCGCAAGCAGACCGACTGCGGCATGATGGAGTGCAAGAAGGCTCTGACCGAGGCTGACGGCAACTTCGAGAAGGCTGTCGAGATCCTGCGTGAGCGTGGTCTGGCTACCGCCGCCAAGAAGGCAAGCCGCGTGGCTGCCGAGGGTATGGTCTACGCTGATTACTGCCCCGAGTGCAAGGTGGGCGTCGTCATCGAGGTCAACGCCGAGACCGACTTCGTCGCCAAGAACGACAAGTTCGTTGCTTTCGTCAAGGAGGCTACCAAGGTCATCATGAAGCAGAACCCCGCTGATGTCGAGGCTCTGATGGCATGCAAGACCGAGAGCGGCGAGACCGTCGATGAGGCTCTGAAGAACCTCATCCTGGTCATCAAGGAGAACATCAAGGTCCGCCGTTTCGTCCGTTACGAGGGCGTCTGCTCTGCATACGTCCACGGCGGCGGCACCCACGGCATCCTGGTCAACTTCGAGACCACCAACGGCATCGAGGCTAAGGACGAGTTCGCTGCATACGGCAAGGATGTTGCCATGCAGGTCGCAGCTGCTAACCCCAGCTACGTCGATGAGGCTGCTGTCCCCGCTGAGGTCGTCGCCAAGGAGAAGGAGATTCTCCTCGCTCAGATGGCTAACGACCCCAAGAACGCCAACAAGCCCGACGCTGTCAAGCAGAAGATGATCGAGGGCAAGATCAAGAAGTACTTCAAGGAGAACTGCCTGGTCGATCAGGAGTTCGTCAAGGACGGCGACATGACCGTTGGTCAGTACACTGCCAAGGTCGCGAAGGACCTGGGCGGCGACATCAAGGTCATCAAATTCACCCACTTCGTCAAGGGCGAGGGCCTGGAGAAGCGTTCTGACGACTTCGCTGCTGAAGTCGCAAGCATGGTGAAGTAAGCCAGCTTCTACTGCTAAAGTTGAAGAGAGCCGCAGTACCTGTAACAAGGTGCTGCGGCTCTTTTTGTTTGCATTCGGATGCAGGATATGTTATGATAAAGAAACTATGAAAGAAAGGAGGACGACCGAAATGAATTTGAATGAATCCGCGTCTTTCCAGAAGGAGAGCGCGGCCTGACAAAGGAGCACTCCTATGAAGAAACTCGAATTTGAAATTGCGGGCATCCCGGCACTTCTCGTCGGTGAGCCGTCCGAAAGGCTTTATCTGTATGTCCATGGAAAGATGGGCTGTAAAGAGGAAGCGCTGGATTTTGCAGAGCGTGCCTGCCCGGCAGGGTATCAGGTGCTGGCTATCGACCTGCCCGAGCACGGCCAGCGGAAGGGGAGAACAGAAAAGCTCCTGCCATGGGTCGCCGTGCCAGAGCTTCAGGCCGTTTACCGATATGCCGCCGCACGCTGGCCGGAGGTCTCGCTTCGCGCTACCAGCATCGGTGCATGGCTGTCTATGCAGGCATTGCAGAGAATGCCGCTGGAAAAGGCTCTGCTTGTCTCACCTGTGGTGGACATGGAAGACCTCATCACCCATATGATGCAGTGGGCGGATGTCACAGGGGCACAGCTGGAAGCGAAAGGAGAGATTCCGACCACCTTCGGCGAGACGCTTTCATGGCCCTATCTTTGCTGGGTGAAGGAGCATCCCATCTGCTGGAAGGTGCCGACACAGGTGCTCTATGGCGGTAAGGACAATTTGACCAGCCGCCCAGTCATCGAAGCGTTTTGCGATAAGAGCAGCGCAACACTGACCGTGATGGAAGAGGGAGAGCACTGGTTCCATACCGAGCTGCAATTGGCTGTTCTGCAGGAATGGGAGCGAGCACATATCTGAAAGAAGAGGAGAGAGGGAAACATGAAGATCGAACCCAGAGAATATGAGCTGCCCAGCGGAAAAGCACTGCTCGTCCGCAGTGTAACTGCCGCAGATGCTGAGGTACACATCAAATTCAAGTGCATGACCTCCGGTGAGACACACTTTATGGCGCGTTACCCGGAGGAATGTGTTTATAGTCCGGAAACGGCAGCCAGTCTGGCAGCTTGCGAGGAGAGTCCCTTTAACTTTGAGGTCGGTGCATTCGACGGGAAAGAGCAGGTTGGGCGTATCGGTGTCTGCTGTGTTCGGAGTATGCTGAAATATCGCCATCGTGCATATGTGGGCATCTCGATTGAACAAAAATACTGGGGCGGTGGTTTGGGCAGCTACCTGATGCAGCTTGCCATCGACCAGGCCCGGGCCAACGGCTTCGAGCAGCTGGAGCTGGGCGTATACAGCGATAACAGCCGTGCCATCCATCTCTATGAAAAGTTCGGCTTTGAGCGCTATGGCATCCAGCCCCGGGCCTTTAAGCTGAAGGACGGCACCTACCGGGATGAGATCATCATGGTGAAGATGCTGTAACCGGAAAAGAACATAATGAAACGCCGCTGACGACTTCAGAACCGTCAGCGGCGTTTTGCGCTTATTCAGTCAACAGCGGTCAGTAAAATCAGACGTTGACCTCGCTGTTGTGCTCCGCCTTCTTGTAGGCGGAGGCGGAGTGGAACACGATGTTCAGACCCAGAACGATCAGCAGAACAGCAAGGATGAGCTGCAGGCCGTTGGCGATGAACACAGCGCCCCAAGTGGTCTCACCGGCAGGGATGGTGACAGAAGCAGCATTGCTGATGGCCTTGACCATAGCGATGAGGCGCTGCACCAGAGCAGTGAAGGTGACGCAGAGCATAATGACCAGCGGGGGGAAGAGCATCTTGTTGTTGCGGCCAGTGACCTTCAGGAAGACGCACAGGGTGGCGAGGACCAGAGCGCTCAGCAGCTGGTTTGCAGAACCAAACAGGGGCCAGATGTTGGCGTAGCCGATCTTGGTCAGGATGAAGCCGAACACCAGAGTGATGAAGGTAGAGAAGTAGACGTTGCACAGCAGCTTGCGCCAGCCCTCAGCGTGCTCCATATCATCAACGCTGAACAGCTCCTGAAAGCTCATGCGGCCGATGCGGGCCACGGCGTCAAGGCTGGTCAGGGCCAGTGCGGAAACGCACATGGTCATAAAGACGGTAGCAGCATAAGCGGGGACGCCGAACATCTCAAAGAAACCGGCAACGCCACGGCTGAAGATCTGGAACGGAGTACCGGCAGCGGGAGTGCCGTCAGCAGCTGCTGCAGCACCGGCGACGCACAGAGCCAGAACAGCCAGCAGGCTCTCCAGGATCATTGCGCCGTAGCCGACCTTCAGCATATCCTTTTCGTTTTCGACGGTCTTGGAGGAAGTACCGGAGGAAACAAGGCTGTGGAAGCCGGAAACAGCACCGCAGGCCACGGTGACGAACAGAATGGGGAACATCGTGCCCAGCTTCTCGTTGGTGAAACCGGTGAAGACGGGCAGATTCATGGTGGGGTGAGCGACCAGCAGGCCGACCACAGCGCCGATGATCATGGCCACGAACATAAAGGTGGTCATGTGGTCACGGGGCTGCTTCAGCAGCCACATGGGCAGAACGGCGGCAAAGAAGATGTAGACGAAGGTGATATAGCTCCATGCAGCCTTGCCCAGAATGATCGGCAGGTTTGCACCGATGACGAAGGAAAGCACGATAAAGACGATGCTGATGACGCTCTCCTTCCAGCCGGAGAAGTTGAACTTCTTCTGGACGAGACCAAAGACGACTGCAAAGACCATGAACATGATAGAGACCATACCGGCAGCACCGTTGGTCTGAGCAGCCTCGACCAGAGCACCGTCTGCGCCGAAGGCGTTGAAAGTGCCGGCGACCATGTCTGCGAAGGCAGCGATGACGATGCCGCAGAACAGCCAGCAGAACAGCAGGAACAGCTTACGGCCGGTCTTACCGATGTACTTTTCGATCAGCATACCCATGCTCTTGCCGTCGTTCTTGACGGAAGCGTACAGAGCGCCGAAGTCGGTGACAGCACCGAAGAAGATGCCGCCGATGAGCACCCACAGCAGGACGGGCAGCCAGCCAAAGGCTGCGGCCTGAATGGCACCGGTGACAGGGCCTGCACCGGCGATGGAGCTGAACTGATGTGCAAAGACGGTCCAGCCGTTGGTGGGAACATAGTCACGGCCATCCTCATGGACGACTGCGGGAGTCTTGGCTTTGGGGTCGATGCCCCATTTGTTGGCCAGCCAGCGGCCGTACAGCGTATAAGCGCCGAACAGACACACGGCTGCGATCAAAACGATGACCAGCGTATTCATTTCTCTATACCTCTTTCCTTTCTTTCACACCGGCAACCGGCAACGTGTCAGACAGGGCGGCTGTGCCCAAAAGCAGAGCAGGCGAAACGGCCCGGAGGGTGAAAAAAGCCTCCGTCCTCACTGGAAGGATAGAACACAAGGATGCATCCTATCTTCCTCGAAGACGAAGGCCAAACGGTGTACGCACACCGGTCGTTCTCCGCGGTACCACTTCGTTTGCTGCTTTCAGGAGCAGCCGCTTGCGCGTACAGGCGTTTGGGCGCCGATACGCTGCCCTGTAACGTGGGCTGAACGGCCACGCGCTACTGCCCAAAATGAGGTTCACGCAGGCTGCTCGCAGGTGAGGGCTGATCGCACTGTGCTGCCGCCTTGCACCGGAATGGCGGCTCTCTGAGCGCAGGGAATGCGAAAAGTCATGTCCTGTTCATTGCATTTGCCGAATGATTGTGTATACTTTAGTCCCGATTTCATAATTTGTCAATATATTTTGGGCAAGTTAGGAGACTCTTCCATTTTTGCGGCGGCGAAGATAAGAAATTTTAGACGATTTTTGTTCAAACGTGAGATGAATAAAACTGAACACAACGACAGATGAAATCTGCTAATCTTTGCCAAAGAAAATCAAAATGCTTGACTTTTGCGCTTTCAAGTGCTAAAGTACTAACGTAACAAGAGTATGAAGGATCCTCTATTCTATCACAAGAGCAAGGCAAAAAAATCGTGCAGCAGGAAAACAGCATAAATAGGTGATTCCATGCTGCTGCCATCGCATGAAAAAGTTGAATTACTATCCATGAAGTGCCGCAAAGGAGGCAGCTATGGCGGATAAAAACCCCAGAAAAAACCCCACCACCGATGCATTGTTCGATGCGATCCTCAGTTTGGAGACGCGGGAGGAGTGCTATAACTTCTTTGAGGACCTCTGCACGGTCAAGGAGATCTCCGATATGGCCCAGCGGCTGGAAGCGGCGAAGCTTCTGCTCAACGGCAGTACCTACGACCAGATCGTGAAGGCCGTGGAGATCAGCACCGCCACCATCAGCCGCATCAACCGCTGCATCCAGTATGGCTCCGGCGGCTACCGCGATACCATTGAGAAGGTGCAGAAGGCCGCGAAGCCGGAGTGACATCCGGGCGGGGCTGCACATAGGATGGACTGTGCCCTATCCCTATGAGAGAAAGGAAGGTCCTTTTTATGGCTGATACCACCAACTGCACCCACTGTGTTGTCTGCGATTGTCCCGCCCTGCCGCGCGTTACCTTCGATCAGGCAGTCATCGACCTGATGGAGAGCATCGCTCTGCAGGAGTCGGCGCTGAGCCATATCCTCTGTGCCGAGACCCAGAAGATGAAGACGGCCCTCAGCATGGAGGAGCTTGACCTGTGCAAGCTGCTGGAGGTCAACGACTCTGCCACCAACATGGTCCACGCCGTGGCGAATCTTGAGCTGGTGCTGAAGGAAAAGCTGGAATTTATCGCCAACAACCTCTACTATCCCTCGACGGAGAACAACACCTGCACCACCACCGAGAGCTGATGTCAGGTGAGAGGAGAAAGTAAAAACGGACAAAAGGCCCTTCTGTGCAGGACGGACTGCGCAGAGGGGCCTTGCTGTTCCCGGGAAATACAGAGCGAATGCCCGGCGTCGGGAGCGCTCGTGCAGCGGGGACCTGCATAAAAATATGTATAAAAGTCTGAAAAGTGTTTTGTTGGAATTGCTGAATATCGAAATCTGTGCTATACTATATAGTGTTTATCTAAGAGAAAGGGGAACCTGACCTTGCTGCACTACGATGCGATCCTGTTTGACGTGGACGGTACGCTCATTGATTCCGCCCCCGGCATTCTCAATACACTGGAAGAAGTTTTTAAGGCGATGGGCGTGGATGTCGCCCGGAGCGACCTGAACCGCTACATCGGCCCGCCCCTCCGCAAGAGCTTTGGCGAGCATTTTTCGGACCCCGCCAAGATCGAGGAGGCCACCGAGCGCTACCGCACGAGTTATGCCGTCAAGGGCAGCCATGAGGGAGATGCTTACCCCGGCGTGGTGGAGATGCTGGGCCGCCTCAAGGCCGCAGGGCTGACCCTCTGCACGGCCACCTGCAAGCCCACCCATGTCGTGACGCCCATTCTGGAAGAGCAGGGGCTTTCCTCCTACTTTTCGTTCGTGGGCGGCGCGTCAATGGACGAGAGCCGTGACAACAAGACGGACGTCATCCGTCATGTCCTCGACCAGCCGGTCATGCAGGGCAAGCGGGTTCTGATGGTCGGCGACCGCCGCGACGATATGCAGGGCGCAAGGAACTGCGGGCTGGACGCCGCCGCGGTGCTATACGGTTACGGCAGCAGGGAGGAGGTCACGCCCTTTGCACCGGTCTTTATGGCCGCAGACTGCAAGGAGTTGACGGAATGGATCCTCCGCCCTGTGGACGAGCTTTCCCATTCCTGAACGAGAGGAATCGTATCTATGAGTCGAAAAATGCAATCGGAAAAAGAAAATATGACCCTCATGCAGAAGCGGGCCGTTCTGGTCTGCATTCTCTGTGTTCTGGCCGTGCTGCTGACCTTCGGCATCACGACCGCGCTCTTGAAAAAGGGCGGCGACGCCCCCGCGCCCTCGGTCTCTGAGTCGGCGGCAGACCCCGCTCCGGGCGAAGACCTGTCGGGCCATTACCAGATCGACAACGCCTCTGCCGCCCTGCTGACGGAGACCGCCGACGCCGGTGCGGATTACCTGAACGACACCCTCTTCTTGGGCGACTCCAATACCGTCCGCCTCTACAACAACGGCCTCATCTCGCTGCAGCAGTTCTGCGCGAAGGAGGGCATCGGTACGCAGGCGGCGCTCAACGAGGGCATCGTTACCTTTAAGAAAGATTCGAACCACTACACCATCCCGCAGGCTGTAGCCATGATGAAGCCCCGCCGGGTGGTCATGACCTTCGGCACCAACGACACCGGGATGGAAGTCTCGGACTTCATCGCCCACTATACGGCGCTGGTTCAAGCCGTCCAGCAGAGCTACCCCTATACCGACATCATCGTGAACACCGTGCCGCCTGTCCCGGTCGATCACTCCAACTATCCCCACATGGACCAGTCCAAGATCGACGACTTCAATATGGCTCTTCTGAATATGTGCGAGCAGCTGGGAGTCCGTTTCCTTAACTCTGCCGAAGCTCTCAAAGGCAGCGACGGCTACGGCATCGCGGACTATTATACCAGCGGCGACATCCACCTCAAGAGTGTCGGCCTCAAAGCTGTGCTGAATTATATCCGCACCCACGCCTGTCAGACCGATGACCGCCGCCCGGACACCAACAACATCCCCACCCGCACGATGGAGTATGTCTCCAACCCCAGCTCCGCAGTGGCCGCGCCCAGTTCGGAGGCTGCAAGCTCCAGCGGGAGTCTGAGCGAAAGCGCCAGCAGCTCCGAAAGCTCGAGCAGCAGTGAGAGCACCAGCTCCAGCGAGGGCAAGAAGTTCGAGGCCCACTACCATGTGGACAAGAACGGCGGCGGCACCCTGAGCGTGGGCGGCGATACCGGCAACAACTCTGTGACCTATACCGTCACCGACCCCGGCAAGTCCATCACGGTGACGGCTGTCCCGGCGGACGGCTATGTCTTCGTCAAGTGGAGCGACGGTCTCACCAGCAAGACCCGCACCGATACCGATTTCAAGCAGAATCTGGATGTCACGGCGGTGTTTGGCGCTGCGTCCGTCCACATCACCAGCGAGGGCAAGGGGGCTGTGGGCAGCTCCTACACCTTCAAGGCCAACCTCAGCGGCAAGTATGCCAAGGCCGAACATCTGCGCTGGTACGCCAATGGGCAGGAGGTCACGCAGGCGGCGGGCAAATCCACCATCACCGTTGTGGTGGACAGCTCGATGGTCAACGCCTCCTACAAGATCCACGCAGTCGTCACCTATAACGACTGCAAGGTGAGCAGCAACACCCTGACCATCACCATCGGCAGCGGTGTGTCCAGCGAGTCTGCTCCTGCCAGCAGCTCGTCCTCGTCTAATGCCGGTTCTTCCGGCAGTACATCCGCTTCGTCTTCCTCGGCAAGCTCGGGCAGTTCAGGCAGCTCGTCTTCTGGCAGTTCCGGCAGCAGCTCCTCCCACAGCACCAGCAGCTCCTCGTCTGCATCGTCCAGCACGTCGGGCAGTTCCAAGGCAGAGTCGGAATCGAAGCCAGAGTCCAAAGCCGAGTCCAGCTCGGAGTCCAAGGCGGAATCCAAGTCCGAGGCCTCTGCCAGCAAGGAAACCGAGAGCAAGGCAGAATAAGTTTCACCCTTCTGCGTCCGGCTGCATAGGCTGGGCCGAGAGGAGGCGAGCCGATGGTCTGTGAAGAAATGCGAGTTCCCGGGCTGCCCGGTGCAGAAGATGTGACGGACGGCAACGTGGATTACTACGATATGGACTGGGAGAATATCGAGAACGGCGTGACGGAGGAGCAGATGGCGAAGTGCATCGCAAAAGAGTGCTCCTGTAAGCCGGAGCCGGACTGCGGCGGCAATCTACCGGAGCAGTCTGACGAGGAAGCTTATGAAATGACGCTGGAAGGATAAAAATTACGAGAAGCCAGCTCTGCCGGGCGGGGCTGGCTTCTCGCTGTTCTCAAACCGCAGCCGTTGCCGTGCCCGCTTTTGAGCGGCGGGCTGCACGAAAAAATGATAGAGAAGGGAAAGACAAATGGCAAAATACTATTGCATCCTCTTCGATGCGGACAATACGCTTCTGAATTTCGACGCTGCCGAAAGCAAGGCTCTGGCTGAAACGCTGGTGGAATATGGCATCGAGCCGGACGCCGAGACGGTGCAGACCTACCGCACCATCAACGAAGAGCTGTGGCGTCAGCTGGAAAAAGGCCAGATCCGCCGCGATAAGCTGATGGGGGAGCGTTTTACCCGCTTCCTCAAGGCCATCAATGCAGCAGGCGATGGCGTGGAGATGAACCGCTGCTACCTCGAGCGCCTGTCCACCCACCCCGACCTGATGACCTCCAATGTGCTGGATGTCCTCGGCGAGCTTTCGGAGGTGGCGACGCTAGCGGTCGTGACCAACGGCTTCGAGAAGGTACAGAGCCGCCGGGTGGCGGAGTCGGGCATCCGGAATTACCTTGAGGACGTCTTTGTCTCTGAGAAGCTGGACAGCGAAAAGCCCGGTCGCCGCATCTTTGACGCCGCTCTTCGCGCACTGGGCGTGGAAAACCGGGAGCACGTTCTGGTGGTGGGCGACAGCCTCACCAGCGACATTCAGGGCGGCGTGAATGCAGGTCTTGACACCTGCTGGTTCAATCCCGGCCATGCGGAGAACCCGGGCAAGGTGACACCCACCTACGAGATCGCCTCACTGGAAGAGCTGTATCCTCTGGTGATGGAACCGGAAGAGCTGGCGAACCTCGGCCTCAAGCACCGCCGCCATCAGCCGTAACGGCGGCGGGACGTCCGTATCCACCCCTTACTGGAAAAGAACACGGAAGATTATTATGCTGATTCATTTGGAAAAACTCGGAAAGAGCTTTGGCGAAAAGGTCGTCCTGCACGACGTGAGCGCCAGTGTAGAAAAGGAAGACCGCATCGGCATCGTGGGTCAGAACGGCGCGGGCAAGACGACGCTCCTCAAGATCCTGACCGGCGTTTACACCGACTATGACGGGGAATTCAGTGTGACCCATGGCGTGACGTTGGGCTATCTGGAACAGAACGCAAAGCTTGACACGACACTTGATATTTACGGGGAGATGCGCTCTTCCTTTGCCCCTGTGCTGGACGCGATGGCCCAGATGCAGATTTTGGAAAAGAAGATGGCGGCCGCTCCAAATGACCCTTCGCTGCTGGAAAAGCACGATGCGCTGCAAAACATCATCGACGCGGCCGACGGCTACAACATGGACGTCAACATTAAAAAGGTGCTGTCCGGCATGGGCTTTGCGCAGGATACATGGGGCAAGAACGTGGGCGTTCTGTCCGGCGGTGAGCTGACCCGTCTGCGTCTGGCAAAGCTCCTGCTGGAAAAGCCGGATGTCCTTATTCTGGACGAGCCGACCAACCACTTGGATTTTGCCACGATGGAATGGCTGGAAAGCTACCTCAAGGGCTACTCCGGTGCGGTCCTTGTGGTCAGCCATGACCGCTATTTCCTCGACAATGTCTGTACCAAGATCTGGGAGGTCTCCTTCCAGACCATGACCACCTATAAGGGCAACTTTTCGGCCTACCTGCCCCAAAAGGAGGCCGCTGACGCCCTGCGCCAGAAGCAGCACGACGCCGATGTGGCGCTGGCTGAAAAGCTGCAGGACTACATCGACCGCAACCTCGTCCGCGCCTCCACCACCAAGATGGCCCAGAGCCGCCGCAAACAGCTGGAGAAGCTGGAGATCACAGAGGCTCCGCAGGACGAGACGAATCAGCTCAAATTCCGCTTCGAATACGACGTAGAACCGTGGAATGAGCTGGTGCTGCTCAAGAACCTGACCATCAAGATCGGCGACCGGACTCTGCTGGAGCCCTTTGCCTATACGGTCTGCCGCGGCCAGCGGCTCATCATCGCCGGACCCAATGGCGCGGGCAAGTCCACCCTGATGCAAGTGCTGGACGGCAAGCGCCGTCCCTCCGGCGGTATGGTGCGTCTGGGGACGGGCGCACGGCCCAGCATCTTTGCCCAGCAGCAGAACCGCATCGGCGCAGGCCGCGTCATCGACGTCATCTGGAACAAATACCCCCGAATGACCGAATTGGAAGTCCGCAGCCATCTAGCGAAGCTGGGCTTCCGGGGCGAGACGGTCTTCAAGCCCTGCGAAGCCCTGTCCGGCGGCGAGCTGGCCCGTCTGCGCTTCGCGGAGATCGTGCTGGAACGGCCGAATCTGCTTTTCCTCGACGAGCCGACCAACCACTTGGACATCTACACCCGCGAAAATCTGACCGAGGCGCTGATGGCCTACACCGGCACGTTGCTCCTCGTCACCCATGACCGTCATCTGATGAACAGTCTGGCCTGCCCCATCCTCTATCTTGAGGACGGCAAAGCGGTTATTTACCCCAGCTACGATGCCCTGATGGGCCGCGCCGCTCCTGCCCCCGTGGCAGAGAAGAGCGGCGAGCCTGCTAAGGCAGGCTACGGCAAGGAACAGCGCCGCCGCCGGGCAGAGCTGCGCGCCAAGATCAAAGCCTGCGAGGACGAGATGGAGGCCTGCGGCGCCCGGGAAGTGGAGCTGGAAAACGAGATCAACTCACCGGAGGTCTACAACGACCCGCAGCTCCTGCGGGAAAAAAGCGACGAGCTGAGCGACCTGCGCTTCCATCAGGACGAGCTTTTTGCCGCGTGGGAAGCCGCTGTCGAGGAGCAGGAGCAATACGAGCAGTCCGCAGGCGAAGAATAGGCTGCGGCACAAAGAGGGAGAGCCAATGGCAAACCGAGATCATGATCCGAAGAAAACACACGAGATCGCACTTTCTGGCCTGCTGTTTGCGCTGGCAATGGCCCTTTCCTTTCTCGAGGGCACGCTGGTCATCCCGGGCCTTGCGCCGGGCATGAAGCTGGGCCTTGCGAACATCGTGGTGATGTATGCACTGTTTTTCATGGGAGTGCGGCAGGCGTTGTATCTCGACCTGCTCAAGGCGCTGTTCGTCTTTCTCGTCTCCGGGGGAACGGCAGGCTTTCTCTCCCTCTGCGGCGGCCTGCTGTCCCTGCTGGTGATGTGGGTGCTTTACTATAAGCTCCCGTTCCAGCCCACATGGTTCATCCTGTCGGTCTGCGGCGCACTGGCCCACAACATCGGCCAGCTGCTCGGCGCAGGACTCATCCTGTCCTCGGCGATGTCGCTCTATTATGCGCCGGTGATGCTGGTGCTGGGCCTTATCATGGGCGCGCTCACATCCCTGACCCTCAAAGCCATCCTCCCCGCACTGGGGCGGCTGGGCTACAACACCCGGGAAAAGCGCTGAACAGTTGCATCGAAAGAAGTTTTTCGCTATAATAAAATGATAGATTTGATTTGACCCTACAAAAAAGCCGCCCTTATGGGTGACTCGCATCCGAGGGACGGCTGGGAGGTTTTGCACTATGTCTGAAAAAGTTACGGTCAAGGTGGAGCGGAGCGTTCTCCATCTTCCGGCCATCGCCCTGCGCGGGCTGGTGGTCTTCCCCAACAATCTGCTCCACTTCGAGGTGGGCCGCGAGAAGAGCATCGCCGCCGTGGAGTGGGCCGTCAGCAACAACTCGGACGTCTTCCTCGTGGCGCAGAAGGAGATGAAGGTCGAAGAGCCCAAGTCCGCCGACCTCTATACTTATGGCGTCGTGGCCGAGGTCAAGCAGGTGATGCGGGTGTCGGACGACCTCGTCCGCATTCTGGTCGAAGGCAAGTACCGGGCCAAGCTCTCCGAGATGGAGGACGACGGCAGCTTCCTGCTGGCCACGGTCCGTCCGGCTCCGGTAAAGATGGCAAAGCCCGAGGAAATGCCGGAGGCAGATGTCCTCGTCCGGAACGTCAAAAAGAGCTTCGACGAGCTTCTGGCGTTGAATCCCCATATCGGCAAGGATGTGGTATTTGCTATCACCACCAGCACCGACCCTGCCTTCCTGTCGGAGTACATCCCGGCCAACCTCTTGTTCCGCTTCGAGGACAAGCAGGCCATTCTGGACGAAGGCACCCTGATGGGCCGTCTGCGCCTGCTCATCGAGAAGATGCACCGGGAGCGCCGGATGCTCGAGATCGACAAAGAGATCGCCCAGAAGGTGGACGAAGCGATGGACAAGAACCAGCGCGACTACTACCTCCACGAGCAGCTCCACATGATCAGCGAGGAGCTGGGCGAGGACGACGACACCACCGCCGAAGCCGAGGAGTACCGCCGGAAGATCACCGCTCTCCATCTGGACGAGGAACGGGAGAAGAAGCTCCTCAAAGAGGTGGACCGCCTCTCCAAGATGCAGAGCAGCAATCAGGAGGGGACGGTCATCCGCACCTATCTGGATACCTGCCTCGATCTGCCATGGAACACCTTCACGGAGGATGATCTGGACATCGCCAAGGCCCAGCGGGTGCTGGATCGTGACCACTACGGCCTGAAGAAGGTCAAGGACCGCATCCTCGAGGTGCTGGCCGTCCGTAAGCTGGCCCCGGACGTCAAAGGCCAGATCATCTGCCTCGTCGGCCCTCCGGGCGTCGGCAAGACCAGCATCGCCCGCTCCATCGCCGAGAGCCTGAACCGCAAGTATGTCCGCCTGAGCCTCGGCGGCGTGCGGGATGAGGCTGAGATCCGCGGCCACCGCCGCACCTACATCGGCGCGATGCCCGGCAAGATCATCAGTGCGATGATCACCGCAAAAAGCTCGAATCCGCTGATGCTGCTGGATGAGATCGACAAGCTTGCCGGTGACTTCCGGGGCGACCCGGCCGCCGCTCTGCTGGAAGCCCTCGACCCCGAGCAGAACAGCACCTTCAACGACCACTTCATTGATATGCCGTTCGATTTGAGTCATGTGCTCTTTATCACCACGGCCAACGACCTCAGCGCCATCCCCGGCCCGCTGCGCGACCGCATGGACGTCATCGAGCTGCCCAGCTACACCCGGGTAGAAAAGTACAACATCGCCCGCAAGCATCTGGTGCCCAAGCAGCTGGATGCCTGCGGTCTGACCGGCAAGGTCACCTTCTCCCAGAGCGCCCTCTACGGCATCATCGACGGTTATACCCGCGAGGCCGGCGTCCGCAATCTGGAGCGCACCATCACCAGCGTCCTGCGCAAGTGCGCCCGGAAGATCGCATCCGGCGAGGCGGAGAATGTCTCCGTCACCGGCACCAGCCTCGAAAAGCTGCTCGGTCCCCGGATGGTCAAGCCCGAGTTCCTGAATCGCACCAATGCCATTGGCATCGCCAATGGTCTGGCATGGACCAGCATCGGCGGCGAGACTCTGCCCATCGAGGTGCAGGTCATCGACAACGGCAGCGGTAAGATCACCGTCACCGGCTCTCTGGGCGATGTGATGAAGGAGAGCGCACAGCTGGCCATCACCTACGCCCGGGTCCATGCCGCTGAGTACGGCATCGACCCGGAGCGCCTCAAGAAGTGCGACCTGCACATCCACGCCCCCGAGGGCGCAGTGCCTAAGGACGGCCCCTCGGCCGGTGTCACTCTGACCACTGCTCTCATCTCCTGCCTGTCCGGCATCCCGGTGCGAGGCGATGTGGCCATGACCGGCGAGATCACCCTTCACGGCAATGTGTTGCCCATCGGCGGTCTGCGGGAGAAGAGCATGGCGGCGTACCGCGAGGGGATGAAGACCGTCCTCATCCCGAAGGATAATCTGTCCGACCTGTACGAGGTGGACGACGAGGTCAAGAAGAACATCGAGTTCCTGCCCATGTCAAATCTGTCGCAGGTGCTCGCCGCCGCACTCCTCAAGCCAAAGACGGTATCGGCGGGCCATCCCCGTGCCAAGAAGGGAAAGCCCGCTGAGGCTGCGGCCCTGCCGCAGCCGACCGAAAAGCCGCAGACGGGTGCGGTCTGCTGAGACGAAAGGAACGCAGCTATGAACTATAATAAAGCAGATTTCATTGCAAGCTACGGCATCTCCAGCCAGCTGCCCGAGAGCGACCGCCCGGAGCTGAGTTTCTCCGGCCGCTCCAACGTGGGCAAGTCCAGCCTTATCAACAAGCTTTGCAGCCGTAAGAACCTCGCCCGCGTGTCCAGCACGCCGGGCAAGACAGCGACCATCAACTTCTACGCCGTGGACGACTGCTATTTCGTCGATCTGCCCGGCTACGGCTATGCCAAGGTGAGCAATGCGGATCGTGAGCGCTGGGATGACCTCATCAACAGCTACTTCGAGGCGCAGCGTCATCATACCCTGCTCGTCCAGCTCATCGACTGCCGCCACGCCCCCAGCGCCGACGATTTTCAGATGCTGCGTTACCTGCACTACCATAACATCCCCTTCGTCGTGGCGCTGACCAAGGCCGACAAGCTCAAGAAGAGCCAGCTGGCCAAGACGCAGGAGGAGTTCGAAACGCTCTGCCTGCCGTATGGCTGCCAGAAGGTCGTGCTGACCAGCGGCGAGAATGGCTATGGCATCCCGGAGCTGCAGGCAGTGCTGGATGCTGCCATCGCAGCCGAGTACAAAGAAAACGCAGAGGACGCGGAGTGACCCAATGGCCTACAACGAATTTGCTTATTTCTACGATGAGTTCAACGGTGAAGCGGACTATGATGCGCTCTATGCCCATATCCACAAGGAGCTGGATGCTCACGGGATCCGTGACGGCATCCTCGCCGACCTCGGCTGTGGGACAGGGGAGCTGACCCTGATGCTCACACAGGCGGGCTATGATATGATCGGCATCGACCAGTCAGAGGAGATGCTCTGCGTCGTCCGGGACAAGGCCGAGCAGCTCGGTCTTTCCGGCGGGCTGCTTCTGCTGCGGCAGGATCTGCTCAAGCTTGACCTCTACGGCACCATCCGGGGGGCAGTGTCTACCTTTGACACCTTCAACCATATCCCTGATCTGGACAAGGCTATCGCCAACGCCGGTTTCTTTATGGAAAAGGGCGGTGTTCTCCTGTTCGATATGAATACGCCCTACAAGCATCAGAACGTGCTGGGGGAGAACGTCTTCACCTTTGAGGAGGAGGACGCTTCCTGCGTCTGGCGCAACCACTACAGCGCCGCCGACCGCCGCGTGGAGATCAGCGTGGACATCGACTACCGCGAGACGGGGGAACACTTCCACGAGCAGTTCTACGAGTACACCTACGACCTCGAGACCATTCGCACTGCGCTGGAAAAGCACGGCTTTGCGCTGGAGAGCGTCTGCGACGGCGAGAGCTTCGGCCCGCTGACCGATGAGAGTGAGCGCTACTTCTTCTGTGCAGTCAAACAGTATACCCAATTGGAGGATAAATAATATGTCGAATCTGATCCGCGGCATTTCTGAGAACGGCGGCGTCGTGTTCTGTGGCGTGGACTCTACCGAGATCGTCCGCAAGGCGGAAAAGCTGCATACCACCAGCGCTACCTGTAGCGCGGCTCTGGGGCGTCTGCTCACCGGCGTGTCTCTGATGGGCGCAATGCTCAAGGATGACGGCGATTCCATCACCCTGCGCGTGTCGGGCGGCGGCCCGGCGGGTGTCGTCATCGCCTGCACCGACGCACACGGCAATGTAAAGGGCTGCATCGACCATCCGCTGGTCGAGCTTCCCGCAAAGGAGAACGGCCATCTGGATGTCGGCGGTGCCGTCGGAAAAGACGGTGTATTGACGGTCATCCGGGACAACAAGCTCCAGAAGGAGCCAACCGTCGGTCAGGTACCGCTGGTGTCCGGCGAGATCGCCGAGGACATCACCAGCTATTATGCCTACAGCGAGCAGATTCCCACGGTCTGTGCGCTGGGCGTTCTGGTGGACAAGGATCTGTCCATCGTCTGCGCGGGCGGCTATCTGCTGCAGCTCCTGCCGGGTGCGACCGATGCCGAGATCACCCGTCTGGAACAGAATATCGCCGCCATGCCCTCTGTCACCGAGATGCTCCACGCAGGGAAGACTCCGCAGGATATGATGGAGCTTGCAATGGCAGGCTTCGACCCGCAGATTCTTGACACCCGCGAGGTGCAGTATCAGTGCGATTGCAGCGAGGAGCGCACGAAGAATATGCTTCTCAGCCTTGGCCGCAAGGAGCTGGAAAAGCTCCGGGACGAAGACCCCCGTTGTGAGGTGGTCTGTCATTTCTGCCACACCAAGTATGAGTTCGACCTGAACGAGCTTCTGGCAGAGACGACGCCGGACGAGAAATAAATGCTTCAAAAATCCATATTATAGAGCAGTTTGCATTTCTGATGTACAAACAGAATCTGCGAACGACATACCGCATTGTCAGAGCGGAAGTGCTCTGGGCAGTGCGGTATTTTTATTTGCAGATGTTTGCCACGATGGTATAGACGACCCGGTAGTGGAGCGTGCTTTCTTCGACAGAAACGTCTTCTTTGCGGGCCAGAAGCTCAAAATCGGGCCAATTTGCCTGTAAAGCTTGTTTACTTTGCAGTCTTGCGATGGCCAGAGCCTGCTCCTCTGTCCGCTCCAGATCAACAACTTCTTTATAATAATAGCTCGTCTCTTCGATAAAACATGGAAAAGGGATGCCAAAAGCTTCCGGCTGGTCGTGCCGGATGACGGCCTTGGCCTCAGATGCGGTGGGAACAGGATGAAGGGAGGGCAGAGCGATCGACTGCCCATTCCAGAACAGCGTCCGGCGCACGGTCTGCCTGCCGGTGAGTTGCTCGATGGGCAGTGTAAGAGCCGCTTCCTGCTCGTCTTCCCACTCGAACTGCGCCCGGACGATGCCTGCGGCAGGCTGAAAAATGAGCGTTCCGTCCCGTTCGGCGCGGGCAGTCCCAATGAGGCCCTGACCGGCTTCTACTGCCTGCCCGGAGACGACCAGCATCGTGCCGCTGACAAGGTTTGTGCTTACCACAGTGCCGGACACTTTGGCACGGAGACCGTGGAGCGTTCCGGCAGCAATGTCGGGCACAGGCTTTGCGACCGCTGCTTCTGCCACCAGCTTTCCTTTTGTAAAGTTGAGGCTTGCCCAAGAAAACTCGCCGCTCTGGAGCAGAGCGTATTCTCCGGCTGTGAGTTTGTCCTGCGTGACGACATTTCCCGGGAAAAGCCCGGCCTCCCACAGGACGACGGCGGCGCGCGCCTGCTGGCCGGGCGTCAGCCCCACCGGCTCGATGAACCAGACAAACCCTTGGAGCCAAAGCAGGAGCGGGAGAAAGACAAGACATCCTGCCCAAAGCCCTCGGCGCCGGAACAGAGGGCGGAGACGGAAAAAAAGACCGCAGCGCTTCTGGATGCGCAGCCGCACCCGCCGCTTGCGGGCCAGAGCAGCCAGCTTCCGGTAATGCCATGCAGCGCACCGGGCCGAAAATCCGCCGGGCCGGGGGACGACATCTGAAAGGGGAAGACTTCCGGCTGCGGCGGCCGTCAGCAGCCCTTCGGGATCACCATTCTGTGCGGAAAAGGAGATGCCTGCCCAGTGTTGGATCAGTTCCATGATAAAAGCTCCTATTCTTTCGAGAAGTCCGTCCGCAGGATCTGCCCACAAAGGGTGAGCCGCCGGGCAGAGAGCGTTTCGATCTTCAAATCGTCGCCGTAAACGGTCAGGATGCCCCTGCCCAGCTCGAGGCAGAGCTTGCCTTCCTCATAGGAGCGGATGCGCCGGAACTGTTCGATCTCCATCCGTCCTCCGCTCAGGTAAAACGAGGCCCGTCCGTAGAAGTTCTGGGGCGGCTGACGGAACAACCGCCGGAACCAGCCGCGCGGGGAGCATTTTTGCTTTCGTTTTCTTCCCACGCTGCTCCCTCCCGCCGTGCAAAATGCTGCCAATTACCACATATATATGGAAATGGAGGGTGCGCATATGATTCAGAAGGAGAAAATCTGGGACATGGGATATTTTCTGGCGGCATTGGCAGCGGGGCTTCTGCCCTTTGCCGCGCCAGAGCGTTGTGCGCAGGCTTTACGGGAGGGGCTGGCGCTTTGTGGCGGTTCCCTGCTGCTCTCGCTGTTTCCGTTCCTCATCGTATCCACGCTGCTGATCCAGTGCCCGGCAGCGGGTGTACTGGGCTTGCCGTTTTATCCTGTGAAACGGCTTATCGGGGTGCGTGCTCCGGCAGCAGGGAGGGTGCTCCTCGTTGGATTTCTGGGAGGCTTTGCCCCGGCGGCCAGCGCAGCGGCTGAGGCCGTCCATTCCGGGCAGCTCACAGCCCAAGAGGCAGACGCCATCCTCCCAGCCTGTGTCTGCTCTGGCCCTTCCTTTGTGATACTGACGGTAGGACGATCGATGCTTGGCAGCGCAGAGCTGGGCGTTCTGCTGTTCCTTGCGCAGGTGATGGCGGGTTATCTGTGTGCCGCTCTTCTGGCACGGCTGGGGCCTCCACTCGCATCAAAGCGGTCGGAGGTCAAGCTTTCCGAGGCTCGTGTTCTCCGGCTGGACAGCATCATTGCACAGGCCGCACAGACTTATGTAAAGCTCTGCGCCTTTGTCCTGTTCTTCCGGATGCTGGCCGCAGGAGCAGGGGAAGTGCTGCCCTCCGGCGCGGGAGTCTTCTGCGCGATGCTGCTGGAAGTCTGCTCTGGCTGTGACCTGGCGGCCCAAAGCGGTCGGTTTGCAAGTATGCTGTGCTGTGCGGCATTGAGCGTACAGGGACTTTCTGTTCTGATGCAGGTGCGTACCATCTGCCCGCCGGAAATGACGCTCCGCCCACTGTACCGCGCCCGGCTGCTCCATCTGCCGCTTTCCCTGCTGCTGTTTTACCTTCTGCTTCCTCAACGGGCGCAGGAGACCTTCAGCACCCTGTGCGGGCAGGTCATAACGATGCGCCGCCTCCCGCCAGACTGTGCGCTGCTGATCTTTGCCGGATGCTGCTTTGCAGTCTGTGAGCTGAGTCGTACCGTTGGAAGCGACAGAGAAGATATGAAAAAATCGTCCGATAAAGTTGCGAATCAATATTGACAGCTCCCGGCTTTTATGGTAAAATACTACACGTTGCAATGAGTGCAATGTGCTACTGTGGCTCAGCCGGTAGAGCAGCTCACTCGTAATGAGCAGGTCGTCCGTTCGAATCGGATCAGTAGCTCCAAAGTAAAATCCCCGAAAAGTGGCTTCGTGCCTAGCTTTTCGGGGATTTTTGTTTGGCTGCGAAAATGCCTTTCGAGGGGAATGTGGGCGCTAATTACCCTAATTTCCGGGAAAGTTTTTTTGAAATGCAAGTCAAAATGCAAGTCAAAAAGGAGGAGAAACAAGGCGGTCAGCCCGAGTTGGCACAGGATTTTTTGAGGTAGGTATCCAGACGATTGATCTTTTTCTTTTTGAATTTTTTATCGAGGGCGGTGTAGATGCCCAGCGTGACCGAGATGTCCTTGTGGCCCATCTGATCGCGGGCGGTCATGACGTCCACACCGGCGAAGTACATCAGGGTGCAGAAGGTATGGCGGAGCTGGTGCGGGGTGAAGGTGTCGATGAGCATGGGCAGGCCGCCCGGGCGGTTTTTGTTTTGCTGGCCGTCGTAGCCGTACTTGACGTTAAGGTCGCGCATGTAGCTCTCCCACAGGCGCTTCCAGCCCTGCTCAGTCATCTGCCGGCCTTTGGGATTGTGGAGCACGTAGAGGCAGCCGTCCTGCTGGGTGCGGAGATAATCGACAAGGACCTTGGGGATGCTGACGACGCGGACGCCGGCAGGGGTCTTGGGGATCTTGACCTTTTTGGCGCGAAAGTCGTAGCCCTTGCTGACCGTGATGGTGGCGTCGTCGAGGTCGATGTCGGCCCAGGTGAGGGCGGTGGCCTCGCTGCGGCGGAGGCCGGAGTAGAGCAGAAGCATGGCGGCTCGCTGGGCGGCGTGGGGTGTCTCACGGATCCAGCGCTGCTGCGCCTCGGTGAGGGGGTCGCGCGGCTCCGGCGCAGCCCCGGCGGGGGTGATGGTCTTGACCAAAGGGTTGTACATCACGATCTCCGGGATGGCGAGGTCATACGCGGCCTTGGCGCTGCCGCGCAGGTTGGTGAGGGTGAAGTGGGAGAGAGGCGGCTTGCCGTCGTGCCAGTCGGCCAAGTTGTTGAGCACCTGCTGGAAGTCGGCCGCACGCAGCTCAGACGCCGGGACGGCCACCAGATCGCCCCAGTGGGCTTTATTGGTGGCCAGCCGGTCAATGCTTTTTTGGCTGATGCCCTTTGCCTTTTTGGACGCGATGAGATTATCGTACAGGGTGCCTAAGGTGGCTTCGGCCTGCTGAGGATCCATGCCCTTGCCGATGGCAGTGCGGAAATCATCCGCAGCAGCCTTGGCCTCACGGAGGGTCGAGCCATAGAAGGTCTTGTATTTGCGTTTTCCGTCCGGGTCTTTGCCGAGGTAGATCTGACAGGAATACCGTCCATCGGCGCGTTTTTTATTTTTGGCCATAAAAACTCCTTTCGGACTCACTTGCCGATGCACATGAGGTATGGTATACTGGATGTGTCAGCAGGCGAAGAGTCATTGACTACGTTGTTTTTCTCCGACATGCACCCCCATGCGCACCCGGCAGCTTTATCGTACAAGGCTGCCGGGATCTTTTTTTGCACAAACGCCCCCGCTGGTGGAAGCACTGGCGGGGGCGTTTGGTTTATGGATCAGCGCGCAGGAGATCGGCGGGTCTGATGTGCAGGATGTTACAGAGTGCAAAGAGATTATCTGTTTTGGGCTGGCCTGCTCCACGCTCATAATAGCCGATCGTGCCGATGGTGACATCAAGCTTCTCCGCAAGCTCCAGCTGCGTCAGCCCGGCGGCCTGCCGTGCCTCCCGGATGATGCGGGCAGATTCGGGGTGGGGACGGGTGGACATAAGATTCACCTCGATTCAAAATCGTCACACGGAAATGCTTTTTAGTAACTTGGAAACGGCAGCGCACTGGTTATATTTAGCTCTGAAATCAGAAAGCCAAGTTTCTAAAGCAATATCAGATATGAAATCATGCTGGAGACCATATTGGCCTAAATTTAGAGCAAATTCAATTAAGGGAAGAGGAGCAGAGTCGTTTGATAATGAGTAGTCATACGGAAAGTTCTTTATATCATCATTGATATAGAACCATGCAGCAGACCAAGCGCATGAAGCGGGATCGCCAGAATCTACCGGAATAAAATTGAAATCAACGGCTTTAGAGTGATAACGGTAGCGATAAAGCGTACGTGCACGAATAGATTCCCAAATAAAAGAATCTCCGATTTCGTTAGAAATGGGAAGGGTATAGGACATTCTACGTCCAACAGAAAAATTCAGTTGCATACGGTCAAATGAATCTTTTATTTGTCGAAGAAAAATTCGGGTATGAAGATATTGTAAAGAAAAGCCGAGAAATAAAAGAAGAGGGAAAAGTGCAGCATCTATTAGCTTTTCGTGAGAGTAGGACAAAACCAATAAAATAATTTCCAGCAAAAAAACAAATATGAATAGTGCAAGAGACTCAAGTCGGCTTATTGCGAGTTTTCTTGAGGAGCGTATACGCTGTTCATAACTGTCCATGATAAATTCTCCATATACTGATCAACCGCTTTGGTTTAGCCAGAGCGGCTATTTTTTATGCTTCCTTTGCGTCCAGGCCAGACGCAGGACATTTTTTATAACGTCCGGTGAGGACGAGGTCTTCGACATACTCCACAGCCTTGGTCTGGCCCTCATCGTTGAGCTGGTCGAAGGCTGCTAAAAGAGTGGACTGCTGGGGAGTGAGGACGTGAGCTTCGGCAAGCTCGGACGAAAAATCATCCTGATACAGGAAATTGGGGTCAACGTGAAGAATATCAAAAATTTCCACCAGAATTTCCCACTTTGGACTGCTTACACCATTCTCATAGTTGCTGATGGCGTTTTTGGTCACACCAAGTTTCTTGGCTAAATCCTGCTGAGTAAATCCAGCCTGCTCACGCGCCTGCCGGAGCCGAGAAGCAAAAGACATTTGAACCACCTCCTTAAAAAATCTCGTTCTGGTGCAAGTATAAAGGCCGCGTCTTGAAAAGTCAAGATGAAAGTTCAAGAAAATTGAACAAAGCTCTTGACTAAACAAGAATCCTGTGCTATTGTAAAAATGTCCAAGAAACTTGTACATGAAAGGAGCGTGCAGAATGAGTGCAACTGAGATGATTTATAAAATCATTGATGAAAAATGCTTGAAGCAATCAGCGGTTGCAAGGGCAGCAGGCTATGACCCGAAAAAATTCAATGCTCTTCTTCGCGGACGGAAGAAGATGACATCGGAGGACGTCGTGCCAATTTGCAAAGCGTTGGGCGTAACTCCGAATGAGCTTTTCGGGATTGACCGCTGACCTGCCGAAGAGTGCGGGAGAAAGGAGAAAGACATGGAAGAAATGCTGAAGAACCTGAACGGGCCGTGGAGCAACGCGGCCTGCATGGGCTACTGTCTGATCGCAATGCGGCGGGCGGGGCTAAGGCCCACGGCACAGCGCCGGGTGCTGCGGGTGCTGGAAGGTGTGTTTGACGAGGTGAGTGTGGAGCAGGCCGAGCAGGCCGGACGTGCCAATACGGAGGAGTAAGAAATGAACCGTTACATGATCGTGATCCCGGCGAAGAACCGGAGTTTTGTGCTCAAGTGCGACGAGGGGGACGGCGCGAAGCTGGAGACCCTGCAGAGGCTGGTGAGCGGATATGTGGAGACCGTGCCGTCGGCGCTGGACGCCACCTGGGCGCGGGAGGAAGCCGACCGGCTGGTGCTGCTGGTGGACGAGGACGGCCGACTGAAGTGCAAGCCCGCGAACCAGAAGGCCACGCAGCTTGCCCCGGCGGACGTCACGGAGAACGGCAAGCAGCCCATCGTGGGCGCTGCCGTGCTGATGTTCCAGCGGGGCGACGAGCTGCTGGGCTTTAGCAAGCACGTGGCCGACACCATTTGCAGCGAGTGGCTGTGAGGAGGTGAGCCCATGCGAAAAGCAAAGGTATGGGACGCAAGGCAGCTGCCCGCGTATCTGACCGTGGCGCAGTACGGCGAGCTGATGGGCATCTGCCCGAAGACGGTGCGGCGGATGTGTCAGCGGGGCGAGCTGCCCGCCCACAAGGAGGGGCCGAGGCTGTGGCGCATCGACAAGAACGCTGCGCTGGAGCAGCGGCAGGAGACCATGGAGCTCTGCCAGCAGAACGCCAGGAAGGCCCCGAAAAACAAAAAGCCCGCCGGTGCTGGAACACCGACGAGCTTCCGAGTGACAGGTTGAAAGGGCCTATCACCAGAATGATTTTACCACAGCGAAAGGAGAATTGCAATGAAAATGAAGATCCGGGCGCTCTACCTGACCGGCACTGCGCTGCTGATCGGCGCGGCGGGGGTGGGCGACGGCATCACCCTCGACGCCGTGGGCAGCTGGACGGGCGCGGCCATCCTGACCGTACTGCTGGCCGCCGGCGGCATCGTCTGCTGGGGCTATGGCCGGGGCTTGGAAATTGAGCAGGCGGAGAAGGCGCAGATGCGCCGGTGCTGCCGGAAGCTGAAGAGCTGCCAGAGGGCGGCGGAAGAGAAGAACGACAGGCATAGTGCGTAAAGGAGAAGAGTGCAATGGTACGAATTGAGATAAAGAAGATAGCGGAGGGACAGGTCGCGCTTGGTATGGAGGCAAAAGAAGAAACGCCGGATGAGGTGCTGGCGTGTGCCGCCCGGGGCTTTGTGGGCGTGGCCAGGAATCTGCTGGGGCCGATGGCGACCGACCCGCAGTTTGCCGAGGAGATTTCGAGGTGCATCAAGGGGATGCTGCTGGATACGGAAAACCTCAAGGTAGCGCGGGGCGCGGAGGGCAAAGAGGCGGAGTTTATGGCAGCGCTGCTCGGGATGAATGCGGGAGGAGAAAAATGAAACTGGAAGAATACGAGCAGATCCTGCGCACCGGCACCCCCAGCGACCGGGCGCGGGCCATCGCCGCAGCGAGCGACGACAAAGAGGTGAGCGAGGAGGAGTTTCACCAGCTGACGGCGCTCATCAAGGGGGCTGTCCGGCCCAGCGCCCGGAAGATGACGCCGGACGAAGCAAAGCTCTGGGTAGAGGTCAGCCGGGTGAACACCCGGCTGAAGCAGGAGATGGTGGCAGCCAGCTTTACGGTGCGGGCCTTGCCGGGCGACCTGCAGGAGGACGCCATCAACATCCTTTCCAAGACCGTGAGCGGGATGCTGGGCGATCTGAGCTGCCTGATGGCGGAGACTGGGGAACCGTGACAGACCGAAAGCAGTGCATCCATGTTTTTGAGATAACCCGTCCGGGATGCCTTATTTGCGCCGGGCGGGATGAGAAGTGCAGGGAGTACAAAGAGCATGAAGAAGAACAAGATGAGCCTCACGACAGAGCTTGATCTGACGCGGGAGGGGACGGCAGAGATGACGAGGTGGTGCATCCTCATCGCGCTGCATCAGAGCTTCGGCGTTGGCGCGGCGCGGCTGAACAAGATACTGGCCCGGGCGGAAAAGCTGGGGCAGGAGAGTCTGGATGTGGCCATGACAGTGAACGACCGGGGGATGCCCTCGACGGACAGGAGCCTTGCGCTGCGGCGCAGCTGGATGCCGGAGGGCGTGGACCCGGACTTCCGGGTGCCGGTGCTGCGCAGCCCCCGCACCCGGCGGGAAGAGCAGCTGCGGATGGCGGGAGATGTGGCAGCCAGCATGGTCTGGACGCTGTGCGCCAAGGCCTGCATGGACGAGCTGGGCTTCGGCGCCGGGCGGCTGAACCGGCTGAAAGAAGAGGCGCTGGCCAACTACCGGCAGGTGAACGAAGAAGGTCACGCGGATGGGCTGGATGTGGCGATGGAGCATCTGCGCCGGTGCGCGCAGGACGCGCTGAAGGAAGAGGTCACTGTGGACGAGCAGCCGGACGAGGACCGGGTAAAGCAGAGCGAGCGGGACTACGAGGAGCAGAAACGGGCCTTTTTGAAGCGGGCCGTGATGCAGCAGCTGGGACGCCGGGCCGGGAAGGGTGGGCTGCAGGTGCTGAGCGAAAAAAAGCTGGAAGAAAAGGCTGCGGCTGCGATGGCCGAGCTGAAGGAGCACACATGGGGAAAACGAATCTCTACACCGTAAAGGACTACCTGACCGGGAAAGTCCTCGCAAAAGGCACAGCCGGAGAGCTGGAGGCCAGCGGCATCGTGCCGAAGGGCTACCACACCAGCGAGTGGGCCAAGCACGAGAACAACCGGATGAGGGGCCGGAAGTACAACATCAGCAGCGAGCTGCTGCATCCGGAGGACAGCCCCCGGCGGGGAGAAAAAGGCCGGGTGATGAATGTCTACACCTGCTACGATGCAGCCGGAAACGTAATGGGCGAGGGTACGTCCCGGGAGCTGTGGGAGGCGGGCGTCTTCAGCAACGACAACGGGGCCTACTACGCCTACAACCATCAGGGCGGGCGCTGCATAAAGCGCGGCATCGCAAAAATGACCTGCCGAAAAGAGGTGCGGCAGGTCAGTATGCACAATGCCAGGAGCGAAAAGCCGCCCAAGCCGAAGCTGCCGGTGCTGCGGCGGATCAAGGACCCGACGCCGCTGGACTACGACGTCCACGACCTGATGACCTACAACGCCATCGCCAAAAAAGAGGGCCGACCGGAGCTGACCTACGGCTACTGGGCGGCGGCGGGAAAGCCGGGGAGACCATGAGAGCACCCTGCAGGGACTGCCTGAAACGGCATCCTCTCTGTCATGACCAGTGCGAGGCATACCGACGCTGGAAAGAAGAAAAGGCCAAAGAAGTGGCCTACACCAAGCAGAAAAAAGAAGATGGCGTGATACACAGAAGGGATTTTGACAAGGAGTTCTGGATGTGAGCGAGGCCCCGGCGGGCAACTGCCGGGGCTTTGGCAACGAAGATGATATAAGGCGAGATGGGTGCTGCCGAGGAGGCTCGGCGGCAGGCATATCGGTTTATATAATCCTTTTTATAAAAAAGCGTCCGGGCGGGCGCTTTGGGGAGCTAGTATACCCGTTATCCCTGTGACGGTGATGGGCCACAGGAAAGAAAGCAACACTACCAGCCAACGGCAGCAGGAGGGTACAGAATGAAGAAGAGCTATACCCGGGAGAAGAAAACACTCTGCGGAGAGGGGTACATGGAGGTGGACCTCTACCCCATCACGCCAGAGGAGCACAAGGCCAAGCGTCGGAAGAAGACAAGACCCAGCAGCGAGCGGCAGAAGAAGCGGAACGCCCAGCACTCCCACCGCTGGAGGGTACAGAAAGCCAACGCCAACTTTACCGTGCTGGGGTTTTACCTGACGCTGACCTACATAGAGGCCTTTCTGCCGGAGAGCATGGAACAGGCCCAGCGGGACTTGCGCAACTACATCCGCCGGGTAAAGGCTGCCATCGCAAAGCTGTACGGCGCAGACGTAGAGCTGCGGGTCATGGGCCTGACCGGCTGCGGGCGGAAGAGCGGGCGCTACCACCATCATCTGCTGGTCGAGTGCACAGGGCTGACCATGCGGCAGAACGCCGACTTCCGGCAGCTGCTGGAGGACAAGTGGGCCGTGCGCTGGCCGGACGGCAGCGTGGAGAGCCTCGGCACAGCCAACGCCGACCGGCTGAATCTGCAAAACAGGCTGGATGACCTGATCGCCTACTTCGAGAAGCACGGGCAGATGCGGTGGTATGAGACCCGAAACCTGACACTGCCGGTGGAGCACACCCCCAACGACACCCGATGGAGCCGCAAGCAGCTGCGCAAAGGCTGCACCGACTGCAAGGACAACGCCTACTGGTGGGAGCAGAGATACCCGGGCTGGAAGTTCGTGCGGTGCGTCGTACCAGAGCCGGAAGCGCCGGGCGACGAAAAAGAGGGCTGGGATGCAGACGAGCTGCGCTGCTATGTGGTGATGGTGAGACGAGAGGGTGCGAAAGTTCGCACCTGACAGACAAAGTACCGGTATTTTGCGTTTTAACGCGCGTGGAAGAAAGGCGGCGAGGGATTGACCAGAGAGCAGAAGCGGAGGGTGAGGGCAGAACTTCGGGCTTGCGGGCAGGGGAAAAGCGACTGGGCGGGTGTGATTGCGCTGGCGATGGACTACTACGAGGCCGAAGACCCGGCATGCAAGCGGCTTTTACAGCTGCGGTATCTGGACGGGATGCCGGAGGAGCGGGTGGTGGCGAAGCTGCACATCGGGCGGACGACCTACTACCACAAGGAGCTGGAGGCGCTGAGCACCGTGGCAGTGTATGCGGCGGCGGCAGGGCTGATGTGAGAGGAAAACCTCTCAGCCTTGCAGTCCGCCTGACGGCGGCGCTGCAAAGCAGCTCCCCTGGCGAGGGGAGCCTTTCTCGAAGGATGGCTGGGGAGACCCGGCTTTTTCGCCGTGCTCAAATGTCCGCAGTAGTTTTGTTTTTCCGGTGGCTGTAGACTGGGAGGGAAGAACTACAGAGGGGAGGCAGAGCATGGCAGGGCGCAGGTATTGCAAAAACACGGTGAAGGGGACCCGGCGGGGGCAGAAGTACCCACCGAAAGTGCGGGCCGAGGTGCTGATGGCCATGCTGTCGTCTGGATCCATCTGTGCGGTAGCCCGGCGGTACGGCGTACCGGAGAGCACCATCCGCAGCTGGATGGCTGAGGAAGCCGGCCGGAGCGACGCCTTTGCAAAAGAGCGGCAGGCTGCTGCGCGGGAGATCGCCATCCGGGCCAGCCTCGGGGCGAGGGCGCAGGTGATCTATTTGCAGAGCCGTGTGGATGAGAGCCAGCGGGCCGCACAGGTACAGGCCAAGCTCCACCGGAAACTGGACGAGGACACCCGCGCCCGCTGCTTTGCGGTCGGCACACTGCTCAAGAGCGACGCCGAGGAGCTGGCGGACGCCACGGAGACCGGGCTTGTGCTGTACGCTGCCGAGGACAGCTACGACCGGCAGCTGGGAGACGAGGAGCGAAAACTGCTGGACGCTCAGCTCGAGCGGTACGGTGAGCGCGTGATGAGCGACAAAAATGCAGCCGCGATGGCCACCGTGCTGATGACCGTGGCCGAAAAGGCTGCGGCAATGGTACCCAGCCAGAGCCAGCGCGAGGGCGATGCCCCGCCGCTGGTGGAGATCGGGGCCGAGGGCCGGGAAGAAAAAGGGCCGGAGGTGATGGTGGATGGAGCATAAAACATATCACGGACGCCCCGTGATCTGGTCGCCGCAGCCGAGGCAGGCAGCTTTTATGGCGCGCACCGAGGACGAGGCTCTGTATGGGGGCGCTGCTGGCGGCGGGAAGAGCGACGCACTGATCATCGAGGCGCTGCGGCAGGTACACATCCCGCACTACCGGGCGCTCATCCTCCGCAAGACTTACCCGCAGCTTTCGGAGCTGATCGACAAGACCATGCGGTACTACAAGCCGGTATTTCCGAGGGCGCGGTACAACGGCTCGAGCCACTGCTGGACTTTCCCCAGCGGGGCGAAGATCTATTTCGGCAGCCTGAACCATGCGCAGGACAAGTACAACTATCAGGGAAAAGCCTTCGACTTTATCGGCGTGGACGAGCTGACGCACTTTACTTGGGACGAATACAGCTATGTCATGAGCCGCAACCGCCCTTCCGGCCCCGGCACCCGGGTCTACATCCGGGCCACGGCTAACCCCGGCGGCGTGGGGCATGGCTGGGTGAAGGCACGGTTCATCAGTCCGGCACCTGCCGGGACGCGGATGGTGCAGCTGGTGAAAGTGAAAGCGCCGGACGGAGAGGAGATCACCCGGCGGCGCACCCGCATTTTTATCCCGTCCACCGTCTTTGACAACCCGGCGCTGCTGGAAAATGACCCGGGCTACATCGGCACACTGGCCTCGCTGCCGGAGGCCGAAAAGCAGGCACTGCTCTACGGAAACTGGGACAGCTTTTCGGGACAGGTGTTCACCGAGTGGCGGAACGACCCGAACCACTATGAAGACCAGCGCTGGACCCATGTCATCGAACCGTTCCCCATCCCGGAACACTGGAAGATATGGCGGGGATACGACTTCGGTTTCTCGAAGCCGTTTTCGGTGGGGTGGTATGCAGCGGACGAGCGCGGGCGGCTCTACCGCATCAAGGAGCTTTACGGCTGCACTGGAACGCCCAACGAGGGTCTGAGAAAGGACCCGATGGAACAGGCACGGATGATCCGGGAAGCGGAGGAAAATGACCCGCTGCTGAAAGGCCGGGTCATCCTGGGCGTGGCCGACCCGGCCATCTTTGACGAGAGCCGGGGCGAGAGCATCGCGGACATGCAGGAGAAAAGCCCGAACTTTCTGCATTGGATGCCCGGCGACCACACCCGTCTGGCGGGAAAGATGCAGTTTCACTACCGACTGGCTTTCGGCGAAGACGGCAGGCCGATGCTGCAGGTCTTCAACACCTGCAAGCACTTCATCCGCACCATCCCGAACCTCGTCTATGACGAGAGCAATGTGGAGGACATCGACACCACGCAGGAGGACCACATCTACGACGAGTGCCGGTATGTGCTGATGGAGAACCCCATCAGCGCCGCAAAGCACACCCAGCCGCCGCCCATGCTGGACGACCCGCTGGATATGGATCCGAGGAAGGACAAGACGAGGTTTATGAGGATATGAGCGAAACAGAGAAAAAGCTGCTGGAGGCGATGGCGGGAGAGGGCTTTGGGGACAGAGCCCACGGCCTGCAGGGTGTACCGGGCGGGCCTGAGGAATTGCCGGGCTCCGCTGCAGAGGGCAGCGAGAGCCTGACCGATGTACTGAGCGGAGAGCAGCCCATCGGCGAGAAGGAGATCAGCGAGGCGATGGCTGTGCTGGAGAAGTACAAGTCGGCCAAGGCCAGCCTCGATAAGCGGATCATCGACAACGAGGAATGGTACAAGCTGGGCCACTGGAAGCAGTACGGCAACCGGGTGATGGAGGGCAAGCGCGCTCCCAGCACGGGGTGGCTGTTCAACTCCATCGCCAACAAACACGCCGACGCCATGGACAACTACCCGGAGCCGAACGTGCTGCCGAGAGCGCAGGACGACGAGGAGACGGCAAAGCTCCTCTCCGAGATCCTGCCGGTGCTGCTGGAACAGGCCGACTACGAGAGCGTGTACAGCGACACCTGGTGGCGCAAGCTCAAGCAGGGGACCGGCGTGAAGGGCATCTTCTGGGACCCGGCGCTGCGGGACGGACTCGGGGACATCGCCATCCGGAGCATGGATCTGCTGATGCTGTACTGGGAGCCGGGCGTGGAGGACATCCAGGACTCGGCCAACTTTTTCAGCCTGGCGCTGGCTGACAACGACCGTCTGACGGCCCGGTGGCCTCAGCTGGAGGGCAAGGCGGGCAGCAGCGGCATCACCGTGGGGCAGTACGTCAGCGACCAGAACATCGACACCAGCGAAAAGAGCGTGGTGGTGGACTGGTATTACAAGCGGGAGAAGCCCGGCGGCCAGACCGTGGTGCATTACTGCAAGTTCTGCAACGGCGTGGTGCTCTACGCCAGCGAGAACGACCCGGCGATGGCCGAGACGGGCTTCTACGACCACGGAAAATATCCCTTTGTGTTCGACCCGCTCTTTGTGGAAGAGAACAGCCCGGCGGGCTTCGGGTACATCGACGTGATGAAGGACACGCAGGACACCATCGACCGGATGACGCAGGCCATGGATGAGAACACGCTGGCAGCGGCCAAGAAACGCTACCTTATCTCGGACACGGCGGGCGTGAACGAGGACGAGCTGCTGGACACGGCGAAGGACGTGGTGCATATCACGGGACGGCTGGACGAGCGGGGCTTTATGGAGCTGGAGACGGCTCCGCTGCCCTCCAACACCATCGCCTACCAGCAGAACCGTGTGGCCGAGCTGAAGGAGATCAGCGGCAACCGGGACGTGAACCAGGGCGGCGCGACCAGCGGCCTGACCGCTGCTTCGGCCATCGCAGCGCTGCAGGAAGCAGGCTCGAAGCTCAGCCGGGACATGCTGAAGAGTTCTTACCGCTCCTTTGCAAAAGAATGCTACTTCATCATCGACCTGATGCGGCAGTTCTACGACGAGAGCCGCGTCTACCGGATCACCGGCCAGCAGGGCGGCACGGAGTACCGGGAGTTTTCCGGCCAGATGCTGCGGCCGCAGCCGGTGGAGAGCGTGGGCGGCGTGGAGCTGGGCGCCCATGAGCCGGTGTTCGACATCACGGTGAGCGCGGCAAAGAAGAGCACCTTCAGCCGCCTCTCCCAGAACGAGACGGCGAAGGAGTGCTACCAGCTGGGATTCTTTGCTCCGGCCAACGCCGACGCTGCACTGGCGTGTCTGGACATGATGGACTTCGAGGGCATCGAGAAGGTGCGCCAGCGGGTGGCCCAGAACGGCACCCTGTACCAGCAGCTGCAGCAGGCGATGGCACAGATCCAGCAGATGGCGGCAGTCATCGACCAGCAGAACGGATCCAACCTGAGCGAACAGGCCGGTGCTGCAGCCGCTGCCATGATCGGCGGCGGAGGCGGCGGAGAGGCCAGCGCAAAAACGGTGACCAACTCTCTGGGCGGACAGGTGGGCGGCGGAACGAACCCGCTGGCCACGAAGGCTGCCGAGAGGGCGATGAACATCAACAACCCCAACAAGTGAGAACCACAGGAGGTTATACATGATCAAAGTTATTTACGAAGCAGATCCGGAGGGCGGGAAGCTGACGATGAGGGCCGAGGGCCACGCGGGATATGCCCCGGCGGGGCAGGACATCGTGTGCGCGGCGGTGAGCTGCCTGATTCAGACGCTGGCGTACAGTGCTGCGGAGGACGAACACACCTCGAGCTGCATCTATCAGGGTAAGGACGGCCCGGTGGTGAGCGTAGAGACAGGCAACAGCGTCCTCATGCGGGACAAGTTTGAGCTTGTGGCCGACGGTCTGACCCTGCTGGCCGAGCAGTACCCGGAGAATGTGAGCTTTAAGGAGACCTGCAGGTGCGCGCCGAAAGTGGACTTGCAGCTCTTTGCGGAGGGTGGCGGTGACGGCGCCGGTGCCGGTGCAGCAGATGGTGCCGCCCCTGCGGCGGAAGAAAAGGCTGCGTCTGCTCCCGCTCAGGGCAAAGGCCGGGAGGCTGCTGCCGCCCAGGTGGACGAGATGCTGAGCCCGGCGGAAGAGCCGGACGCGGAGGAAGACACTGCTGAAGGCGAGGAACAGGACGGTGCGGCAGACAAGAGCAGCACCGACCCGGAGGCACACCGGAAAGCGTTTGGCGAACTGATGCGGGGCGAGTACAACCGGGAGTTTGGCGAAATGATCGTGCAGGCCACCCAGAAAGCCTACGACAGCATCCTGAACGAGCAGGGGCCGGTGGGGCGTATCCTGAACGCTCTGGGCCAGAAGTACGGCACTGCCCCCGGCGACTACGAGGCACTGGCCGCTGCGGTGGAGGGCGGCGTCGTAAAGGACGACGCCTACTACGAAGACATGGCCATGAAGAAGGGCATCAGCGTCCAGCTGGCCAAGGAGATGGACGCGCTGGAAAGCGAGAACGCCAAGCACCGCGCCGCCGAGCAGCAGCGGGCGGAAGCCGCCAAGATGGAAGCCATCCAGCAGGAGTGGGACGCCGCCGTGGAGCGCATCCGGGCCAAAGACCCGGGCTTCGACGTCAAAGCGGCGCTGGCTGACCCGGATTTTGCCCAGATGCTCAAGCTGGGCGTGAAGATGGAGGATGCCTACAAGGCCCGCTACTTTGACGACATCATGGCCCGGCGCACCACCCAGACGGCCAAGACCGTCGAGAAAGGCGTGGAGGCCCGGATCCGCCAGCGGGGCGCACGGCCTGCCGAGAACGGCACCAACCCCGGCGGCGCGGCGGTGCTGAAGACCGACGTCTCCAAGCTGACGCCTGCCCAGTGCGAAGAGCTGGAACGCCGCGCCATGCGGGGACAGATCATCACTTTTTAACCGAAAGGCACTGCTGACCGAAAGAAAACCTCTCACCGTTCTTGAGGGAAGATCCGGAAAGCGGAAGCCTCTCAATAAAGCAAGACACGAAAGGAGCACACAAATGAAAATCCACATGAATCTGCAGCTGTTTGCGCAGCCTGCAAACCACACCGGCGCGACCGGCATGAGCGCCGAGATGAAGACCTACTACGAGAAGCGTCTGCTGGATCAGGCGGAGCCGCTGCTGGTGCATGACCAGTTCGGCGACAAGTACCCCATCCCGGCCAACAACGGCAAGACCATCGAGTTCCGCAAGTACGAGAGCCTGCCCAAGGCCACCGAGCCGCTGACCGAGGGCGTGACCCCCAATGCTCAGGCCCTGACCGTCACCCCTATGACCGCCACCGTGAAGCAGTACGGCGGCTGGGCAGCCATCACCGACGTGCTGCAGCTGACCGCCATCGACAACAACATCACCCAGGCGACCAAGGTACTGGCATCTCAGGCGGGCCGTACGCTGGACACCGTGACCCGCGAGGTGCTGGCGGGCGGCACCAACGTCATCTACGCGCCGGCGGGCGACACCGCGGTGACCAGCCGCGCCAATCTGACCGCCGCCAGTGTGCTGACGCCGGATCTTATCGATCAGGCGGCCACCGCCCTGAAGGCCCAGAACGCCGACGCCATCGGCGAGAGCTATGTGGCCATCGTCCACCCCTATGTGGCGTATGATCTGCGCCGCAACCCGGAGTGGATCGATGTCCACAAGTATTCTACCCCCGAGAACATCTACAACGGCGAGATCGGCAAGCTGGCCGGTGTGCGCTTCATCGAGACCAGCGAGGCGAAGATCTGGACCGGCACCGGCTGCCCGAGCGGTCTGGCCGTGTTCGGTACGCTGGTGCTGGCGGCTCACGCCTACGCTGTGACCGAGGTGGAGGGCGGCGGCCTGCAGCACATCGTCAAGCAGCTGGGCGCGGGCGAAGACCCGCTGAACCAGCGCGCGTCCGTGGGCTGGAAGGCCATCAAGACCGCAGAGCGCCTGTGTGAGCAGTACATGGTGCGCATCGAGAGCGTCAGCCCGAAGTACAGCGCGAAGGCGAAGGCAAACTAACACGTCGTCAGCGCGGGGCTAAGTTCTCTTTTGCGTGCCAAAAGAGAACCAGAAAAGCACCCGCTACTTCCGAAGCGCGGGAGGCACGGGAAAGGGACTGCTCGCCCCTTTCAGACCCCGAAGGAGAAGTCGAAACGGAAAAAAGCTAGCCGCTGCGCTAAACGCTTTTTTCTCGTTTCTCCGTTTTACGGCTTCGCCGAGGATTTCAGGCTTTAGCTGAACAGGAACGGCAAAACGAAAGGAGAAGGATCTATTTATGGCGACTAAGAAAGAGACTGCTGCGGCGGATGCCGTGGAGAACGCGGTGGAGACCGTGGAAAAGGCCGAGGCAAAGACCGAGGCAAAGACCGAAGAGAAGGACGACGGCATGGAGACCATCCACCTGTTTAAGGACGACGACCGCTACGCGGCGCCGGTGTTCGTGGGCGTCAACGGCGACAGCTACCTCATCCAGCGCGGCATCGACGTGAAAGTGCCGAAGGCTGTGGCCGAGGTGCTGGAGCACAGCATCAAGCAGGACGCCGAGGCGGCCCGGAAGAGTCAGGCCATGCAGGCGGCGGCCGGTACGCAGATGATGACCATTTGATATTTCCCCCGGTACAGCTTGCAGGCGCTTGCTGCGCCGGGGGATTTTGTTTTGGAGGTTTTATGACAGCAGGAGAAGCGATACGGATGGCCGACGAGCTGAGGCCGAACAACAGCTTTTCGGACGAGATGAAGCAGCTGTGGCTGCGGCAGGCCGACAGCGGCTTGCGGCGGAACGTGGTGGAGCGCAGCGACACCAGCGACTTTGAGGGCCGCGGCGCGGATATTTTGTGGGAGGAAGGGCTGGAATACGACACGCCGCTGCTGGCAGACGGCGCGGCGGAAGCGCTCTACCCCCACTGGCTGGCTGCGCAGATGGACCTGGCACTGGGCGAGACGGCCCGGGCGGCGAATGAGCTGCAGCTCTACACGAGTTATGTGCAGGAGTTTGCGGTGTGGGTGAGGCGGAACTATATGCCGGCAGGCGGCGGGAGGCTGATGACGTGACGAACCTGAACCAGATCAACAGCCAGCGGCAGCTGCTGCGGGTATTCGGCGGGCTGAACGAGGGATATGCGTGCAGCGAGGCAGAGCTGAGCGAAGAAAAGAACTTCTCTTCGCGGGGATACCCGGCCCTCGAGACCCGCAAGCCCCGGCGGAAAGTGCGGGATGCAGCCGGAATGAACGGGATGTACCACCTGAACGGTCTGCTGACTGTGGAGGGCACGAGCCTGCGGTATGCCCCGGACGACGGCAGTGCAGCCATAGAGCTGAAGGACGCCCTGACGGACGGCGAGAAGAAGATGGTAGGCATGGGGACCAAGGTGCTCATCTGGCCGGACAAGATGTCCTTTGACACCGCAGCGGGGACACTGAGCGCGCTGGGCTCCAGCTGGCAGCAGGGCGGCAGAAGCCTGACCGTGACCCCCTGCGACGCTGCGGGCGTGGTGTACACGCCGAACAAATTCGGCGCGACCGAACCGGAAAGCCCCAAGAACGGCGACGTCTGGCTCAAGCAGGCCGAGGACGCCCCGTGGAGCTACCGCGACGCCCTGAAGCTCTACAGCACGGCGGGCGGGTGGCAGAACATCCTGCTGAACTACTGCCGCGTGACCTGCGAGGGGCTGGGCAAAGCGTTCAAGGCTGGGGACACTGTGACCCTGACGGGCATCCCCAGCGTGGTGAAGAACGCTTATTCTGCCGATTTCGGCGGGGACGTGGTGGTGGACGACGTGGCCGGGGACTCGGTGATCCTCTCCATCGCGCCGGACATTGAGAGCGTTTTGTACTACGGCACCTGTGTGGTGACGGGCCAAAGCGTGGTGTGGACGGCCATGGACGGCAAGACCACCCAGACCTTCGACGGGCCTTTCCCGGACGTGACGGCCCAGCGGCGGGTGCCGGATCTGGACTGGCTGACGGAGCACAACAACCGGGTGTGGGGCTGCTCGAGCACCGAGAACGTCATCTATGCCTGCAAGCTGGGTGACGCCACCAACTGGTTCTCCTATCGCGGCACGGCAGCGGACAGCTATGCCGTGACCGTGGGCAGCGACGGAGCTTTTACCGGCGCGGCTACCTGCATGGGATACGTGCTTTTCTTCAAGGAGAACGGCCTGCACAAGCTCTACGGCACCAAGCCCAGCGACTACCAGATGAGCAGCATCCAGTGCTCGGGCGTGGCCAAGGGCGCCCACCAGAGCCTGTGCGTCATCAACGAGACACTGTACTACCTCTCGATGGACGGCGTCATGGCGTGGGACGGCAGCCTGCCCACCAAGGTGTCGGCCTCGCTGGACGAGACGGCCATGAGCCGGGTGACAAGGGCGGCCGCCGGCGGGCTGGTGGGGCGGTACTACCTGCACACCGAGAGCCCCGGCGGGCAGAGGCTGCTGGTGTACGACACCGAGAAAGGACTCTGGCACGAGGAGGACGCCACCGGCTGGGCCATGTGCAGCACCGGGCGGCAGCTCTACCTCTGGGACAAAGAGGCCATCTGGGCCGCAGACGGGAGCCGGGAAGCCGGCGGCGAAGAGGACACGGTGGAATATGAGGCTGTGACCGGAGACATCGGACTCGGAGACCCGGACGACAAGTATTGCAGCCGGGTGACGGTGCGGCTGGACGCCATGGAGCGGACCGTGGTGACGCTGTGGGCCAGCTTCGACGGCGGCGAGTGGCAGGAGGTGGGCCGGGTGGATACCGCAGGGAAGCGTGTGCGGGTGAATCTGCCCTTCGTCCCGACCCGGCACGACACCATGCGGCTGCGTCTGACCGGAAAAGGGCAGATCGCAGTGAGGAGCATCGCCATGACGCTGAGCAACAGCGAGGGCGGAAGAGTGAACGGAGGTGTGCCGAGACGTGGCTAGTATCGTAGGGCTTTCGAAGATCTCCATGCCGAGGCTGGAAAAACTGGACGCGGACAGCGCCCGGGAGCTGAGGAATTATCTGTACCAGATGCAGGAGCAGCTGGAATACATTTTGAGCAACATCGACACCGAGAATCTCTCGGGAGACTTACAGGAGAAGCTGAAATAGCCCTCTCGGTCGGCTGCGCCGACAGCTCCCCCGAAGGGGTGAGCCTTTGGCAGGCCGGGAAAGTCTGAACGGAACACCTGAGGCCCGACAGGGCGCAAAAGAGCGGGCCTCGATTACGAGGATAGGAGGATATGGACTATGAGCAATTTGAGTAGTGCGAGAGCGCAGCTGGAGGAGTGGGAGGCGAAGAAGCCGGAAAGCTACACCAGCAAATACAAGGACAAGATCGACGGCGTGATGGGCAAGCTGGACGGGATGAAGGATTTTAGCTACGACCCCACCCGGGACGCGGCCTACGAGCAGTACAAGAACAGCTACACCCGGCAGGCAAAGCTTGCCAACGAGAACGCGCAGGCCAACGCCAGCGCCATCTCGGGCGGGTATGGCTCGAGCTACGGCACACAGGCAGGCCAGAGCGCCTATCAGAACGCGATGGCGGGACTGAGCAGCGCCACGAACAGCCTGTACAGTCAGGCGTTGAACCAGTACACCCAGAAGAAAAATGACCTGCAGAACCAGCTGACCGGCTACCAGCAGGCCGAAGCGCAGGACTACGAGAAATACCAGACCAACTACCAGAACTGGGAGAACCAGCGCAACTACTATCAGAGTGTGTACAATCAGGCGGCCAGCGAGGCACAGGCGAAGAAGAACCGGCGCTCGGGATTTTGGAACACCGTACTGAGCGTGGGAGCGACCCTGCTGCCCCTTCTTTTCATGTAAAGAAAAACGCCCTGCCCGGGAAGGGGCTGAGCGGTCAAAAACCTCTCCGTCACGCCTGACGGCGCGATGCAAAGCAGCTCCCCGGGAGAGCACTATCCCGGAAGGACCTCTCAGGTGCCATGCGGCGCCAGCTCCCCTAGCGAGGGCAACGGCGACGACCGCCGCCAATGGCGGAAGCAGGGAGGAGCTGTTGGGGCCGCGGCCAGCGGGATGCAAGCGGCAGCGCGGCAGACGCTGGGAGCCGCAACCCGGACAGTCAAGAATCAAGGAAAGGATTTGAAAGATGGGAGTTTTTAAGAGATACAGGGACGCGCAGGCGGCGCAGAAGGACGCGGAGAACGCGATGCCGGGGGCGTACCAGAGCAACTACACCGACCGGATCAACGAGGCGCTGGACAGCATGGGCGCGGCCAGCAATGCAGGCTATGACGTAGGCACGGACAGCGAACTCTATCGGCAGTACCGCGCGGGCGCGCAGGCAAATGCCAGGGCGGCGGCTGAGAACGCCGCTGCGGGCGCTGCCGCGCTGAGCGGCGGGTACGGCTCGAGCTACGCAAACAGTGTGGCCCAGCAGGGATACCAGCAGGCCATGGCCAACGTGGACGACGGGCTGGCCGGACTGCGGGACAAGGCCCTGACCATGTACCAGCTGAAGCAGAACGGCCTCTCGGGGCTGCTGAGTGCGCTGCAGAATCAGGACAGTCTCGAGGCGGCGGAGCATCAGGGGGCTGTGGCCAACGCGCAGGACTGGCGGGACTACAAGAAGAGCCGGGCAGACCAGGCGGCGCAGGAGAAGAGCGATTTCCTCTCGAACCTGTGGGAGATGGCGAAGAGTGTGGGCAGAGCCGGTCTGACGGCCTACGACACCTACAAGGGCTACACCCAGCAGCAGTGGGAGAACGAGTTTGCCCGGGAACAGTGGGAGTACAACAAAGAGCGCACCGGCCAGAGCGATGCACTGAATGCCTACGAGCAGGCGTTCAACCTGTACCAGCAGGGGGCGGGCGATGCCGCGAACGCCGTGCTGGGCCGGTATGGTCTGGACACTGGAATCTTCGACAATTACAGCGGCGCACCCATCACCCGCGCAGACAAGGCGGGTGCGCTCACGACCGCAGCCGGGCTGGCAGGCGGCGGTAGCGACGAGGCCGCACGGGCGGTGCTGGAACTGTACGGCCTGGATCCGAACTCTGTGGGGAATTACAGGACGATCGCAGGACGGCAGCTTGCAACGGCGCTGGAGAAAAAGAGCGCAGGCAGCTCGGGCAGCTCTTCGGGCAGAAGGATCAGCAGAACGAAAGGCAGCGGGAGCAGCTGGACGAACAGTCAGCTGCAAAGTATGGCAAAGACATTTTCCTCTATGAAGGGAAATGAGCCGCTGTACGATTTTTACAAGCAGACCTTAACGGATAATGGGTGGCTCAATGCGGATACTGCGAACGTCCAGAGCGCAAGCCAGAGCGGCGGCGTAGATATGGCGGCAATGCTGGCAAAGAACTATGCGAAAAAAGGTTATAGCGCGTGGGCTATCATGAACAATATGAACCAGAACGGGTACAGCGATGAAGAAATCGCAAGAGCGCTTGAGAAGGCGGGGGTGAAGGGCTGATGGCATGGACAGCGGAAAAAGTTAAGGAAATGAGAGAAAGCAACCCATCGAAGGCGGCAGAAAGCTCTGGGTGGACGGCGGAAAAGGTGAGAGCTGTCCGCACCAAGACGCCGAATCCGTCCACTGCATCGAGCACAGTGCTGCCCAAAAGCAACATCTATGCAGATGCCCTGCAGCAGTACACCGAGCGGCACGCCAGCGACATGGGGGAGGTGGATGCGAGGAACGATACCAGCCTTGCCGGAAGAGTATCGACCGGGAAGAAACCTCTCAGTCAGGCTGCGCCTGCGGCCACTGAAATGGCGCTGGACATGGGGCAGAAGTGGGGCGTACCTGCGAAGAGCGGGAACGTGCTTGAGAACGTGGGCAGCGGGGCCATGGCCTACGGCACCGGCCGGGCGCAGGAGCTGAGAGCCAGCTTTGCCAAGGACAGCGTACCGGACGAGTTCGACCGGATCAACCAGTGGATGGACACCGGGGACAACAAGAATCTGGCCGACGCGGTGCGCCGGGTGGACAACACCCACGGCGCGTACACGGACGCCGACCTGATCAAGAAGGGCGGCTGGACACAGGCGCAGATCGACGAGGCCCGGAAGATGAACGCTGCGCTGGACGCCATCCCCGCATGGCAGCGGGGCGTGCGCCGGGCGGCGAACACCATCGGCGGCATCGGAGACACGGTGGCCGCTGCCCCGGTGCTGGGCGCGGAGTACGGCGTGCAGGCGGGAAAGAACATCGACGCCACCCTGAAGAACTGGAAACAGGTGGAGCAGGAAGTGAAGGGCGACGAACACGCCCAGAGCCTGTTTGACCTTTTGACCGACGTGGACATGGATTATAACCCCACATGGCCGGAGAGCCGGAACCGGGAGCTGATCTCGATGGGGTACAACTCCAAGGAGATCCGGGAGATGCGCCAGCGGCTGGCGGGGCTGGAAGTGAGCGACGGCATCAACAAGAACCAGAGCGTGGGCTACCAGCTCTACGACCGCGGCCGGCAGCTGACGGCTGCGGCCCAGAGCGGCCTGAGCCCGGCGCAGAAGGCCGTGACGGGGGCTGTGACCAGCGCGGCGGAGAATCTGGCCATTGCAGCAGGCGGCGAGGGCGTTGCGTGGATCCTGCCTATGCTGAGCGCCCAGGGCGCGGCAGAGGCCATGGGCCAGAGCGCAGAAAAAGGCGAAAGCGCAGGCAAAGCACTGGGCGGCGGCCTCGCCAAGTTCGGCGCGGGATGGGCCATCAACTCGGTGGGCGCAGCTGACCTTGCAAAGACCATGGGCTCGGACTACGCGAAGGACACACTGGCAGGACAGATTGCGGACTGGGTGCAGGGGCTGGCAGGCAGCTCGGAGCTGGCACAGCGCTACCCGGCGGTGGCTGCGGCCATCTCGGGCGGCATCGACAACTCGATGCAGGCCTTTGCGGAGACCTATGCGGACATGGCCATCGACGCTGCGCTGGGGGACAGCGAGGCAGCAAAGAACCTCTTCAGCAAAGACACCTTCCTCACCGCGCTGGAAAGCGGACTTTCCGGCGGTGCATCCGGCGCGCTGGGCGGCGCAATCGGCACGGGACTGCGAGGCATGAGCGAGGGACTGAGCCGGACGACGGAGCGTTACGACCGGACGGACCGGATGAAGCGGGCTGCCGCTCAGCAGAAGGAGTGGGAGGCCCGGGCAGCGGAGCCCTCTCAGCCGGCTGCGCCTGCGGCCACTGAACACATCAGCGGGCAGGAAGAAAACCTCTCACCGTTCCCGTCGGCTGACGCCGCGCGAGAACGGAGCTCCCCTATCAGGGGAGCCTTTCTTAAAGGAAACTCCACTGAAGGTATGCAGCGGGCGGATGCGCCGCAGGCGCAGACGGAAGGAGTAAACAGCAGCGTAAACGAGGCTGCTGCGCAGTCGGAAAACCCGGCGGTGCGGCAGTTTGCCGAAGTGGCGGCGAACGACAGCCTGACGGGCAAGACCATCGGGCTGTTTACGCCGAACGCCGAGAACCGGGAAAGCCGTGCGGCTTTTGAGCAGGCCTACGGCGTGACGCTGCCCGACACTGCGGCCGCGACCCGCCGGATGCTGCGGGAGATCGCCGCACAGCAGAACGTGAAAAGCGAAGCAGTGCCTGCTGCACAGAGCGCAGAGCTGCCCGGCGAAGCTGTGGATGTGCCGCAGACAGTACAGGACACTCCCGCAGAAACCGCCGATGTCGCGCCGGAAATGGCCGCACAGGACAACGTGCGTGAAGCGACTGCCGCCGCAGCTGAAACCGACGGCTACGAGAACACCCCGCTGCGGGAGACTCTGGGACTCCGGCCGGAAGCGCCGAAGACACAGCGGGAGGCCGAGGTGCAGCGGGCGCTGGAAGGCTGGCGGGTGACGGACAAGGCGGCGGAGACCATCAGCAAAAATATGCCGGACAGGGTGGACGCCGACCGGTATGCGGCCGCAGCGTCGCCGCTGTACCGGCTGGGCCGGAGCGGCGCGGACACCTTTGCGCAGGCGCTGGAGCTGGCGGGCAGCATGAGCGGCACGGCGGCAGACATCAACTACATCCTGAGCACCGACGCCGGCCGGACGGCCCTTGAGATCGCCTACACCCAGGGCAAGGGCGAACGGATGCTGTATGCCGAAAAGATGACCGAACTGGGCGGCGCGCTTGGCAGCGAGAGCACCAGCGGCAGGGGCGAGGTATACGTCAAGGGTACGATGCGGCAGGAGAGCGACCCGGCCAGCCAGATCATCAGCCTGAACGCCGCGGCCACCGGCACGGATGCTGTGCTGAGGGATGTGCTGCAGAACGACCGGAGCATCAGGGCCTATGTGGACACCGAGACGGCCCGGATTTTCTTCGGCGACAGTGCGCAGGACATCTTCGGCACGGTGCTGCACGAGGACTACCACTGGTACAACGCACTGGATGCCGAGGGCGCAAGGACTTTGCAGGAGCACGCGCTGGAATATCTGGCGAAGAGCAGCGGCTACGAAAGCCTGGACGAGATGATCCGGACGAAACTGCGGGATTACAGCGCCCAGAGCCTGACCTATGAGCAGGCAGCGGAAGAACTGGTGGCCGACGCATGGCGGGGCATCTTTGACAGCGAGGAGAGCTTCAAGCGCTGGGTGACGTTCCAGCGCGGGCAGGCAGAGAAGAACGCAGGCAAGAGCGGCGCCATCCACAAGGTGATGGAGCAGGTGCGGCAGATGCTGGATGGACTCATCAGCCGGGCGAAGGAAGTGCTGACCATCGACCCGGACGACCGTGCTGCCCTGAAGGCGAAGCGTCTGGCCGAGGCCGAAAAGCGCACCTTACAGGACGAGTATTTCACCCACGCAGAAAAGGCCATGGACAACCTGCGGACGGCAAAAGAAAACGCCGCAGCCCTCAAGACCGAGAGCGCGGCGGGAAAGCAGGGGGTTCGGTTTTCGATTTTGAAGGATAAGGCCGGAGAGTCTTATATCAAAATCGACGAAGATATTTTGAAAGATGTTCCACAGGAAGAGTGGAAGGCCACTGTCAAGCAGGCCATCAAGGAGCGTTTCCCGAGCGGCTTTGAGCGGAACGGCTGGACGATTCTGAACCATAAAGACGGGCGAAATGAATTTGTCTGGTCGAAATCGACCAAAGCGCTTCAGTGGGAAAATGCTGAAGCTTATGCAGACAAGATGCGGATGGCAGCCAATCTGGACGAGATCATCCAGACAGCAGACGAAGTATACCGTGAGCCTGCGAACCACAAGAATGCGGAAGCATTCAACCGGGGAAGAATCAAGATCCAAGTCGGGCAGAACGTCTATGAGGCGGATGTGCTGACGGCCATCAAAACGGACCAGCGGGAAATCTTTTATGATGTTGTAGGGATTCGGCCTGCAAATAATAAAACCCTCTCGCGTACCCACATGGAATCCGAAGATTCGGGGAGTAGCCTGCGAGAGGGCTTTACAGAGCCTTCCGGTGGTACCCGTGCAGAATCCGAAGATTCCAGAAGTAGATTGCCGAAAGGCTCTGGTGAGGCCTCCGGTGGTACCCACGTAGAATCCGAAGATTCAAGGAGTAGATTGCCGGAGACCTCTAAGCAAAGTATAGCACAAACCTCCGACGAAAGCAAGAGAACCGACGAGCCTGTGAAGAAAACGGTGAGGTTCCAGCTGAGCGAATCCCGACGAAACCAGAGTGAGCTTCAGAAAGAAAGCCGGGAGCTGGAACGTCAGCGCCGCGCCCTGAAGGAAGAGCGTGCAAACTGGCAGGAAAGCAACGAAGTGCGGGCTATCGAAGAAAAGAAAAAAGCCTATGGCCTGTTCTCGGAAAAGGGCAAGGCATTCAGGGCCAGCGAAGAGTACCAAAGCTATCTGGAAAAGCGCAAGGAGTTCAACCGGCGCGGCGCAGAACTGGAAAGCCGCATCGGCGAAGTGAACGATAAGCTGCGGCAGGCGCAGGGCGAAGTGGAAAACACCCGACAGGCCGTGAAGCAGGAGCAGCAGAAGGTGTATGATACCAAGGCCAAGGCGGCGGGCGGAAAGCCTGAGTACCGCCGGAAGTTGGCCGTGGAGCAGTTTGGAACGACAGACCGTTTTGAACGGGCAGGGTACATCCTGCCTGATGGCCGGATGCTGAATTTTGCGCAGAATGACGGCACCCGGGACACTGACCACAGAGAAATACTGGACGCGTTCGGCCCGGCGGAGGTGTCCAACGGCACAGAGGCCCTGAACGAGTTTCTGGCAGACGGCAATGTGCGTGTGATGGCTGAGGCCCCGGGCGTTGACATTGCGGCAAAGACCCCGCCGACCGAACAGCAGCTGAGACAGATCCGTGCGATGGTGGAGCAGCTGGGCAGCGAGAAACGGCGTTTCACCCTCGACATCTCCACCACCGACGGGCGGGTGGCTGCCAGCAAGGAGTACAGCGGGAAGGTGGATGCCGACAAGGTCGTAAGAGAGATTCGGGAATACTACAAGACCGGGGAACTCCCGGCAGAGAGTGAGCTGGCACGATTCCGCTACCAGCGGGCCGAGCAGGCCGACCGGGAGGCAAAGGACAACCAGCAGCGGCAGGCAAGCCGGGTACTGGCGGAGAAGGCAGCGGCCTTTGATACCCTGAACCAGTTCTTCGGCCTGACGAAGAACACCCGGCTCTCGGACGCTGCCCTCGAGAGCCTCGCCATCCGATGGACGAAGACCAACGGCAGCCGGGCCGACCGGACGAAGCTGGCAAACGAGACGCGGGCGCTGGTGGAATATCTGCGCTCGGAGGGCGCGGACATGGCCAAGGCGCAGGGACTGGCCGAGACGCTGGCAGGCGAAGTGCTGGACGAGGCGACCTACCGGAACACGGAGCTGTGGAACGAATACCCCGACCTGCACGACCTGACCTACACGGTGGACAAGAACGGCAAGGCCAAGGCGGAGCTTGTGAAGCGGTACGGAAGCTGGACGGAGGCGGTGGCCGAGGCCCGGCGCCACGGCGTGAAGCTGCGGCAGGCGGAGGGATACCGGGACGGCAACCCGGCGGAGCAGTACGAGGCCATCGTGAACGACACCCGGGCCGTGGGCGGCGTGAAGGAGAGCGCTGCGGCACTCTTCCGCTCGGCGGCACAGGAAGCGGGCGTGGCGGGCGCAGCCGGCATGGAGAGCACGGAATGGCTCGACGTGCTGATGAACGTACACGACACCATCAAGCCCAAGATGATGAGCCGGTTCGCGGACGCTGCCGAATACGAGGACGCCAAGGTGGAACTGGCGGGCCGGATGATCGGTGACATCATGAGTCACCCGGAGATGACCGATGCGGAGGCGGTCTTCGAGGGCATCTTAAAGCACAACCGTGAAGTGGCCGCAATGGCCGCCGGAAGCGAGGAGCGAGCAGCTGAGGTGACGAAGGGGCTGAAGAGCGTGCAACAGGCCCAGCGGAAAGCCTTTGCCGACCGGATGCGGGAGAACAGCCGCAGCCAGAGCGCCGAGGCCAAGAGCGTGAGCCGGGCAGAACAGCAGCTCAACGAGAATCTGGAAACGCTGGGGGCGCAGGTGAGCACAGCAGCGGGTCTCGACGAGAAGATGACCGCCCTGCGGGAGGCCTACGAGCGGGAATGGAAGGCCGAAAAGAGCCGGATGAGGCAAGCCCGGCAGGAGATGCTGGACGAGATAAAGCTGGAACGGCAGCAGATGCGCTCCCAGATCAACGATCTTTCCCGACAGGTGGCCGGAGAGCAACGGAGAGCCGACCGGGCAGAGTATCAGCTGCTGGTGCAGGAGCGGGAGATCATGGAATGGGAGGAAGAAAACCAGCGTAAGGCGGATGCGTGGCAGGAAAAGCAGGCCCAGAGGAACGCCATCGCCATTGAAACGGCTCGGCAGCAGCGGGACGAGGACGTGGCCGTGGCGAAGGCGCTGGCCGAAAAGCGGGTACAGAAAGCCCGGGAAGGACGGAAGGCGGACGAACTGAAACGGAGCATCCGGAACAATGCCGCCCAGCTCAACCAGATGGTGCTGCGGCCGAAGCCCGGGAAATATGTGCAGAAGAGCCTCATCGTGCAGGCCGCCGAGGTGGCGAAGCTGGCAGACATGGCAGTGCTGAACAATAACGCCGTGGCCAAGCTGACCGCTTTGCAGGACAGCATCCGGCGCAGCGGAGAGATGGACGCCGGCATCCACGCCGACTGGGAGAACAGCGGCGTGGAAAACCTCATCCAGACACTGCGGGACGATATGAACGCCAGCAAGCAGGCAAAGCTCGACCGGCTGCGGCAGCAGCTGGAAGAAGCCAAGGCCCTGCCGGACGGCGAAAAGGCCGAACAGCTGCGGGACCGGCTGCGCCAACGCATCCGGGAGACGGAGAACCGCACCTATCTGCCCATGACGGTAGATCAGCTGCGGATGCTGAAAGCCATTACGGCCAGCACGCTGCACATGATCCGGACGGAAAACAAGACCCTGAGCCTTGCGAGGGCAGAAGAGGTGGACGGCATGGCCATGAAGGCCGCCCACGAGGTACTGAACTCGGAGGGCAACGGCTTCGGAGAGAAATTTGAAAAGGCGAAGGGCGCGATGAACCGCTACCAGCTGGACATGCTGGGCGGCACGAGAATGTTCCGGCGCCTGGGCGGCTACACCAAAAACGGCCAGATGGAGAAGCTGGGGCAGATGCTGAACGACGGCCAGCGGCGGCAGACGGAGATCCTCGTGGAAGGCGAAAGCCTGTTTGCCAACGTGACCGGCAAGGAACACCTGAAAGAGGTGGAGGCATTTGCAGGCCCTGGCGCAGAGCTGGTGGACATCGGCCTGAAGGACAGCAGGGGCAACGCCGTGCCGCTGAACCACGCACAGCTGTGCAGCCTGTATATGCTGCTGCGCAACGAGGACAGCCGCCACCATCTGATGACCGGCGGCCTGACCCTGCCGGACGCCGCCCAGTACGCCAAGGGCAACATCGAGAGAGCCTACCAGCGCAGCCAGACCGTGATGCTGGGGACACTGGTGGGTGCCGACGGCGTCCCCATGGCCGACACCATTTTGCAGACGGTACAGGACGCCATGACGGACTATGACCGAAACTGGTGCAAGGACATGGAGGACTTTTTTGGACGGTACACCACGAACCTCATCAACGAGACCAGCATGAAGCTGCTGGGCTATGACCGGGCCACCGTGAAGAACTACTACCCCATCGCGGTAGACCGGAGCACGCTGGCGACGGAGATCGAGGGCGTGAAGATGGATGCCACCATCGAAGGCCGGAGCTTTTTGAAGGAGCGCGTGAAGAGCGACAAGCCCATTTTGCTGGAAGAGTGCCAGAACGTGGTAAAGCGGAGCCTGCGGGACACGGCGGCCTATGCGGGCCTTGCGGCCCCCATCCGGGACGTGCAGCGGGTGCTGAACAGCACCGTGGAGACGGCGGAGGGCGTCGGTGTGCTGAAGGACAAGATCATCGGCGAGAAGTGGGGAAAGGAGACGGTAAACTACATCAATGACCTGCTGACCGACCTGCAGACCAGGCAGCGGCACCGCAGCAGCACCATGAGCCGGGCGCTCGACCGGATGCGGGGCAACTACGCCGGGGCCATCCTGACCGTGAACCCGGGCGTGGCCATCGCGCAGGCGGCCAGTCTGCCCACGGCGGGCGCTGTGCTGGGAGCAGACACCATGGCGGCGGTGCTGCCCTTCGCAAAGAATTTCTCGGGCAAGCAGCGGGCCGCGGTGGAAGCGGAGATCCGTCAGCACGGAGACGCCCTGCTGCAATACCGACTGCGCGGCACCAAGCGGGGCGAGATGAGCTCCATCGGCGCGCACAAAAACCTTGCGGCGAAGGCCTCGGAAGCGATGCCTGCCGTGACCGGCTGGATCACCGGCATGGACGAGATCACGGTGGCCGCGCTGTGGGAGGGCGCGAAGCGGTATGTGGAGCACCATACAGCAGAATTCAGCGAGGGTGCCGCGGAGAAGGGCAGCGAAGCCTACTGGGAAGCCGTGAACAAGATGTACCAGCGGGTCATCGAGGAGACCCAGCCCAACTACACCACCATGCAGCGGGCGGGCATCCAGCGCAGCGACAACGAGTTTGTGAAGACGCTGACCATGTTTACCACCCAGCGATTCCAGAACTACGGCATTCTGGCCGACGCCGTGGGCGACTACAAAGCCCAGAAGGCCCGGTATGCTGCCGACCAGAGCGCGGAAAACAAAGCTGAGGTGCAGCGGGCCGGACAGGGCCTGCGCCGGGCGGCGGCAAGCCAGGTTGTGCAGACGGCGGTGTTTGCCCTCATGAAAATCGGCGCAGACTTCTTGCTCCACCGGTGGGACAGGGAGCAGGACGAGAACGGAGACGTTACGACGAAAAGCCTGGGCAAACGGTTCTTCGACCTGTACACCGAAAGCGCGGCAGGAAACTTTTTGTACGGCTCGGAGATCTACAGCGTTATTTCAAACGCTGCAAGCGGCGCGGACTACGATGTGGTGAGCGCCACCAATATCAGTGCGGTGAACGATCTGTTTGCCGCCTTTACCAAGACCGTCAAGCTGCTGCGGACGGACACTGGCGAGATGAGCGAGGAAGAGCTTGCAGCACACCACCAGAAGCTGAACAAGGCGGTGCTGAAGGACATCCAGTGCGGCCTTGAGCTGTACGGCGTCCCGGCGGCGAACATCCGGAAGGTAATGCAGGCTTTCGAAGGCTACTGGGAGGATGCACAGGCCATCGGCAGCGGCGAAGGGTTTAGCTTTAGCTCTGCACCCTCTTCGGCCACTGGGCAGTATGACCGGCTGTACAACGCCATCCAGAGCGGGGACAGCGAGGAGGCTGCTGCGGCGATGAAGAAGCTGGAACAGATGAACAAGACGGACAAGGTGGACAGCGAGCTGGCAAGGCGGCTGAAGCAGTACGACGCCGACGTACTGGCGGCGGCCGAGGCCCGGAACGCCGGAAAGACCCGGGCCGAGGAAAAGGCCCGGCAGGCCGTATTCGAGAAGCTGCGGGAGGGGCTGGGCGTCGCCCCCGCGACGGACAGGGCCAAGGGAAAAGCCGATGCCGCCCGGCGGGCGCAGCTCATCGATGTGGTGAACAAGGCGGTGGACGGCAAGGCGGACGAGCTGCTGGCGGGCAGCAAGGACGCCGACGTATACGACGCACTGCTGGACGAAGTGGAAAATGGCCGGGCGAAGGACGTGCAGGCAGAGATAAACCGGCTGCTGACCGCAGGCAAGGACAAGGGCAGCATCAAGAGCAAAATAACCGAAGCCGTGAAGGAAGAGTATCTGGCGGGCAGCGACGGCGACCGGGAACGGCTGGAAAAGAAGCTGCTGGCCCTCGAGGACGGAGACGGGAACCCGCTGTACGAGGAAAAGAACTTTACCCAGTGGGTAAAGGATGCGGACAAGAAGGCGGAGAAGGCGAAGGACGAGAGAAATTGGTGGGATGAGGTGAAATAAGATAAAGAGCAGACGCTCCGGTGATGGACCGAGGCGTCTGCTCTTTTTGCGTATGTCCGCAGTAGTTTTGGGCCGGGGGGTGTGGTAGGCTTTTGGTAGAGCGCCTGCCCTACTGAGAGCGGCAGCGGACCGGAAGAAAACCTCTCAGCTTTGCAGTCCGCCTGACGGCGGCGCTGCAAAGCGGCTCCCCTGGCGAGGGGAGCCTTTCTCAAAGGAAGGAGCCTCAGAGTGAAAGTAAGGATCATCAAAGACCGATTCGGCGGGATGGGCTGGCGGGCCGAGCCGGGCGTGCTGCATCTGGGCGGCGTAGGAACGGCGGGCGTGGAGAGCCTGAGCTTCGCGTTGCCGGAGGAGTGGGACGGGATGGCCGTGACCCTGCACATCGAGCAGGACGGCGGCACACTGCCCCAGCCGGTGCTGCTGGACGAGAGCCGAGAAGTGACCATCGACCACCGCTTTACCGCTGCCCGGCAGGGGCTGTGGATGCTGCTGGCCCAGAGCGCGGACGGCTACACCGCCATGAGCTGCCCGGCGAAATACGACTGCTACGAGACCATTGGGCTGTCGGGTACGGTGGAGGACATCGACCCCAGCGTATACGCCCAGTTTGTGGCGCTGGTGCAGCAGGCCGTGAACACGGCCATGAACGAGGGTGCAGCCGCAAAGGACGCGGCCAAGACGGCGCAGGCGGCGATGGATGCCGCCCAGAAAGGCGCAGCCGCCACCCAGAAGGAGCGGATGAGCGCCGAGGACGCCGAGAGCGCCGCCGCCCTTGCGGCGGCAAAGACGCAGGCGGACATCACAGCTGCGGCGGCGAGCGCGGCCAGCGCACTGGGCGCGGCGAATGAGACGCTGGACGCCTGCACCGCTGCCACTCAGGCGGCGAACCGGGCGGCGAACCTTGCCCCGAAAAAGGAGGAGCGCCGCCTGCTGATGCGTCTGCTGCGGGAAGCTGCCTACCAGACCAGGACCGCCGACACCCTGCTGGACCAGCTGAGCGGGGTATGGGCCGAGGTGCCGGTGGAGGCCGTGCGGCTGACCCGGGACAGCCTGACCCTGTATGCGGGAGAGCGGACGGCGCTGGGAGTCCAGATCAGCCCCGAGAATGCAACGGAGCAGACCGTGCTGTGGGAGAGCAGCGACGAGGCTGTGGCCACGGTGGAGGACGGCGTCATTACGGCAAAGACCCCCGGCGGGACACGGATCACGGCCCGGGCGGACGGATGCAGCGCAGAGTGCGCCGTGCTGGTGAAGCCGGCGGTGGAGCGGGTGAGCCTGAGCGAAGACGCCCTGACCCTGACGGCGGGTGAGACGGCGGTGCTGGACGCAGCCGCCGACCCGGAGGGCGACGTAGCGTGGATGAGCAGCGACGAGACCGTGGCCGAGGTGAGCGACGGCACCGTGACGGCCAAGAAGCCGGGCGCTGCGGCCATCCTCGCCGCCAGCAGCGGGAAATACGCCTGCTGCACCGTCCGGGTGCGGGAGGCCGAGGAGCCGGTGGAGACCGTGGCCCTGAGCCAGACCACCCTGACGCTGAAGCCGGGGGAGACTGCGGCCCTGACGGCCACAGTCAGCCCGGAGAGCGCTGATCAGGCTGTGGTGTGGTACAGCGCCGACCCGGAGACCGCCAGCGTGACCGGAGGCGAGGTGGTGGCCATCTGCGCCGGAACAACGGAGATCGCGGCCATTGCGGGCGGCGTGAAGGCGGCGTGTAGCGTAACGGTGGCCGAGGACGGCCTGAAAGCCGCCAGCCTGATGCTGAGCGCCGGGACGCTGGAGCTGACGGAGGGCAAGACCGCGACCCTGACGGCCACGGTGCTGCCCACCAGCATCCCCCAGAGCAGCATCGTATGGACCAGCTCCAACGAAGAGGCTGCCGTGGTGGACGGCGGGGTGGTGACGGCCCGCGCCGCCGGTGCAACCATCATCCGGGCCAGCGTGGGCGGCAAGACGGCAAGCTGCACCGTGACCGTAAAGGTGGCGAGGGTGCCGGTGAGCAGCGTGACGCTGGACCGCAGCACCCTTGAGCTGAGCGTGGACGGCACGGCCCGCCTGACGGCCACTGTGCGGCCCGAGAATGCCGACGACCGCACCGTGGTGTGGCAGAGTAGCCGGGAGGACGTGGCCACCGTGAGCGGCGGCATCGTGCGGGGCGTGGCCGAGGGCAGCGCGCTCATCAGCGCCACGGCAGGCGGCGTAAAGGCCGAATGCAGCGTGACGGTGAGCCAGGCACTGGTGTGGTGCAGCGTGGTGAACCGGCTGAGCCACGTGACCACCGACCAGACCGCCGTCGTGGTGGCCAAGGGCCGGGCCTACAAAGCCGCCCTGACCGCCGAGAGCAGGTACACCCTGACCGAAGTGAGCGTGAAGATGGGCGGCGAGGACATTACGAAAACGGCGTGGAATGCCGAAGAGGGCTGCGTGAACATCGAGGCCGTGACCGGAAACATCGTCATCACGGCAAAAGCGGAGGTAAAAGAATGAGTGAACCTATCTATAACAGCGCCGGTGAGGTGCTGTACCCGGGCCTTGCGGGTGACGGGGCCGGATACCGGGGAAGCCGGCTTGTGACCCTGACGCCGGAGGGCTGGGAGGAAGCGGAAGGAGCGTGGCCCCTGATGCAGGCCGCCCCGGTGCCGGAAGCGAAGACCGGCTACGTAGCTCTCGGCTCCTACCCGGACAGCTACGGCGCGGCGGCGCAGGAAGCGGGATGCCCGGCCTACTGCGAGGCGCGGGACGGCTTTGTCTGCTTTTACGCCCGGGCGAAGCCATCCGGAGACATCCGGGTGCAGGTAACGCTGCTGGGCGAAGCGGGCAGCGCTGCGGTGGCCGGGCCGGTGGCGGGGAGCGGCGTGAGGGTAGATCCTACCCTCACCATCTCCGGAGCAGCGGCGGATGCGAAGGTGGTGGGCGAAACACTGCGTACCGTAACGGTCACTGTGAACGAGAAGCTTCAGGCAGCATCGGACGACACGAACGCGAAGCTGGACAAGCTGAAGAAAAGCATCAGCGAAAAAGGACGGCTCGTTGCAGCGGGACGCGCATGGTCGGGCGGGGCGAATGTCGCTCTGCCGGAGGAAACGGACTATGTCATCCTTCGGTTTGCCGCGAACACATGGTACAATAATAGTTCGTCCAATGGACACGTCGAACGTACTTCGCTCTACTGGCCGGAAGAGGGATTCCTGCTCGCGCGAGGGGGCGCCGTGTATCTGAACCTCCACGGTCTGGTGGACGAGCAGCTCGTGTCTGCCAGTTTCAAAAGCGACGGATGGTTATACATAACGTCGGGCGATATTTCGTCCCTGAAAATAAACTGGGAAGGGTACCACTACATCTAAGGAGAAACACAACATGAGTGCACGAATCATTTATAGTGCGAAAGTGGTTGACACCGGTACGCTCACGATCCCGGAGGATGTCGATTATCTGGTGGTTCAGCTGGCCGTCAACTACTACTACTACAAAAATTCCAGCAATAATACGACCTTCAGCAAGAGCCCGTCGTTTCCGGATGAGGGCTTCAAAGTGACCCGAGGGCAAACGATCTATCTGCCCGTGACATGCAGCGGAACGGCGGACGAACAGTATATCACCGCCACCTTCAACGAAGATGGAACACTGAAGGTCGGCTCCTGCGGTGACTATTATTATGCATATTTCAATGTTTCGGGGTATGCATACGAAATGGAGCCGCCGGTCAGCATGACGCTGGATCGGGAAAGCTTCGTGCTCCCGAAGGGCGGCGTCCTGCCGCTCCGTGCAGTCGTCCGGCCCTCGTATGCGCGTCCGTCCAAGGCGAGCTGGAGCGTGGTGCCGACCGGCATCGTGGGCGTACCGGAAGGAGCTGTCAACACCGCCAGCATAGAAGCTGCTGCGGACGGAACGGCGGTCGTCCGGGCCAGCGCAGGAGACAAGTATGCAGAATGCACCCTGACCGTAAGGGGAACGGACGCGACCATCAAGACGGCGCTGAACGGCACGGATGTTATTCCGTGGATGTCTGGCAATAATATACAGTCCATTTTCATGCCGATGACCGTCAAAAAAGCAGGACTCACTCTTTACAGACTGTCCTTCACTGCATACGTCGGCAACGTGACTCCGACCACGAAATTTGAGCTCAAGAAGTACGGAGCCGATGAGGTGCTGCTGAGTGCAAGCGCCCAGATCGATAAAAGCGGCAGTGCGAATAGTAATATGGGCACATTTGCGTTTTACCTGCACTATCCGCTGGAAAAGGACGTGGAATATCAGCTGTGCTTCAGCTCGGAGCAGGGCTTTAATCGACCCCGTGTGGACGCTTCCTACGTGCAGGCGAACGACTATGTTGATATTTCGACCGGCAGCGCGTATTACAACAACGAGAAAGGTGTCCTGTTTGCGGGCATCATCGGACTGATAGAGGAGGTATAAAATGTCCTTCGAGCAATTCGTAAAACATATCCTTGAGGAGGCACTGAAGATATTTTCCGGCCCGGCAGAAGACCCCCCTGCACCGGAAGAAGCGCCCGCTGCACCTCCTGCACCGTCTGCCCCGGAAGAGCCTGCGGGCTGGGAAGGGGAGCCGCCCTACCGCTACCTCGATGTGAGCGTGTGGCAGGGAAAAATCAAAATGGAGGGCTGGCAGGCCATCAAGGGGGCTGGCTACAAGGGCGTCATGCTCCGTGCCTGCGGGAACAGCGCTGACGGCAAACCCGGCAAGGCGTACATCGACAAGACCTTCGAGAACAACTATGCCAACGCCAAGGCGGCCGGGCTGGATATTGGCGTCTACTACTACACGAAGGCCGTGAGCGAGGCAGAGGCCGACAAGGAGCTTGCGGTGCTGCGGCAGGCGCTGCGGGGCAAGGAGCTGACCATGCCGGTGGCGGTGGACATGGAAAACGCAGCGCTTACCGTGCTGAAGCCGAAAGACCTGACCAACCTCGCGGCCTACCACCTCGAGCAGATCGAGAAGATGGGGTTCTTTGCCCAGCTCTACACCTACACGAGCTACGCCAACCGCAACCTCGAGATGGAGCGGCTGGCCGGGCGGTGGGACATCTGGCTGGCCGACTACACCGGCAAGACCCCGAAGGTGCAGTTCAAGTACGACGCTCACCAGCACAGCAGTAAGGGCCGTGTGCCTGGCATCAGCGGAAATGTTGACCTCGACGTAACGATGGTGAACTACCCTCGGATCATCAAGGCAAAGGGGCTGACCCGGCTCCGGGAGGGCGCATGAGCGAAGCAATCATCGTGGCGCTGATCACCGGCGTTCTTGGACTGTTGGGCACCATCTACGCCAACAACCGGGCGGCAAAAGATATGGACGCCAAGCTGGACAAGCAGCAGGCGATCACGGACACAAAGCTGGAAGAGCTGACCCGGGAGGTGCGAATGCACAACAATTTTGCCCAGCGTATCCCAGTGCTTGAAGAACAGATGAAGGTGGCAAACCACCGCATTACAGACCTCGAAAAAGAGAGAGGAGAGTAATACATGACAACGATCAATAACATTTTGGGCGTCGTTCCCGCCCCAGTGGCGGCAGTGCTGATGCTGGGGGGCGTGATCTTTTACGCCCTTGGCTGCATCCGCCTTGGTTACGGCGCAGCGGTAAAGCCGCTGGTGCTGGACCTCATCGAGCGGGCTGAGCAGGAGATCCAAGGCACAAAGAGAGGCACAGAGCGCAAGGCGTGGGTCGTCAAGATGCTCCGAGCCGCTCTGAGCGCCAGCAAATACGGCAGGCTCATCAGCTGGGCCATCACCGATGAGACCATTGGCACCGTGATCCAGTTCTTTTTCGACCGCATGAAGGCGGCACTGAAGCAGTAAGAGGTGGACTATGATTGAGCAGAGCGTATCTCTCGCATCCAATGGCGTCGTCAAAGTGCCGGGCTATGAGCAGATGCTTCGCTTCGGCTACGCCAAAAATCGGGGCGTGTACCGCCTTGCCGTCACCGCTTCCGGCGAGTGGGAGGGCCTGACCATCCGGGCTTTCTGGCACGTCCCGGACGGAAAAGACCCGGCATCCTCGCTGGTGGTGGACGGCTATGTGGATGTGCCTGCCGGCGTGACCGCACAGTCCGGCAAAGGCTGCATCACCTTTGAGGGCAGCGACGGCACCAAGACCGTGACCAGCGCAGACCTGCGGTATCATGTCAGTGCCAACAGCGGCACAGAGAACGGCACAGAGTCGGAACCGGGTACCCCTGCATGGCAGCAGCTGGTGGATGCTGTCCACACCGTTGCCACCACCGCAGAGCAGGCCAAGACCGATGCACAGACGGCCGCACAGCAGGCCGGGCAGGCCCTTTCTGACACCATCACTGCCAAAGAGGACGCACTGAAAGCCATCGGTGACAAGCAGACCTCCGCCACGCAGGCTGTGGATACGGCCCGGGACAAGGCCCTCCAGCAGGTGGAAGCCTCTACAGAAGCCGCCCAGACCGCCGCCAGTGAAGCCGCCACCAGTGCAGGCAGTGCCAGCCAGAGCGCTCAGGAAGCCGTTGACAGCTTGCAAGAGCTGAAGGACGGCATTGCCACTGGTGACTTCAAAGGCGAGAAGGGTGACACTGGACCGCAGGGTGAAACTGGTCCTCGTGGTGAGCAGGGGCCACAGGGCGAAAAAGGTGATACCGGCCCGCAAGGCCCTAAAGGCGAGACCGGCCCTGCCGTAGCACTGGACACCACTCTCACCCACGAGGGCGAAGCTGCTGACGCAAAAGCCACAGGCGACGCGATCAGCGCAGTCAAGGTGCGGCAGAACATCCTTGTGGGCACCGAGACAGGCAATCCTATCGCCGTTGACGATGCGTTCTCTGCGCCCCTGTGCGGCCTGACCGTATACGGCAAATCAACGCAGGTGCGCACGACTGGGGCGCAGTTAATATCATTAAACGATTCTTATGGAGTAGTAACAGTAAACGGAGTAACAAAAACCCCAATTGGAATTTCGGCATGGAAACTAGAAGGAATCTCCAAAGAGGATGCAATAATTTATCCTTATTCTTCGTTGAATTTTCTTGGCCTATCTAAAGGAGATTATGTATTTTCTGTATTTGGTACTTCAAAAGCAAAAGCAAGATATACAATTATTGGGAAAGGATCATCGGGATATATTCAAACTGGACACAGCCAGAAAATATCAATACAAGAGGACGTAAAACTAACTTTCAATTATAAGATTGAAAATGGAGTAGAATCGAATGGAATTTTAATGATTATGCTGAACTCCGGCTCCACTTCTCTCCCTTGGGAGCCCTACACCAGAGGCGAGCCATCTCCATCACCGGATTACCCACAGGAGATTGAGAGTGCAGGGGATGGTGGGAGTGTGGTGGTGACCCTGAGCGATGGAAACGACAAAACGCAAACTCTCACGCTCCCCACTCCCAACGGCTTACCCGGCATCCCTGTCACCTCTGGCGGCAACTACACTGACCCGCAGGGCCAGCAGTGGGTGTGCGACGAGGTGGACTTGAAGAGAGGGGTGAAGGTGCAGAGGGTGAACGCTGTAGACTTGTCAACCTGTAGAGTTACGGCTATCACTAAGTTTACGGTAACAAAACGACTTTCGATTCGGTTGCCGCTCTATGGTCGCGATTATAAAACAGAAGCCCTATGCAATAAATTGCCATTTATTGTTTCGTTTGATAAAGATACCCCACACTTTTATGTAGACAAAACCAATGTGCAGATTTTTATTCCCCTTGACGCCAAAACCCCGGAAGAAGGAGAATACATTTTATTCTACGCTCTCGCCACCCCCATCGAAACCCCGCTCACCCCTGACAAAATTGCCGCCTACAAAGCCCTCATCGCTTACGGCCCTGACACGGTGGTGCAGGCGAGTGACGGTGCAGGGGTAAAGCTGGGGTATCAGAGGGACGTGAACATCGCCATCAAACGCATTGAGGACGCAGTAGCGTCCATGACCTAAGGAGGTACACATGGCTATCAAAAGCAAAGCCCGGCATGACCTGACCCTGCGCTCCATCAAGCGGGAAATCGCCGCAGGACACGACGTGGCATACTGGCTGGACAAGGTGTACACCCATCTGGACAGCGGCCTGCTGACGGAGGACGACATCGCAGAGGTGGAAGCCCTTGCACAGGCGTACTACGACGCACTGGACGCGGAGGACAAAGCGAACGCTGAGGAAATCACACTGTAAGGAGGACATCATGGCAAGCACTACATACGGCCTGAAAGGCATTGATAAAATTATTGGATAAAATAAACCCCCGGTGTTCCGTTTGGAGCATCGGGGGTTTTGTTTATTTGAGATATTCCCGCAGCGCCTGCAGGATGAGCTCGTTTCGGTTGCACTGCTCTGCATCTATCCGAGCCGCCATCTTTTCGGCGAGCGGACCCGGGATGTAGACTGTGGCCTGCACATCCTTTGCGTCCTCACTGCCGGTGCCAAAGATGGCGTCGCACTGCTCCTCGCCAAGGTGCTCGAGTACCCAGCTTCGCGCGACCTCCTCGGAGAGGGGCACGATCTGCTCGCCGGGAGCTGTCCATCCGTCGCCGCGACGGACGGCGTACACGGTGGCCGCGTTGCCGGTGCCGTGGATAAACCACTTGCCCGCCTTGGTGCGGTAAAGTGTCTCCTCGCAGTGAGTAAAGCTGGTGTAGTCCTGATCGGACTCCCAGTGGGCCATCTTTTTGGCGGTATCGGTGTCGTAGCGAGAGCCGTTGATTTTTTTGCGCATGGTATCCTCCGTATTATCAAAGTTATCGTCATCTGTCATTTGGGGCGTGGGAAGCCCGGCCAGTTGCCACCCTTTATAACTCGTTACCGGACGTGATTTTAAGCGAGTCCCCCGGATCGATGTGGCAATCGCCTTAAACCCCTCTGCGATCCTTTTTGCGGCAACGTCCTCCGGGATGTCCTCGTCAAAAAACAGCAGATGATTTTTACGCGCCCAGTCCAGCAGATTGACCGCCTTGTGGGTATTGCCGTCCGGGTCGATGAGCTGCCAGACGAGAGCCTCACGATTTTGCGGCCCTTTTTGACCTGCGGGCAACTCTAGAGCCGCCGAAGTGCCTATGGATTGCAATGTCTGCATACGTGCCTGGATCTCCGGGTCAGCTGCCCGGCGGGCCTTTGCCTCATCCGACCATGCGGCGTTGTTGATATAGCCGTTTTTTAACCGTAGGGCAGCGCTGCATTTTTTTGAGCAGCATTGCTGGTTTACGTCACTGGGAGAGGCATAAAAAGGCTTGCCGCAGATGGCGCAGATCTTTTTTAGCGATTTGCCTTTATGGTCAGCAGGCGCCTGATCATAGGGAGGCTGTCTGGAGGGCGTGACGGGCTGCGGGGCGAGTCCGTCTTTCCTGCGCCGTCCTCGCTGGAAGCCGCAGCTCCTTGATATTTTTAAGGAGTTGTAGGACATGATCCTGTCATTGCCGCAAAGAGCGCAATGCACGACGACCATCGTGCATTTATATCCGTTGGGCATGATCTTCGCCGGTGCCGTGCCGACGTTTGTCAACAGCAAAATCGAGAAAATAAATTATTTGCGCTATCTTTTTGCCTTGGGTGTGCGGCACGGAGAAGAGAGTGCGGCGAAAGCGGGTAGTAATGGTGACTTGCATCCAGAGCGCCGTGCAAGTCGAATGCAAGTCAATTTGTTTCAAAAATGATTGCATATCGATTATAAAGTGAGAATATGTGCTCACTCGTAATGAGCAGGTCGTCCGTTCGAATCGGATCAGTAGCTCCAAAGTAAAATCCCCGAAAAGTGGCTTCGTGCCTAGCTTTTCGGGGATTTTTGTTTATCTGCGAAAATGCCTTTCGAGGGGAATGTGGGCGCTGATTACCCCCATTTCGCGGAAAGTTTTTTGAAATGCAAATCAAAAAGGACCCAAAATTGGGAAGAGGCCAAGCTGGTTGTCAATGGAGCGTGGGACAACAAAACCTACGTCTTGATCATAGATGACTTTGCCGGGGTGAGCTTTACGCACGGGCACTGATTTCAGCCAAAAAGCAGTTGCATTATCGGTAAGCATCTGTTAAAATAGATACGCGGCGCTACACCGAATAAAAAGCCCCCACATGGGGCTTTTTTGCTGTATATAAACACTCTGACGATTTCTGAACACTGCCGCCTGACCACGCGACACAGGATGCACGGCTGTTTTCCGTGCGCAGAAAGGAAAAACATTATGCCTTCTTTGACGACCTACAAGCTGCTCAAGCAGGAGCACAACGCCCGGCGGGGTGAGTTCAAGACTGTGCACGGCACGGTGCAGACGCCCGCATTCCAGAATGTTGCGACCGCTGGCGCGATCAAGGGCGGTCTGTCCGCTCACGACCTGAAGGACATCGGTGCACAGGTCATGCTTTGCAACACCTACCATCTGCATCTGCGTCCCGGCGACAAGCTGGTGGCGGAGATGGGCGGCCTCCACAAGTTCACCCGCTGGAACGGACCCATCCTCACCGACAGCGGCGGATTTCAGGTGTTCAGCCTCGCCAAGCTGCGCAAGATCACCGAGGAGGGTGTGACCTTCGCATCCCACCTCGACGGCCACCGCATCTTCATGGGGCCGGAGGAGAGTATGCAGATCCAGGCAAACCTCGGCTCTACCATCGCAATGGCTTTTGATGAGTGTGTGGAGAACCCTGCCCAGCACGACTACTCCAAGGCCAGCTGTGAGCGCACCACCCGCTGGCTCAAGCGCTGCAAAGCCGAAATGGCCCGCCTGAAGCATGAGGGCATTTCGGTCAACCCCGACCAGCTGCTCTTCGGCATCAATCAGGGCTGCACCTTCGCCGACCTGCGCGTGGAGCATATGAAGCAGATCGCTGACCTTGACCTCGATGGCTACGCCATTGGCGGCCTCGCAGTGGGTGAGCCTACCGATGTGATGTACGAAATGATCAGCGAAGTCGAGCCGTATATGCCCAAGGACAAGATCCGTTATCTGATGGGCGTGGGCACCCCCGGCAACATCATCGAGGCTGTCTCCCGGGGCGTGGACCTCTTTGACTGCGTCATGCCCAGCCGCAACGCTCGTCACGGCCACCTGAACACATGGGGAGGCATCATCAACATCAAGAACGCCAAGTATGAGCGGGATGAGCGCCCCATCGACCCCGCCTGCGGATGTCCGGCCTGCCGCAACTACTCCCGTGCCTATATCCGCCACCTGTTCAAGGCAGAGGAGCTTCTGGGGATGCGTCTGGCTGTTATGCACAACCTCTGGTTCTACAATCATCTGATGGAGCGAATCCGCGATGAGCTGGATGCAGGCACCTTTACAGCCTTCCACGACCGCTATGTCAAGCTGCTCGACACACGAATTTGAGATTTGGCCTTGAAACGTGCCGGATAAGCGCGTATAATAAGGTCATATGAATTTGAGAGGAGATTTTGCCCCATGCAATTTCTGACTACGACCGAAAGCTACATCAGCCTCTTCTTTACTCTGGCTCTGATGCTGGTGATGCTCTACTTCATGATCTATCGTCCCCAGAAGAAGCAGGAGAAGAAGGACGCAGCAATGCGCTCTTCTCTGGAGATCGGCGATCAGGTCACCACCATCGGCGGCATCATCGGCCGTGTGGTCGCCATCAAGGACGACACCTTCGTGCTGGAGACCGGTGCTGACCGCGTGAAGATCCGCTTCACGAAGAACGCTATCAGCTCCGTCGAGAAGCTGAACATGGACAACGCCCCCAAGAAATAATAATTTCCCGGATCCGTGCTTTAAACGCGCTTTCCTGCATACAGTAGGTGCAGGGAGGCGCGTTTTTATGTCTGATGCAAAGAATTTCCCGGCAGTGGGCCTGCTGACGGCTTTCGGGCTGGGCAGTGCGGCAGCAGCCGGAGGTCTGACGGGATCCGGCTGGCTGATGGTCCAACAAGGTTTGACGCAGGACGCAGCGGCACCGCTTGCCACTGCGGCAGTCTGCCTCGGCAGCTTTCTCAGCGGTCTGTTGATGTCGCTCTTGCAGAAAGGAAAAGGGCTTGTCTGGGGAGCGGCAGAGGGTGCACTTTTTGTGGGGCTGCTATTTCTTCTGGGCACACTGTACCAGAGTGAGTGGGGGACGATGCAGTTCGTCCGGGCAGGGCTTGTCCTGTTGATGGGCGTTCTGGGCGGTATTTTCGGAATGCTGCGTGCAGAGCACAGGCGGCGCTGAATGCTGGCTAAACGCTACAGCGGTCATACACGACGAGATCAGGAGGGTAAAGACACGATGTGGGTCTATCAGGAAACGAAAACGGAAGCGGATGCACTTGTGCCGCGATTGCCGGAGAGGGAGCCGCTCCCTATGAAAGAAGCAGAGCAGACCAGCCATACGCCGGAGCCGCCGCAAAAGGAGATACCCCGGCGGAAGCGCTTTCGGGCCAGCCGGGACTGCATCCTGCTGGCGGCGGCTTATCTCTTCGGCACGCTGATGGCGGGCATCCTGCAGGCGCTGTGTGATGCCGAAGAGATGGAGACGCTGGCCTATTACCTGAGCTGCTGGCGCAGTGCATTTGCGGCGTCCAGCACGCCGCAGGCCGTGGGGTTGTTTGGGACAGAACTGGCTGTCGTCCTCGGCGCAGCGGCGGTGTTCCTTCTGCTGGGGCTTTCTGCCGTAGGGCCTCTGCCCATCTTTTTATTTGCGATGCTATATGGGACAGGCTCAGGTCTGCTCTCGGCGCAGCTTCTGACAGGCCTTGGCGGAAAGCAGCTCGTTTTATTCCTGCTTACTGCCAGCCTGCCGACGGCTCTGGCGGCTGGGGCACTCTGCCTCTTCGGTGCATCCGCCCTACAGGTCAGCAGCCGCATCCACGCCTTTTCCTTTGGGAGAGGCGGGAAGGGGGGCGGCATTCCCCATACCGCAGGGGCACAGCTTCTGGTAGGACAGTTTGCCTTGCTGACCGTCTGCCTCTGCCCGCTCTGCGGCGCAGCCACCGGGCTTGTGTGCCTTGCAAATCGTCTGATGCAGGCCGGATAAGCGGCTGGTTTTCTTGCGGCTCCGGGCCGGATGTGGTATGATAATACAAGTATATAAAAGTAATGCAAACAGCACGACATTGGAGAGTCCAGAATGAAAGAACCGAAACTGAAAACCGTATATGTCTGCTCCAATTGCGGAGAGACAAGCCCCCGCTGGATGGGCCGCTGCCCGAGCTGCGGCAGCTGGAATACCATGAACGAGGATGTGGTCGCTGAGGCACCCAAGGTCGGCCTTACCGGCGGCAAGGCGGCTGCCCCTGTCCGTCAGGAGGGCGTCACTTCGCTGACCGCAAAGCGACTGGCTGACATCAGCACCACCGAGGAGAAGAGCCGCATTCTGACTGGCATCTCCGAGCTTGACCGCGTGCTGGGCGGCGGCATCGTGCTGGGCGGCGTCGTGCTGCTGAGTGGTGAGCCGGGCGTGGGCAAATCCACCATGCTGCTGCAGCTCTGCGGTGCCATCTCCAACCAACACACCGTGCTGTATATCACGGGCGAAGAGTCTGTCCGCCAGGTCAAGCTGCGTGCGGCCCGGTTGAAGGTCCCGCAGGACAATATCTATCTGGCCGCCGAAAACGATGTGGACGAGATCTGTGGTCTTATCGAGAAGGAAAAGCCCGAGCTTGTGGTCATCGACTCCATCCAGACGATGCGGTGCATGGACATCTCCTCTTCTGCTGGCACGGTCAGTCAGGTGAAAGAGAGTGCGGCCCGTCTGCTGGCGGTCGCCAAAAAGCAGGAGATCCCGATGTTCATCGTGGGCCATGTCAACAAGGACGGTGCCATTGCCGGCCCGAAGGTCATGGAGCACATTGTGGATACGGTGCTTTACTTTGAGGGAGACAAGATGCTCCCATACCGCATCCTGCGGGCCGCGAAGAACCGCTATGGCTCGACGAATGAGCTGGGAATGTTCGATATGACGGGGCAGGGCCTTGAGGAGATCGAGAATCCGTCTCAGATGCTTCTGGAAGGCCGTCCGCTGGGGGTTTCCGGCAACTGTGTGGCCTGTACGATGGAGGGCAGCCGCCCCATCCTCAGCGAGATACAGGCCCTTGCGACCAAAACGAATTTCCCGGCCCCCCGGCGGGCCTGCAGCGGCTATGATTATAACCGCATGAACCTGCTCATCGCTGTGCTGGAAAAACGTGCAGGCTACTTCTTCGGCAATCTGGATGTATATATCAACATCGTCAGCGGCATCACGCTGCGGGACACTGCCTGCGACCTTGCGGTCTGCCTGAGTATGGTATCGTCGCTTCTGGACTGCCCGGTAAGCGATAAGCTCATCGCCATCGGCGAAGTCGGCCTTGGCGGTGAGGTGCGCAGCGTGCCGAATCTGGAGCAGCGTCTGCGGGAGGCTGAGCGCATCGGCTTTGAGCGTGCCGTTGTACCCAAACACAGTCTGTCGCACCTCAATGCCGCCGACTATCCCGGCATGAAGCTGGTGGGAGCCGCCTATATCTCGGACGCCATCCGTGCCCTGAAATCCGATCGTCTGTAATGATAAGAAGAGGAAGCTATGTCGATCTATCTGGATGAGAAAAACCCCGAAAAACACAAACCCTTTGATGATGCCTCGCCGGACATCGTCGCGTATGTACGCTATCTGGAAGTCATCGCAGGCAAAAGTCCGAATACAGCCTTCAGCTACTATTGCGACCTGCGCAATTTCAGCCGCTTTATGAAGCGTCGGCGCGGCCTTGCAGCAGAGAACGCCGAGATCAAGGACATTGACCCCAAGGGCCTTGATACGGCATTCTGGGGCAGCGTGACCAAGGAAGACGTCTACGAATACCTGTATTTTCTGAACCGGGAATGCGGCAACAAAAAATCTTCGACGGCCCGGCGGCTGGCCAGTCTCCATGGCTTTTATGATTATCTGGTCAATCAGGTCGATTTGCTCAAAGAGAATCCCACAGCCTCCATCAAGCCGCCCAAGCAGGATAAAGTCCTGCCCAAATATCTGACCGCAGAACAGTCGATGGACTTACTGGAAAGCACCCAGACCCAGAGCGATTTTCCCGAGAGGGATTACTGTATGGTGGTGCTCTTTTTGAACTGTGGAATGCGTCTTTCGGAACTTGTGGGGATGGATCTCAGCGACATCGACATGGAACAGCGGCAGATCCGTCTGTTCGGTAAGGGCCACAAGGAGCGGATGGTCTATCTGAACGATGCCTGCATCGAGGCCTTGCAGATCTATCTGAACAAACGCAACACGATGGAAGGCCTGAACCCCAAGGAAAGAGCGGTCTTTATCACCCGGCGGCGCAAAGAGCGCATTTCCAACCGCAGGGTAGAGCAGCTGGTGACAGGAGCAATGAAAGCGGCGGGTCTGCGCGGTTTTTCGACGCATAAGCTCCGTCACACGGCTGCGACCTTGATGTATCAGACCGGCAACGTGGACATTCTGACCCTCAAGCAGCTTCTGGGCCACAGCAGTGTCGGTACGACCCAGATCTATACGCACCTGCAGGAATTTCAGGTGCGTGCGGCCATTGAGCAGAACCCGCTGGGCGAGGTCAAAAAGGCGCGCTTGGATGCAACATCAAAGGAAACAGGGGAGAGCAGAGGAGAATTTGCCGCTCCTTCATCGGATGAGGCTGAAAATGAAGCACCGGACGGCCCGATGGAGGCCTTTGAGGGTGCCGCACAGGAGGGCTTCCGGGTAGATGTGTCGAGCCTTGCGAATACGGAGAGCACTGACAAATGATGACATCTGAGCAGATACAGCAGCTTCGGCGCGACGAGGCTATGATGATGGCAGAATGGTCGGCGTCCTCTGTGCAGCTGTGCTGCTTTAACACCGACGGCATAGTAGACTATGAGCGCTGGGCGGCACTCCCGGACGGAAAGCATATCGTCGTGCTATTGAAGGAAACGAATGCTTTGAGCGGAAGCCTTGTGGAGTTCCTTTCTCATGGTGGAAGCAAAACTTACTACCGGACGTGGAATAATGTCGCACGCTGGGCAAATATGATTTTGAATGAAACATATTGGGAATTTGTGCCAAAATCAGCCCTAGATGATATGGTGAGGAATATCGCTGTGATAAACCTCAAAAAGTGTTCCGGCAGCGCCCGTGCAAGCGCAAAGGTGGTACGGCAGGCCGCCCGGCAGGATGCAAACAGGCTGAAACGTCAGATACAACTGTATGAACCCGATATTATTCTGACCGGCGGATGGGGGCTGGTATCGAACATTCTGCACGATGAGATACTTGCGGATGACGCCGAGTGGGTCAAGCCCAATGGACAGACAGCATTATGGTATTATACGAGTGGTTCAGTCTGTTCGGAAAAAGAAACGCTCGTTGTGAGTATGCCGCATCCGAATCGAGCGGCGAAGTGCTGGACATTAGAGCTGGAAAAGATTCTGCGAGAGACCGGACGATTATAAAGACTGCAAGAAACATATAAAATGCTGCATTGCGGTTGCGTTAAATAACACAACTGTACCAAATGCGAAAAAGCGCTCCAGCCAGCCCAGAAGGCTCAGAAGCCGCTGGAAAGGCCCGAAATCCGGAAAGGAGGGCTTTTTCACTCCCCTATGTTTCGTATAACCTGCATTATACGAAATGATATAAATTTCAAAAACAGAGGCCCCCTTCTCCTGCCTTCTTCTGATGACGCAGGTTTCGGAGGCCTCTGAGCCTTTTCTCTGATTTACTTTTCTGGAAATGATTCCCCTTTTGAATAGGCACGGTAATTTGGGCTGCTCAGAACATCCGGCCTATGACTGCGGCGTATCCAACGGCTGTGTCCCGAAGTATGCACAGATGGCTTCATAGTAGATCCGCGCCACGGCTTTACAGCCGTCCTCACTGCCGAACCGTGCCACATCTTCTTCGCTGGTCACAAAGCACTGTTCTGCCAGAACGGCCGGACAGTTTACATCTTCCAGCAGCGTAAAGCTTCGCTCGCCTCTCACCTCGGTGTAGGTGCTCTCTACAAGCTGCTTTGCCTCTCCCTGATAATAGATGTATCGGATGCCGCCGTGGCCGCGCAGCCTTGCGCCTGCGGCCCCCATCCCCTGTGACAGCTGCTGGGCAAAGTAGTAGCTTTCCTGATGCCATGTACGGCCCGGAACGGACGGATAACACTCAAAGCCTGACGCGGCAGAACCCTCCGGCGCTGAATTGCCGTGGATGGAGAGAAGCAGCTGCGGGCTTTGGGCGTTGATGGACTCTGCCCGCTCGCTGGGTTTTGCAGTAATGTCATAGCGTTCGCGGGAACGCAGAGGGATGTAATTGGGATCAGCCTCCAGCAGCGTAAGCAGTGCCTCAGACGTCTGAGCCGTCATCTCTTTTTCTTCAACGACTCCCCTTGCGCCCGGGTCACTTCCGCCATGCCCGGCATCGACACAGACCCGATAAGGCGGGTCGCCAACGACAGGCCGAAAAGACTCCCCTGCCTCATTCCTGCCTGTACCAGACAGCGCAGCATTCCAGAGCAGAAACGCTGCACCAAAGCAGACGACACACACCAGAAGGCTGATGACCGTCGCGGCAGATGGGCCGCGCTGTTTCCTTCTACGGGTGTGTTTTGGATTTGAACGTCCGGCTGCCATTGCTTTACTTCAGCTCAACGACGGTGACGCCGCTTTCACCCTCGCCATAACGGCCCAGACGGAAGCTCTTGACCATCCGGTTGCCTCGCAGATGCTTGTGGATGGCGGTACGCAGTGCGCCGGTGCCGTTGCCGTGGATGAGATACACCACAGTCTGTCCGTTCAGGATAGCGCGGTCGATGAAGGAATCCACCTCCGGCAGAGCCTCATCCACCGTGAGGCCCAGCAGGTTGCACTCCATTTTTGCGGTGCGCTGTACCCTCTCTACCCTGCCGTTGGGACGATTGGCATCGCCGGTCAGGCGGGAGTAGCGCTGCTGGGCCTTGGTCTGAGGCTTCGCCTCCTTGACCAGCTTTTCCGGCTGCTTGAGGCCCTTGAGCGGCACTTTGGTCTTGATGATACCGGCACGCACCAGCACATCACCGTTTTTATCCGGCAGCGAGAGCACCGTAGCCAGCTGATTCAGCTCTGCAATGCAGACCTCCTGCCCTACTTTGACCTCCTTCAGCGGCACGAACTCCTTGACGGGGTTATGCACCACCTCCGTACCCATAAAGAGCTTCTCGGACTCTTTCTTGGCGATCTCGCGGGCACGCTGTGCCTTCTGCTGGGTGCTCATCCGCTCGTCTTTCTGGAGCTGGCGCAGCTCATCGGTCAGAGCGTACGCTTTGCTCTCCACCTCCTGCGCCAGTGCACGGGCCTTGGCACGGGCAGCTTCCAGCTCGTTCTCGCCTTGCTGAATCAGTTCGTCGCGCTTCTGACGGGCAGCATCCAGCTGATGTGCAGCCTCATTCTTTAGGCCCTCGACCTCGTCCTGACTGGCCTTGAGCTGCAGCTTCAGATCGTCCAGCTGGCCCAGAACGGCGTCCAGACGCTTGTCTTCTGCCGAAAGATGCTGCTGGGCCGCCTCAATGACCCGCTCCGGGATGCCAAGCTTTTCGCTGATGAGGAAGGCGTTGGATTTGCCCGGCACGCCCACGCTGAGCTTATAGGTCGGGCGCAGCGTCTCCAAATCAAACTCGCAGCTGGCGTTGACGACTCCCTTTGTCTCGAGAGCGAACACCTTCAGCTCTGCGTAGTGAGTGGTCGCCATCAGAAGCACGCCGCGGCGGCGCAGTTCTTCGATGATCGCAACCGCCAGCGCCGCGCCCTCCGCTGGGTCGGTACCTGCACCCAGCTCGTCCAGAAGCACCAGCGTGCGGGGCATGGCAAGCTCGAGGATGCCGGTGATTTTCTTCATATGACCAGAGAAGGTAGACAGACTCTGCTCGATGCTCTGCTCATCGCCGATGTCCACAAGGAATTCATCAAAGACGCAGACCTCGCTGCGCTCATCCGCCGGGATGAGGAAGCCGCACTGCGCCATTGCACAAAGCAGACCTGCCGTTTTCAGTGTGACAGTCTTGCCGCCGGTGTTAGGGCCGGTAATGATGAGCGAATCGTAGTCCCTGCCCAGTGAAATATCGACAGGCACACATTTTTTTGCATCGATGAGCGGATGTCTCGCCCGAATGAGGGAGAAAGAGGTGTCTGTACGGACAGTGGGCTTGAACGCCTTCATGTCCAGCGCAAGGCGGGCCTTTGCCAGCAGGACGTCGATCTCCAGCATTGCCTTGTAGCTATACTGGAACTGCGGCTCGATGGCTGCGACCTGACCGGTGAATGCCACAAGGATGCGCTCGATCTCCTGCGCTTCCTGTGCGCGGTACTGCAGGATGCGCGCATTCGCCTCCACGACGGCCTGTGGCTCAACGAAAACGGTCGCGCCAGTGGACGAAACATCGTGGATGATGCCGCTTACTTCACCGCGATACTCGCTCTTGACGGGCACGACATAACGGCCATTCCGGATGGAGACGACGCTTTCCTGCAGATACTTGGAGGTGTCCATGTTGCGGACCATGCTTTCCAGACGGTCGCGGATGCTGTTTTCCGTTGCACGGATCTTCTTGCGCAGGTCGTTCAGGGTATACGAGGCCGTATCTGCCATTGCATCCGGCGCAAGGATGGCGCTCGAGATCTGCTGTTCCAAGCCGGGCTGAGGGGCCAGCGCGTAGAACAGATCATCGGTCGGTAGGGTGTCGTGCTCCGAGGAACCATACCAGCTGACGAGGTTCTGGAAGTTGCGGAGTGCGCCTGCGACCATCAGAAGCTCGCCCATCGAGAGGACACCACCCTTGACTGCGCGGGCTGCCAGCTGACTGACGCCCTCTACCCCGCCGAAACGGGGCGAACCATTCTTGATGAGCAGCGAATTGATGGCGTCGGTTTGTTCCAACGCATACCGCACTTCATCGGGGTCGCACTGAGGCTCGAGCGCAAGGAGCTTTTCGCGCGACTCCTTGCACACGCACCCTTCCGCTGCCCGGGCAATGATCTTGTCCAGCTCCAGCGTTTTCAAATAACTTGTTTCCATAGTAATTCCCTATACTAAATCGATTTTTTGATTTTTCACGACAGAACAGATCTCAGAAAGTCGTAGCTCTTCAAAGGCTTGTCCAGATGTGTCAGAGCATACTGTTCTGATACGGCCGCAAGCTTTGCCAGACTGCCCACAGAGATGCGAAAGCCGAATATCTTCTTATCCTCGACCAGACAGATATGCCGCAGCGCAAACAGCGCCCCAGCATCCAGATTGCATTTCTTCCCTGCCTTCTGAGCACAGGCCTCGCAGAGCAGACAGCCTTCCGCCGGGTCGAGGTAAAAGGCCGGGCCGTCGTAGGTGCCGCAGTCGCGGCAGTAGACCAGCTGAGGCAGAAATCCGCACTCGCTCATGGTGCGCAGCTCGAATACCGCTTTGATGACCCTGAGGTCTGTTTTTTTCTCGCTTATCATGTAAAAGCAGTTGAGGAGAAGACGCAGTTCCTTTTCTGCCTCCTCTCCGGTCGGCGAAAGGGCCGAGGCCATCTCTGCCATATACATGGCAAGGCTCATCCCCTCGATGGAGGACGAGATGCCGTGAAAGACATTTTTGACGTCTGCCTCCCGTACCGTATACATATTCCGTCCGGGAACAAGCACGAACTCTGAGTAACAAAAAAGCCCGCAGGCGCTGAACAGTTTACTTTTCAGCCGCAGGCTGCTCTGCGCCGAGGCTGAGATGATGCCCAGCCTCGGTGTCAAGAGCGTGATGATCCGGTCTGATTCTTTATACCGAGTCTCCTTCAGGACAAGGCCCGGCGTCACAATGGTATCCATCTGTTTTTTCTCCTGCCGGGGCGGCGGGCCGCTGTTGGGCAAGCTGCCGCCTGTAGTCCAGATAACACAGAATATCACCGGTGCAGGCAAAAGCCTGCCAGCTGAGTTCCACCTTCATCGGACAACGCTCCTTCCATACGGTATAGTGTCACCTCTATGGTACTGCGCTATCCCCGGGAAATCTGTCCTGTTATGGAACTCAGCGGTTGGGCTGCTGCTTGAAGCCAAAGTTGTTGAGCATGAATTCGTTATCACGCCAGTCTGCCTTGACCTTTACCCAGCACTGCAGATTGACACGGCAGCCGAGGAACTCTTCGCAGTCGGTGCGGGCTGCGCTGGCGATCTTTTTCAGCATCGCGCCGCCCTTTCCGATGACCATTCCCTTGTGGCTCTCCCGCTCGCAGTAAATGTTCACGTCGATGTCCACAAGGTCTGTACCGGGGCGCTCTTTGAAGCGCTCGACCACGACCGCGATGCCGTGCGGGATCTCGTCCCTCATATAAAGCAGTGCCTTTTCCCGGATAACTTCCGCCACAAGCTCCTTTTCGGGCATATCGGTGTAAGCGTCATCGTCAAAATAGTGAGGGCCTTCCACTGCATAGCGGCTCAGAGCATCGAATAATTCTTCGCAGCGGTCGTTATCGCGGACGCTGACCGTATAGACGTCGTCGAATACGCCCAGCGCTTTCAGCTCCGCCTTGCGGGCCTCAAGGTCCGCCGGGTCTTTGACGAGGTCGGTCTTGTTGATGACCGCGATCGCCGGACCGCCTTTCTTCAAGGCCTCGACCAGAACCATCTCTGACTCGTTCAGTGCACCATAAGGCTCGAACAGCATCATGGACACATCAACATCGGCGATGGAGTCGCTGGCTGTCTTATCCATCCGCTTACCCAGTTTGTTATGAGGCTTGTGCACACCGGGAGTGTCCAGCAGAACGTACTGCAGCGGCCCACGGGTGATGACACCGGTGATGCGGGTACGGGTGGTCTGAGGCTTCGAGGTGACGATGGCCACCTTTTCCCCCACCAGCAGGTTCGTCAGGCTGGATTTGCCCACGTTCGGGCGGCCAATGACCGCCACGAACACAGAGGATGTATCATAATGGCTCTGGATCGGTGTTTCGTTTTTCAAAATAGAACTCCTGTCTTTTATTCCGTGTAGCTCACCGTGCGGGGCAGGCCCAGCTGCGTGAGGACGGCTTCTTCCTTCTCGCGCATCCGCATGGCTTCCAGACCGCCGTTCTCGTGGTCATAGCCCAGCAGATGGAGCATCGAGTGAACCGTCAGGAACGCGACCTCTCTCTGCAGCGGATGACCGTAGAGCGTTGCCTGCTCCTGTGCGCGCTCCATGCTGATGACGATGTCGCCCAGCATCTTACAGCCGTTGTTCTCGTCTATATCATAGATGCCATTTTCACCCAGCGGGAAGCTCAGCACATCGGTGGGCATCGGCTTGTTGCGGTACTGGTTGTTCAGCTCGGCAATGGCAGCGTTATCCACGAAGGTCACGCTGATCTCTGCCGGGTCATCAAAGTGCTCATATTCCAGCACGGCGTTGCAGGCGCGGCGGATGAGGATGCGAAGGCCCGAGGGAACCTTGATGGCTTTCTGGGAATTGGTGATCAAAACTTTATTGGACATAAATCGTCCACTCCTTTCGTTTTACATTCTATTCCATGGATGCTCCGGCTTTTTGCGTATCGTTCCGTGCCGCCGGTTTTTTATTGGCTCAGTGTTTGGAAGGGTGCGCTGCTGCCTCGTAGGCCTTGATGATCTCCTGCACCAGACGGTGACGCACCACGTCTTTTTCGGTAAAGTAGCATTGTGCGATGCCGTTCACACCCTTGAGCACCTGCAATGCGTCCACAAGGCCGCTGCGGGTGCGGTCGGGCAGGTCGATCTGGGTGACATCGCCGGTAACGACGACCTTGGAGCCGACGCCCATACGGGTCAGAAACATCTTCATCTGTTCCGGGGTGGTATTCTGAGCTTCGTCCAGAATGATGAAGGAATCATCCAGTGTCCGGCCGCGCATATAGGCCAGCGGAGCCACTTCGATGATCTGCTTTTCTACCAAACGCTCGTAGGTCTCCGCACCCAGCATATCGAACAAGCCATCATACAGAGGCCTCAGATAGGGGTCTACTTTCTGCTGTAGGTCACCCGGCAGAAAGCCCAGCTTCTCGCCTGCCTCTACCGCCGGGCGGGTCAGCACGATGCGGGAGACGTCCTTTGCTTTAAAAGCCTTGACTGCCATTGCAACGGCAAGATAGGTCTTTCCGGTACCCGCCGGGCCGACGCCGAATGTGATGGCGTTGTTTCGGATGGCGTTGAGATATTCCTTCTGGCCCAGCGTCTTGGGACGGATGGGGCGGCCCTTGACCGTCACAGTCACAAAGTCTTCGGTCAGCTCCCGGACGCGCTTTTCTTCGCCGTCGTGTGCAAGGCTCAAGCAATAGCGCACCGTCTGATCTTCCAGAGGCGTGTGATTCTCAATAAGGAGAAGCATCCCCTCCACCGCGCGGGCAGCGGCGGCGACATTTGCCGGTTCGCCCGAGATGCGTAGCATCGTGCCGCGGCATACCGCTGTTACCGAGAACTCCTTCTCCAGCATTCGGATGTTTCGGTCACAGTTCCCGAATACGGCGGCTGCGATCTCCACACTGTCTAATTCAATGCTCTTTTCTGCCATGCGGCTCCTCCTGAAAGTTACTTGGATTCTGCCTCTATTGTACCACCAAAATAGCGTGAAGAAAACTATGAAAATTGCACAAAATTTTTCAACTGTCTCTGGCGGTTTGGCAGAGCGCCCAGCCGCCATCGGCTGGACAGGATCAAAAGGCGTTTTATAAGGACGTTTTCAGAAATTTCGTGGTCATCGCAACGGGTGCACGGAAACTTCTTGTTATTTATACTCAAAAATGATATAAATTTGTTAGTAGGCTTTTAAAATTCTTGGTCGAGGTGAATGATATGTCTCGTGAACCCACACGCGCAGCGATCCTTATCCGTGAATCCCGAAAGCGTGCGGGACTTACACAGCAGGCACTTGCAGAAAAGCTTGGCATTACCACCAGTGCAGTCTGCAATTATGAAAGCGGTGCAAGTTTCCCCAAAGCAGAGATGGTCTTCGGTCTTTGTGATATTCTTGACCTTACGCCCCGCGACTTGTTCGAGTGTGAATAAGTTCTTCCTGACCCGGCAGCTTCTTGATAAGCGTTCGGCTTCAAACTTTTGCATAAAAGACGGGCTTACCACCTCAATTTTGCTCAAAAACGGTATTGAGCTGCGATTTTCGTACAAAACTTCTGAATAAGAAAAAAGTCCAGAAACCCGCATGGATTCTGGACTTTTTCATCACTTTTTATCTTCCGGGTCGTTCCCGCCTCGTATAAACATCGCGTCGCCGAAAGAAAAGAATCTATAACGCTCCTGAACGGCCACTTTATATGCGGCCATCGTCTTTTCGTAGCCGTAGAGGGCCGACACCAGCATGATGAGGGTGCTTTCGGGCAGATGGAAGTTGGTGATGAGGCCGTCGATGCAGTTGAATTTAACACCGGGATAGAGGAAGATGTCGGTGTTGCCGCTGCAAGCTCGGATCTCACCGTACTTTGCGGCGACAGCTTCCAGCGTGCGGCAGCTGGTGGTGCCCACGGCGATGACCCGGTGGCCCGCAGCTTTGGTGTCATGGATGAGCTTTGCCGTTTCTTCGCTGACGGAGTACCACTCGCTGTGCATCTTGTGGTCGGCGATCTCGTCTTCCTGCACAGGGCGGAAGGTGCCCAGACCGACGTGCAGCGTCACTTCTGTGATGTTGACGCCCTTGGCGCGGATGGTGTCCATCAGCTCCGGCGTGAAGTGGAGGCCCGCCGTGGGGGCGGCAGCACTGCCAAGTTCTTTGGCATAGACGGTCTGGTACTGGCTCTGGTCTTCCAGCTGCTTGGTGATATAGGGCGGCAGCGGCATCTTGCCGAACTCGTCCAGCTTTTCGTAGAGCGTTTCGGTGTCATAATAGAAGGTGACAAACTTATTGCCGTCCTCCAGCGTCTCGTCCACGATGGCCGTCAGGCTGCCGTCGCCGAAGCTGACCTTGGTGCCGGGCTGCATCCGCTTGCCGGGCTTTGCAAGGCACTCCCACTGGTCGCCCTTCACCTGACGCAGGAGCAGCAGCTCACAGACCGCGCCGGTGGGCTGCTTGACGCCCACGATACGGGCCGGCAGGACTTTGGAGTTGTTGACCACCAGCAGGTCGCCCGGCTCAAGGTATTCGGGCAGATCGCGGAAGATGCGGTGCTGGATGCTGTCATCCTTCTGGTTCAAAACCATCAGCCGGGCCGCGTCGCGGGGGCACGCAGGCTCCTGTGCGATCAGCTCTTTGGGTAAATCATACCAAAAATCTCTTTTTAACATACTTAGCATTTGCCTTTCCGATGATTGACACGAATGCCGTATCAATGTTATCATAAAATCTGTATAGACGGTATCTATTATATTGCATAGACGTCTGCTTTGCAAGCGGGGTCTTATGTGAATTTGCTTTTTTTTGAAAGGAAAGGTGCTGGAAATGGATAAACAGTATAAAGTGGGCGTTGTCGGTGCGACCGGCATGGTGGGCCAGCGTTTCGTTACTCTGCTCGAAAATCACCCCTGGTTCAAGCTGACGACTCTGGCAGCTTCCGGCCGGAGCGCCGGGAAGACCTATGAGGAAGCTGTCGGCTCCCGCTGGGCTATGACCACTCCGATGCCGGAGAGCGTCAAGAAGATGGTCGTGCTGGATGCCTCCAAGGTGGAGGAGGTCGCCTCTCAGGTGGACTTCATCTTCTGCGCCGTCAATATGCCCAAGGCCGAGATCAAGGCTCTGGAAGAGGCTTACGCTAAGGCAGAATGCCCCGTCGTCTCCAACAACAGCGCCAACCGCTTCACCCCGGACGTCCCGATGGTCGTGCCGGAGATCAACGCCGACCACATCGAGATCATCCCCTCTCAGCGCAAGCGTCTGGGCACCAAGCGTGGCTTTATCGCGGTCAAGTCCAACTGCAGCCTGCAGAGCTATGTCCCCGCCCTGCACCCCCTGATGAAGGATTTCGGTGTCAGCAAGGCGCTGGTCTGCACCTATCAGGCCATCTCCGGCGCAGGCAAGACCTTTGACCGGATGCCTGAGATCATTGACAACGTCATCCCCTACATCGGCGGCGAGGAAGAGAAGAGCGAGCGCGAGCCGCTCAAGCTGTGGGGACACATCGAGGGCGACCAAATCGTCAACGCCGAAAAGCCGGTCATCACCGCTCAGTGCTTCCGTGTGCCGGTCTCCGACGGCCACACCGCCGCTGTCTTCGTGAGCTTCGAGAAGAAGCCCAGCAAGGAAGAGATCCTCAAGGCATGGGCGGAGTTCCGCGGTCCCGCACAGGAGCTGGAGCTGCCCAGCGCACCCAAGCAGTTCCTCCACTACTTTGAGGAGAATGACCGTCCCCAGCCCAAGCTGGACCGCAACACTGAGCACGGCATGGCGGTCTGCATCGGTCGTCTGCGGGAAGATACCCTGTTCGACTACAAGTTCGCCTGCATGAGCCACAACACCCTGCGCGGTGCGGCAGGCGGAGCTGTGCTGCTGGCCGAGCTGCTGGCAGCCAAGGGCTATTTCGATTGATCTGCGCGTTTTTGAGAACCAACGCGCTGCAAAGGAGTTTTTGCTATGAAGAATCCTGTTTTTACCGGTGCAGGTGTTGCCATCATCACCCCGATGTACGAGGACGGCAGCATCAATTTTGACGAGCTGGGCCGCATCGTTGAGGATCAGATCGCCCGCGGCACCGACGCCATCGTCATCTGCGGCACCACCGGTGAATGCTCTACCATGACCGACGAAGAGCAGCTGGCCGCCATTAAGTACACCGTGGATCTCGTAAACCACCGTGTGCCGGTCATCGCCGGTGCCGGTTCTAACGATACCGACCACGGCTGTGCTCTGGCCGCAAAGTCTGCTGCCTGCGGTGCGGACGCCCTGCTGCTGGTGACGCCCTACTACAATAAGACCTCTCAGGCTGGTCTTGTGGCCCACTTCACCGCAATGGCTGAGGCCGGCGGTATCCCGGTCATCCTGTACAATGTGCCTTCCCGCACCGGCCTGAACATCGCCCCCGAGACCGCCAAGGAGCTGAGCAAGCACCCCCTCATCAACGGCATCAAGGAGGCCTCCGGCAACATTGGTCAGGTGGCGAAGATCGCAGCCCTCTGCGGCGACGAACTGAACATCTACTCCGGCAACGACGATCAGGTGGTGCCTCTGCTGTCTCTGGGCGGCAAGGGCGTCATCAGCGTCGTCTCCAACGTCAAGCCGGAGCTGGTGCACAACTGCTGCAAGGCATGGTTCGACGGCGACACGGCAAAAGCCCGCGCACTGCAGCTGGAGATGCTGCCGCTGTGCGACGCTCTCTTCTGTGAGGTCAACCCCATCCCGGTCAAATATGCCATGAACGTGCTGGGCTGGGAGGCCGGTGAGTGCCGCCTGCCCCTCGTGGAGCCGAGCGACGCTCACAAGGAGCAGATCGAGCAGGCCTTGCAGGCTGCGGGAGTCATCAAGGAATAAACGATTTTATGTGCAAAATGCCCGGCGCAGTGTGTTCCGGGCATTTTGCCGTATGAGAAAAAAGAGGATATTGACAATGACCGATATTATCATTCAGGGCATCGGCGGCCGGATGGGCCATGTGCTGTGCGAGATGATCGCCCAGCGGGAGGATTGCCGCGTCGTGGCCGGCATCGACATGAAGGACGGCGAGCTGAACGGCATCCCTGTATACGACAGTCTGGACAAGCTGGACGGCAAGGGCGATGTCGTCATCGACTTCAGCGCCCCAGCGGCAGTCGAGAAGGCACTGCCCTACTGCGAGGCTCACAAGCTGCCCATCGTGGTCTGCACCACCGGGTTGTCCGAGGAGCTGCAGCTGAAGATCGTCCAGCTCTCCCGCAGCATCCCGGTGTTCAAGAGTGCCAATATGTCCATGGGCATCAACGTCCTGTCCGAGCTGTGCAAGCGCGCTTCGGCCATTCTGGGTGCGAACTATGACATCGAGATCGTCGAGCAGCACCATCACAACAAGCTGGACGCTCCCAGCGGCACGGCTCTGATGCTGGCCGACGCCATCAATGAGGAGAACAACGGCGCTTACCACTACGTCTATGACCGTTCTGCCGTCCGTCAGAAGCGCGACCCCAAGGAGATCGGCATCAGCGCCGTGCGCGGCGGCAGCATCGTGGGTGACCACGAGGTGCTGTTCTGCGGCCCGGACGAGGTCATTACCCTCCGCCACACGGCATACTCCCGCAATATTTTTGCAAATGGCGCGATAAATGCTGCCGTTTACCTTGCAAAAAAGGAGCCGGGCCTGTACAATATGAGTAACATGATCGCAGAGATGTAAGCTGTTCTGCGCATGGCATCGTAAGGCACGGTATCGTGCGTCAGGAGACGAGCCTATGGCCAAGCACGCAAAGCACGCAGCCCCTCCCCGCCGTCGGCGTTCCGCTCAAAAGCACACCTCGCATAAGGGCGTCACCCTGTACACACTGGGGGTCCTGCTGGTGGCCGTATCGGCGCTGCTCTCTCTGCGCCTCTGGCCCCGCCGCATCGTGGATGCAGTTCCTCCGGCAACGGAGGCGGAGTCCCCCGCTGTTTCGGAGGAGCTTGTTGTGCCTGAGCCGCAGCCTGTCGTCACGACACTGCGCTTCTCGGCTACAGGGGACAACCTCATCCATGCACCCATCTATTCGCAGGCCGCCCGGCGGGCTGCAGAGGGCGAAGGATACAGCTTCGATTACTGCTACGCGAATCTGCTCGATTTCTATGCACAGCAGGACATCAACTGGATCAATCAGGAGACGCTCTGCAGCAAAGAGCTTGCGCCCTCTACCTACCCCTGCTTCTCGACTCCCGGTGAGTGCGCCGAAGCGCTTTACCGGGCAGGCTTCCGGGTGTTCAGCCTCTCGAACAATCACACCTACGACAAGGGGGCTGCGGGCATTGCCGCCACCCTCCGGTTCTGGGAGACGATGCCCGAGGATGTGATCACCACCGGCCTGTGGAAGGGCGAGGCGGACTATGGCCGCATCCCCATCCAGACCGTGGACGGCGTAAAGATCGCGTACCTCTCCTACACCGAGCACACCAACGGCATCCCCCGAAACAGCAAGATGACCGCAAACATCATCTACACCAGCCAGCAGGATGTCATGGAGCAGCAGGTGCGGGCGGCCCGGCAGGAGGCTGATTTTGTGGTGGTCGGCGTACACTGGGGCGTCGAGGACAGCCACAACATCACGCAGGCACAGCGCACCTTAGCTCAGTCTCTGGCCGACTGGGGCGCGGATGTGATCATCGGCACCCACCCGCACGTTCTGCAGGACGCCGAATGGCGCACCGCAGCCGATGGGCGGAACGTCTTTGTGGCCTATTCGCTGGGAAATTTCCTGAGCACCCAGAGCAAGCCCGACCAGCTCATCGGCGCGGTCCTGACACTGGATCTGGAGCAGACCGTCGAGCCGGACGGCAGCGGACGCTGCGCGGTGCGCGGCCCGAAGCTCCATGTGACAGTGACCCACTATGACGCCGGAAAGTCCAACGTCCGCACCTATCTGTTCCGGGATTATACGCCGGAGCTTGCAAAGGCCCATGGCGTCCGCGCTGCCTACCCAAACTTCGGATACGGTTACATCCGCCAGACGGCACAGACCTACATCAACAGCGAATTTTTGGAGCTTGCATAAAGTTTGAATCAGAACGCCCGATGGGCAGAATGGAGTGTTTACTATGTACGGTGTTTCCAAAATCAATATCGAGCCGAGCCTGATGATGATCAGCGTGCAGGATGCTGAGTTCAAGGGCAACACGATGGCTCGTTATCTGCAGATCTTCGCCGACACCGGCGTTGTGGTGGATATGATCAGCCAGAGCGCCCCCCACGGTACCAGCATGGACTTCAGCTTCACGGCATCCAGCAGCGATCTGCCGTTGGTGATGAAGGCCATCTCTGCCGCGAATCTCGACAAGGATGCCAAGGCCTCTCCCCTCATCAGCGTGGGCTACTCCAAGCTGAACCTCTTTGGAGAAGAGATGGTCACCAGCTGCGGTGTTGCCGCGCGTGCCCTGAATGCTCTGGCAATGGCAGGCATCGAGGTGCTGCTCATCACTACCAGCGACCTTGACATTTCCCTGCTCGTCCGTTCTGAGAATGAGGATGCTGCCTATGAAGTCCTGAAGAAGGCTTACGAGCTGTGACCTGAATAAAAACGAGTCTCCCTTGTCCTGTGCGGGACAGGGGAGATTTTTGTATGAAAAAGCCCCGGCTGTCCCCTCTCCTGTCACAGAGAGAAGACAGCCGGGGCTATTGTTTTACCAGAAGCTTACAGGCTCACCTTGTGGTAGACCTTCTTGCCCTTTTTGATGACGATGCCCTTGGACAGCTGCTCGGCAGTGAAGCTTGCCGTGGGGGCAGCGACCTTTTCGCCATCCACCAGAACGCCGCCCTGCACGACCAGACGGCGGGCCTCGCCGTTGGAAGCAGCCAGACCAGCCTTGACCATCAGGGTCAGGATGCCGATGGCACCATCGGTCAGGTCGGCCTCGGTCAGCTGGGTGCCGGGCATATGCTCGGTATCTCCGGCAGCGCCGCTGAACAGTGCGCGGGCTGCGTTCTGCGCCTTGTTGGCCTCCTCCTCGCCGTGGACCATCTTGGTCAGCTCGAAGGCAAGGATCTCCTTAGCCTCGTTGAGGCGCTGATCTTTCCAGGTGCTCATCTCATCGATCTGCTCCAGCGGCAGGAAGGTCAGCATCCGGATGCACTTCATGACATCTGCGTCGCCGACGTTGCGCCAGTACTGATAGAACTCGAAGGGGCTGGTCTTGTTGGGGTCGAGCCAGACGGCATTGCCGGCGGTCTTACCCATCTTCTTGCCCTGAGAATCGGTCAGCAGGGTGATGGTCATGGCGTAGGCATCCTTGCCCAGCTTGCGGCGGATCAGCTCAGTGCCGCCCAGCATATTGCTCCACTGGTCATCGCCGCCGAACTGCATATTGCAGCCGTAGTGCTGGAACATATAGTAGAAGTCGTAGCTCTGCATGATCATGTAGTTGAACTCAAGGAAGGACAGGCCCTTCTCCATGCGCTGCTCGTAGCACTTGGCACGCAGCATATTGTTGACGGAGAAGCAGGCGCCCACATCGCGCAGCAGCTCGACATAGTTCAGGTTCAGCAGCCAGTCGGCGTTGTTCAGCATCAGGGCCTTGCCCTCAGAGAAGTCGATGAACTTCTCCATCTGCTTCTTGAAGCAGGCAGCGTTGTGGGCAATGTCCTCCTTGGTCAGCATCTTGCGCATATCGGTGCGGCCGGAGGGGTCGCCGATCATGGTGGTGCCGCCGCCGATGAGGGCGATGGGCTTGTTGCCTGCCATCTGCAGGCGCTTCATCAGGGTCAGGGCCATGAAATGTCCGGCGGTCAGGCTGTCGGCGGTGCAGTCGAAGCCGATGTAGAAGGTAGCCTTGCCGTTGTTGATGAGGTCGATGATCTCCTCATCGGTGATCTGGGCCACCAGACCGCGGGCTTTCAGTTCTTCGTACAGAGTCATAAGAAATTTCCTCCTGTTTTGTCGGGCAGAGGGAAAAACAAAAAACGCCCTCCGCCAAAATAAATTGGCAGAGGGCGATAAAATTCGCGGTACCACCTCTGTTTGCCGCCTCTTCACAGAGACGGCCTCACGAGTGCACACCCCAGAGTAGAGTGACACTCCTGCGTTTGTAACGCTCGCACGCGGCACAGCCTACTCGTCGTTCAGCCTGCAGCTCCGGGAGGTATTTCACCTGCGTCTCCGCAGCCCCTTTCACCAGCCGGGGCCTCTCTGGGCAGAGCGCATCAGGGTACTCGGTTCCCATCTTCGCCTTTCAACGAGATTCAGTTTAGCACATCCCTGTGGGAATGTCAAGCACAAAAGCGCCTGCTTATTTCCCGGCGCTCCAGCCCAGCATTTCCCGGGCGTTGGCCAGCGAAAGCTCCGTGACATGGTCGCCGGAGATGAGGCGGGCCAGCGCCTCCACCCGGCCATTCTCGTCCAGCGGGTGGATCTCGGTATAGGTACGCTCATTCGTGATGTTTTTCTGGATGAGCAGATGGCAGTCTGCCAGCGCAGCGATCTGGGCCGTGTGGGTGATGCAAAGGATCTGATGACCCTCGGCACTCTGGCGCAGCACCTCACCGATGCGGCTGGCCGCCTTGCCGGAAACGCCGCTGTCGATCTCGTCGTAGATGACGGTCGGCACAGCGTCCTTGTCGGCCATCGCGTTCTTGATGGCGAGGGTGATACGGCTCAGCTCGCCGCCTGAGGCGATCTTTGCCAGAGGCTTCGGGGCTTCGCCGGGGTTCGTGGAGATATAAAACTCGATGCTGTCCTGTCCGTGACTGGCCAGCGGCCCCCGCGTATGGCGGAGCGTCATCCGCACGCCCGGCATATTCAGAAAGTCCAATGTGTCAGAGATGCGCTTATTCAGCTCTTCAAACGCCTTCAGCCGGGTCTGGGTCAGAAGCTCCGCCTTTTCCCGCGCGAGGGTATAGAGACGGCGCTGCTCCTTCTGCAGATGCTCCACCCTCTCCTGCGAGGACTGTATCATCTCCAGCTCCTGCCGTGCCCGCTCGCCAAACGCGAGGATATCCTCCACCGTATCGCCGTATTTCCGCCGGAGCTTGTAGATGAGATCGATGCGCTGCTCGATCTCGTCCAGCTCTGCGTCGTTGGTGTCGTAAGCGTCCAGACGGCCGATAAGGTCGGCGGCGACATCCTTTGCGGTGTAATAGAGGTCGAGCAGCTGGCCCGCACCGGCAGACAGCTCTCCGTCGAGCTGGGCCGCTGCATCCACGGCGTTGGAGGCTTCGCCCAGAAGGTCAACGGCACCGGGGGCTTCGTCGCCGCCCGAGAGCAGCGCGTAACACTGGGCAATGCGGTCCCGGATGGTGGAAGCATTCGCCAGCACCTTGCGGCGGCTTTCCAGCGTCTGCTCCTCCCCTGCCGTCAACGCCGCATCGTCGATCTCCTGCACCTGATAGCTCAGCAGGTCGATGCGGCGCTGCTTTTCGCCCTCGTCGGTGATCATGGCGTCCAGCGTTTTCTTGACCCCCACCAGCTCCCGATAGATGGCATAGTATGCCTGATATTCCGCGCCGTTCTGGGCGTAAGCGTCCAGAATGCCCTCATGCCGGGCTGGATTCAGCAGACCCACCGAGTCGTGCTGGCCATTGATGTTGATAAGTCCGCCGCAAAGCTCCCGCAGGACAGCGGCGGTGGCAGGCATCCCGTTGATGCGGCAGGTGCTCTTGCCCTCGGCGGTGATCTCGCGGCTGAGCAGCAGCGCTTCGGAGCGCTCGTAGCCTGCCTTTTCCAGACTGTCAAGGACGGCAGGCGGCACATCCTCAAATGCAGCCCGGATGACAGCCTTGGCCGCACCGGTGCGCACGAGATCCTTGGAGGCGCGGTTGCCCAGAATAGCGTTGATGGAGTCGATGAGGATGGATTTGCCTGCGCCCGTCTCACCGGTCAGGACGTTGAGGCCCTTTTCAAAATGGACATTGGCTTTCTGGATAACTGCAACATTTTCGATCTGCAGGCTGCTCAGCATAGTTTCACTCCCGCGTTTATTTCTGCCCGATGTGACGGGTCAGTTCCGAACAGATGGTCTTGGCGTCCCGTTCCGAACGGGCCACGATCAGGAACGTATCATCGCCAGAAAGGGTGCCGACGACATTTTTCCACTTCAGGGCGTCGAACACTTCACAGGCGGCGTTCGCCATGCCGGAATAGCATTTTACCAGCACGACATGCCCGGCAAAATCCACACCCAGCACCGACTCGCGGAAAATCGTCTCGAACCGGCCCTGCATCTTGGGGTTGAGGCTTTCGTTGTGGCTGGAAACATAGCGGTAGCCGTCTGTAGTGGCGGCTTTGACGAGACACATTTCCCGGATGTCCCGGGAAATAGTCGCCTGCGTCACCTCAAAGCCCTCCTGACGCAGGTGCTCGAGCAGCACCTCCTGACGGCTGATGGGGTTCTCCTGGATCAGTCGGAGGATCGTCTGCTGACGTTCCGCCTTTCCTTTTGACTCAGCTGGATTGTTTCGGCCCATATTCCTTGCCTCCTCTTGTTGTTATCTCCGGCTGCGCAGTTTCTGGTCGATGGCCTGAAACTGGTCCGCCCTGCTGAAGGTGACGAGCTGTACGATCTGGTCCGAAAGGCGGATCTCTGCCGTCGAACCGGCGCTGAGCGGATATTCCGCCGCACCATCGCAGCTCAGGAACACTTCGTTGTCCACCACCTGCCCGACACAGATGTTGATCTTCCGCTCCTGTGCAAAGACCATTGCCGGGCTGGTCAGGCTGTGGGGGCAGATGGGCGTGACGACAATGCCCTTGGTCTGCGAGTCAAGGATCGGCCCGCCTGCCGCCAGTGAATAGGCCGTAGAGCCGGTGGGCGTCGCTACGATGACGCCGTCTCCGCGATAATGCTCTACAAGGATGTCGTCGCAGTAGATGCTGAAATCGATGGCCTGCTGCAGGCGGCCTTTGGTCACGACCACGTCGTTGAGGGCATGGCCCTCCCAGTTCTCTTCGCCCAGCACCCGCACATAGAGTAGCATCCGGCTGTCCAGCAGATATTCGCCCCGCACCAGCGCCGCAAGCTTTTCCTCCATTTCATCCACCTCGCAGGTGGCAAGGAAGCCGCAGCGGCCGATGTTGATGCCGAGGATGGGCTTCTGGTATTGAAGCGTAAGGTTCGCCTCATGCAGGATGGTGCCGTCGCCGCCGATGGTCAGGATAACATCGGTACGCGGGAGGCACTCTTCCAGCGGAAGGTACTGCACCCCATCGGCGCAGCAGGTTTCGTTCAGGTCATCCCGCATCAGAACGGTGGCCCCCTGCATCAGCAGGAGCTGCGCTGCCTGCTGGGCGGTGGCCACCGCCTGCTCTTTGCCGGGGTTTGGCGAAATGTAAACGGTCATATGACGTCTCCCAGCCGATTTATTTGTCCAGCGAGCTATGGCTTGCGGCCACGACCTGCTCGGCGACGGAATCATCCAGCACGCCGGGCTGCTCGCTCTTCTGGACGAACATCAGATACTCGATGTTCCCCTCCGGGCCTTTGACTGGGCTGAAATCCAGCCCCCGCACAACGAAGCCGTTTGCGGCGGCATAGCCCATGGCGTTGTGCAGAACCTCGCGGTGGGTGGCAGGGTCACGGACGACACCGTTTTTGCCCACCTTCTCACGGCCTGCCTCGAACTGGGGCTTGACCAGACAGACGCCCATCGCGTCCGGCGTCGTGATGGCCTGCGCCACCGGAAAGATGTGATGCAGCGAGATAAAAGACACGTCCACGCTGAAGAACTCTACCGGCTCGGCCAGCATATCCGGCGTGACATTGCGGATGTTGGTCCGCTCCATGTTCACGACACGCTCGTCGGTGCGCAGGCTCCATGCCAGCTGGCCGTATCCCACATCCACAGCATAGACCTTGACGGCACCGTTCTGCAGCATACAGTCGGTAAAGCCGCCCGTGGACGCACCGATGTCCATACAGACCTTGCTGCGGGGGGTCAGCGGGAAGCACTGCATCGCCTTTTCCAGCTTGAGTCCGCCCCGGCTGACGTATCCGATGTCGTGGCCGCGCACCTCGACCTTGGCATCTTCCTTTATCATCTCACCAGCCTTGTCCACCTTCTGCTCATTGACGAAGACGACACCGGCCATGATGAGAGCCTTGGCGCGCTCACGGCTCTGGATCATACCGTGCTGCACCAGATATTGGTCCAAACGAATTTTCAAAGTGTTTTCTCTCCTTTCGGGTCTGCCGCCTGCACGGCCTCGGCCAGATGCACTGCATCCAGCCCGGTCGCCTGCTTGATCTGGGACACCGTCGCGTGGGGCAGGCTCAGCTCCCTCACCGCGCGGTGGATGTACCGGCCGCGCCAGCCTGCATCCTGCAGAGCGCGGGCCAGATGTTCGCCGATGCCGCCGCAGGCTGCGCACTCTTCTGCCATCAGGACGATGGAGTAGGCCGAAAGCTCCTGCACCAGCTCTTTCCCGAACGGAAAGATGCGGACCAGCTTATACACATCGCAGGGGACACCCTCTTTTGCCAGCAGCTCTGCGGCGGCAAGGGCATCCTCCACCTCATCCGCATAGCTCACCAGCGCAGTCTTTGCACCCGGCAGAGAGACGAGCTTGTCGTACTCCCTGCCCGTACAGCCGTATCCGGCCAAGACCTTGCTCTCGCCGCCGCGGGGGTAGCGGATGGCCCGAGGCCCCTGAGATCTCATGCCGCAGCAGGATGGCCAGCCAGTACCGCAGCTCCTCGTAGTTCGAGGGCGAGTAGATGGGCATTCCGACCTGACTGAGGAAGGCCGGGTCGTAGATGCCCTGATGGGTCTCCCCATCGCCGGGCACAAAACCTGCGCGGTCAACGGCAAAAACAACATTCTCCCGCAGCAGGCTGACATCGTGGATGATCTGGTCATAGCTGCGCTGCAGGAAGGTCGAATAGATGCAGACCACCGGCAGCATCCCCTTGCTGGCAAGGCCGGCGGCGAAGGTCACGGCGTGCTGCTCAGCCATGCCGACGTCAAAGAAACGCTCCGGGTGGGCGTGGCTGAAAAATTGCAGACCAGTGCCATATTTCATTGCTGCTGTGATGGCACAGAGGGTATCGTCCGCATCTCCGGCCTCACTGAGCGCACGGCCAAAGGCATTCGAGAACGACTCCGCCGGGGCGATCTCCGGGTCGGGGATGCCTGCCAGATCGAACTTCGAGACGCCATGATAGTTGCCGGGATTCGACTCCGCCGGGGCATAGCCCTTGCCCTTCTTTGTCACAACATGGAGCAGCGTCGGCCCGGGCTGGGCACAGACCGTCTGCAGGATGCGCTCCAGCTCCGGCTCGTTGTGGCCGTCGATGAGGCCGAAATAATGGAACCCCATATCCTCGAAGATCGTGGAGTGATACATTGCCCGACGCACCACTTTTTTGCTGTTTTGCAGGGCAGTTTTTATGGGGGTGCCGACAAGCGGCACCCCGCTCAGAAAGCTGTTGACATTCTCCTTTGCCGTGAAATAACGGGTCGTGGTGCGCAGATGGCCCAGATACCCTGCCAGTGCGCCGACATTGTGGGAGATGGACATCTTGTTGTCGTTCAAAATGACCATCAGATTGTCCAGCTTGCCGATGTTGTTCATTCCCTCGTAGACCATGCCGCCGGTAAAGGCACCATCGCCGATGATGGCCACCACATGGCCCGGCTCGCCCTTGAGCTTTTTGGCCCATGCGATGCCGATGGCAACCGAGAGGGCGGTGTTGCCGTGCCCGGCGATAAAAGCATCGTGAACGCTCTCATTCGGGTTTGGGAAACCCGAAAGGCCGTCCAGCTGCCGCAGGGTGCCGAAGCGCTTGTACCGTCCGGTCAGCAGTTTGTGGGTGTAGCACTGATGGCCCACATCGAAAACGAACGCATCCCGGGGGGTCTCAAAGACGCGATGGAGCGCGACCGTCAGCTCGACTGCGCCGAGGTTGGAAGCAAGATGTCCGCCCGTTTTGGATACGCTGTCCAGCAGAAATTGACGAATTTCCCCGCAGAGCTGCTGGATCTGCGCACTGTTCAAGCGCTTCAGGTCACTTGGCTGTGAAATATTCTGAAGCAGTGAAGGATGCATAAAGTGACCGTCCTCCTCACATTTCAAATTCCGGATGATTTCAACACAGAAGTCATTTTTGCAGGCAGGGCGGTCTTCTGAAAAACCGCCCGGATGGGGCGCACTGCTTATGAAAACAACTTCTTATTAGAGGTGCATCGGATACAAAAAGCCGACGACGACGCCGACGACCATGCCTGCCATGACCTGCAGCGGCGTGTGTCCGACCATCTCCTTCAGATGCATATTCTGAAGGAAGGGAGCGTTTTTTTCGCTGATGTCGATCCACTCCTCGATCATCTGGTTGAGCACCTTTGCCTGTTCGCCGGTCTCGTGACGCACGCCCATTGCATCGTGCATGGTGATGATGGCGACTACGCTGGCCACTGCAAAGATAGCCGAGCTGATGCCCTCGCTGCGGGCGGCGGCAATGACCATCGCACAGACCGTGGCGCTGTGGGCGCTGGGCATACCACCATCGCCCCACATCCGTTCGAGCTGGAATTTGCCCAGCAGGATGAAGTTGATGATCGTCTTCAGCACCTGTGCGACGAACCAGCTTACGATGGAGACCGTCAGTATCTCGTTGACCGAGAACAATTCCTTGATCAGTTGCATTGTTTGTTCTCCTTCTTGAATTTTATCGCATTCCCGCAGCCGACGTCATAAGCGCCGCATCTGCCCTATCGTCCCAGACACGATGCTCAGCTGCGGCGGGCCAGCAGCGTGCGGGCCAGCTGCTCCAGAAAAGCGCTCTTTTCGCCGAATGCGTCGTGCAGCGCCGCACAGGTCTCATCGTTCAGTTTCTCCGCCAGCTGCATCGCTCCGTCCGCGCCGAACAGAGTAACGAAGGTCGTCTTGCCGTTCTCGCTGTCGCTGCCGATGGGCTTGCCCAGCTGCTCGGCGGTGCTGGTCACATCCAGCACATCGTCCACGATCTGGAACACTAGGCCGATGCCGTAGGCGTAGGCTTCCAGCGCTTTGCGCTGGGCCTCGTCGGCCTGTGCCGCCGCGCCGCCCATCTGGATGGCCGCATTGATGAGCGCCCCCGTCTTGTGGCGGTGGATGAGGCGGAGCTGTTCTTCCGTAGCGGCAAGCGCCTCGTATTTCAGGTCAAGCTCCTGTCCATACACCATGCCCCGGCTCCCGGCTCCTGCGCCGAGCGCCTGTGCTGCGCAGACGCAGACCGATGCCGGAGCGGGCGCACCGGCCACAGCCTCGAAGGCCTCCGTCAGCAGCACATCGCCCGCCAGCATGGCAGTAGACTCTCCGAATGCCTTGTGGCAGGAGGGCTTGCCCCGGCGCATATCGTCATTGTCCATGCAGGGCAGGTCGTCGTGGATGAGCGAATAGCAGTGCAGCATTTCAACGGCCGCTGCAAATTGTTCCGCCGCCTCGGCGCTGCCGTGGAGCATATCGCACACGGCCAGCACCAGCACGGCCCGGATGCGTTTGCCGCCGCCCATCAGGCTGTAGCGTGCCGCACGGCAGACCTCAGACTCCTCGGGCAGATAGCGCTCGCACGCCCGGTTCAGTGCTTCTTCTGCACGGGCCAGATATTCGCCGTACTGCTTTTTATACTCGGTGCTCTCCATTATGATTCCTCCCTGCGGGCTGTTATGATTCTTTGGGCTCTGCCTCTGCCTTTTCGCTGCGGGCAGCGTCGATCTCCTCCATCTGGAGCGACGCCTTTTCCAGCGCAGCATGGCAGTATTCCATCAGCGAAGCCGCTTCTGCATAAAGCTTGACCGACTCCGTAAGGGTCGTCTCCTCGCTTTGCATCTGGCTCAGGATGGTTTCCAGACGGGCCATGCCGTCCTCAAAGCTTTTGGGTGCTCTCATTCAGTTCCTCCACGGACAAGACCGTACATTCTGCCGTATGCGCTGCGCCGCGCAGGGTGATTCGATCGCCCGTAGAAAGGGCGTCCGCGCTGCACAGCCTGTTTTTGCTGTCGTATACCATCGCGTAGCCGCGCCCCAGCACCCGGTAGGGGCTGAGGGAGTCGGCCAGCGCGGCAGCATGACGAAGCTGATTTGTTCGCTTCTGGATGCCGCTCCGGGCTGCATCCTCAAGTTCTTTTTGGTATGCCTCGAGCTTTGTCTGCCCGGCTGTGAGTGTCCGGTGGGTCATATCGCGGGAAAGCTGCTGCCCGGCCCTTTCCAGACGCCCCGATGCCGCAGCAAAACGGCTCTGCAAGGTGCTCTGGCAGCGCTGTTCCAGCTGAAGCAGTACCCGCAGAAGCTCTGCACGGTCGGGCACCGCCAGCTCTGCCGCTGCCGACGGAGTCGGTGCACGGCGGTCCGCCACGAAATCCAGAATGGTAAAGTCGATCTCGTGTCCGATGGCGCTGATGAGCGGCACTTTGCAGCGGTACGCCGCCCGGGCAATGACCTCGGCATTGAAGACCCAGAGGTCTTCCCGGCTGCCGCCGCCCCGGGCCACAATGATCTCGTCCACTTTCCCGCTCCGGTCCAGCCGCCCGATGGCGTCGGCGACCTGCTGCGCGGCCTCAAAGCCCTGCACGCTGACCGGGCAGAGCAATAGCTTTGCTGCCGGCCAGCGTCGGCTGATGACATTGCGGATGTCCTGCAGCGCCGCACCGGTCTTGCTGGTGACGATGCCGATGCATTTGGGGTAAGCGGGCAGAGACTTTTTATGCTCTGCCGCGAAAAGTCCCTCCTGCTCGAGCTTGGCTTTCAGCTGCTCAAAGGCCAGCTGCGCCGCACCGATGCCGTCCGGGAACATCTCGTTGACGTAGACCTGAAACGCGCCGTCCCGCTCGTAAAGAGTAGCACGGCAGCGTACGACCACCTTCATGCCTTCCTCGGGCCGGAAGCCGAGCCGTCTTGCATCCGAGCGGAACATCACCGCCTTGACGCTGGCAGCTGCGTCCCGAAGGGAGAAATAGCAGTGGCCGCTGCGGGCATTCTGTACAAAGTTTGCGATCTCGCCCCGCAGCGCCAGATCAAACAGGATGTCGTTTGCATCCAGCAGGGTCTTGACGTACTGGTTCAGGGCAGAGACAGAGATCACTTCAGCCATAGACCGGCCTCCCGTGCCGCAAGAATGGACACGCCGATGGCGTTGTCGCTGGAATACTGTCCGGGAACAAAATACACCTGCGGAAGGCGTTGCTGCACCCAGCTGCGGATGATGTCGCTGCTCATGACGCCGCCTGCGCAGACCACCGTCAGCCCGGGATATTCCTTCTGGGCAGCTTTGGTCATCCTGACCACCGTATCCGCCACGCAGAGCAGACAGTATTTGCAGACATAGGCGGGGCTTTTGCCCGCCGCCAGCAGGGCGTTGCACTGGTTCTCCAGACCGGAAAGGCTGCATTCCATCCCTCGGACACTGGATTTCGGCTTGATGGTCTCCTCACATTCTGCGGCCAGACGGGAGACCTCCGCGCCAGCCGGGAACCCAAAGCCCAGCTTGACGCCCACACGGTCCACTGCCTGTCCGGCGTAGAGGTCGGAGCTTGTGCCCAGCGTCTCGATATGCTTCACCTCATCGCAGAGGAGAAGGTCGGTGGTGCCGCCGGAGATGTGGAAGAGCAGCGTTTTCTCGCGGAAAAGTGTCTCCCCTTTGGCGGCAAACAGTGCCGCCGCTGCGTGGCCCTGCTGATGGGTCGTGCGGACAAGAGGGATCCCCCGGGCCAAGGCGAATGCCTCGGCGGCGCTGACGCCTGCCAGAAAGCAGGGCATGTAGCTGCCTTCCACCGGACGGGGCTTTTCCGACACGCCCACGGCGCTGATCTTCGTCAAATCGAATTCGCCGCCCAGCTCTGCCATCATCGCAGGCAGAGCCGCCGTGTGATGAAACAGCGCATCGCTCTGGCGCAGGCCAAGCTGGCCCTCCTTGACCGGAAGAAAACGCTTTTTTGCGCAAACAACCTCTCCGGCTGTATCAAAGACGGCCAGAGAGGTTGCATAGTTGCTGGTGTCGATGCCCAGCGTATAGCTGCTCACAGCTGCTCGGACTCTGCGTCCAGACCCTGTTCCCGTGCCACAGTGCCCAGCAGACCGTTGACGAACTGATAATCCTCGTCTGCGCCATACTTTTTGGTCAGCTCGACGGCCTCGTTGATGACGACGCCGGGCTTCTTCTCATCGCCGTACAGCATCTCGGCCAGACCCAGACGAAGCACAGTCAGGCTCACGCGGGGCAGACGCTCCATCGTCCAGTTGCGCAGATGGGCGCTGATGAGGTCGTCCACCTCGGCGGAGTGCTCGTAGTAGGCCCGCAGCAGACGCTGTCCGAACACATCCACGGGGTGCTCTTCGTCGCACTCGTGGTGGTTGTCCAGAGCCTCCTGCAGGGGGATGTCACCAAAGGTCTGAGAAAATGCCAGCAGAAATGCATTTTCGCGTGCTTCACGGCGGGGCAGAATATTTTCCATAATGTTCCTCTCACAGCGGCAAAGCCTTCCCTTTTGCGGGAAGGCTGACCGCATCTTTGTTTTCGTTTTCGTTCTTGGCTCAGGCCTGCGGCTCAGCCGCCGGGGCCAGACCGGCAATGACAAGGTCAACACGGCTGACCGTAACATTGGTCATGTTCTGGACGGCAGACTTGACGTTCTCCTGCACCTTCTCGGCCACAGCCGGGATGCGTGCGCCAAAGGCCGCCACAATTTCCAGAGTGATCTCTGCCGTGCCATCCCGCATCTCTACGGTGACGGGCGACTGGACGTTGGCACGCTCCAGAAGGTCTTTCACCTTCCGGTTCTGCTTGCCGCAGGACACTTCTGCCACGCCCTCGATCTCCAGCGCTGCACAACGAGCGATCTTGCCGATGACCTCCGTGGAGATCTGCAGACTGCCGCCCTTCAGATCCATATTCTGTAAATCCATTCTATGGCCCTCCATCCAAAATGAGCGAACGCCCATTTTATTTTGTGCGATCCATGCAAAAGGCAAAGCCCTTTGCAAAACCTTTGATGTCATTATACCATTTTCTCCGGTTTTATACAACACCTTACTTCACTTCCACCACAGTAATATTCTGCGCAGTCACCTCGCTCTTGCTGAGGACGATGTCTCTTATCTGGGCCACCTGTGCCGCGGTCAGGGCGTCGCCAGAGGTCATGACGGTCAGGTCTGCCCGACCGGACTGCAAAAAGCAGAGGCAGTCGGCAAAGCCCTTCGCCTTGACCAGCGTTTCGATCTCGTTCTCGGCGTTGAGGTCCTCGAGGTTTGCGGTCATCTGCCGGGTGCAGTCCTTTTTCTCCTCGGCGGAGAGGCCCGAGGTCTTGAGAGTCTTCTGGATGGTGTCCATCGCTTCATCGTGGGCTTTCTGGCGCTTGAGACGGGCTTCTTCGAAGAATTTTGCCCCTGCGTCGTTGGCTACGCTGACAAGCTGGGCCTCGCCGTAATTCTTGTTGGCGCTGGATACGGCCTCGGCCTCCGTCATCAGCCCGTCGGTGACGGGCAAAGCCACCGGCTCTCCCTCCACGGCCACCGCCGAGACGTTGACGGCCTCCTCGTCCACCCCGATGCCGGTGCGGGCGTACTGCCAGTTGAGGTATACTGCCACGACCAGCGCCGCCGCAAGGGTCAGCGCAGTGACCCTGCGTGTATTTTTGGTGATAGCTCTCATCCGTGTCTCCTCCTTGCATATTTCATGGTTCTCATAGCTGCAAAAAATCATTCCCGGCGCTGCTCTACGCAGATGCGGTTGGACGGAACATCCAGCAGCGCCCCCACCAGCTCGGTGATGCGGACGGCGACCCGGACATCTCCCCCGCCCTCACATACCACAGCCACTCCGCACACTCTGGGCGTGCAGACCGTCTGCGCCAGCGCCGTCCCATCGTCCAGCAGCACATGGGTCTGCTGTTGCTGGGTCTGTCCCGAGAGCGTGTCCAGAGCATAGATGGTCTCCTCCCCGCTTTCCAGCGTGATCATCACGGTGGTCCTCCCTGCGCCTTCCACCTGCGCGATGAGGTCGGAAAGCTGCTGCTCGAGCTGCTGACGGTAGGCGCTCTCATCCGCCGGGGCAGCGCTGGCCGCTGCAGGCTTCTCCGAAGGGGTGAACAGCTCCGACAGCAGGAGGAGCAGCATCGCCGCAGCCCCCAGCAGGACCGCCAGCCGGGCGCGGTTCTCCTTCTGCACAAGGTCCTTCAGCCGCAAAAAGAGCTTGTTTTTCATGGCACAGCCTCCCCCCAGCATATGCTTTCCGGCTCAAGCTGAAGCTGTGCTGTCAGCAGTTTCTCCACCGCCTGCTTCCGGGCATCGGTGAGGGCGCCCTGCAGGACGACCTGCACGGCGGATGCCGCCACGCCCTCCGCGGTCCGGCATAGGGTGATGCGCAGTTTCACCCGGATGCCTGCCTCGCGGAGACAGGCATCCTCCAATCGTCGGGAAAGCCCTTCTTCCGTCTGCGCAAGGATGGCATCCTCCAGACTGCCCACCGAAACAGTCTCCGCCTGCGGCAGCTTCGGCGCGGTGAGCTGAGCTTTTGCGCCGGGCAGGGCATCTGCAAAGGCTACTAGAATATATAGCCCCGCCACCGCTTTTATGCACTTCTGCCCCCAGCCCGGCCCCACAAAGCGGGCCGCCAGCTCGGCACAGATACAGGCTGTACAGAAGACCGCCGCCGCACGCTCCAGCGCCTGCATCACGAACCACCTCCTATCACAAAAAGCAGAGCCACCCCTGCCGCTGCCAGTCCGAAGAAGAGGACCACAGCTGCTGCCATACAGCGCACCGCCTCGGCGAAGCAGTCGAACAGGGCGCGGCAGCGCGAGATGCCCGTCAGGCTGCAAAGCAGACTGCACCCCATAAGCAGGGCCAGCTGGATCATCAGCCCCAGATAGAGCGGCACGAATTCTGCCCCCAGCACCGACAGCGCTGCCAGCCCCAGCCCGCTCTTGAGCATCTGCACCCCTGCAAGGATGGACTCCGACGCACTGCTGAGGGTCTGCCCGATGATGGGCACGCTCCCGGCCAGAAGCTGGCCGGTGCGGAGCGAAAAGCGGTCCAGCTGGAACGCCGCCGCCCGCTGCAAGCCCAGCAGAGCGACCAGCACTTTCCCGGCCCAGCCCAGCGCTTGGCGGAGGGCACTGCCGACACCCTTGCAGAAGACGCCAAGCGCCGGTTCTGCGCTGATGCAGCAGGCCATGCTGAGCATCAGATAACAGTGGAGCAGAGGCTGCACGAAGGCTGCGGCCAGCTGTGCCAGAAAACAGAGCGCCGTCAGCAGCGTTCCGCTGGCTGCGCTGCCTGCCGCCGCTTCGCCGCCCAGCGTGAGGACGCCCGCATAGACGGGCAGAAAGCCCAGCAAAAAGCTGCGCCAGCTCTCCATCTGCGCGCAGAGCGTCTGTGCCTCTTCCACCAGATTCCCCCAGAGCAGGACACCACAGCCGCCCGCCGCAGCCAGATCCAGCAGATCGCTGTCGGCACACTCTCCCACCAGAAGCCCCAGCACCGCGGTCAGTGTCAGGAACAGGAGGACCGAGGTATAGTCCCGGGCCGTCTGCTGCACCATTGCCCCCAAGGACCGGGGCAGAAAGCTTTTCAGTGTCTCCCACGGCGAGGATACGGCGTCCTCCAGATCAATGCGGCTCTGCTGTAAATACGGCTCCCAGAGGGCGCTCCCGGGCAGCGTCGTATCCGAAGCGGCCCGCGCCGCCGGGGCCGCGAGCGCAAGGCTCGTCCACAAAAACAGTATGGCCAGCCCGAAGCAAAAAAACTTGTCCCATTTCATCCCGCAATGCTCCCGATCTTCTGGCCGATCTCTTCCAGCAGGGGCCACGCCGCCGCCAGCACCAGCACCCGGCCTGCCAGTGCCGTGCACCACGCCAGCGATTCGGCCCCGGCTTCCTCGCAGAGTGCGCGGGCGTAGTCGGCCAGCAGGATAACGCCTGTACACCGCAGCAGGCAGGAAAAGGCGTCGCCGCCTGCCCGCTGTTCCAGTCTCTCAAGGCCGGCAAGCACGATCTCGGCCGCCGTGCTGATCTTCCACAGCACGAGGACTGCCGCCCCCATCGAGACGAACAGCCCAAAGGCCGGGGCGCTCTTCTGGAACAGGGTGTACAGGACGGCTCCCACCACCGCAAGCCCCAGCATCGTGAGGGCGCTCATAGCGCAAAGAGGGACTTGATGGTGACGAAGAGCACACTGATCTGCTTGACTAAAATGGACAGCACCACCACAAGCCCTGCCAGTGTGGTCATCATCGCCTGATCCTCTCGGCCCGAGCGGATAAGAAGCTGGTTGAGCACCGCGACGATGATGCCTATGGCCGCGATCTTAAAGATCAGGTCGATCTCCATACACATTCCCCCTTCAAAGGCAGAGGATGGCCGCTGCCAGCCCGGCGGCAACGCCCAGCTTATGGCAAAGCTCCAGCTGAGGGCGGGTGCGTTCCTCTGCCTGACGCAAAAATACCCTGAACCGCTCCTGATAAAACGTCAGCCGCTGGCATTCCTGCCCGGCCTCCGCCCGTCCAATGTCCGAAAAGCACTCGATATAGCAGTCCCGCTCCGGGCGGGTCAGCCCGGGCGGCGGGCAAAGAGCCTGAAAGCTCTCGCCCCGGACAGCCCCCTCCCGTTCCAGCCTGCGGAACAGCAGGGTGAGGTCGGTGCGGCGGTAATCGATCTCCTGCCGGACCCGCTGCAAGAGCAGGAGCGTCTCTTCCAGCGCCTCCAGATGCCGCCGGGCGTTCCGGCAGGCTGCATCTCCCGCGCACCAGCCGCAGCCCAGCCAGAACAGTGCCCCGACGATCCGCAGCGTCTTCATGAGAACCGCACCTCTTTCAGCTGGCCCGGCGCGGTGCGGCCCTTCAGCAGTACCGCTGCATGGAGCGCACCGCATTTTTGGAGATACTGCACCTGCGGGCGGCGGGCGGCTTCCTCCCAGCTGGCGGCATGGAGGGTAGCGATGAACTCCACCCCGCTGAACAGCCCCTGTTCGAGGGCATAAAGCTCGTCCATCCCGCCCAGCTCGTCCAGTAATATCACCTGCGGCGAGAGAGTGCGCAGAGCCATCTGCACTGCCTGCCCCTTCGGCACGCCGCTGAGGATATCGAGAGGCAGGGCCGCTGTTTCCTCCGAGGGGAATATCTCCCGCCGCTCGTCGATGACGGCCACCGCTCTTTCCCGACTTGCCAATTCTCGCGCGATGCCCCGCAGGAGGGTCGTCTTGCCGCTGTCCGGCTCCCCCATCAGGAGCATCCCCACAAAGCGCTGCTGCAAAATATCCCGGAGCTTCTGCGGCAGAGGGAACTCCCGGCTGCGGGCTACACGGATGTTGACCGAGCGCAGCTCCTGCAAAACGGCGCTCTGCCCCGGCGGGCAGTAGAACCGCCCGGCCAGCCCGGCGCGGCATCCGCACCCGAGGGTGACATAGCCTGCCGCGATCTCTGTCTCGTGGCTGTGCACCGACCCGTTGCAGATGGTGAGAAAGATCTCCTCCATCTGCAACGGCGTCAGCCGGAGCTTTTGCAGAGCGGGCAGTCCCGCCGGGCAGCAGGGCCTGCCCCCGATGGTCAGCTGCACCCCACAGCCTGCCCGAAGGCGTATCTCATGTACCTGTTCTGCAATGTCCGGCGGCAGGGCGCTCAGAGGCCGCGCCAGCCATGCAGGCAGGGCCTGAACGGCCCGGTAATACTCGTCCATCTTGTTTCTCCTTCCGTCTCGTCGCTTTGGCTTCTTGCTCCTACTGTATGCGGCGGCAGCGCTTTTAGAACGCAAAAAGGCCCACGCAGCGGTTCTCCACTGCGTGGGCCTCTGGGCCTGTTCTGTTTATGTTAAGCTTCCGGTTCGTCCCGCAGCATAGCGAGGAATTCCGCTTCCGTCAGCACGGGCACGCCGAGGGTCTGTGCCTTGGTCAGCTTGGAGCCTGCCGCCGCACCGGCTACGACATAGGCCGTTTTCTTGGAGACCGAACCGCTGGCCTTGCCGCCGTTCTTGACGATGAGGGTCTCTGCCTCATTGCGGGAGAGGCTCTCAAGGGTGCCGGTGACGACCAGTGTTTTGCCCGCCAGCTTATCCCCTTTCGGCTCGCCCTTCCACGTCATGTTCACGCCCGCGTCGGCCAGACGGTGGACAAGGTCGGTGGTGCCGTCCTTGGCGAAGAACTCCACCACGCTCTGCCCCATCACGCCACCGAAGCCGTCGATCTCGCTGATCGTTTCGATGTCAGCTTCCCGGATGGCTTCCAGCGTGCCGAAGTGCTCGGCCAGCAGAGCGGCGGCCTTGTCTCCGATGTTGCGGATGCCAAAACCGAACAGCAGCTTGTCCAGATTGTTCTGCTTGGAATTTTCGATGGCGTGGAGAAGGTTCGTTGCGCTCTTCTCCTTGAACTTTTCCAGCGTCAGCAGCTGCTCGAGGGTCAGGTCATAGAGGTCTGCCGCCGAGTGGACAAGGCCCTTGTCCACCAGCTGGGTCGCCACCGCCGTGCCCAGACCGTCGATGTCCATGGCGTCGCGGGAGGCAAAATGGATGATGTTGCGCAGAGATTGGGCCGGGCACTCGGGGTTGACGCAGCGCAGGGCGGCTTCGTCCTCAAGATGGACGACCGGTGCCCCGCAGGACGGGCAGACTTCCGGCATCTGGTAGGGCGCGGCATCCTCCGGGTGGTGGACGACGCCGATGACCTCCGGGATGATGTCGCCGGCCTTCCGCACCTGAATGGTGTCGCCGATGCAAAGCCCGAACTGGCGGATGAAGTCCTCGTTGTGGAGGGTCGCACGGGCCACTGTCGTACCGGCAAGAAAGACGGGGTCGAAGCAGGCCGTCGGGGTCAGCACGCCGGTGCGGCCCACAGCCACCTCGATGCTGCGCAGGGTCGTCTCCTTGACCTCGGGCGGGTACTTGAAGGCGATGGCCCACCGGGGGAATTTGTTGGTGGAACCCATCTGCGCGCGCTGGGCGAAATCATTGACCTTGATGACCGCACCGTCCATGTCGAAATCGAGCTTTGAGCGATTCTGTCCGATCTGCTCGATCTCCCGGATGGCGTCCTCGATGTCGTGGACGACATGGTAGCGGGGCGAGACCGGAAGGCCGAGACTCTTGAGGTAATCGAGGCTCTCTGCGTGGGTGGACAGCTCCTTGCCCCGCACCTGCTGGACATTGAATACAAAGATCGAGAGGCCCCGGCTCCCGGTGATCTTCGCGTCCTTCTGGCGCAGCGAACCGGCAGCGGCGTTGCGGGGGTTCTTGAAGGGAGCGGCGCCCTGCAATTCCTGCTCGGCACAGAGATGCCGGAACGCCTCGTGGGGCATATAGACCTCGCCGCGCACCTCGAGAAACTCAGGGGCATTCTTCAGCTTCTTCGGGATTTTTTTGATGGCCCGGACATTGGCAGTGACATCCTCGCCCACCACGCCGTCGCCTCGGGTGGAAGCACGCACCAGCTCCCCGTTCTCGTACTCGAGGCTGCACGAAAGACCGTCGATCTTGATCTCGACCACATACTCCGGTTCAATGCCTGCATCCCGCACTCTGCGGTCAAAATCACGCAGTTCATCGTAGGAAAATGCATCCAGCAGGCTCTCCATCTTGACCGCATGGGTCACTTTCTGGAAGCGGCCGCTGGGCGTTCCGCCGACGTGCTGGGAGGGCGAAGCGGCCGTGACCAGCTCGGGGTACTGCGCTTCCAGCTCCTTCAGCTCCCGGGTCAGGGCGTCGTATTCGAAGTCCTCCAGCTCGGGGGCATCCTGATCGTAATAAAGGCGGTTATTCTTCTCGATAACAGCGCGCAGTTCCTCGACGCGCTTTCTGGCTTGTTCCAGTTCCACAGTTCCACTCTCCTGCCTGACACGGCATCACGCCCGCGTCTTATTTCTCATGCGATAGTATACCACAAAACGGGGCATTTCGTAAACGAAAAAACAGAGCTGCCCTCCCCTTTTGCGGGGAAATGCAGCCCTGCAGTATTCTTGCTTTTTAGATGGAGATGGTATTGCAGACGTCCACGAGGACCGGGTCGATGCTCTTGGTCATCTCGAGCGCCTCGTCCACGGGGTAGTCCACCAGCTGCTCGCCCTTCATGCCGACGATGCGGTTGTACTTGCCCTGCTCGAGCAGGCAGACAGCGTGGTAGCCCATTGCAGAAGCATTCACGCGGTCGCGGAGCGTGGGAGAGCCGCCGCGCTGGACATGGCCCAGAATGGTGGCGCGAGTGTCGATGCCGGTGCGGGCCTGGATCTCGTTGGCGATCTCCTGCGAGTGGCCGATGCCCTCGGCGACGATGACGATAAAGTGGCGCTTGCCGGTGCGCTGGGTCTCGACGATCTTGTCGAGGATGTCGCGCTGCATATCAAATTCCTTCTCCGGCAGCAGCACAGCCATAGCACCGGAGGCGATGGCGACGTTCAAGGCGATGTAGCCTGCGTTGCGGCCCATGACCTCGACGACGCTGCAACGGTCGTGGCTCTGGGTGGTGTCGCGCAGCTTATCGATCATCTCGAGCGCGGTGTTCATCGCCGTATCATAGCCGATGGTGTAGTCGGTGCAGGCAATATCGTTGTCGATGGTGCCGGGCAGGCCGATCATCGGGATGCCGCGGTGTGCCAGCTCACGGGCGCCGCGGTAGGAGCCGTCGCCGCCGATGACCACCAGCGCATCGATGCCCAGCTCGCGGCACTTGGCTGCACCCTTATCCTGACCCTCTTTGGTCTTGAACTCAAGGCAGCGTGCGGTGTAAAGGATGGTGCCGCCGGCAGAGATGATGTTCGAGACGCTGCGCAGGTTCATTTCGAAGCACTCACCGTTCAGCAGGCCGTTGTAGCCGCGCTGGATGCCGATCATGCGGAAGCCCTTGTGCAGGCCGGTACGGACCACGGCACGGACAGCTGCGTTCATGCCGGGGGCGTCGCCGCCGCTGGTCAGAACACCGATCGTCTTGATTTGCTTTTCCATAGAGAGATTCCCTCCAATTTGTTTCTTCACATACCACTCGGGGCGTGCGCATCCCCTTCTTCCACAGATGCGGCCCGGTTCGATGCAACATATTTGCTATGGCTTGCCTTAGACAATTATATCACAAAGTCAGCCATTTGGAAACAGCGTGCTTGTAAAGATTGGTGCACAGAAATGTCATTTTGTTGCAACATTGTGCTCGCCAAGCAGGCGCTTCAGCTCCTGAAACAGCAGCGGGTGGCCCGAAGCATACAGCCTCCGGGGGGCGGCAAGCTTCTGCCTGACATCCTCGAGATAGAAAATGACTGGCATATCGCCATCGAATATCTCAAGAAGATTGATGACCTTCGCGTACTCCGGGCAGCTGCGGGACGGCAGACGGATATAGAGCCTTTGGGCAGCATCCCGCATGAGGTTCGGGCGGTTGGCCTGCGGACGCTTGGGGTCATAGCCCTCGATGGGCAGGATGCTCTCCGCCATCAGCTTGGACGGCTCATCCTCCCGCACCGAGAGACGGCCTTCGATGACCACGACGGCGTTCTCTTTGAGCGCGTCACGGAAGGTATCCAGAACCCGCGGGAAGACGATGATCTCCATCGTGCCGGTCAGATCTTCCACGCTGGTAAAGGCCATCATGGTGTTGGATTTGGTGGTCATCATCCGGTTTTTGACGATGGTACACACGATACGGACGTGATCGCCGTCCAGCCTATGGGCATCCTCGCCGGTGAGCTCCTTGATGCTGTTGGAGGCAAAGCGGGCCGACTGCTCCCGGTAGGCATCCAGCGGATGACCAGACAGATAGAGTCCGCTGACCTCTTTTTCCTGCTGGAGCAGCTCGGTGTGGCTGTACTCCGGGAACGGCTTGATCTCGTAGCTGTCATCAGCAGCCTCCGCTTCGCCGCTCATCACGGAGAACAGGTCGAGCTGCCCTTCGAGGTTGCGGCGGGAGTCGCTCTCCACGCTCTTGATGATGCCGTCCACGGCCTCCACAAGGCTGTGGCGGTTGATGCCCATGCCGTCGAACGCACCCGCCTTGATGAGGCACTCCACGGCCCGGCGGTTCAGCTCGGTGCCGTGCATCCGCTTGCAGAAATCGTAGAGGCTTGCGTAGGGCTTTTCCTTCCGCTCCTCCACGACCCGCTCGATGAGGTTGCGACCCACATTCTTGACGGCGTTCAGGCCGAAGCGGATCTTGCCGTTATCCGCCGTGAATCCGCCGTTCGAGATGTTCACGTCCGGCGGAAGCACCTTGATGCCAAGGCGGGCGCACTCACCCGAATACTCAATGACTTTGTCGGTATTGTCCAGCACGCTGGTGAGCAATGCGGCCATAAACTCGCTGGGGTAATGACACTTGAGGTAGGCCGTCTGGAATGCGACGTAGGCGTAACAGGCCGCATGGCTCTTGTTGAATGCGTAGGAAGCAAAGCTCGACATCTCATCGTAGATCTCATTGGCGACTTTTTCGGAGATGCCGTTGGCGACGCAGCCCGGGCACTCGTGGCCCGGCTCGGTACAGCCATGGACAAAATGCTCCCGCTCTGCCTCCATCACGGCGTGCTTCTTTTTGCTCATGGCGCGGCGGACATTGTCAGCCTGTCCGAAGGAGAAGCCCGCCAGTTCGCGGAAGATCTGCATGACCTGCTCCTGATAGACGATACATCCATTGGTCACGTCGAGGATGTGCGCCAGCTGGGGCGTCTTATAGCTGATCTTGTCCGGCTCGTGGCGGTTGCGCAGATAGGTGGGAATGGAGTCCATCGGGCCGGGGCGGTAAAGACTGATGAGAGCGATGACATCTTCAAGGTTCTGCGGCTGCAGACCCACCAGCACCTGCTTCATGCCCGAGGATTCAAGCTGGAACACGCCCTCCGTCTCACCCTGTCCCAGCATCTTATACGTCGCCGCATCGTCGTAATCCAGCTTCCGGATGGAGAAGGAGGGGTCTTTTTTCTGGACGGCCAGCTCGGCGTCCCGGATGACCGTCAGGGTGCGCAGGCCAAGGAAGTCCATCTTCAGCAGACCCAGCTCTTCGATCTCGGTCATGTTGAACTGGGTAACGGGCAGGCCGTCGTTGGTGGCTAGCGGCAGATAGTAGTCCGTCGGCTCCGGTGTGATGACGACGCCAGCCGCGTGTGTAGAGGCGTGGCGGGGCATTCCCTCCACCTTCAGGGCGGTATCGATCAGCTCTGTGACCTGCGGGTCGCTGTCGTACATCCGCTTCAGCTCCGGCGAGACTTCCAATGCGCGTTTCAGCGTCATTTTCAGCTCCATGGGCACCTGCTTTGCCACGACATCCACGCTCTGGTAAGGCAGTCCCATCACGCGGCCCACGTCGCGGATGGCGTTGCGGGCCGCCATCGTACCGAAGGTGACGATCTGGGCCACATGATCCGCGCCATACTTCCGGTTGACGTAGTCGATGACCTCCTGACGGCGCTCATAGCAGAAATCGACGTCGAAATCGGGCATACTGACGCGCTCAGGGTTCAGGAAACGCTCGAAGATGAGGTTGTAGCGGATGGGGTCGATGTCAGTGATGCCCACGCAGTAGGCCGCGATGCTGCCCGCACCCGAGCCACGTCCCGGGCCGACCGGGATGCCCTGACTCTTGGCGTAGTTGATGTAGTCCCAGACGATGAGGTAGTAGTTGGTGTAGCCCATCGACTTGACGACGCCGATCTCGTAGGTCAGCCGGTCCTTGTTGGACTGCGGGACGTCGGGGCCGTAGCGGCGCTCGAGGCCGTCCCAGCAGAGCTTCTCGAAGAATGCCTGATTGTCCATCCCGTTCGGGGCTTTGTAATAGGGGATCTTGGTGTGACCGAAATCAAAGTCAAACTTACACGCATCCGCGATCTTCTGGGTGTTGGCGCAGGCCTCCGGCACCATTGCGAACAGATCATACATCTCATCGGTGGTTTTGACGTAGAACTCATCGGTCTGGAACTCCATCCGGTCGGCGTCCTGAATGGTCTTTCCGGTCTGAATGCAGAGCAGGATGCTCTGCATCTTGGCATCATCCCTCCGCAGATAGTGGGCGTCGTTGGTGGCGGCCATCGGGATGCCGGTCTCCCGGGCCAGCTTGATGAGCTGGGGCAGGACGATGTTATCCTCCTCGAGGCCGTGGTCCTGCAGCTCGATGTAATAGTTTCCCTTGCCGAACAGGTCCTGATACCACAGCGCCGTGGACTTGGCCCTTTCATAATCTCCGGCCAGAATGGCCTGCGGGATCTCACCCGCAAGGCAGGCCGACAGGCAGATGAGGCCCTCGTGGTACTGTTCGAGGAGCTGCTTGTCCACACGAGGCTTGGAGTAAAAGCCCTCCACAAAGGCCGCAGATACCATCTTGATGAGGTTTTTGTAGCCCATCTCATTCTTGCACAGGAGGATGAGATGGTTGTTGCCGTCGATCTTATTTACCTTATCGAAGCGGGTGCGGGTGGCCACATAGACCTCGCAGCCGATGATGGGCTTGATGCCTGCCTTCTGGGCCGCTTTGTAGAACTGGACGCAGCCGTACATGACGCCATGGTCGGTGATGGCGACGGCGTTCTGACCGCACTCCTTGACACGGTCCATGAGCTGGTCGATGCGGCAGGCACCGTCCAGAAGGCTGTATTCGGTATGGATGTGGAGATGGACGAAGTCTCTCCCCGCGCGGCTGCCTTCGCTCATGCCCGCACCTCCTCTGTGTCCGTTTTGCTGCTCTGTTCTGCAAGCCGCTGGCGCAGTGCGTCGGCCAGAGCTTCCAGCTTTTTCATCCGGTGGGAAAGGCCCGATTTGCTCATGGGCGGGTCGAAGCTGGCGCAGAGCGCCGCCAGCGACAGGTCGGGATATTTCAGCCTCCGGGCCGCCGCCTGCTGCAGCGCCTCCGGCAGCGTTTCCAGCGCCCCCTGTTCGTCCAGAAAGCGGATGGCCTTGAGGGTCTGGGCGTTGGCGCGGGCCGTCTTGCTGAGGTTTGCAGTGTCGCAGTTGGTGTGTCGGTTGATCTGGTTGCGCACCTGCTTGACGGCCTTCTGGGCGCTGAGTCGGGTCGAGGCATCCGCCGCCCCCATAAAGGAAAGGATGCGCTCCACATTGTCGCAGCTCTTGACGTAAACGAGGTTCACGCCGTTGCGGCGGGTGCGGTGGGGCGCAAATTCATGCTCCGCCAGCAGCGCCTCGAAGTCGCGGGCGAGGTTCGTGCGGCTGGTGAGGAACTCGATGCTGTACTCCTTCTGGGGGTCGGTGACGATGCCGCTGCACAAAAAAGCCGCCCCGATGTAGGCGCTGACGCAGGTCTGGCAGCGGATGAGTCCGGGGTCGATCTGCAGGCTCGTCTCGGTGCCGGTGGTACCAAAAAGCTCGTGCATCCGCGCCACCTGCTCCGGTGCGCGGATGCTGAACTCATATACCACCCCGCTGGGGCGCTCCTTCCGGACGATCTCGCCCTGCACACCGCAGCGTGCAAACAGCTGCGCAGCCACCTGCGTGGTCAGCTCCTGCTCCGTCTGAAGCACCAGCCCGCTGGCGTCAAAATACTTGGCAAAGCAGGCGATGCCGTAGGCGGCGGCACGGACGCAGCAGTCCTTCTGTAGGCTGCGGCGGGCGATCTCCTCCCTCGCTTGGGATGCAAAACTCATGATATGGTGATCCTTTCAGCGGACGGCGTCGCGGTGCTGGACGCCGGGCCGATAGCCCAGCGCGTCGCAGTATTCCGCGATCTTCCGCGCAAACGTGATGGAGCGGTGCTTGCCGCCGGTGCAGCCCACCGCGATGGTGAGCTGGCTCTTGCCCTCCTTGACGTAGAGCGGAAGAGCGTATTCCAGAAACGACTCATAGCGTTTCAGCAGCTCCTGCGCCTCCGGATGGCCCATGACGAAATCGACGACTTCCTGATCGAGTCCCGTCTTGTGCTTCAGCTCCGGAACGTAGAAAGGGTTGGGCAGGCAGCGGACGTCCAGCACGAGGTCGGCCTCCGGCGGGACGCCGAACTTGAAGCCGAAGGACATGACCGTCAGGCGCATGGCATTCTTGGCCCCGCCGTTCGGGTTGAACAGGTCGCAGATCCGCTCTTTGTTCTGGGAGGTGGAGAGCAGGCCGGTATTGATGGTATAATCAGCCCGCTCCTTGAGGGGTTGCAGGATAGCACGCTCCTTCCGGAAGGCCTCCCGGGTGGAGAGGCCCTCGGCGATGCTGATGGGGTGGCGGCGGCGCGTCTCGCTGTAGCGGCGCATCAGCACCTCGTCCGGCGCGTCGAGGAAGAGGATCTCATACTCTACCCCCTGCTCGTCCATCTGGTCCAGCGCGTGCTCGATCTCCTCCGGCGTGCGGCAGCCGCGGACGTCCATGCAGAGGGCCACCCGCTTGAGCTGGTTGTCGCCCGCTTTCGAGAAGGCCGTGATGCTGGGCAGCAGCGCCGACGGGATGTTATCGATGCAGAAAAAGCCGATGTCCTCCAGCGCATTCATGGCGACGGATTTTCCAGCGCCCGAAAGGCCGCTGACGATCAATAGCTTCATCTTCTTATCCTCTTTCTGTTCAGGCTGCGACCACACGGATCTCTTTTTCGAGGTCGTAGCCGGTTTTTTCCTTTACGATGGCGCGCACCTCGTCGCAGAGCGCCAGCACATCTGCGCAGGTCGCCCCGCCCAGATTGACCACGAAGCCGCAGTGCTTCTCGCTGACCGCTGCACCGCCGTGGCGATAGCCCCGCAGCCCGCACTGGTCGATGAGGGCCGCCGCAAACGCGCCCACCGGCCGCTTGAAGGTGCTGCCGGCGCTCGGTTTGTCGAGGGGCTGCTTGTCCCGTCGGCGGGCCATCAGGTCGTCCATCTTGGCCCGGATGTCAGAGGCACTGCCTCTGGCGAGGTAGAACTTTGCCGAGAGGATGCAGCCGCCGTTTTCTTCAAAGATGCTGTGGCGGTAGCGGAGGTCGAGCTGCTCCGCCGGGGCTTCGACGATCTCCCCCTCCCCGGTCAGATACCGCACCGAGGCCAGCACATCCTTCATCTCGCCGCCGTAGGCACCGGCGTTCATGTAGACCGCACCGCCCACCGTGCCGGGGATGCCGTAGGCAAACTCGAGTCCGGTGAGGCTGTTTTCCAGCGCCGCCATACAGAGGGACGAGAGCATCTGACCGGCCCCCACGACGACCGCATCGTAAGTAAGAGCCGGGTCTTTCCCCGGGAAACTGATATTTTCGATAACGCCGATGCCGCTCTTCATGGCCGACACGTTAATGACAGCCCCGCGGTAGCCCGCATCCTCGAACAGGATGTTGCTGCCGTTGCCCAGCAGATAGCTCTTGACTCCTGCTTCTTTTGCCAGCCGGATGGCGGCACAGAGCTGCTCCTCATTTTCCGGCAGGACGAACAGGTCTGCCGGGCCGCCGATGCGGAAGGTGCAGTGGGCACAGAGCGGCTCATTTTCCTTGTATGCAATGCCCGCAGCGGACAAAGCCTCTTTTAATTGTTCCATTCGTACTCCTCTTTGGAAATCAGACGTTTTGGGTGAGCACCGGGTGGTGTGCAATGCCTGCGCTCAGTCCATGGTGTCGTTCAGGCCCAGACGGATGAGCAGCTCTTTGGCCGCGTTGTAGCCCATCTTCTTCTGACGGTTGTTGATGGCCGCCGTTTCCAGCACGACGGCGAGGTTGCGTCCCGGAGAGACCGGGATGATGGTGCTGGGGATGTTGACCCCCAGAATGTCGTAGTACTCGCTCTCCAGACCGGTGCGCTGATAGTTCTTGGTGGGGTCCCACGCTTCCAGCTGGACGACGAGGTCGAGGCTCTCGCTCACCTTGACCGCGCCCACGCCGAACACGCGGGCCACGTTGACGATGCCGACGCCGCGCAGCTCAATGAAGTGGCGGATGTTCTCCGGCGCAGTGCCCATGATCTGGCGGTTGGAGACCTTGCGCAGCTCCACGGCGTCGTCGGCGACGAGGCGGTGGCCGCGCTTGACCAGCTCGATGGCCAGCTCGCTCTTGCCGATGCCGCTGTCGCCCAGGATCAGGATGCCCTCGCCGTAGACCTCCACCAGCACGCCATGGCGGGTGATGCGGGGCGCAAGCTCAAGGTTCAGCACGCTGATGAGGCTGCCCATCAGGGTGCAGGTCATCTCGTTGGAGCGCAGCAGCGCCACTTTGTGCTGCTGCGCCAGCTCCAGCATCTCCGGAAAAGGCTCCAACTCCTCGCTGCGGCAGACGATGACGGCTGGCGGCTGCTGGCGGAACAGCTGGTCGAGGCGCTCGCGGCGCTTTTCGGGGGCAAGCCCGGCCAGAAAGTTCATTTCCGCGAGGCCCATGATCTGCAAGCGCAGCTTGTCGAAGTAGTCATAGTAGCCGGTCAGAAACAGACCCGGGCGGTTGACTTCAGCGATCTCGACGCTGATCTTGTCCAGCTCGCACGGCGCATAAGTGACCTCAAGGCTGACCTTCTCGACCAGCCGCTTGAGCGAAACAGCGAAATTCCCCATTCGTTTTTCCTCCTGCATCCTCTGTGTGCCCCAAGACGGCGGCACAGCGTATCCTTCCTTATATTATAATCAAGATGGACGGCAAAAACAACAATTCTTGCAGGAATCTTTTCTGGTTTTGTATCAGGGCTTGCATCCGAGGGCCAAACCTTTATAATAGAAGACAGGGGTAGAGTTTACTTTTTCTTTACATTTTACATGGCTTTTACATTTCGCCGGTTTCCGATTTTACATTCAACCCGTATACTCATAATCAGGGATACGACCGGTGAAATGCGGTGCAAGGTCATGTAAAAAGTTAGGGCATGTCCGCGTACCGTCCTCGCCGTCGATGCCGATGTGTATCGCAAGTCAAGAAATTAGTGCAACATGAAAACAGCATATTTGCGATATGCAATTCAACGCTGT
>OLQS01000049.1_pt1 | contig 83288 bp, 64 predicted proteins | sample 1672291 | NCBI WGS metagenome assembly OLQS01 (sample SAMEA3136668, study PRJEB25190) | human gut metagenome | biome: human gut; feature: human-associated habitat; material: faeces | place: Austria | collected 2013
GTAACAAGGTAGCCGTACCGGAAGGTGCGGCTGGATCACCTCCTTTCTAGGGAGACACGATACGTGTCCGGAGGGGTCGAGCGAGAGCTCCCCCGCCTGGAAACAACAACAATCTCTTTCGGGTCCCGTCGCGAGGGTCCGCCTGGCCTCTTCGCCCGCTGTCTCAGCATCCGGCTTCCGGGGCTCTGCCCCCGGGGGGCTTCGGCCTCCCGCGCACCTTGACAGTTGCATAGCGTTTGGTGACTAATGATCTTTTTCACCCGGCCGTCCGACGGGCGGCCGGGGACCGAGCATCATCACGATCGCGAGAGCATCGAGTATTCGATGCCTGAAAACCTGAGTTATGAGAAGAAGATGTTAAGGGCGCACGGCGGATGCCTTGGCACAGGAAGTCGAAGAAGGACGCGGCAAGCTGCGATAAGCTCCGGGGAGGCGCAAACGGCCTTCGATCCGGAGATCTCCGAATGGGGGAACCCAGCAGGGGTCATGCCCTGCTACCCGCGCCTGAATGAAATAGGGCGCGAGGAGGCAACCCGGGGAACTGAAACATCTAAGTACCCGGAGGAAGAGAAATCAACCGAGATTGCGGGAGTAGCGGCGAGCGAAACCGCACCAGCCCAAACCCATGCACGTGCAAGCTTGAGGGCGTTGCTGCATGAGGGGTTGTGGGACCGCGCATTCCATGGGCCTCAGACCATGGACGCAGTTACAAATCCGCGCGGAAGCGGAACGGCCTGGGAAGGCCGGCGGAACAGGGTGAGAGCCCCGTACGCGAATCCGCGCGGACTGCGAGTGCGGCACCCGAGTAGCGCCGGGCACGTGAAACCCGGTGCGAACCTGGGGGGACCACCCTCCAAGGCTGAACACTCTCCTGTGACCGATAGCGAACCAGTACCGTGAGGGAAAGGTGAAAAGCACCCCGAGAGGGGAGTGAAACAGTACCTGAAACCGTGCGCCTACAAGCAGTCGGAGCCCCCGAGCGGGGTGACGGCGTGCCTTTTGTAGAATGAGCCAGCGAGTTGCGGTATGCGGCGAGGTTAAGGTTTGAACCGAGCCGCAGTGAAAGCGAGCCTTTAAGATGGCGTATGAGTCGCATGCTGCAGACGCGAAGCCGGGTGAGCTATCCATGGGCAGGCTGAAGCGGGGGTAAGACCCCGTGGAGGGCCGAACGCACGTCGGTTGAAAACGGCGGCGATGACCTGCGGATAGGGGTGAAAGGCCAATCAAACCCGGAGATATCTCGTTCTCCCCGAAATAGCTTTAGGGCTAGCCTCGGCCGTTCTCCGACGGCGGTAGAGCACTGGATCGTCGAGGGGGCTTCACCGCCTACCGACACGAACCAAACTCCGAATGCCGCCGGATCAGAGGCCGGGAGTCAGAACATGTGGGCTAAGCTGTGTGTTCGAGAGGGAAACAGCCCAGACCGCCCGCTAAGGTCCCCAAATCCATGCTGAGTGGCAAAGGATGTGCGTTTGCCTAGACAACCAGGATGTTGGCTTAGAAGCAGCCATGCATTTAAAGAGTGCGTAACAGCTCACTGGTCAAGTGGACATGCGCCGACAATTCACGGGGCTAAGCATGGTACCGAAGCGGCGGACTAATCTATATTAGTGGTAGGGGAGCTTTCCCCGCAGCGGAGAAGCCGAGAGGGCGACCCTCGGTGGAGCGCGGGGAAGTGAGAATGCTGGCATGAGTAACGAGAGCGGCGCGAGAAACGCCGCCGCCGTAAGCCTAAGGGTTCCTGGGCAAGGCTAATCCTCCCAGGGTCAGTCGGGAGCTAAGGCGAGGCCGAGAGGCGTAGCCGATGCGCAACAGGCGGACATTCCTGTACCGCCTGCGGACCGCTATCACCGACGGGGTGACGGAGAAGGGTAGCCGAGCGGGGTTCTGGACGTCCCCGTGAAAGCGCGTAGGGAGCATCGCATGGAAATCAGCGGCGCACGTATCCTGAGACGCGAGACGAAAGCTTATGCTGAAGTCGGCGAGCCCATGCTTCCGAGAAAAACCTCTAGGAAGGGACGCAGGCGCCCGTACCAAAACCGACACAGGTGGGCAGGTAGAGCATACCGAGGCGATCGGGAGAACCATGGTTAAGGAACTCGGCATACTGACTCCGTAACTTCGGGAGAAGGAGTGCCCCTGGCGGTGACGGGACTAGCTCCCCGAGCGGCCGGGGGTCGCAGCGAAACGGCCCAAGCGACTGTTTATCAAAAACACAGGACTCTGCAAAGCCGTAAGGCGACGTATAGGGTCTGACGCCTGCCCGGTGCTGGAAGGTTACGCGGATGGGTCAGCCGCAAGGCGAAGCTCTGAAGCCAAGCCCCAGTAAACGGCGGCCGTAACTATAACGGTCCTAAGGTAGCGAAATTCCTTGTCGGGTAAGTTCCGACCTGCACGAATGGCGTAACGATTTGGGCGCTGTCTCAACCATGGACCCGGTGAAATTGTATTATTCGTGAAGATGCGAATTACCTGCGGAAGGACGGAAAGACCCCGTGAACCTTTACTGCAGCTTGACATTGATCGTTGGCTCGGCGCGTAGAGGATAGGCAGGAGGCTGCGAAGCCCGGGCGCCAGCCCGGGCGGAGCCGACCTTGGAATACTGCCCTCGTCGCGTCGGCGATCTAACCCCCGGCCGTGATCCGGCGGGGGGACCGTGTCAGGCGGGTAGTTTGACTGGGGCGGTCGCCTCCCAAAACGTAACGGAGGCGCGCAAAGGTCCGCTCAGAACGGTCGGCAACCGTTCGCAGAGCGCAAGAGTACAAGCGGGCTTGACTGCGAGGCCCACAAGCCGAGCAGAGACGAAAGTCGGTTCTAGTGATCCGGCGGCACAGAGTGGAATGGCCGTCGCTCAACGGATAAAAGGTACTCCGGGGATAACAGGCTGATCTTGCCCAAGAGTCCACATCGACGGCAAGGTTTGGCACCTCGATGTCGGCTCATCGCATCCTGGGGCTGGAGCAGGTCCCAAGGGTACGGCTGTTCGCCGTTTAAAGCGGTACGCGAGCTGGGTTCAGAACGTCGTGAGACAGTTCGGTCCCTATCCTCCGCAGGCGCAAGAGGATTGAGGAGGTCTGCCCCTAGTACGAGAGGACCGGGGTGGACGGACCTCTGGTGCAGCAGTTGTCGACCAACGGCACGGCTGCCTAGCTACGTCCGGCACGGATAACCGCTGAAAGCATCTAAGTGGGAAGCCGTCTCCAAGATGAGTCCTCTTTCCGGTAAGGGCCCAGGCAGAACACCTGGTCGATAGGCCGCAGGTGCAAGGCGTGCGAGCGCCTCAGCCGAGCGGTACTAATAGCCCGAGCTCTTCTTCCAGTACATGCACGGCCCTCGGGTTGTGCGATCGCGAAAGTCACGAGCGCTGTGCAGCCGCCAGGGTGGCGCGGGGGGATCCCGCGGCCCTGACGGGGCCATACAGGCCCGCGCGGGAACGCCCTGCGCGAGCGCGACCATGGAGGCGGGGATCACCCGGTCCCATTCCGAACCCGGAAGTTAAGCCCGCCATCGCCGAAAGTACTGCAGCGTCAGGCTGTGGGAGGATAGGGCGTCGCGCTCGCGGAGGGCGTTTCGGCATGCGGAGGCCCCGCCCCCCTCGGGAGGCGGGGCCTTTGCGCGTTCCGGGGGCTTTTAGGTGCTGATGGGGGAGAGTTTGATTCGGTGCACTGGTGTAAACTATGTTCATCACATACGCAAGTGACAACGATTGGAGCGCGATGACTCGTCCGGAGAGAAGCGCTGAAATGTTTAGAGGGGTAGAAAAGAACTACTGGGAGTACTACAGAGAGCTTGAAGATGATTTTCTCGCTACAAGAAAGTACGTATCTTTTCACGAGGCGAATGCTTCCACTTTTTCATTGGAGTATTTGAAGCTGTTTCAAGCTGTTTGCAGTGAGATCGATGTGGTTGGAAAAGCGATGGCTGCGGCCTGCAACCAAGAGTTTAAGCCGGAAAGCAGTGCCAATAACATTTACAAGTGGTGGTACGAGATACAGGAAATGTATCGCTGTTACGAGGATGCGAAATCGGCTGTGACCGGCAGGGGCGGTGTTTGTCTTGCTGATTGTGCTCGAACGCTTCTGAACGGGGTGAGCATGGAGCCTTGGAAGGGGTTCGAGACTGAATGGCGTATTGTGAAGAATGGCAGCAGACGTTGCTTTGCGAAAGGTAACTCGACACCAGGATGGTGGACCTCCTACAACAAGGTCAAGCACAGCCGTATTGTTGATGCTCTGCAGGATGAGGGAATAGCCAACTATGCGAGAGCCAACCTCGGAAACCTTATGCACGCCTTTGCGGGGCTTCATATTCTCGAAACGGCTTTTATGGAAGCTGTTGGAACATTGAACGACCTTGAAAGATTTGCCAATCAGAGTAGGCTTTTCGATAAGGTGGAGTTTGCTGCAACGGAGGATATCGACGGAATGTTCTAAAAGAGGCAGTGAATCAGTTCTGCGGGTTTAGGACTTGAAGAAAAGAAGGCCGAGCTGGTTGCTCGGCCTTCTTTCGGTATCTAGAGCTAGATGCGTCCGGTTTGCGTGCGGAGCAACGTGAGCCAACTTTCGGAGGATACAGCGATAGGCCCGCCGAAAACATACCCCGAACTGATCTCGCTTTTACGAGGTGCAATGAAGTTGGTGATGGCGGTTCGGTTCGAATTGTTTTCGATGACGAGCACGGAGCCGTTCCTGCCGCATAATGCGCCTCCGGCGAGCGCATCGTAATACGTGTTGCCAGTTGCAAGCGCCATCTTGTTGACGCTCATTCCGCATTTGGTCTCCCAGTCGGCGATTGCCGCGCTGGTTTCGTATTCCGTTTCTCCATAGATTCTTTTGACGGAGGGAATGCCGCAGTTTTCGAGCCGTGCTTCCACTCCCGAGTCAACCGCTATAGGACCGCCGACGATGATGGCGCTTTTATAACCGCCTGCCTTGATGGCTTTTTCGGTTTCGGCAGAGAGCTTATTCGAGCCGTCGTCGCACAGGTAGATGGGTGCTTTCTTCCAATAGGCGTAGGGTGCGACGCTCAGGGCATCTTGGAACTTCCATGAGGTGGCGATGATACAGGTGTCAGGTGCAGCTGCGTTGACGACCTGCTCTGCGATCGCGCGTGCAGTACCCTGTTGATCATCTCCGTAAACCCTGATGACTTTACCGCATCCGGTATTCTTGATCTGTTCGTCTACGGCAGAAGCGATGGCGATGGGGCCGCCCACCACATACGCCGTAGTGGCTCCCAGTTGAGAGATGATAGATTTCGTTTGAGTGGAAAGCGACGATGAAGAGGTGAGGAGGATAGGGCAGTCGTGAATGCCGGCGAGGGCGCTGGCGGTTAGCGCATCCCAGTAGGTGTTTTGTGTGGCGACGACAACGGTGCTCGATGAGCTCCAACCGGTTTGAGCGATGCTGCGCATAGTATCAAGCTGATCCTGTCCGAAGATGCGAGACCAAACATGGTTGCCTCCGATTCCGAGGAAGTCGAAGTTGATGTCCGCATTACCGCCGATGCCCGGCACTTGGGCCTTGCTGCTAGCCTGCCACATGTCGTAGATTCCGGAGTACGTGCAGACGGTGTTGTACTGGGCAACCCATTTGCTCCACTTGTTGTAGGTCGAGCCGGTTAGGAAATTCGTCCACCAGTTTGTGTTGGCGTAGACGCCCGCTGCATATCCAGTAGCCTCGATTTCCGAACAGAAGGTGGAAGCGACGCTGGCAAGCGTTTCGTTGCTGAGTCTGGGCTTGTTGTTTTTATCGATGATGCCGATAGGGTGGCCAGATTCATCCTGCTCTTCAAGGTCTAGGTAGATGGGGTAGTCGAGATCGAGGGGGCCGAGACCGGCTTTGTCGAGCAGGCGAAGCACGTGCTGCGCCTCGCTTCTGGCCATGGAGGTTGAGCACGCGTACGAGTACAGATAGATCCCGAAGGGGATACCGTTGTCGAGGCATCCCCGAACATTGTTGAAGAATTGCTTGTCGTCTTGGTTCGAGTAGTTCGAGCCGTATCCGCAGCGGATGATGGCGTAATCGATGGATCCGCTGTTTTTCACGGCTCTCCAGTCGATAACTCCCTGGTGCTCGCTGACATCGACGCCTCGCAGCAAAGCTCCGGGGATGGGGTTGCCTTGGCTGTTGCACCAGTTTCCTTCAGCATCCTTCCCGAAGGGGCTGCCGCTTCCGTAGGTTGAGATGCCGTCCTCTTCGGTTGCCTCGTCTTCGATGGGCTCGCCTTGATCGTATCGCCAGCTGTTCATGAGCGTCTGATCCGCCTGAGCCCCTTCCTCGATGTTGTCGGCAAGTGCCATCGATGGGGAAAGAGCGATGGCGGCGCTTGCTCCGGCGATGATCTTCACTGCGTCGCGACGTGCAATGTTTCTGGACGGGAATCCTTGAAAGGGTGTTTGCGACATGCGTCCTCCTTGTGGAAAGCTGGGATATCCTTTAATTATACGCCCGTAGCTCGATGGTTTGGAGCCGGCTCTTATGAAATCAGGGCAGCGTTCTGGATTCGCGCCCTACTGAGGCGCGCTTTGGTTAAAGCCGACCTCTCAAGCGCTCTAGAATCCTTCTGGGGAATTGGGTGAGCGCGAGACCGATTTTGAACGACTTAGAACCGAGGACGTGGTCGAGTTCAGCTCGCGTCTCGTTCAAGGATGTTTTCAGGCAAGCGGCATTTTCGTTCTGGGCGGCAAGCTGGGCGCGGAGCGAAGAAAATTCTAATTCCATGTATTCCAAGTGAGACCGGTATGCTTCGAGCAGCTCTCGCCACATGAGGGTTTCGATGTCGAGGGGCGCACGGCGCTCGACATCGCTCGAATCAAGCACTTTCGAGAAGTTGTCGCTTGAAGCCAGGACGGAATCGAAGCAGGAGCGCCAGAAGGTCTCGTAGTCGTAACGCGAGAGCCGATCAATGAAGGCTCGCCCGCATTGGCCCATATAGCGGGCACGGTCTTTGTCTAGGAGAACTGACGCAAGCGCCTCAGCGGCGGATTCGGCATCATCTTGCATGATGCCTATGACCGCAGGATTGTCTTGAACGAGCGTGAGATACGGCAGTTCGTACATGACGCACGGCAGTCCGGCCGCGAGCGCCTCTCCGAGGGCGAGGGACCACCCTTCGCGTTTGGAAGTCATTAAAAAGGCGTCTGCCTTTTGGTACCATTCGGCCATCTGCGACTCGCTTTGCGATCCACAGAGGAGGATGTGGCTCTCGACTCCGCACCTTCGTGCTTCGCTCATCAGCTGGCGTGCGAGATCGGGATCAGCTGGTCCTACCATCCAAACGGTTGCATCGGGTACTTTCTTTACAAGAGCCTTCATGATCGGCACGACGCGTAAGGGGTATTTATCCGCATTTATTCGAGCTGGCCAGATGATGTGATGCCCTGACAGAGGGGCAGGGCGCGCGGACTTCCAGGAGTTGTCGAAGGGGTTGTTGGTGCGCAGTGCATTTCGGTTGAAGTTCTCCCAAAAGCATCTATCCATCTCGCTCAGGCAAACCATCCCGTCGGCCAATGAATATTGAAGGGGGATGTCTGCCCAACGGGAGGGAAGGTCGGTGTCGAGAAAAAACTGGGTAAACGAGGTTTGGATGAGGAAGACGAGTGGGATGCCGAGCGTCTTCACGCTCAGGGTGTCGAATGCCAGAACGTCGGAGAACCAATGTGCGAATACTACGAGATCAACGGAGCGATCTAAAAGCGTTTTGCGCAGCGCTTTGCAGCGCAGTGCGTAGTTCTTGCGCATGTCGCCGATAAACGTAGGAATGGTGATGCGTTCGACGCCTTCGGGAAGCTCGAAGTCGTCCTCGTGGGGCTCGGTGTTTGTAACGATCACGACGTCGTACCCCATTCGAATCCAAAGCGCGGTAAGATCGCGCGTCACGCGTTCTCCACCGCCAATTCCGAGGGCATGGTAGAAGATCGCGATGGTGGAGACGGAGTCTCGGGTGACGCGGGTTGAACGTGCTCTTTTGGCGATATCGATGAGATCGCTGGGTTTGTCCCAATGAAGGCGAACCAGGGTTGGGATAGCCTCGTCGGCGCCGTACGATTCGATCAGAAGATCGAAGTCGTCAGGGCTGTTGATGCTGTACGGTGTGGTTTCCATAATCTGGTTTGCTTTCTATTCAACGGTATTTCTGCGAAGGTGATACTGCTTAGCGAGGATGTCGCGAAGGCCGTCAAATGAAGAATATCATGATACGTACCCTTTTGAAGATCGGAAAGGGTTTTGCCTATCATAGAGCTGAAAAAGCTTAACGCTGGTCGAGGTGCTTTCATTGCAATTGCGGACACTTGCGCATGCGAGCTCGTTCCTTTATCGTTAGCGATCCGGATTCTTGATTGAGTAGGGAGTATGAAAAAGACATTTTGCATTTTCTCGGCGAATTATCTGCCGAATATCGGAGGAGTCGAAAAATACACCAAGCATCTTGCAGAAGAGCTTGTTCGTCAAGGAGACAAGGCGATTGTGGTCACGAACAACGTGTTCGACCTCGAAGATCGCGAGCAAACTCCAGAAGGGGTTGAGATAGTTCGTCTGCCCTGCTTCAAGACGCTGGGGGGTCGGTATCCGCTGCCCTTCCGTAATGCCCTGCATCGCGCGTTGACTGCGGATCTTCGAGACGCCGCGGTTGATTTCGTAGTGATAAACACGCGGTTTTATCCGCATTCTCTCAATGGGGTGAGGCTTGCCGAATCGATTGGCATCAGACCTGTTGTGATAGATCATGGATCTGCGCATCTTACCATGGGAAACAAGATCGTGGATGTGGGGGTTTCCGTCGCCGAGCATATGATGACGAGCCTCATGAAGCGTCATGACGTGGATTATTACGGAGTGTCGAAAGCGAGCGTCAAATGGCTTGAGCATTTCGGTATTGATGCTATTGGGGTTTTGAACAACTCGATTGATGCGGAAGCGTTTGCCGCTTCTTCGTCGGGTCGAGATTGGAGAAAAGAGCTCGGGGTGAAGGAAGCGGACTTCGTGGTTGTTTTCACTGGCAGGTTGATTCCCGAAAAAGGAATCGCATCTCTGGTTGAAGCTGCGGAGATGCTGTCCGATGTTTCTGACATCAAATTCTTGATTGCGGGCGACGGTCCGATGCGCGGGTACGTCGAGCGGCGTTGCTCGACGAATCTTATAATGCTTGGCAATCTGTCCGCATCCGACATTGCAGCTCTTTTGCTCACGGCTGATGCATTCTGCTTACCTACGAGATCCGAGGGGTTTTCTACTTCGCTGCTTGAAGCTGCGGCGTGTTCGGTGACTCCCATTCTGCCTAAAGTTGGAGGGGTGGAGGAGCTCATTACCTCGGAAGATTTCGGCATTGTGCTTCGTACGACCGAGCCCGAAGAGGTAATGAGCGCCGTACGGTCCCTTTATGATAATCGGGTTTATACGAGGTTGCGTGCCGCTAATCTCCATGCGCGAGTTCTGACGGAGTTCTCATGGAAGAAAACGGCTAACAAAGTCAGGGAAGCGTGCGAAGCGGCTAACGGTCAACATTGTCGCTATGTTCGCTGAGTGTTTCAAGGCGCTTCGCGAGAAGAGCTTGCTCCTGAGTCAGGTTCTTAATTCTTATCGCCTGTTTGCTGATGATCACGCTTAATGAAAGGCAGATCACCATGAGGAGGAAAAGCCCGAGGAAGAAAATGAAATTCGAGGGATTTACGAAGCCAAGAAGATGGGCAAATTCATACAAGGGCATAGGGAAAAGGGCGCAGACGACGGCGACTACCGAGAGAAGCATCCAGAGCAGCGAATATTTCAATAGAAGCCTGTCTTGGGCGACGAGGTGCACGACATACGCGAAGAACGCGACGGCCGCCGTAACAACGAGTATTTGGAGGATAGCTAGCATTCCGCTTGATCCTGTTCATGACGGTTGATTTTGGAAAACCGGGTGATCGAAATGGCGAGAGTCACCTTGATCATATAATAAAGGCTGGAGAGACCGCCTATCGAAGACGTGCCTCCCTTCCGTTCGTGCATGGCGACTGGCACGTCTCTCACAGTGAGCCCCGCTCTTAACGCATATACGATAGACTCCGGTTCTGGGTAATCTATGGGATAGGATTTACAAAAAAGCTCAATTGCGGTTTTACTGCATGCTCGAAAACCGGATGTCGGGTCAGACACTGTTTTGCCTGTGAATAGCCTGATCCATTTTGCAAGCCAGAGAATGCCTGCACGTCTCAAGCGAGTTGAACGAAAGCCGTCGATATCGGTCAGAAAGCGAGAGCCGATAGCGAGATCCGCGCCCTTGTTGACGGCGTCTATGAGGGCGCCAATGTAGGCAACATCGTGTTGCCCGTCGCCGTCGAACTGTATATCGACGTCGTAACCGTGTTCCAGCGCGTATTTATGGCCGGTTTGCACGCTTCCCCCAATACCGAGATTTTGGGGGAGGTTTACGACGTTCAGCTCGTGGGCTTTGCAGAGGAAAGACGTCGCGTCGTTTGATCCGTCGTTGATAATGACGTAATCGTACCCTGCTTCCGAAACGCCTTTCGCCACCTCGACGATACTGTCTTGTTCGTTGTACGCAGGGATAATGACGAGTGGATTGCAGCCGGCTGCGCTTCGATGTTCTCTTGTCGTTTCCATGCGCAAGATTATACCTCGTAGTCTCGCTGCAGATTGCGAGGGTTTGAGTCTGCTGAAAAAAACGCTTCGGATCGAAGGATCTTGTTTTAGATTGAGGGTGTCGGCGGTGCGGAATATAGGTGTATTATAATAGTTTTACATCGGTTCTACGCGTGCGATGGTTTCTGGAAGGTGACGATGGAAGAGATGCTTGTTAAGCGGCGCTCGTCAAGACTCAAGCGATGCTTCTTGATAGTTGCAGCTATGTTCGCTCTTGCGCTGGTCTTTGAGGCTCTGACCTTGATCGGTGCTCCTGTATCAAGCGTGTTTGATCTGAGCGCATGGGGTAAGAAGAGGATACTGGTTTTTTGGGCGGTATTCGTTGTGTTGTATGCCCTGCTCTGGTATTTTGGTGGCATCCGTGCGTTCCGGACCTGGGCGATACGGATATCGCAGAGCTGGAAAGAGGTTTTTGGAAAGATCTTGCGTCTTTCCTGCGGATTTGCGATAACCGGATTTTTTGGCGTAGGGGTGGCTTACTTTGCTTCCCTCACAGGGTTGTTCGCTTTCGGGGTTGCCAAGGGCATTTTCGCTTTCGTCGTTGCCGGCTGCCTGTTTTTGGTTTTTGCGAACAGAAGAAGCCTGGGCGCGTATCCGGAACGAGTTTTCGTTCCTGCTGGTATTTGCATGGGCATTCTCTTTGCCGTTCTTGCTCCCGTTCAACCGGTTGTCTCGTTTGATGATCAAATCCATTATGATCATGCTATAGGTCTGTCTTACCTGTCTTCGGCAGAATATACGAAGGCCGATGCTGAGATGCTGGTTTATCCTGAGATAACGGGGGATCCGTTTAAGCACTTGCGTTTTTCCGAGGACGAGTACGGCTCCCTGCTCAATGAGCTCAATTCGCTCGGTGAAGAATATGCTTTCAGTTCGGATGGATTCTATTCATCGTGGGGATACAAATCTTTAGACTATGTGAGTTTGGGCTACATTCCCAACGCGATTGGATTATGGCTCGGTCGTCTTCTTCATCTTCCTTTCGTGGGCGTGTATATGCTCGGTCGTATTTCCGGATTGCTTTTTTTCTTCACTCTCGTGTATTTTTCGGTGAAAAGGTTGAAGTCGCAGAAAGTTCTTGTATTGGCTTTTGCGCTTTTGCCGGCGGTTTTGTTTATTAGCGGTAGCTATTCGTACGACATTTGGGTTGCTGGATGGCTGCTCTTCGGCTTTTTACGTTATCTTTCATGGCTGCAGAATCCAGACGAGAAACTTACATTTAAAGAAGTGTCCCTCGTTATCCTTGCCTTCGTCGTGGGGCTCGGGCCGAAAGCGATTTATTTCCCTATTTTCTTCCTTCTTCTCTTCATTCCGAAAACTAAGTTTTCGAGCAAGCGTTTCGCGATTCGGTATCGCATAGCTATCGTTTTTTCCGCCTTGCTGGTCCTATCGACTTTCTTGCTTCCTTTCGTTGTGCAGGGGCCTGGCGTCGGAGATGCGCGGGGAGGTTCGGAAGTGAATTCGACCGGCCAGGTCATGTTCGTTTTGGAGGATCCTCTGCGCTATGCGGGCATATTGGCTAATTTCTTGTTCGGTTATTTGTCTGTTGAACAGTCGGTGACGTATACGAACCATTTGGGCTATCTGGGGGCTTCCACGTTAGGGGCGCTTCCGCTCGTGGCATTGCTGCTTGTGGCCGTCACTGATTCCGGTCCTGCGAACTATCCGTATGCCAAAGTGCGCTACAAAATAGGTTCGTCGGCTCTGCTGATCGGAACGTCCGCATTGATGGCGTCGGCTCTATACGTTTCGTTTACCGCCGTCGGCTCTGATACGGTCGCGGGTTGCCAAGGAAGATACCTATTGCCGCTCGTCGTTCCGTTCCTGGCGCTTTTTTTCAGCACCAGGATCAAAAACGAGAACTCGAAATCCTGGTACAATCTGACGGTATTGCTTGTTTGTCTGGCTTTCGCGGTCGTGTGTGCTATCCAGTTGAGCCTTGGCGTTTACATTTAGCAAGGCGATATCCGATCGGGGGTCGGTTTTCTTCGGCGAATCGATCCCCGATCGGGTTGCGATCAATCTAGGTCACGGTCGTCGAGGCGAAAATACCCACAGTTCGGGTGTAGGTTCCTGTTCATGAACGGATCGCCCATGACGAAGTACTCGGGCCATGTTGCGTTGAGTAATGATGCTTCCCGATGGAATCGCATTTGTTTGGCGATCGTCGTCTCGTATCCGCGGGAAAGCGATTCGTAATGATAGAGCTCGGCTTCTGGCGCGAAGACGATGCTGTATCCGTTGGCGCGGAGCTTAAGGCAGAAATCGACATCGTTGAAGGCGACAGCGAACTCCTCCGAAAACCCCCCTGCTTCGTCGAATGCTTCGCGTTTCGTCAAGACGCAAGCTGCGGTTACGGCGCTTACTTCGCGTGTGCTCGAAGCCGTGTGGTAGTAGCCCTTCTCGTTGCGATCCAGGCTGGAATTGAGGTGTCCCGCACCCGTTCCCTGAACGTAGACTCCCGCATGCTGAATGGTTTCGTCCCGGTAGTAGAGCTTTGCTCCGACTGCGCCTACGGAGGGTTCTTGACATATTCCCAGCATTGATTCTATCCAGGAGGGGGATATGACCTCGGTGTCGTTGTTTAAGAGAAGCAGGAATTCACCTCTGGCGTGCTGTGCGCCGAAGTTCATGAGTTTCGAGAAGTTGAACTCATGCTTCCAGGTTGCGATCTTGATGCGGGGGTCGCGTTTCTGGGCGTTTTCGTAATAATCAAAGGTTGATGCCTCGGTGCTGTTGTTCTCCACAATGATTATCTCAAAATTGTTGTAGGTGCTTTTATCCAGAATCGAGGACAAGCATGTGCGGAGAACTTCCGCGTTGTCCTTGTTTGGGATGATGATCGATACGAGGGGCTTGCCTACGACGCGGTATTCGACGCGGTAGCGACAAGCCTGTTCGGTGCAGTGAACCTCTCCTGGGATGGACATCCCTTTCAGATGCTCTTCGATCGCGAGCTTGCCTGCTTTGTCGGCATAGGGCTTTTCGCCGGTTCCGCTAGCCGTCGAGCCTTCGGTTATGCGCCAATGGTACAGAACGTTGGGTATATGGCGTACTCGCGCGCCCTTTTCTACTGCCTGCAAGATCATACGATGATCTTGGGCTCCGTCAAATGTCGGATCGGCGGGCTCGAGGCGGGCGAGCAAGCTGCTTCTTATCATAAGGAAGTGGCAGATGTAGTTCACCTCGCGAAGCAGGTGGGGGCTGAAGTCGGGCTTGAAATAAGGGTCGCCGTAAGTTCCGTTAGGAAAGAGCTTGTCTTCGTCGCAGTAGAGCAGATCGATCTCAGCATCGCTGTTGATTGCGGAGACGTATTCGAAAAGGGTGCCAGGCTCCAGCAGGTCATCGTGATCGAGGAAGGCGATGTAATCACCCCGTGCAGCAGCGATGCCCTGGGCTGAATTGAGGGATATGCCGAGGTTCTTCTTGAGGCGCACTTCCTTGATCCGGTCGTCTCGATCGACGAAGCTCTTGATCGCTTTTGCCAGACTGTCATTGTCGGGATCTGCGTTGACCAGTATCAGCTCAAAGTTGCCGTACGTTTGGCCGAGAACGCTCGATGCCATCTCGTGAAAGAGCTTCGGAGGAGTTCTGAATAGCGGTGTAATAATGCTGATCAGCGGTTTGCTCTTGAAGAAGGCGTTGCGCTGCTCCTTTTTCACGGCATCGTCTATCCGGTGCTTTTCGAACCATTGAAAATACCTCGCATCGTGAGCCGCGTCCAGCGATTCTTTGCATCGCTTAGAGAGCAGCGCTTCGTAGAGCTGGGGTTCGAGCGTCGCGAAATTGGCGCGGATGGAGTCGGAAGGGTCGTTGAAGCTTATCACGTACGTTTCGATGGGCTTGGGGACGCGCACTGAAAAGGCGATGCGTCTTATTGGAGTTGGAATTATGCTGCTTTCAGGCTCTATGGAATCGCTCATGATGATGAAATCGGAGTCGATTTTCTTGAAACGGTTGTCGAGGAGCTTAATAGAGTAGGGGATATCTTTGACGGTCGGAACGACGATCGTTCCCCTTAAGATATTGGCGTCGTCGGATGGTATGCACTCATCAAGCATGATAGTGGCATGGCGGAAGAAGTCCGTTTCGTCTATATCGCGGATCCGGGCGCATTCTCGGTCCTTTAGGCGGTAGTTGATTCTCGATTGCCATTTTAAAGCAGAGGGTTGGATCGTGAAGGTGCAGCTGTTTGTCGCGTCGCAGTTCGGTGCTGTTTCGTCGAGCTTCAGCTTGATGGTAACGGGGGCTAGGGGAAAAACGAGCACGGCGGTCTTCGACGTGTCGTCTTCGTCTATGACGTAGAGCTGGGTGGGCACATGATCGTTCTCGTCGGTGAATCCTGCGAGCTTGAGCCTGGCGTCTTCGGAAAAACGAGTGACCTGGACGCTCATGTACCCTCTGCCGTCTCCTCGGCATGTGCAGATAACGCGTGCTTTCATAGGGCTCCTCGTTGAAGTCGTCGGAACGTAATATGAAGGATAGTATAGAAGAAAGAGGTGCTCTGGCAATTATCGGTATCTTTTCGTCTGGTTAAACATATAATCTAGCGGTATGCAATTTAGGTTGATCTTGCCGCCTGTGGCGGATTCAGAGGAGCGTCTATGAAGGGCATCATACTTGCTGGAGGCAGTGGCACCAGGTTGTACCCGCTCACCACGGTGACGTCGAAGCAGCTGCTTCCGGTGTACGACAAGCCGATGATCTACTATCCGCTGTCGGTGCTCATGATGGCGGGCATCCGCGAGATCCTCATCATCTCGACGCCCGCCGACCTGCCGAACTTCGAGCGCCTGCTCAAGGACGGCTCGGACTATGGCGTGAGCCTGTCCTACGCCGAGCAGCCCTCGCCCGACGGACTGGCGCAGGCCTTCATCATCGGCGAGGAGTTCGTCGACGGCGACAGCTGCGCGCTGGTGCTGGGCGACAACATCTTCTACGGCAACGGCCTGGGGCGCCACCTGCGCGCCGCCGTCGAGCGCGCCGAGCGCGAGGGCGGCGCAACCGTGTTCGGCTACCACGTGGACGACCCCGAGCGCTTCGGCGTGGTGGAGTTCGACGAGGAGTTCAACGCCGTGTCCATCGAGGAGAAGCCCGAGCATCCCAAGAGCAACTATGCGGTGACCGGCCTGTACTTCTACGACAGCCGCGTGTGCGGGCTGGCCAAGCAGGTGAAGCCGAGCGCGCGCGGGGAGCTTGAGATCACCACCCTCAACCAGATGTACCTGGAGGACGGCTCGCTCAACGTGGTGACGCTGGGCCGCGGCTACGCGTGGCTGGACACCGGCACCATGGAGAGCCTGTTCGAGGCCTCCGAGTTCGTGCGCGCCGTGGAGCGCAGCCAGGGACTGAGCGTGTCGGTGGTGGAGGAGATCGCCTACCAGAACGGCTGGATCGACCGCGAGCTCCTGCTGGCCGCCGCCGCCAAGTACGGCAAGTCGGTCTACGGCCAGCACCTCAAGAAGGTCGCCGAGGGCAAGATCGTGCCGCACAAGGAGGCGATGTGAGCATGAGGATCCTCGTCACCGGGGGCAACGGCCAGCTGGGCAACGAGCTGCAGCGCATCCTGCGCGAGGGCCGCTCCGAGATCGGGCCGATCCCGAACGCCTACGCGGGCGCGGAGGTCGTGGCGGCCGACGTGGACGAGCTGGACGTCACCGACGCCGACGCCGTGACGGCCTACGTGGCCCGCGGCGGCTTCGACCTTATCGTCAACGGTGCCGCCATGACGAACGTCGATGGTTGCGAGACGGCCGAGGACGCGGCATTCCGCGTGAACGCCGAAGCGCCGGGCAACCTCGCGCGCGCCGCCGAGGCGGTCGGCGCGAAGCTCGTGCAGGTGTCGACCGACTACGTGTTCCCCGGCACTGAGCCCGAGCCGCGCGTCGAGGACGACCCGACTGGCCCCGTCTCGGCTTACGGTCGCACGAAGCTGGCCGGCGAGGAGCGCTCGCTTGCGGCGTGCAGCCGCTGCTTCGTGGTGCGCACGGCGTGGCTGTACGGCTACGTGGGGAAGAACTTCGTCAAGACCATGATGCGCCTGGGCGCGGACCGCGACGAGGTGACCGTGGTGGACGACCAGCTGGGCAACCCCACGTCGGCGAACGACCTGGCGCACGAGATATTGAAGATCGCCGCCACCGAGAACTACGGCGTGTACCACTGCACGAACGAGGGCACCTGCTCATGGGCCGACTTCGCCGAGGCCGTCATGGAGGGCGAGGGGCTCGACTGCGCCGTCATCCGCTGCACGTCCGATGAGTACGCGGCCATGAATCCCGCGTCGGCCAAGCGCCCGGCGTATTCGTCTCTGCGAAACAAGCGCCTCGAGGACACCGTGGGCAACGAGATGCGCCCGTGGCGCGACGCGCTGTCCGCGTACTTGAACAACCTACCCGAGATGGAAGGCTAGAGGAATGTCAGAGATCTTCGAACTGAAGCGCATCATCGTCACCGGCGGAGCCGGGTTCATCGGAAGCAACTTCGTCCACTGGGTGGTGGACAACCAGCCGGACGTGCACGTCGTCGTGCTGGACGCGCTCACCTACGCCGGCAATCTGGACAACCTCGCCGGCATCCCCGAGGAGCGCATGACCTTCGTCCACGGCGACATCTGCGACGAGGCCCTGCTGGAGGAGATCGTCCCCGGTGCGGACGCCATCGTGCACTTCGCCGCCGAGTCCCACAACGACAACTCCATCGCCGACCCGGAGCCGTTCGTGCGCACCAACGTGCACGGCACGTTCCGCCTGCTGGAGGCCGCGCGCAAGCACGACGTGCGCTTCCATCACATCTCCACCGACGAGGTGTACGGCGACCTCGCATTGGACGACCCGGCGCGCTTCACGGAGGAGACGCCGTACCGTCCGAGCAGCCCGTACAGCTCCACTAAGGCATCGTCCGACATGCTGGTGCGCGCGTGGTTCCGCACCTACGGAGTGCGTGCCACCATCTCGAACTGCTCGAACAACTACGGCCCGCGCCAGCACATCGAGAAGTTCATCCCGCGCCAGATCACCAACGTGCTCACCGGCATCCGCCCGAAGCTCTACGGAGACGGCCTGAACGTGCGCGACTGGATCCACACCGAGGACCACTCTTCGGCCGTGTGGGCGATCCTGACGAAGGGACGTCTGGGCGAGACGTACCTGATCGGGGCGGACGGCGAAAAGAACAACATCGACGTGCTGCACGCCATCCTGGAGGGCATGGGCAAGAGCGCGGACGACTTCGATTGGGTCAAAGACCGTCCCGGCCACGATCGCCGCTACGCCATCGACTCCTCGAAGCTGCGCTCGGAACTGGGATGGGATCCGAAGCACACCGACTTCGCGGAAGGTCTCAAGGCCACCATCGCATGGTACCGTGACAACCCCGGATGGTGGCAGGGCGTCAAGGAGGCCGTCGAGGCCAAGTACGCGAAGCAGGGACAGTAGGAGGCGGTATGGCAGCGGGAGACAGCGTCAAGCACGGCAACTTCACGTTCACCGAGACCTCCATCGAGGGCGTGCTCGTGGTGGACGTCACCGCTTACGGCGACGAACGCGGCTACTTTGTGGAAACCTACAAGCGCCCCGACTTCGTCGCGGGCGGCATCGACTGCGAGTTCGTGCAGGACAACCAGTCCTCCTCGGTCAAGGGCGTGCTGCGCGGCCTACACTTCCAGATAGAGCATCCGCAGTCCAAGCTCGTCCGCGTGGTGTCGGGCGAGGTGTTCGACGTGGCCGTCGACTTACGCCCGGACAGCCCCACCTACGGAAAATGGGAGGGCTCGGTGCTGTCGGCGGAGAACCGCCGCCAGTTCTTCGTGCCGCGCGGGTTCGCCCACGGCTTCCTTGTGCTTTCCGATGTCGCCGAGTTCTGCTACAAGTGCGACGACGTGTACCATCCCAACGACGAGGGCGGGCTTATGTGGAATGATCCCGAGATCGGCATCGAGTGGCCCATCTTGGAGGGTATGGAACTCGTGCTGAGCGAGAAGGACAAGGCGCATCCGGGGCTCAAGGATCTCGCCTAGCTTATGAAAATCAAGAATCTTGTCCTGTGCAGAGGCGACGGCAAAGGTTATGCCCGTCTCCGCATCGTTGGCTCTGCCGGACGTGACGTTGCGGTTGAGGCGGCGCTTGAAGATGGCTCATCGATTCCGACCCTTTGGCTGAAGGAGTCCGATCCCGCTTCGGATGTTGTCGGGATGTTGGTGTTCCCCTTGCTCGACGATGTTACGTTGTTCGTCCGAGTCGTGCAGCGCGGCGGGGATGAACCCTTGTGCGCGATGCGCTTGCCTGCCGGGAAGCTGAAATGGCTCTCTCGCCTGAACTACCGCCTCCGTCCGTCCCTGTGCGCTGCTTTGCGTGGCACGGACGAGCGGTCGATCGATCGTTTGCGCCTTTCGCTGGTCATGTGTATGCCGGACGGAGAGGAGGGGGTATGGCGCATTGCCGCCGAGTCCCGTTCGCTGGGATCTCAGCCGAGGTTCTCTGCCTGGGACGGTGTAGGGCGTGCGCTTCAAATAGACCCTATCTTCTTCGAGGATCAGTGCATACCCGATGGCACTGTCGAAGGCGTTCGCCGTCGGATGGTGGTTTCGGTTCGCGTTCCCGCTGCGGCGGGCGGCTTGTTCGTAGTCGCCGAGGACGAGACGGGTGCTGCCTTGCCCGCCATGCTGGGGTTCGATAAGGCTGCGTTTTTCGGCGAGCTGCACCGCGCGCTTCGGCGCGTGCGCAACGCTGCGGACGAGGGCGACTATCGTGCTTGGCGCGAATCGCGGAAGATGGGAGGGCTTTCCGGGTCGCGCTTGGATCCTGAAGTTTCCCTCTCTCCGTTGGTGAGCATCGTCGTGCCCTGCTATCGGGTGAACGAGCGCTACTTCGAGGAGATGCTGGAATCCGTCCTTGCGCAAAGCTACGTTCGGTGGGAACTCGTCCTCGTCGATTCCGAGTGCGAATCCTCAAAGGTGCCGGGTATCGTCGAGCGCATCGCTGACGATCGCATCACGGTGGTTCCGCTGCGCGACAACCTCGGCATCGTGGGTAACACGAACGCCGGCATTCAGCATGCGCGGGGCGAGTACGTGGCGTTCCTCGAGTACGACGACGTGCTGGAGCCGAACGCGCTGGAGGCGTACGTCCAGGCCATCGCCGAGCATCCCGACGCGGGCCTGCTGTACTGCGACGAGGACTCGTTCGAGGTCGGGGGAGCGTTCAAGAACCCTGTGTTCAAGACTGATTTCAACCGAGATCTGCTGTACTCGCACAATTGCATCATGCATTGGCTCATGGTGCGCAAGGACGTTCTGGCCGAAACGGGCCCGTCCGACGACGAGGTGAATGGGGCGCAGGATTACGACCTCGCCCTGCGCGTATTGGAAACCGGGCGCGAAATCGTGCACGTGCCCCATATGCTGTACCACTGGCGCGTTCATGGTGAGTCGACCGCAGGGGACAACCTGGGAAGCAAGCCCTACGCGCACGAGGCGGGAAGGGTTGCGCTGCGTCGGCATTTCGATCGTCGCGGCATTCCCGTCGCAGTAGAGGACGGCGACGGACCGTTCGTGTACCGAGTTCGTTACAGGTTGCCTGATCCTCAGCCGAGCGTGGAGATTCTCATTCCCAGCAAGGATCACTCGGACGTGCTGGATCGCTGCGTTCGCAGCATCCTGGAGAAGTCGACCTACGGAAACTACCGTATCACCGTGATCGAGAACAACAGCACGGAGGTCGAGACGTTCGCCTGCTACCGCGAGCTCGAGGCGCGCAGCGATCGCGTCCGCGTCATCGAATGGCCGCACGGGTTCAACTATGCCAAGATCATGAACTTCGGTGCCGCTAGCACCGATGCGGATCTGCTTTTGTTGTTGAACAACGACACCGAGGTGATCGCACCCGACTTCATCGAGGAGATGGCGGGCTACCTGCAACGTCCCGAGGTGGGCGTCGTCGGCGCGAAGCTGCTGTATTACGACGGCCTCGTGCAGCACGCGGGCATGCTCATCGGCCCTGACGGCACGGTTGTGCACGTAAACCAGAACGTGCCCGATTCGCAAGGCTGTTATCTGGGCCGTTCGGTGCGTCCCGGCAACTTTTCAAGCGTGACGGGCGCGTGCCAGATGGTGAAGAGGGCGGTGTTCGAGGAGGTGGGTGGTTACTCTGAGGAGTTCGCGGTGGGGTACAACGACGCCGACTTCTGCTGCAAAGTGAGCGCAGCGGGCTACTCGGTGACGTTTACGCCGTACGCGAAGCTTTACCACAACGAGTTCGTATCTCGTGGACGCGAAGAGGGGGATCCCTCGAAGATGCAGCGCTGGCTGCGCGAGCGCGCTCTTATGCAAGAGAAATGGCCGCAGTTCTTCGAGCAGGGGGATCCGTTCTCGAACCCGAACCTCGATAGGGACAGCCTGTACTTCGCACTTCCCTCGCCGGAGGGCGCGCGCCGTTAACGGCCGAGGATCTTTTTCGCGGGTTTGAGGACGGCCTCGCCGACGCGGTACGTCTTCGATGCGCGCAATTCCTCGACTTCGCGCCAGGCTCGCAGCCCGTCGTTCTTCTGCTCTTCCATGCGCCGATTCGTTTCCCTGAGCAGGAAGAACAGGAAATCGTCGGCATCATCGCACAGCAGGTGGCGCACCTGGTCGTAGGTGCGCGGGTCGAAGAACTCGGCCTTTTTCATCGCGTCGAGGCCGAGTTCGACGCATCCGCGCTGCTGCATCTCGCGACGCAGCTCCTCGAAGGCGCCGCGGGCTTTCAGACTGCAGAGGTTGAAGAACACCGACTCGGCCGCCCAGTTCTTGAAGCCGCGCTCGACCGCGGCGAAGCGCCCGACGTTCTCAAGGTGCTGCTTGACGGCGACGAAAGATCGGTAGAAGTCGAGAGGAGCGCGCTCGTTCGTGGCGATGTTGCTGTTCGGATTGTTCACGCGGTAGTGGTACAGCACCTCGTCTACCGTGGCGACACGGTCGGCCTGGGCCAGCGCGCAGCAGACGAAGTACAAGTCGGCGCTGCGCTGGACCTCGTGGAAGCGCAGGCCGCTCGCCTGCACGAACGAGGATCGGAACAGCTTGTTCCATGTCCAGTTCTGAAAGGCGTAGAACAGCTTGTCGGGGTTGTCGCCGGGTGACGACACGCGGTCGGCGGGGAAGGCGTCGGCGTCCAGCGACCAGGGCATGGGCAGCGTCTCGCCGGTTTCGTCGTTGTACGAATCGACTCGGTACGCCACCACGTCGGCACCGGTTTCCTCGGCGCGCCGAACGGCTTTCTCAAGCAGCTGCGGTTCGGTGAAGTCGTCGGCGTCGAAGAACGCGAGGTAGCGTCCGCGCGCCACGTCCAGTCCGGCGTTGCGGGCGGCGCCCTCGCCCTTGTTCGTCTGATGGACAACGCGCATGCGCCCGTCGAGTGCGGCCATGCCGTCGAGCAGGCTTCCCGTGCCGTCGGTGGAGCCGTCGTTCACGCAGATGAGCTCGAAGTCGGCCAGCGTTTGAGCCAGCACGCTTTCCACGCACTGTCGGATATGGCGGGCGCCGTTGTACGCCGGCACGACGATGGAGACGATGGGGGTGTCGCTCATGTCTCTCCCTATCCTCTCGCATGAGCGTCGTCGAGGGCTTCGACGAGCAGTTCCCGGTCGAGGCGCGCGACCCCGCTTTCCTTGCCGATGAACACGAGTTTGTCGACCTGGGCGCTGGAGCGCTCGACGAAGTCGAGGCATTGGGCGATGTCGTCGAGATCGGTGGGGTTTTCAAGCAGAAGCGCGCTGTCCCGCTTGGCCGCGTACGCGCCGCATCCCAGCAGCTCAGGCCATTGAGAAAGCGACAGGGAGGCAATGCATAGCTCCCGCCTTCCGTTTCGCGAGGGGCGCGTTTCCGCGAGGGATCGCTCGCAGAGGGCGATGCAGGTAGCCTGTGGCGTATCGCGAGCGATGCGCTCGACGGAGACGCCTCGCTCGCGCAGGCGGTCGTCGATCGTCGCGTCGGCGGCATTGCCGATCACGAGAGCCCGGCTGTGCCGGCCTTCGGAGAAAGCGTTCTCGAGAACGTCATTCGGAACGGCTCCGTGTGTGGCGATAACGGGGCAGCGTTTGACGCATGCAAGCGGTGCGGCCGCAAGCGACTCGGGGTTGTCGTCGAAATCAACGATCATCATCTCATCGCCCCAGAGCCCTCGTTCGATGCCGTGGCGATGTATATCCAGAGACAGGTCGAACACGTTTCCGTCGTTCACGAAAGCGACAATGGTAGGAGACCAGGAAAGCCGCTCGAGGGCGGCAAGCGGCTCGACTGCATTGCGCTCCCCGTCAACGAAGTAGATGACGGAGGGTTTCGTCTCTCTCAGTATGGATGCGACCGCATCGGGTATCCTATCGGGTTTCACCGGCAGGACGGGCGCATCGATGGCTCCGGCAAGGCCGTTCGCCATGATGGCGTTGATATGGGTTGAGGCGCATACGATGACGGCGGCATCGAACCCGTTTTCCCAGCCTCGGTATGCGAGCTGCACGGCAGTGCCGTTGGCGTCGTCTCCGGCGATCGCGCTGAAATCGCTCTCCTCGTGCTCTCTGCCGCGCTGCAGCGCTTCGAACACGCGCTGTTCCGCTTCGGGGCTGCCGGTACGGCCTCCCAAGCCGCCGTACACGCGGCATACCGACGCGGCGTCGCCCATCATGCGCGTATGGCCCTTCTCGATCCAGATGACCTTGTTGCACAAACGCTCCACCTGGGCGTTGCTGTGGGACACGATGAGCACGGTCACGCCGTGTTTCTCGATAAGCTCGCTGATGCGGTCTTCGCATTTCTTCTGGAACATGAAGTCGCCAACCGAAAGCACCTCGTCCACTACGAGGATCTCGGGGACGATCACCGTGGCGATAGCGAACGCGATGCGCGCCACCATGCCCGAGGAGTAGTTCTTGAGCGGCATGTCGAGAAACTTCTCGATCTCGGCGAACTCCACGATCTCGTCGAAATGGTCGTTGATGAACTCCTTCGAATAGCCTAGCAGGGCTCCGTTGAGATAGATGTTCTCGCGAGCGGACAGCTCGGTGTCGAAGCCGGCGCCGAGTTCGATGAGGGGTGCGATGTTGCCGTTGATCTCGCAGGTTCCCTTCGTGGGCTCCAGGACGCCGGCGATGATCTTGAGCATGGTGGACTTGCCCGACCCGTTCGTGCCGATGATGCCGAACACGTCGCCCTTCTTCACCTCGAACGAAACGTCGTCGAGCGCGGTGAAACCCTCGAAAAAGAGTTTGCGCCGGGCGATCTGGATGGCGTATTCCTTCAAGCTGTTGAGCTGTTCGGACGCCATGTTGAAGATCATGGACACGTGATCGACTTTGACCATAGTCCGACGATTGTCCTCGCTGAGGTCTTCGACTGCGGCGGCCAAAGAAGAGGTGTTGACGTTTTCAGGCATAACGAACCTTCGTCTCTATACGTACAGGATGAATTTTTTCTGCTGCTTGCGGAACACGGCGAACCCGATGACGAGGGTGGCGACGCCGCAGCCGAGGCAGATGACATTCGCTCCCAGGCTCGGCGTCACGCCGTTGAGGGCGATGTCGCGGAAATAGGTGACGTAATAGTACATGGGATTGAACTGCATGATGGTCCACATCCAGTCCGTGAGGATGCTGGTGGGATAGAACAGAGGCGTCGCGTACGTCCAGGCGGTCAGCACGACGCCCCAAAGATGCATGACGTCGCGGAAGAACACGGCGAGTGACGACAGCAGCAGCCCAAGGCCGAGGCAGAACAGGAAGATGTAGAACAGCAGAAGCGGCAGGAGCAGGATGTTCCATGTAAGGGGGATCTGGAAGAAGGCGATGACCGCCGCCACGGCGACGAGCGAGATGGCGAAGTTCAGCAGACTGAACACGACTTTCTCAAGGGGGAACAGCATCTTGTTGATGCGGATCTTCTTGATGAGAGGAGCCGAATCGATGATGGAGCTCATGGCGCCCGATGTGGCATCGCTCATGAACGTGAACAGGGTTTGGCCGAGGATCAGGTAGACGGGGAAGTTTGGGATGTCGAACCGGAACACCACGGAGAACACTGCGGTGAGCACGATCATCATGAGCAGGGGATTCAGCACCGACCACAGCACGCCGAGCATGCTTCGTCGATATTTGAGCTTGAAATCCTTCGAAACGAGAGAGGTGAGGATGAACCAATCCCTTTTGAACTGTGTCTTAGCTGCACTCATATCGCTGACCGCTGCCTCTCTGATGCGACGCGCCCCTGCGCGGTGTGTTCTGCAATCTTCGCAAAACCGCATGATACCACGGATCGGCTCTTTTCTTTTTCGGGCAAGGTCGAGTCCATCCTTTATGCGCTCTATGCTACCCTTGCAGATGTCGTTCGTCAGATACCGTATTTCCGTCGGCTTGCCGCGGGATGGCAGGGGAGTTCGCATGTGGGTTGATTTTTGCTTGGCTGTTCTGACAGGGGCTGCGGTGCTGTATGGGCCGGGCTTTTTCGCTTGGAGAGCCCTCGGCATGAGGGGATTGGCCGCGCTGTCCTGCGCACCCCTCTTTTCGATCTTAGCGTATTCCATCTTGGGGGTCGCGTATTTCTTCATCGGCGTGCGGTCGACTGCTTTCTCAGTAGGGATTCCCGTGGTGGTGCTGTCGATTGCGGCCTGCGGCTTCGTTCTGCTCGCCGCGCGCAAGAAAGGTGCCGTGCTCGGTTCGGGTAAGCGTGCGGATCGGCGGCTCGATGCTGCTCTTGCTGTGGCGTACTTGGCCGTCGGGGTGGCCGTTGGCCTGTTCGTGTTCGTCCTTCCCCTGGATGGCTCCGCGTCGTCGGTGCAGACGTATGACAACGTGCATCACTTCGCCTCGGTGCGCAGCTTCTCGGATTCCGGCATGTGGTCTTCGCTGCACGTCTCGTCGTACTTGGGCGTTTCTGATCCTGCAGCCAACCCTCTGCCGGGAACCGGATACTATCCCTCGGGATGGCATATCGTATGCTCCATGGTGGTAAGCGCTTTGGGCGTCGAGGTGGCATTGGCCGTCAATGCCGTGAACTTCCTGTTCGCGGCAATCGTCTTCCCCTTGGGCATGGCGTTCCTCATGAAGGTCCTGTTCTCCGGCGATCGCGCTATCGCCTTGATCGGAGCGCTGGGCGCGGTCGCCGTTGGGGCGTTTCCCTGGGTTCTCGTCGAGGTGTGGCCCCTGTACCCGAACACAGCAGCGTTCGCGCTGGTGCCGGTTCTTGTTGCGTGTTTTGCGGCGGTTTGGGGCCGGGACGCCTCGAGGAGGGAGCGCGTCGCGTACGGCGCCGTGTTCGTTCTCGGTTGTTGCTGCATGGCGTTCATGCAGCCGAACGCGGTGTTTTCGGCGGCGGTCTTCCTCATTCCTTTTTGCGTGTATCGATCGGCGGTCGAGGCGGGCCGTCGATGCCGGGAGCCGAAACGTCGCATGGAGGTCATGCTGGCGGCCGGGTCGGTCGCGCTCGCGTGCGTTGCCTTGCTGTGGGTGGCTGCGCTTTCTCTGCCCTTCATGCAAGGAGCCGTCGCAGTGTACTGGCCTCCGATCCATTCAAGGGCGCAGGGTCTCGTGAGCGTGCTCGGCATGGGATTCGCCGGATCCTCCGTGCAGCCGATCGCTGCGTGCCTCGTCGCGGCGGGCGCGCTGTACACGCTGCGCAAACGACGCTATCTTTGGCTGACGTGCTCGTATCTTCTGGCATGCTGCATCTATTACGTTTCGGCCGTGGAGGGAGATACCCTGCTCAAACACGCACTGTCGGGGTTCTGGTATACCGATCCTTATCGCACCGCCGCACTGGCCGGGATACTGGCTCTTCCGCTTCTGGCGATGGGACTGTACGTCGCGTGCAAGATCGTCGGGAAGACTCTTGCATCCGTTCGCGCGCCAGGCGAGAACCGTTTGAAGGCGCTTTCTCTGGCCGTCGTTGCCGTCGCCTTCCTCGCATTGAACTTCTTGCCGGTTCGAGGGGCGCTCGGACTGGGCCAGGGCGCGTTCCAGGGCATCGCCGCTACCGCAACGGCTCTCAATGACGGTTCGGCGGTAAACGCCTACAGCGAAGAGAAGAGCCGGTTCTCGAAGCACGTGAAAGAGGTCGTGCCGTCCGGGGCGCTTATCGTCAACCAACCTTACGACGGATCGCTTTTCGCATACAGCCTCGATGATTTGAATCTGTACTATCGCGACATATCGGGTTACGGTGGAGAGGATGAACGGCCGGAGAGCTCGACGATCCGCTGTCGGCTGGCTGCCGAGGCGTCCAATCCTTCGGTGCGAGACGCGGTTCTGACGACCGGAGCCGAGTACCTCCTGGTTCTCGATCGGGACGTCGAGCATATGAAGGAGCTGTTCTTCCTCTACGATCCGGCTGCCTGGGAGGGCATCGAGGGCGTGGTCGATGAGACGCCCGGTTTCGAGATGGTTTTGTCCGAGGGCGATATGCGCCTGTATCGGATAGCGTACGCTGATGCCGTACAATAGGCTGCGCAACGCAGGTTCGAGGAAGGACGGTGAGTCGATGCAAGATGCTCTGCCTAGCGTCTCGGTGGTGGTTCCCATATACAACGTGGAGCGTTACTTGCCGCAGTGCCTTGAGGCGCTGTGCTCGCAGACGCTGCGCGACTTGGAGATCGTGGCCGTCAACGACGGGTCGACCGACGGATCGCTGTCTGTTTTGCAGGAATGGGCGCGGAAGGACGAGCGCATCGTCATCGTCGACAAGCCGAATTCGGGGTACGGCGCTTCCATGAACTGCGGCATCGAGGCCGCACGCGGCGCGTACATCGGCATCGTTGAGCCCGACGACTTCCCTGAGCGCGACATGTTCAAACGCTTGCTCCGCATGGCGCAGCGACATGACTGCGACCTCGTGAAATGCAACTTTTTCGAGCACTACGAGGATCATGACGACCGCATACGCAACTTCGCCGATTTCCCCTACGGCAGGCTTTTCGATCCCGTCGAGCAGCCGCGCATCGTCTGCACGATCCCCGCGATCTGGACGGGGCTCTATCGCAAGGCTTGGCTCGACGATGAGGGCATCCGCTTTCGCGAGACGCCGGGCGCGTCGTTTCAGGACACGTCGTTCGTGATGAAGTCGTGGTTCGCGGCCCGTCGGTGCGCGCTGGTGCGCAAGCCGCTGCTGCACTACCGCATGGACAACCCGGGTTCGTCGGTGAAGACGACGGACAAAGTGTTCGTCGTGTGCGACGAGCTGGAAGACTGCGAGCGGTTCTTGCGCGCCCGTCCTGACCGCTGCCGCGCGCTGCTGCCATGGTTCTACGTGGACAAATGGAGCAAATACCGGTGGAATTACGAGCGCATCGACGCGAGCGCCCACGAGGCGTTCGCGCAGCGCATGGCCGACGAGTACGCGGCGGCGCGGGAAGCAGGCGAGCTCGATATGCAGCTGTTCGATCCTATCAGTAGAGACGTTCTCGGCGAATTGCTCGACAGCGGGGCGGCGAAGTTCGCAGCCGACCATCCGGAAACATATTAGGAAGCTTTCATGAAGCGCAATGGCAAGCAGCCCGTCGTATCCGTTATCGTGCCCACGTACAACGCGGGGGAGTTCGTGGCGCAGTGCCTCGACAGCGTGCTCGGGCAGACGATGGGCGATTTCGAACTGATCTGCGTCGACGACGGTTCGACGGACGATACCTGGGCGATCGTGGAAGAGCGTGCGCAGCGTGACGGGCGCGTGGCGGCGCTTCGCCAGGCGAACGCGGGACCAGGTGCGGCGCGCAACGCCGGGCTGGAGCGGGCGTGCGGACGGTACGTGTACTGCCTCGATGCGGACGACTACCTCGACCGCGATATGCTTGCGAGCTGCGTGAAAGCGCTCGACGACGCGCAGGCAGATATGGCGCTTGTGGCGTTCCGCACGTACAACCAGCGGGCAGGCAGGACCTATCCGGCCGAATGGGGGATGCGGCACGAGGACGCGTTCCCCTCGTACCCTGCAGGTTCGTTCACGTGGGAGACGGCGCCCGATCTGTTCTTCGAGACGGTGCAGAACGTTCCTTGGAACAAGATGGTGCGTCGCTCGCTGCTCGAGGAGCGCGGCATCCGCTTTCAGGAGCTGCGCTTGACCGAGGATCTCATGTATTCGCTGCCTGCGGCGGTGTCGGCGAGGCGCATCGTGCGCATCGCCCGCCCGCTCGTGGTGCATCGCGAATTCTCCGGCACGAACGCGATGGCCGACAAAGGGCGGCATCCGCTCGATTTCCTCGACGCGTTCGCCGCGTTGCGCGCGTGGCTGCAGGAGGAAGGCTTGTACGAGCCGTTGCGTTTGGCGTACCAGGCGTGGCTGCTCGATGCGGTGTATTACAACTTGCCGACGTATCGCGACTTCGACGCGTTCGCCGTCGCTTACGAGCGACTGGCTTCCGGCGGGCTCGAAGCGTACGACCTGGCGCACGTCGACGCCGACCGCATTCTCGACCATCGTTATCGGGAATTGCTCGAAGCGCTCCAGCGGGGTTCGCGCGAACGATTCTTGCTGGCGTGCGCCAATATCGAGGCGGCCGAGGTCCAGGAGCAGAAGTGCGGTTTCCAGGACGCCCAGGGATCGCTCAAGTGGCTTGTGCGGCGGCTGAAGGAGCGTTTGCGCTCGAAGTGAGAGTGCGGTTTGCGGTTGACGATCCGCTTTGCGGCGTTTCGCCCTTTTCGGGACTACAATTGAATTCTGAGATGCGCCGTCCCCGACGCTCTGTTTACGTGTCGACTCGCATACGTTTCCGTACTGTTATAATAAGGGCGTTGAACGAGCGCATTTGCGCGATATCCGGCAAGGACAATCATGGAATGGTATCAGGCGGTAATCGTGTTTGCCGTGGCCTTTGCGGTCGCGTACTGCATGGTACCCGTTTCCAAGAAGATCGCATTTCGGATCGGTGCTATCGACTACCCGGGGTATCGTCGTATGAATCGCGAGCCTATCCCGCGTTGCGGAGGCATCGCGTTGTATGTTGGGCTGATCGCGGCATGTTTCACGATGTTCCTCGGAGTGCGGTTCTTCGATTGGGATTTGCATGATCTGTATATTTTGAGCGACGTGAACTACATCGTATTGTTCGTCGGCGTGACGACAATGTTCACCGTGGGTCTGGTGGACGACATCACGCAGCTGTCGCCCGGCGTGAAGCTGGCGGGGCAGATTGTGGCCGCGACGGTCGTCACGCTTTCGGGCATCACCATCGGCGCGGTGCGCACGCTGGTCGTGGGCGACTATCTGTCGCTCGGTTGGATCGACTATCCTTTGACCGTGTTGTACCTCGTGGTGTTCGTGAACATCACCAACCTGATCGATGGGCTGGACGGGCTCGCTTCGGGTTTGGTGGCCATAGTCGCCGGCGGACTGCTGTACCTTGTTTTGATGCGGGGAAGCTTCACCCTCGTGCTCGTCTGCCTTGCGCTTATTGCCGTCTGCCTTGCGTTTCTGCGCTACAATTTCTTTCCCGCCTCGGTGTTCATGGGCGATTCCGGATCGCTGTTGCTCGGGTTGGTCGTCGGCATCGTGTCGGTGGTGGGCGTCGTTCGGACGCAGAGCTTTGTGGTCATGCTGGTGCCGCTCATTATCGCGGGAGTTCCCGTGCTCGATACCGTCTCGGCTATCGTCCGACGCAAGCGTCTGCATCAGCCGGTGAAAGACGCCGATTTGGGGCATATCCATCATCGTCTCATGCGCGCAGGGTTGAGCCAGAAGCGCTCGGTGGCGGTGCTGTGGCTTTGCTCGGCGGCACTCGTGCTCGTAGGTTGCCTGATGGGAAGCTTCTCGGGGCCGGTGCGCTGGATGGTATGCATTGTGCTGGCTGTGGTTTTGTTCTTCGTTATCTGGAAATTCGGTTTGTTCAAGCCTGTTTTGAAGCATCATTACGACAACAGGGGCAAGCGGGGCCCGCGCGTTCCGCGCCAACGATAAGCTGGTAGAGCGATGACTGAGATTTCCGAAGCGCATAGGAGACAGTCGAAGAGGACGGCCGCAGCGGCCGTCGCCGTCGTTGCGGTGCTGTCGCTTGCGTTCATTGGGCTGGTGTCGTTCTTGGACAACGCAGCCGGGCAGGTTCAGACCGACAGCGTCTCCATCGAGGCTGTCTCGTCGTCCGAGCCGTTCTATACCTTGCTCATTGGCTCCGACTCTCGCAAGGGCACGGCGCTCTACACGGGTAAGAAAACCGACCATGCCCAGGTCGACCAGCACGCCGACGTCATGACGCTCGTGCGCGTTGATCCGGAAACCTACACCATCACGCTTGTCAGCATCCCTCGAGACACGGTGTTTCAGGGCACATCGCTGAAGATCAACGACTCTCTGCTGGGCGGCGATCCCGAGGAGGTCGTGGCGAGCGTCGAGCGCCTGACGGGCGTGGCTATCGAGTACTACATGTTGACCACGTTCACATCGTTCGAGGCGCTGATCGACGCGCTTGGCGGCGTCACCGTCGACGTGCCGAAAAACGTTACGGTTCCCGATCCCATGACGGCCGAGAACGTGTCCCTGAAAGCGGGCCGGTCGCAGAGTCTCGGCGGATCGGAGGCGCTCGTCCTCGCGCGTGCGCGCAAGGAGTACGGCGAGCATCAAGAGGCCCTTCGGCAGATGAACGTGCGCAACATCGAGACGGCCATGATCCAGAAAGTGCTTTCGCTCGACAGCGAGAAGAACGCGAACGCGGTGCTCGTCGACTTGGAGGAGTACACGGATACCAATTTGGACATGGCCTCGGTGGGGTACTTGCTTGTGGATTTCATTGCGAATCGTGAAGAGGTGACGATCTATTCGACCACGGGGCCTTATGCGGGCGGCGAGAACGCCGAGGGGTTATGGGTTGTGCAGGAAGATCCCGCTACCTGGGCCGAGCTGATGGCCGTCGTAGACGCAGGGGAGGATCCCGAGGGCATCGTGAAGCTGCCCTCCCACTCGTAGAAACGATGGCGAATCGTTTTAGATTTGTTGCTATGCTATTATGTCAATTTGTCTGTTTGGGATGTCGAATGGGAGCGTTGTGCTGAGTACTCTTGCGACGATATTGAAGGACAACTGGGAGTGGCGCAAGCAAATAGGCCGGTTGGCCATATTCGAATTGGTCAAGAAAAGCCGTGGCGCCGTTCTCGGTTGGGCATGGTTTTTCATCAAGCCTGCGATGTACATCTTTTGTTTCTGGTTCGCTTTGGAAATCGGGCTCCGTGCAGGAAACAGCGCGGAGGGGGTGCCTCCATATATTCTTTGGTTGTGCGCCGGCCTCGTTCCTTGGTTCTTCATACAGGACATGCTGGGTTCAGGCATTGATGTGCTGCATCGGTACCCCTACCTAGTCAACAAGATAAAGTTCCCCTTAAGCGGTATTTCCACCATATTCACAGGCGCTACCATGATCGTGCAGCTGATGCTCATGGTTGTGTTGTTCGCAATTTACTTTGCTTGCGGCATGCCGGTCGACGTGTATCTTTTGCAGGTTCCTATTTTGCTTCTGCTCATGTTCCTGTTCTGGGATGTCGTGTCCATCCTGTTCTCGCAGCTATCCGCAATGAGCAAGGATGTGAAGAATCTGATGGGTGCTATGTCGACGCCCTTTTTCTGGCTTTCTGGAGTGTTGTTCGATGTGAAGGGCATACATATCGGTTGGATTCAGGTGTTACTTAACTTCAACCCCATTACGTTTTTCGTTACTTCGTTTCGTGGTGCTTTTTATGATAAGACTTGGTTCTGGAACGATGCATCGGGCTGTATCGGTTTCGCTGTTGTGTTCGTAATCACCCTTTTTGCTGCGCTGTTCGTTTACAAGAAGTTCAACGAGGAGGTGTGCGATGTCCTCTAACGAAGAATCGTTGAAAGATGCCAAGTCCCTTCATAAAACCAGCGTGAGCGATGAGGTGGTCATCAAGTTCGACCACGTGACCAAGACGTATAACCTCTACAAAAACGACCGCGGACGCTTCCTCGGCATTTTCAACTACAACCGCAAGGGTTCGTTTTTGGGAAGCGTCGATGCAAGCAAAGATCTGTCGTTTGAGATCAAGAAGGGCGAGGCTGTGGCCTTTCTCGGTCGTAACGGGGCGGGGAAGAGTACGACACTCAAGATGGTGACGGGTGTAACTCATCCGACGAGCGGTGAGATCCGTGTCGAAGGGCGTGTTTCCGCTTTGCTCGAATTGACTGCGGGGTTCGATTCGCAGCTTACCGGACGCGAGAATATCAGCCTTCGAGGTCAGATTCTTGGTTTGAATCGCTCTGAAATAAAAGAGCTCGAACCGGATATTATTGATTTCGCCGAGCTTGGTCTGTATATCGATCAGCCGATGCGTACATACTCAAGCGGTATGAAAGCTCGTCTTGGCTTTGCATTCGCCGTGGCTATCGATCCTGAGATCCTCGTTGTGGACGAAGCTCTTTCGGTAGGGGATCGTGCGTTTCAAAAGAAATGCATCGATCGCATACGCGAGATCATGATGGACGAGAACGTGACTGTTCTGTTCGTGACGCATACGTCTTCAACTGCAAAAGAGTTTTGCAGCAGGGGTATTGTGCTTGACAAGGGCACGAAGGTGTTCGACGGTTCCATCGATGACGCGACGGCTTACTACGAGAAAAACTATTAGGGAGTGTCCATGGAACGTGCAAACGAGGTTTCTAACGCTTTCGCCGCCATTCTGGCCGGTGGTTCGGGTACGCGCATGGGCAATCCCGATAAGCCGAAGCAATTCCTCATGCTAGGTTCGAAGCCGATTCTCGTGCATACCGTTGAAAAATTCTGCGTGACGGGCGAGTTCGATGCGGTGCTCGTGTTGTGCCCCGAAACGTGGGTGCAGCAAACCAGGGATGTTATGGCCAGGTACAGTCCGAACTTCGCTTGCGAGGTGACGGTTATCGCAGGCGGCGCTACGCGCAACGATACGGTGACGAATGCAGTGAGCTACATAGAGAGCTCTTTTGCCGTCGATGACGAGACGGTGCTGGTGACGCACGATGCGGTGAGGCCGTTCGTGACGCATCGCATTATTCTTGACAATCTGAAAGCTGCACGGGCGCACGGTGCATGCGACACGGTCATCCCTGCGACCGACACCATCGTCGAGAGCCTTGATGCTGCGACGATCTCGTCTATTCCGAACAGGCGCGATTTTTATCAGGGGCAAACGCCTCAATCGTTTAACCTCTTGAAGCTCAAGAAGCTGATGGAAAGCCTGTCCGAAGAAGAGAAGGAGCTGCTCACCGATGCATGCAAAGTGTTTGTGTTGCGCGGTGAGAAGGTATCGCTCGTGTTTGGCGATCCCGCCAACATGAAGATCACATATCCGCAGGACATGAGGCTCGCTTCTGCTTTGGTAGGTGTGTAACAGTGCTCAACTGCGTGTACAGATTGATCGCCCCTCGCTCGTTCGAGCCGGTGCAGGTGGAGGTTCCCGACGACCTTGCGCAGGTGATTGTGCGTCCAACGTATTTGTCCATCTGCAATGCCGACATGCGCTATTACCAAGGGAAGCGTAGTGCGGAAGCGTTGGCGCAAAAGCTGCCGATGGCTCTCATCCACGAAGGGGTCGGATCCGTGGTGCATGACGCGACGGGTACGTTCGAACGAGGCTCGAGCGTCGTCATGCTTCCGAATAATCCGCATGAATCGAATCCCCATATCGCGGAGAACTACCTGCGCAGCAGCGAGTTCTGCGGTAGCGGTTACGATGGCTTCATGCAGGAATATATGATGTTATCTCCCAGTCGCCTGGTGTCATTGCCGCTCGGCATCAATCAGGAAGTGGCTGCTTTCACCGAATTAGTCAGCGTCGCCATGCACGCGGTGAGCCGATTCGACGCCATAGCGCACGAAGGACGCGATACCGTGGGAGTGTGGGGCGACGGAAACCTCGGGTTCATCGTAAGCTTGATATTGCGCATGATTCATCCACACATGCGCATTGTCGTGTTCGGGCGAAACGGGTACAAGCTCAACGATTTCACCTTTGTCGACAAAACCCATCTGACGTACGAAGTAGGGGAAGGCTTCGCTGTCGACCATGCGTTCGAATGCTGCGGTGGCGACGGCTCGGCTTCCGCAATCGATCAGATCATCGACGTTATCAAGCCCGAAGGGACGGTTTCCCTGCTCGGTGTCTCAGAGACCCCGATTCCCGTCAACACGCGTATGGTGCTTGAAAAAGGCCTGCGTCTGTTCGGAAGCAGCAGAAGCGGTCGACAGGACTTCCTCGACACTATCGCGATGTACGAGGTTCATCCCGAGATATTGGGCTATCTTTCGGCTCTTGTGGGGTCTGTCGTCAAAGTCGATTCGACGGCTTGCATTGCGAAAGCGTTCGAAGCGGATGCGCGCAAAAGCATGGGCAAAACCGTTATGAAGTGGGATGTGTGATCGTGACTTTTATATGTTGGTGCTCGGAATGAAAGATGCATTAGAATCGTTTGCGGTTGCCGTTTCCCGTTTCGTCTTGAACGTCCTCTATGCCGTATGTTGTTTGCTGCCTCGAAAAGACGAAGCAATGTTCGTGTCACGTCAGGCCAACGAACCGTCATATGATTTTCTAGCAATAGGTGGCGCTTTTGAAGATAGAGGGTATTCTGCGATATTCTTAACGTTAAAACTACGGAAAAGAAATTTTATTAAATATGCGTTTCATGCCATGCGCGAGATATACCACCTTGCGCGGTGCAGGATTTGTTTTGTCGATCGGTACGATCCGGTAATCAGCTTGCTTGATTTCAAATATGAGCGTTTTTCTTCTTCGAGAAGTTCGACGGATGGCGAGTATCATGAATTTCCTATTGAACCGGTAGTCGTTCAGCTCTGGCATGCGTTCGGCGCTTTTAAGCGTTTTGGATTTCAGTCGCATGACACTGTTGAAGGTCATACGCTGAAGGCAATGGATCGATATCGGATTCACCGCAATAATTCATGGGTTTTATGTTCAGGACAGGACTGCCGACAAGCGTTCTCTCAAGCATTCAACTGTCCAGTTGAGCGTGTAGTTACGTTGTTGAGGCCTGTGTATGATGAGTTGAGACGACTGCGTATTGATTTAGAAGAAAATTTTGAGGCTTCGAGCCATATCCCTTCGATTCTATTCGCTCCAACTTTGCGAAAAAACTCAGACTCGCGGCACCCTTTTCGCGATCTTGATCGGGAAGGCGAATGGGGGCGTCTTGCAAGCGTTGCTCGAGTTGAGTGGGCTTTCCATCCTCTTGAGGAGAAGGGCGTAGCCGCAGGGATGGCGAGCGATGCCTTGCTCGGCGCGTCGATCGTTGTTACGGATTACTCGTCTATCGTGTACGAGGCATATCTGCTTGGCAAGCCTACGGTGTTCTATGTACCCGACATCGCGGAATATCGTATCTCGCCGGGACTCAACATCGATCCGGTTGTCGCGTGTCCTCAAATCGCTTTTGTGGAGAAGGAAGATTTGTTGAAGTTCTTGACGGTGTGTGTCAAGGGTATTGAACCGTATCCTTGGGATGCGCTCGAGGCATTCGTCGGTTCCTCTATCGACGAATGCAAGGGCTGCGCTCTTGATGAGTTGATGGAAGCGGCTTTTGGATGGCTTGGTCGGGAAAGGCGTGAGTGATTGTATGGGTGATGCGAGAGCTCAGGCAAAAACTGTGCTAAGTAAAGCAAAGGAACTGGTAAAAGAGCTTGTAAAGAATATTACCCTGGGCTTCGTGTTCCCGCGGGTATTTGCTTTTGCTGCGAAGGATCCTGTTGACGCGCGCAAGGTGGTTTTCCTGGAATCGAAACAAGAAGAGATTCCTGATAGCTTTCGCGTTCTTTTTGATAGGATGGAGGTCGATCCTCGGTTTGATGTCCTCTATATTTCATTGGGGCGACATCGTGTTTCTTATCTACGGTATCTAGGGAATTGCGTTGAGGCTCTTAGACAGATTGCCACGGCGCGGTGCGTCTTTTTGAACGATGCATCCGACGTAGTTAGCTGCGTGTCAATGAGGCCTGAAACCAAGGTGGTACAATTGTGGCATGCATGCGGCGCGTTCAAGAAATGGGGCATGAGCACAGCTGATCTGGAATTCGGAGGTTCGCGCGATCAGATTTTGCAACATCCTTTCTACGGGAATCTTTCGCTGGTGACGGTGAGCAGCCCTGAAGTGGTTTGGGCGTATGCCGAAGCCATGGTGCTCGAAGATCGGTTGGATATCATACAGCCCTTGGGGGTGAGCAGAACGGATGTGTTCTTCGATGAAGGATTTCTTTCTGGTGCGCGGCAGCGCGTTCAAGCGGTCGTTCCTCAAGTTGGGGATAGGAAGGTCATGCTGTATGCTCCGACATTCAGAGGTAGGGTATCAAAAGCGATAGGTCCCGACCGGTTGGACGTAGAGGCTTTTCGCATGGCATTTGAGGGCGAATACGTGCTTTTGGTAAAACACCATCCTTTCGTGAAGGATCGTCCGGCTATTCCTTCGGAGAGCGCATCCTTCGCATTCGACATTTCAGACAAAGTAACGATAGAGGATGCGTTAATCGTAGCCGATGTATGCATATCCGACTATTCATCACTCGTGTTCGAGTATTCCCTTTTTGAACGTCCGATGGTGTTTTTCGCCTACGACAAAGAGGAATACGACGACTGGCGCGGGTTTTATTATGACTATGAGGATTTGACTCCGGGACCGGTGTTCAAGAGTAATCAGCCGATGATAGAGTATCTAAAGAACGTTGATACATTGTTCGACAAGAAGCGCGTGGTGGAGTTCCGCAAGCGCTTTATGAGCGCTTGTGATGGACGTGCAACCGATAGGATCATCGAGGAGGTGCTGTAATGCCGTATAACCATGATGAAAAAAGCGTTTTGATCAGCATTATAGTGCCCGTGTACAATAAGGAGCGGTCATTGCAGAATTGCATTGATTCGCTGGACGCACAAACCATTGATAAAAGTCTAATGGAGGTCATTCTAGTCAATGACGGATCGACGGATGAAAGTCTTTCGATTTGCGAGCGTGCTGCGCAAAGGCATTCCTATATACGCGTTTTGTCGCAAAAGAACCAAGGTGTTTCTGCTGCGCGCAACGCGGCTTTATCTCAGGCGTTGGGGAGGTACCTGATGTTCCTCGATGCTGACGACTTCGTGTCGAAAGCGACTCTGAAAAGCGTTTCTACATTTTTCACCCGCTTCGAAGACGAAGTGGACGTTGTTACGTACCCTCTTCGTTACCTCAATCCTCAGACGGGAAATAAAAAAGCTCATATGCGCGAGGGGTGGCTTGCAACCGAAGGCGTGTACTCTCTAGCAGAGAATCCCTTCATTGCGCAAACGACCATGAATATATGCGTAAAAAACAAAGGTCCAGAGAATATCCTATTTGATGTTTCACTAAAAATGGGCGAGGATCAACTCTATATAACTGAGAATTTAAAAGAGAAAGCGAAGATCGGGTTCTGCTTGAACGCTGAATATGTGTATGTGAAAGATGGAGGGAACTCGTCGCGGATCGGAAATAATCCGCTCTATGCTTACGATGACATGATTCGCCTGTATACCATGCTTTTGCGCATGCAGGTGCATTCTGGCATGAAGCGCTACGCTTATCAGACGATACTTTACAATATTGGATGGCGTCTGCGCAGCAACTTGCTGTTTCCAACGTTTAGCTTCGGTGAAGAACGAAAGCGGCAAGAAGAGCGCCTGTCTGAGATTATGCGATCTATCCCTGCGCAAGAGTATTGCGAATGTCCTTATCTAAGTGAATACCACAAAAGTTTTCTGCTCGATAGGTACGGGTTTGTTTTGAAGCCCGTTGCAGTAGAGTATGCTCATGCAGCGAAAATAGCTATTGCCGACGGTTATACCTGGGAAACAAAGCCGCCTACGATGTACGTGTCCTATTTTATGAAAGCGGGAGGACAATTCGAGTTGCGTGGGCGCCTTGCTTGTCCTTCTTTTTTATGGGAGAGGCAACCCAGACTGTTCGCATGCTCTGCATATGGCGAAAAAGAGATTCCTCTGGGTCCTTCCTCGTATGATTACAGCGAGGCAAAAGTAAAGACGGCGAAATGTTACAGCTTCACCTTCCTCCCTCCCTCTTCGTGGGGACAGCCGGGGTGCCGTATTCGCTTTCGCGTGGAGATTCCCTCAAGAAAAGTTCCGGATATCAAGATTGAGCTAGCTTTGAGACGGCATAATGCCCGGGCAACGAAAGACTTGCTCGCATTTTGCGACTGTAGCGTGACGGTCGAAGGGGACTCTTTGGCGATTAGGCGAAAGGACGTTGTCGGCAATGCCCTTTCACTCGTCGAAGGGTGCATGGATGATAGGGTGTTTTTCGCAAAACGAGCTGCACTAAGGCTCTTTTTGTTGAGGAATCGGTCAAAACGAATATGGTTGTACGTTGATCTTCCAACATCCTCCTCGGAGGGAAATGCGCTCGTTCAGATTCTTCACGATCTGGATAAGGACGATGGGGTGGATCGTTATTATGTGAGCAATTTCGGAGAACAGCTCATCGAAAAGTATCCGCTCTTGTCCGGGCGTGTCCTGAAATGCGAATCTCGGCAGCACGTGTATTGTTCATTTAAAGCTGAAGTCATCATGGCTTCTTACCTTGAGAATTTCACGTTCAGGCCTGTGAGCCAGAGCACGTTCAACGAGCTTGGAGATTTGCTTCAGCCCCAACGGTGTGTATATCTTCAGCACGGTATACTTCATGCGCATATGCCGTGGTATGTCTCATACGATCGCATTTTGTTCGATTACGTTGTTGTTTCTACGCAGTTCGAGATGAATAATCTAATCGAAAACTATTGTTTTCCGGCAAGTTCGCTCATTGCTTCCGGAATGCCACGATTTGATCTGCTCCAAAGAGGCTCGGCACAGCGTCGCAAGAAGATCGCATTCATCCCGTCGTGGCGAGCATATCTGGTAACGGGAAGGGCGTCGGAGCGCGTTGGTATTGAGGAGGCGTTCCGATCTTCTTCGTTTTATAAAGGTATCAAGGCGTTTTTCGAAAGGCTTTCTTCGGGAGGTTTGCTTGATCGGTACGAATTTGATTTAGACATAAAATTGCATCCAAATTTTGAATGCTACAGAGGGCTTTTTGAATTCGACGACCCTCGCTTACATCTCATAACCGGCGAGATTAATGAAAGGGAGTATTCTGTCGTAATATCTGATTTTTCTTCATATATATATGATTTTATTTATGCGGGGAGCGACGTGCTTTACTTTGTACCTGATTTTGTTGAGTTTAAAGCCGGTTTAAACCAGTATTCGGAACTTGATATCCCCTTCGGGGAGGGTTTCGGTCCTTTCTGCACTTCACCAGGAGATGCGGAGTTAGCTTTGGAAAGGATGCTTGCCTATCATGATGCAAAAGATGTGTATCGAGCTGACGTAAAGGATTTTTTCTTGCATGAAGATCGTGGGAATGCCGATAGGTTGTATGGCGCGGTGTCTTTGTTATGCGCAGGCAGGGATGCGTCAGACTGTCAAACCATGAAATCTAAGAATCTGTGATTCGTTTGTAGGGTATTTCAGACTGTCTCTCCCGGACGTTCTCTTGATCGATTTTCTTTTTTGATAGGGTGCTGAAAGGTTTACCATGGGTCATACTGCTTTCACGATTGTATGTGCGGTTTACAACGCCGAGGCGTATCTTGATGAGTTACTTGAGTCGATCTTCGAAAAGCAAAACTACCAGTCAAAAGATTTGTTTTTTATTGCCGTCGATGATGGCTCGATCGATAATTCATTGAGAATTATCGAGAAATGGATTAGTAAGTTTCCAGATCAGATTCGCTGTTTTGAGCAAGAAAACGCTGGTCAGAGTTCAGCAAGAAACACCGGTTTGAGGCATGTAGAAACAGAGTGGGTTACGTTTGTCGATAGCGATGATTTTTTAAGTGAGAACTATTTCGCTACTGTTGATAATGAGATAACTAATAATAGCGACATAAAGATTGTCTGTTGTAGGAATATTGCGTACCGTGAAGAAACCGGTGCATATAAAGACAGCCATTTTTTGAAATATCGTTTTGAAAAGGGTAGTAAACGATTCGAAATCGGCGATGAGAATGCGTATCCCCATCATTCCGCGAGTACTTCGTTCTTTAGAATGAGTGAGATCAATCGCCATAGCCTGTCGTTTCCAGAAGATCTTCGCATCAGCTTCGAAGATGCCTTCTTCATAGGAGAATACCTCCTTAATGCGAAGACTGGTAAAATGTCCTTTTTATCGGACGCGAAGTATTACGCACGGAGGCGAATCGCTCCTAATTCTGTGACGGGAAACTCGCTTCAAAAGCCGGAATTTTGGTTGTCTTGTCTTGAATACGGTGCCTTGCGTTTGTTGAAGCTGTATGCGCAAACGACGGGCTCCGTTCCCAACAATATCCAAAAGACGGTTCTTTATGATCTGGTCTGGCGTATTCGATATATGGTTGATTCCCATTCGTCCATAGAGTGCCTATCTGAAGTGGAGCAGGCGAGGGTCATCGACACCTTTAGTGAGATATTCGAGTATATCGATGCAGCTGTCATAGAGTCTTCTCCGGGTAGCATTTATTGGTATATGTATAAAGTTGGCCTACTGAATCGTTTTAAACATTGCGATCCTCGGAATACATACATGTATTTATGGAGCATTGATTTTGTGTCTCGGTCTTTTGTTTTTCGTACTTTTGGAACAATTCCGACGGTGAAATTGTCCGGGGATACTATTGGCTATGCCGTGAAGAAAGTAATCTCCCATTACATGTTGGGCGATTCTTTTGTTGACGAGTGTCTGGTTCGGGTGCCTTTCTCGTGTTCGGATGATCTGTTGGAAGCTTATGCTGGTAGCAGGAAGACAAAAATCATGCTGCACGGGAAAGACCTTTTCGGCCTTTCCGTTAAAGATATAGTTGCAATTTGGACTAAGAATTGGCATCGTTATGCGCAAAAGGGAGATGTTTGGTTGGTCTCCGACAGTGTGGGGATGGCGGATGACAACGGAGAGCATTTCTATCGATATCTTCGAGAATTCCATCCAAAGCAAAAAGCTTACTATGTCCTGGATAGGCAATCTCCAGATTGGACTCGTCTCAAGAAAGAAGGTTTCAAGCTCCTTCCGTATAAAACAAAGCGCTTTGAAAAGAAGCTGAAGCAGGCAAGCACTGTCGTTTCCAGTCAGCTAATGAAAGGTGTAATGGATTATTGGCGTGATTCGTATGGGTTTTCAAAACGTAGGGTTTTCTTGCAGCATGGGGTGGCAAAAGACGACCTGTCTGAGTATTTCAATGCTTGGATGTTGGATTTGATAGTTACTTCAACGCAAGCGGAATACGATTCCATTGTGCAGTCTGGTTCTCCTTATCGCTATATCGACGATCAAGTAATTTTAACTGGGATACCGCGTTTCGACAGGCTTCGCGAGATTGCGGTCGGATCTTCGGAGAAGAAGATGATTCTGGTCGCTCCGACATGGCGAAGGGGTATTGTGTCCGGATGCACTGAGCTTGGTGGCTCAAGAAAACTTTCAGATGGATTCTTCGTGTCTGATTATTATCAAAAATGGAGACATTTGATTTGTTCGGACGCATTGAGCAGAATGATCGTCGGGAGTGGCTATACCGTTGTGTTTAAGCCTCATCCAAATATGGGCGAGATGCTTGAAGAGGTCGAATGGGACGTTCCAGAGGGGATCCGTCTTGCGCAGAGCGGAGAAGGCTACCAAGACCTGATATCTCAAGCAGCTTTAGTTATTACTGATTATTCATCATTGTCTTTTGATGCCGCGTACATCGGAAGTCCTTCGGTTTATTATCAATTTGATAAGGAGAGTTTCTTTTCTGACCATACATATCAACCGGGGTATTTCAGTTACGAGGAAGATGGATTCGGACCTGTTGTTTCTACTGAGGAGGGTGTGCTCGAATGGGTGCGGATATTCATCGATAGGCAGGGTGTGATGGACGAAGAGTATCAGGCTAGGATCAATTCGGTCTTTTCGAATAGGGATGGAAAATGTTGTTCGAGAATATACGAAGCTATTCTTTCATCAGGGAGTCAGTATTTGGCTTGGAGGAACGGACGCTATGGGTAGATGCTTGCTGAGTGATTCGGCAGGTTTTTAAAATGGATCTGGTATTTCGAACTGAGGAGTAATGCAATGCTCTTCTTGCTGGAGCCTTGAAAAACAAACGCGCGATAAGGAGGCGCATGCTAACGCACAACTCTTAAAGGTGTCGAAACCAACGTTGTTAGACCCCTTTAAGTAGATTACTCGATCTTCTTTGAAGCGACAGAGCCGGTGCTTACGGAGAGGTGTCGGCCCGAAGGCTTCTTCTCCTCATCGCCGTGAGGACACGTCCGAGAAGTCGTTGAGGAGATGCTTTCTCGGACGTGTCCTCTTTCTGTTGTGGTAGCCTCCGAAATCGGGGATGTTCTTTTTGGGACAATTGGCGGCTTGCGCGAACGAACATCGTGACGCCTTGGCTTCTCGCCTAGGCATGTTTCTGCTTCGGCAGACAGAGCGGCTCTCTTTTGGCTTCTTTGATCCGATCTCGTGCGAAGTGGAGCCTCTTCGTCAAAAGCTTCGCCTGAAGGTGAGCGTCTTGGAAAGATGAACTCGACGTAAATTCCTTGGCAAGCGCTCTGTACTGTTCGGTTTTGGCTCGCCGCGCCGGCCACGTGATGTCCTTCTGAAGTCTTCTGGTGTTCTGCTATGGACGAGGTCAGCCGTCGTCTCTGCGCCGAGTGCGCTGGCCTTGGGTCTCGTGAATGATCCGGGGTGCCACGGAAGGCGTGCCTCCGAATGGGATTAATCGTCACGAACTCCGTAGTTATGGGAGTTCGTCCGACGTCGATCTTAGCATCTACGGCATATTGAGCGCGCATTGCAGGCGATGACGGAGGTTCGTATTTGGTAGATTTCGCACCCAGGTGACGGGCTTCTCCGTAACCTGGGTGCGTGCCGGGCAGCTAATTCTTGATACTGTAATGAGCAGTGAAAATTAAACTGCTAGTTCGCATAGAAGTTATAGATTTGCTCGTTTATCAAGGACCATCCATAATTGCTAGGATGAGTGTTGTCCCGAAGGAAATACGTGCTCGCGCTGTAATCGGAAAAATCTGCCAGTTTTACTTTGTTCGCATCGCATAGGTTTCGCATCGTATCGTAATACATATTGCGATATTTGATCGTGTAGGCACTCTGGTCATAGAGAAGGTCGTTCGACGGTATTAATATGACAAGTGGTTCGATGCCGCTCTCTTTGCAGACTTTTATGAAGAGCTCGAAATCTTCAATCTCGCTTTCATTGAGAACTTTGTTATCGTCGACCTTCCATTTCTTCGCACTTTTGAGCCAATCTTCATAAGCGTTATCGTAGACCCATTTATCAAGAAACAAATCGTTGTTGGATGCTCGGGACTTTGCGTACTCAAGTGCGTCTTGCTGGATGGCTGTCCAGTCGGGTTCTTCTGGGCTGCCGAATCGTGATGTAGGTATTGCTTGACTAAGTGTTTTTTCCGAGTTGGAAACGATTAGTTTGCCATCATTTTTCGGGGCGTTTAATATCGCGCACCGGAGACGCACTGAGCTGGCAGCATCGGCGGCAAAGGTGTCGATGGTTTCGAGAGTCATTGACATTTTTTGAGGTAAAGGGGTGGTGATGGTGGGATATTTGAATTCATAGGAGTCAAGTTTTTCGGATACTGCAATCTTGGTATCTTCGGATATATCTTCGTTTTTAAGGAATTCATCGTATGCTCCCTTGGAGAAAGTCTCGTTGAGCACATCGTTGGAGTACTTTGTGCCCTCCATGAACCATTGCATCGAGGGTATTATTACTACTTTGTTGTTTGTTATTTCCCTCTTGTCGAATGCGCCAACTGCAATAGCATCCCATAAGCTACAAATGTGGGCATAGCCTTCTGCCATGATGTCCATACCGTAATTATGGTCGGTCCAGAATGAAGCAGTATACGATTTGCTAAGATAGGTGTTCAATTCCGAAGATGCAAGTACTAGTACGGGGTTGTCCCCTTGCTCGATGCGTGCGTCGTAATTTGCTCGTTGCAGGTTGAAGTCTCGAAGTTGCTCCAGGGAGCTACATACGATGAACGGCTTATTGCTCGCCAGATTTTCATATGAGCCTATCGTGACCAGGAATCCCCCAAGGATTCCAGCAATTAGAGCGAAGCCACTGAAAAGTCCAATAAAGCGCTTAATCATATTGACCTCTTAGAATCCTTCATATACGGGTTCAGCGGGCGTGCCGTAAGATGAGACAAGGAAAAACCACGCTAGTATGCTGAGGCAGGCGAGTACAACGAACGTCCACATAATGGCCGATACCCAGGAGTCGCCGAAGAACGCATCCCTGACTTTTTCAGCGTACAGATAAGCTTTTGCTTTGCGCGCATAATAAAACCGGGTCAACTTGCTTTCCGATGCAGACTTGATGGTCCTCTTCCGTATGCTATTGTCTTGGTTGGAGGTGGTGGGACGGGTTACTGCCATCGTCTACAGCCTGATCTCAATCTGATGAATAATCTTGTTGACACTGTTCATCTCCTCGCGTTCGACAGCTGTAGGAGCGATCTCGATGCCGAAGGTGCTTTCGATTCCGACTAGCAGCTCGATAGCTCCCATGGAGTCAAGCAATCCTGCTTCGAACAAATCGATATCGCGTTCCTCTCGAATGATGTCGTCGGCGCAGATCTCTTCAAGCATGTCGAGCGTACTCTCTTCAACGTTGTGCATCACAAAAGTCCTTTCACTATAAGGGTGGCCTGTCCGCTAAATAGACTGAATCCAAGCATAATTAGATTTATCGTGATCATCCAAGATACAGCCTTGAACCAGATCTCGTTTTTGTAACGTTTGTAAAAGCTCGACTTCTTCTGGAACACGTCCGTTATCGCTAAGAGGGCCCCATGGTATACGCCGTAGAGCAGGAAATCGATTGTTAGACCGTGCCATGCGCCCATAAGGGTCATATCTATCAGGTAACCGAAACATGCGCTGGTCAGTCGATCCTTTATCAGTTTATGTTTGCTGACCGAGCGAACAAAGCGCATGAACACGAAATCGCGCAGCCAAAACGACAGTGTCATATTCCAACGATTCCAGAAATCCTTTATATCGAGTGATGCGAAGGGCGCTCTGAAATTCCGCGGGGTTTTGATGCCGAAGCAGTAGCTGGCCCCCATGGCCATCATAGAGTAGCCGGCGAAATTGAAGAAGAGAAAGAAACCGTAAGCCCAGGCGTCCTTGCCCGCTGCCGCAATGTTGAATAGGAGGGTCTTCGATTCTCTGAAAGTGTGGAAGTCGAAGAATTGGCTGCAGACTGTGGCGATGACCATCTGGTATACGGCACCTATGAGCAAAAGAAGGATGCCCCTGCTAAGAAGATCGGCGTATTCCGATTTGCTGTAACGCTTGTTGGCGTCTTCCATGAATCGACGGGATCGATCTATAGGGCCTGAAGTTAAAACAGGGAAGAAGGAGATGAAATATAAAAAATCCGAGAAAGCCATCTTGGTGATGAGCCCATCCCGTATCTCAATGATGACTTGCACGGCTTTAAACGTTACATAAGAAATGCCAATGAAGCCCAGCAGGCTGCTGTCAAGCAAGCCGCTGATCTTGTAAACGACCAAAGGAGCGATGGTTGCTGCTAGACACATGCGGTACAGGGCGAGAGACTTCTTTCCTTTCGTCCAGCTGCGTTGGGTGAGAAAAGCGGCGCTGGTCGCGATAAGGAGAAAGACGCCGAACATGGCTAATTGCTTGACATCGTCTGAGAACAATAAAGCGACGAACACAATTGTTGCCGCCATGCCATACGGTCGAATTCGCCGACCTGTAAAACCTAACACGGCTGCAGGGATGATGCTGATGGCGAGCAGGACGAAAAAAGATGGAGAAGTGTAGAAACTCATGATTCAAAGTGTCCTTATGCTTTGTTTTGAGATGCAAGCAACTTACGGTCAAGCTTGCCGTTAGGCGTAACGGGTAACGCGTCGATGAATACGATTTTCTTCGGAATCATGTAGTGTGGCAGACTTGATTTCAGGGCATCTTTCAAGGCGAGGCCTTCTTGGAAATCGGATTGATCGCGATGTGCGCCGCTTACCACATAAGCTACCAGATGGGCGAGCTTTTCGTTGCGATACGCGGGCACCACGCATGCTGCGGCTACTTGTTCAAGCGCGCAGAGCCGTTCCTCAATCTCACCAAGTTCGATGCGATAGCCATTGAGCTTGACTTGTAAATCGAGTCTCCCACGGAAATGCAGCTGACCTAAGGGATCCAGCATCCCCTCATCGCCTGTGCGATAGTAGCGTACCGAATCCCGTTGGGCGGGTAACCACGATCCGTCTGATTCGCCGAAAGACTGCGCCGTAAGATCGCTTCGTCCGAAATAGCCTTTGGCTACCGTGTCTCCTTCGATGACGATCTCGCCCCATTCGCCCGGGAGAAGATCGTTACCGTCGCTGTTTGCTATGTGAATGCGGGTTCCCGTGCGGGGTTTGCCGACAGTGAGCGGCTCGGGGGATTCAATCATTTCTTTGGAGACTTCGACAGATGTAACCGCTACGGTTGATTCCGTCGGCCCATACGTATTCATGATGCGAAGGCCTTGGAATCGGTCTAAGAGTTTTCCCGCTGTCTGGTTTGTCAATGTCTCGCCGCAAAACACCATGGTGGCAAGATTCGGCATGAGTTCTCTACGAAAGTCCTTATTTGCTAGACACATGTCCGCAAACGATGGGGTGGATACCCAGATATCAGGATGCACTTTATTCAAAAAGGAAAGCATATCTGCAGGATGGTCTAGCGTTTCCTTTTCGAGGCACAGGAGAGTACCTCCGCTGGCAAGCGCCATGGTGAGCTCGTACACCGACAGATCGAATGAAAACGGCGCTTGGTTAAGGAATCCCATGCCAGGCTTGTCGATTTGAGAGAATTCGAGCGCCCAAGGGTAGAAGTTGTCGACGCATGAAGCAGTAACTTGTACGCCTTTTGGAGAACCGGTTGAGCCGGAGGTGAAGATAACGTACATGAGGTCTTCGTCCGATATGGCAGTTTTTTCGTCGTTGTAAGGGATTCCTTGATTAGCAATATCTCGAAGAGCTAGGGGGGGGGTGAGCATGACATCAAGGCTTCCTTCTGCGCTCTCTGGAAGGGGCAGCGAGGCTAAAACCGCAACATTTCCGGCCTTTTCTCTGATCTGTCCTGCTATAGATGCCACTCTCTCTTTCGGCACAGAGTAGGCATCAATGGGAACATAAGCGTGACCCGAGCGCATACATCCCAGGAAGCTGGCGAGCATGAGTGGAGATTTATGGCCGTAGACTATGACAGGATCATTGTTCACGGGAAGAGTTTCGTGAAGATAGGCGGCGATTGAACTCGAATACGACCATAGCTGACCGAAGGTTACCGATTTACCAGGGTTGGTCGAACCTATAAGTGCTGGCGTGTCGGGCCGTTCCTGGCAATGATAACGAACCCTGTCGAGGAGCTGCATGTTCTGATGCCTTTCGTGGATGTGCTGGCTAGGAATTGCCGAAGCTATTATACAGTAGAATACTAAGGGTGGCATATTCGGAAGCGGTCGATTTCGGTTCGACCGCAGAGAGGGCAAACTCGGGACCGATGATTCTCCGTTTAATTGTTTTGGCAGTGGTAAGGCGTTTATTGTATGTCATTGGATAATCTGTACGGTTTTCGGAGTCCTTTTTCCCTCGTGGTATCATGAACAGTCGTTTGCATGCGTACGAGGAAGGCAGGGTTTTGGCGGAGCGGGACTATTCGAGAAACTCTCCTCGGTATTCGACGTCTTCAAGGCGTCCCTCGCGCAGCGCCGCCCATCCGGGGAGCGCCTCGGGGCATCGCGGGCGGCAGGTTTCCGTTCCCCGGGGTGCATCGGCTCGCCCACAGGTCATGCCCCAGCAGCAAGGGCGCCCGCCCGTCGGCGCAGGGGCGCGCACGCCTGCTGCGCGTCCGACGGCGCAGCAGCTGTACCCCGAATACCTCAGGAAGCGCAAGCGTTCCAACCTTCTCAAACGCGCGGGCGCGTGCGTGCTCGCGGTGCTGCTGGCGGCCGTCTGCGCGACGGGAGGCTACGCGCTGTGGTATTCCTCGGCGCTTGACGGCGCGCTTTCCCTGGGTACCGAGACCGACGCTTCTGTCGAGGCCGTGCTGACGCCGGCTGAGCCGGGCAAGCCTTTCTACATGCTGTTGCTGGGGTCGGACTCGCGCGAAGGGTCGGGCACGTCCAGCCGCGCGGATGAGTCGGGGGACAGCCAGCGTTCGGACGTGATGATCCTCGCCCGTGTGGATGCCTCCAATCGCGAGGTCACCCTGGTCAGCATCCCGCGCGACACCCGCTACACGTTGGAAGACGGCAGCGTGGTGAAAATCAACGAAGCCTACAACCTGGGCGGGGCCGCCGCCTCTATCAAGGCGGTGTCCACGGTGACGGGCACGCCGATCAATCATTACGCCGAGGTGCATTTCTCCGAGTTCCAAGAACTGGTGGACAAAGTGGGCGGCATCACCGTGGACGTGCCGGTGGAGATATCCTACAAAGACGCGTTGACTGGCGAGGCGGTGTCCCTGCAGCCAGGCGTCCAGACGCTGAACGGACAGCAAGCGCAGATATTCGCCCGTGCGCGCCACGAATACGGCGACAACCAGGAGGCGAAGCGCCAAAGCAACATCCGCCAGATACTCACGGCCATCGTGGAGAAAGTGCTGCAGAAGCCCGCCATGGAGCTGCCGGGTGCCATCCTCGACCTCGCCCAAAGTGTCGGAACCGACATGAACACGCCCGATATCGTATCGCTGGCTCTTTCGTTTTCGGGGGACCCGGGCGGGATGACCTTGTACAGTTGCACCGGCCCCAGCAATGGGGACTTCGACGAGGCGCAGAACGGCCTCTGGCTGTGCTACGAGAACCCCGAAGGCTGGGCGACCCTCATGGCGGCAGTCGATGCGGGCGAGGATCCCGGCGAGCTGGACGTCGAATCGACCGCGATCATCCCTGCATCTTCGGACGCGTCGGTCTGATAGGCATCAAGGAAGGGCGAGAGGCCATGCCGGCTGTATCCGTGATCATACCCATGTACAACGTGCGTCCCTATATCGAGGACTGCCTGCTGTCGTTGAAGCGGCAGACGTTCGGCGATTTCGAGGCGCTGTGCGTCGACGACGGTTCGACCGACGGCACGCTGGAAGCCGCTCGGAAGGCGGGCGACGACGACGCTCGCTTCTCATTTCTTTCTCAGGCGAACGCGGGGCAGTCTGCCGCGCGCAACGCGGGCATCGCCCGCGCGACGGGGAAGTACATCGTCTTCCTGGATTCCGACGATTACTACGAGGACCGCGCGCTGCAGACGCTGTTCGAGCGGGCCGAGCGCGACGAGCTGGACGACTTGTTCTTCTCGGCGCGGACAGTGTACGAAGATGCCGAGGCGCGGGCGCGCTACCGCGACGATTACGACGATCGCGAGGGCATCGACGGCGTCATGACGGGCCGCCAGCTCATGGCGCGCTTCGCCGAACTCGATTCGTTCTGCGTGTCGCCCGCGCTGCAGTTCGTTCGCAGGGGTTTCTTGGAAGAATCAGGAATTCGGTTCTACGAGGGCATCGTGCACGAGGACAACCTGTTCACCTGCCTGATGCTGGCGGCCGCGCCCCGCGCGGCCTTTCTGAACGAGCCTTTGTACGTAAGGCGAGTGCGCGCCGGATCCACTATGACCGAGGCTCGCGAGATGCGCCACGTTTACGGCCACTTCAAGGCTGCCTACGAGCTTGAGGCATGGCTGCGCGCGCATGCGGGGGAGTGTTCGGAAGAGTTCGTCCGAGCCCTGGTTCGTCATGTGGCGTTCTGCTACGACCGGGCGGCGTTCGACGCGCTTTCGTTCGACGAAGCGCGTCTGGACGCGTGCGCGGCGGGCCTTGTGCCCGAGGAAGGGGCATCCTTCCGGCTGCACGTAATGGAGCATGCGCGCGAAACCGAGGGAATTCGCAAAGAGTACCTGGAATCGACGACCTACCGAGTCGGTCGTGCTATCATGGCTCTGCCTTGTCGGCTCAAAGAGCGTTTCGGCCGCTAGGCGCACTACCTAAGCGAAAGGAATGGTTCTGGTGAAGTTGAAGAAAATCGTTCGCTGCGGCGCGATGGCGGCTCTGCTTGCGCTGTCGATGGTCGTCGTGGCCGGATGTCAGCAGCAGCACGCTGTGGAGGATCCCGACACGAAGCTGATGCAGGATGCCGTGGACAGCGGCAAGGAGCCCGTCAACAGCATCGACACCCCCTTCTATGTGCTCATCGTCGGAAACGACGCGCGTACAGGCACAACGGAGGCATCTAGCGAGATGTACGCGGACGGCAAGGGACGCTCCGACACCATGATGCTGGTTCGCATCGATCCGAAGACGTACCAGGTCTCCCTCGTTACCATTCCCCGCGATACTGAAACGACGATCGACGGGGGAGTGGCGAAGATCAACGAGGCGTATCATGTCGGCGGTATCGATATGGCTATCGATCAGGTTGAAAGCCTGACCGGCGTTCACGTCCAGTATTATCTCGACATGGGCTTTGTCGACTTCGAGAACTTCGTCAACGCGCTTGGAGGGGTCACGGCGAACGTCCCCATCGACATGCATTTGAAGGACATCGTGAACGGCGGCACCATTGAGCTAAACGCCGGAACACAGGAGCTCGACGGCCCCGAGGCCCTTGTTCTCGCCCGTGTGCGCAAGCTGTACGCTGCCGACATCGAGGCGTGCCGCCAGATCCAGGACCGCCAGCTGGTCGAGGCGGGCATCAAACAGGTTGCGGCCGACCCGGCGAACGCTGCTACGCACCTTGACGCGCTTCTTGGCAATGCCGAAACGAATTGGCCGAAGGACGAGCTGGCGGCTATGGTGGCGGACTTCGCCGCGAACGCCGACAGGATCGCTTTCCAGTCGGGTACCGGTCCTTACGTTGGCGACTTTATGGAGGAGCATGACGGCCTCTGGATGGTTCCTCGCGACGAGGGAACGTGGAGGAAGGTTATCGAAGTGGTCGAATCCGGCGGCGATCCGACGACGGTCGTAGCCTTGCCCGAAGTAGAAGCGGCGTAAGCCACTTAGTATGCAAGAAGACCCCGAATGCTCGGGGTCTTCTTTTATTTCCCGCCTTCGCGGCTGCTTTTCCTCGTCACGTATTTCTTGAAGGTGCGAAGAGTGAACCAAGGACCTACGTTGCGTAGGTTGTACAGCCCCTGCTTGACGAGCCCCCAGGCGTAGGGCGCGCTGCGGACGTACGGTTCGGGCATGCTGCGCAGTTCGGCAAACATGCGCTTGCATCCTGGAGGTATCTCGGCGTCAGACAGAACAAGATCGGTATCCATTCGCTCGAACATGCGCGTGGCTGCCGCCCGCACCTCGTCGTTCGTCAGGTCAACTTCTTCCAGGACGCCACCTAGGTAGGTGAAGCCGCGGCTGTTGTGGGCGCGCAGCACGGCTTCGTCGCGGATGCCTATGCGTTCGAGCGCGTCCATCATGTCGTTCCATCGGTCAAAAGGCAGTAGCGTGTTGTTCAGCGCGAAGGACTTCGATTTCTCGGGCGTTTCCTCGCGGTAGCAGTAGTACGGTTCGTCGAGATAGACGATGCGCTCGGCTTGGCAGAGCGTCTCTATCAGAAACGGGTTGTCGGCCCATCCCGCTCCCGGATACTCGCGGAAGCGGATACCGTGCTTTTCAAGGAATCCTTTGCGGTAGATGGCCGACCATATGGACGGATGGTGCGTGAGCAGATGCGCCGCGTCGCGGATGATGAACGGCTGGCAAGGCGGCTTGATGCGACGGCGGTAGCTGCAGTTCAGCTTGCGTTGCTCGGGGGTGTCGGGCATCCAGATGCGCCAGTACGGGGTTTTCACGATGTCTGCGGGATCGTTGAAGGTTGCCTCGAAAGCGAGCATGTCGGCATACATGCCGGGTTCGATCCAGTCGTCGGGCTCGACGATGGAGATCCATGCGCCTCGCGCCTCTTCCAGTCCGCGATTGCAGGTGGCTCCGTAGCCTTGGTTCTGCTTGTCGATGACGCGGATGCGCTCGTCGCGAGCGGCGTATGCCTGCATGATGGCGAGAGAGCCGTCCGTGCTGCCGTCGTTCAGGCAGATGACCTCCAGCTCGCGGTGCGTTTGGGCGAGAATGCTGTCGAGGCATTGCGCAAGGTACGGCTCCGCGTTGAAGACCGGGACGATTATAGAGACGAGCTGATTATCTACGTTGCGCATGAAAGGCCTTTCTTTTTCTATTCATCCACGAAATCAGCGCACGCGCCGGAATCGTCGAATATGTAGCGGGTGCCGTCGATTACCGCGGTGCCGGTCGCCATGGCTCCAGAGGAGGGGTCAAGATAGTACCATGACCCTCCGTTCTCGAGCCAGCCCGTTGCCATCATGCCTGATTCGGGATCCATCCAGTACCAAGCTCCTCCCGTGAGCAACCAGCCGGTTTGCATGGCTCCCGATCCGCTCAGGTAATACCAAGCGGTTCCTTGTTTCAGCCAGCGGCTCGACTGCATGGCGCCGGAGCCTTCGAAGTAGTACCACTTGCCGTCCGAGGCCTTCTCCCAGCCCGTGGCCATCGCGCCGGAGTCGGGGTCCAGCCAGTACCAGGAGCCGCCCTTGCTCAGCCAGCCCGTCTGCATCGCCCCGGAGCCGGAGAGGTAGTACCAGGTTCCGCCTACCTTCGCCCAACCCGTCTGCATGGCCCCCGATCCGTCGAAGTAGTAGCGATGTCCGTCCGAAGCCGTCGTCCAGCCCGTTGCCATCTTGCCAGTCTGCGGATCGAGCCAGTACCACGTTCCACCCAGCTTCAACCACCCCGTCTGCATGACGCCGGAAGACGAAAGCCAATACCAGGATCCGTCGTCTTTCAACCACCCGTCTGTCCGCAAGGCACACGAGCTGTCGAAATAGTAGCGCTTTTCATCAATGGTCTGCCATCCGGTGACGGCGTACGAATCCGCCCCGAACCAGTACTTCTTACCCTTGACCTGCTGCCAGCTGCTCGTAGCATACGTACCGTCGGCCAGCTTCAGCTTCCAGCGGCCGTTGTCGATTTCCCACCCAGAAGAGAGCTTGTACGTCTCGGCTATGCCCTCGGCATCAGCGTAGCCCAGCTCCTTCAGGAACGCCTCGCTTTTCAGCTTGTCGCTGTCGCTCTTATTAGACAGGAACGCATGCTCGACGATGATGCCCACGATGCCGGCTTCGCGACTTGCCTCGATGACCGTGTAGTAGTCCTGGATGCTGCCATCGGGATAGTAGAACGGGCCTTCGCCATCCACGCGCTCCGAATCGCGCACTTTTATGCCGCGGTCGGTCAAGCCGAGTGCAGTCAGCTTCTCCAGGATCTTGCTGGAGAGCTGCGCGCCCTCCTCGTGAAGCTCGTGACGATACGAGCTGTCGTTCGGATACCACACTTCGGCACCGTTGCCCGAGGCAGGTCCGGAGTTAAGATGCAAGCTGACGAACACGTTGGCTCCTGCGTCAACCGCGCGGTTCACGCGCTCAACAAGGCTCACCTTCTCGTCGCTTCCACGCGTCAGCACCACTTCGACGTTCGCATAGGACTCCAGCGCCTCCTTGCAGTACAACGCGATCTTCCATGTGAGCTCCCTCTCAACCAAACCGTTGGCCGAAGCCCCGGGCTCGCTACCTCCGTGGCCGGGATCCAAGGCAACCACGAACTTGCCGGAGGGGCTGCGCGCGCCCGAGGCGGCCGAACGACCTGCGACGGCAGGAGCCGCTTCGGCGGACAGCTGCGCAGCCTCCTCGAAGGACGATGCCTCCTCAAGCTGGCCGTCGTCGGTCAGTGCGTACACGGACACGCCGCCGGTCGACTCATCGGACAGGGAAAACGCTTCGGCTTGCGGCTCGGCCACCATGAACGCGTAGGGCTCGCCCTCGCAGGAGGACAGATCCACCAGCAGCGTGCGGCTGTCGGCGGCAGATGCGCCCTCCATCCGTTCGAGACGGTACTCCCCGGCCTCCGGAACGTCTACGGAGAAGAGCGCCGCATTGCCCGCGTACTCGGAAGCGGTCGCTTTGACCGACGCGCCCGAAGGAGCCGTCAGCGTCAGTTCTGCGGACGTCAGCTCGATCGACTCGTCGTCCAGCGCAACCACGACGAGCTGGGAACCGCCCGCGCTGGGGGAGCTTTCGTCGAAGTACACGAAGCCCACCGGTTGCCGGTCGGGAGCGAGAGCCGCCGCCGAGGCTTCGGCCTCGCTATCGGGTTGGGCGGTTTCGTCCGCCTCAGCGGGCTCCGAGCCCTCCCCTTGCCACGATTCGGTAGAAGCGGGAGCCTCTTCCGACACACCCTGATCGATGGAAGGCGACTGGATGATCGGGTCGGATGCCGGATCGGAGATCTGAGGATCGGCCATCGCGGCCACGGAAGCCGTGGGAACGAGCGCGAAAGCCAGCATAACCGACAAGGCCAGCTTGGACAATCGGGATGAAACCTGGTGCATGGAGCACCTCCATACTTCGAACTGTCAGTTGCTACTACGATGCGTTGTCGCAAATATTACCGCTGACGAGTATATCAGTAAACGAGCCCCTCCCGAAGACCTCTCGACAGATGGCGTATGTCGGACGCGCCGAAGCAGCTGAACGCATGAGCGAACGGTATCGGACCTTCCGTGTCACACGTACGCTTTGTCAAGCTCTTGCAACTCGCGGTACGTGTCGATCTCGATCACGTCGTCGAACGTGCACTCACGCACGACCACCTCGTAGTTGCGGGCGAAGTATCGCAGCGCCACCTCGTCCCAATAGCGCTCCTTGCCGCCGGGCATGGCGAACGTCGCCGGCACGTCGTCGGCCAGCTTCCTGCCGTCCTCCTCGGTCCAGTAGGAGATGCCGAACATGTGATGGCAGTCCGTCCCGCCCACCGACAAGCCGGTGATCACGCCGCGGCGCGTCTGGAAGCACCAGTCGTCGGTCACCTGCACGGGCACGCCGAGATAGTTCGACGAGTACTGGTACTTCGTGATCAGCTTCGGGTTGTACAGCAGCAGGTCGGACTCGAACACGTAAGCGTTCTGCAGCAGGTCCTTCGCCGCCACGGCCGACGAGATGTTGTTCGCCTCGTTGTAGAAGGGGTTCTCGATGAACTTGAGACCGGGGTACTTGTACAGCAGCTGGTCGAACTGCTCGGCCAGATAGCCGCGCACCACGTACACCTCCTCGATGCCCGCCGCGTACACGGCGTCGAGCAGCGAGTCGATGATGCGCCGCCCCTGCACTCGGATGAGCGGCTTCGGGGTGTTCAGCGTGATGGGCACCAGACGGGAGCCGAACCCGGCGGCGATCAGCACCGCACGCTTCACACGGTAGGGCTCGAGCGCCTCCAAGCCGGCCGCCGACAGCATGCCCTCGCGCACGAAGCCGCGCTCGTGCAGGTCGGCCATCGCACGGTTCACCGTGCCCACCGACAAATCGGCCGCCGTGGCGATCTCGCGCTGCGTGAGCGCCTCGTCGACGCGCTCCTCGAGCGCGGTCAGTATCTTGAAATCCTTCACACCAAGAGAACGTTCCATGGCAGCAGTATCCCTCTCGTTCGAGCGACGGACGCGTCAGGCCGCGAAGGCCTCGGGCGCTTCCGCGCGATGAATAGCTTTTTTGATGCCTGCGAGCACGAGCTTCGAGGCAATGTTCGTAAGGAGGATGATCAGCGACACGAACGCGGCGCACTCCGTCAGACGCTGCGCGTCCAGATCGGTGATGAGCAGCGCAAGCGGCATGTCGAGCGTCGTAGCGAGGAACGCCACCGCCGAGATGGTGACCATGCAGTTCACGAAGAAGTAGCCCGCCATCTCGATGATCGTATCCATCGTCTGGGGGATCAGCACGTCTTTGAGGATGCTCGCGCGCCCGATGCCCATAGTCGATCCGACCGCCTCCAGGTTCTCGTTCGCCTTGCCCAGCGAGTTGTACGCCATCAGGTACGGCGAGGCGAAGAAGTGCACGAGGTTCACCAGGACGAGGATGGCCAACGTGCCGTACAGGACGGAGCCATTGAAGAACAGCACGTAGGACAGGCCCAGCACGAGGCCCGGGATGGCCAGCGTCGTGATGCACACGAGATGCAGCAGCTTCGCGAAGCGGCCCCCCATGCGCGCGGTTATATACGCTGCGAAGTACGCCAACGTCGTGCCGACGAGCGCCACGAGACAGGCGATGACGATGGAGTTGAACCAGTAATCGCCCGCGTTCATGTTGAGCGCCCGGCCGACGTTGTCGAACGTCACGGCCATGTCGACGGGGTACTTCTTTACGAACGACACGAGCACGAACGAGCCCAGCGGCAAGATGATGGCGACCGACACGATGGCGGCCAGCGCGTAACCCAGCACGTCGCGCACGGCGCTTCGGGCGATGGAGAAGCGCTTCGACACGAACGAGCTTTTCCCCTTGTCCGCGTTGAGCACATCGATGAGAAAAGCCACGATGGCCGGGATCAACAGCACGAAGCCGATAGCCACGCCCGTGTCGTAGTTCAGCAGGCCGATGACCTCCTGGTACATGAGCACCGGAAGCGTGGTGGTTTTGCCGCCCACCATGAGGGGCACGCCGTAGTCGGTCACCACAAGCGTGAACGTGGCGAACACCGCCGAGATGAGCGGCTTGCGCAGATACGGCATCGTGATGCGCAAGAACTGGCTGCGCTTCGGCACGCCCAGCACGTCGGCAGCCTCGTACGGCGAGGCGTCCTCGTACTTCAGCACATCGTACAGCAGCAGGAAGGCCGACGGGAACGAGTACAGCACCGAACCCATCACGATGCCCCAGAACCCGTACAGCGAGAAGTCCAGCCCCAGCGCGTTCGTGATGACGCCGTTCGAGCCCAGCAGGAACACCAGGCCCATGCCGAGCGCGAGCGACGGGATGAGCATGGGCAGCGTCATGACCACGGCGATGACGCCCTTCGCCCGCACGTTAGTACGGCAGAGCACCCACGACATCGCCAGTGCGAAGGCTAGCGAGATGGCCGTGGACGTCAGGGCGACGCCGATGGAGTTGAAACACGCCGTGGCGAACTGTTCGGTGCCGAACACGGCGCGAGCCTCGGGGCTCGCAAGCCGCGAGAACATGCCGAAAAGCGGCAGCACGGCCGCCACCAGGAAGAAGGCGGCCAGCACGATGCGCGTGAGATTGAGATTCCCCGTTCGTCTCACGGCTGCCTACCGATCCATAAAACGGGCGAGCGAATCCATTTTGATCCACAGGTTCTTCACCACGAAGTCGGCGACGTAGTCGTCGGCCGGGTTGGCGATGATCTCGTCGGGCGCGGCCAGCTGGTGGATGCTGCCCTCGCCCATCACCATCACACGGTCGGACAGCGCGAACGCCTCCTCCTGGTCGTGGGTGATGTACACCATCGTGGTGCCGAACTCGCGCTGGATGCGCTTGAGCTCGAGGCGCAGCGACAGGCGCGTCTCCACGTCGAGCGCGCTCATGGGCTCGTCGAACAGGATGACCTCGGGGTTCAGCGCCAGCGTGCGTGCGATGGACACGCGCTGCTGCTGGCCGCCCGAAAGCTGGCGCACGCTCTTGTCGAGGTGCTCTGAAAGCCCCAGCTGCTCCAGCACGCCCTGCGCGATCTCACGACGACGCGCCTTCAGCTCGGGCTTGAACTTCAGCGCATACTCCACGTTTCCACGCACGGTCATGTTCTCGAACAGCGCGTAGTTCTGGAAGACGATGCCCATGCCGCGGTCGTCAGGAGGCGCCGTGGTGATGTCGCGCCCGCCGAGCGTGAGCGTACCCTCGTCGGGCATCAAGAGGCCGATGAGGATGCGCAGCGTGGTGGTCTTACCGCACCCCGACGGGCCAAGGATGGAGAGGAACTCGCCGTCCAACACGTCGAAGTCCAGCGCGTGCAGCACTTCCTTACCGTCGAAGCGCTTCACGAGGCCGCACGCGGACAGCTTCTTCGGCGCGCCGCCGGCGGCCGGCGCCTTCGATTCGTTCGTCATCAGTACTTCCATCTTCCCAGCAGCCTCTTCTTCTCGTCGGGGTCGGTGATGCCCGTCATGTCGGCGTAATCGATATCGGTCGGGTAGTTCGGGATCTCGGCCTTGAAGTCCGCGAGCACCTGATCGGGCACGTAGGTCTCGTTGTCGATCTTGACGCCCTCGGTGGAAAGCCAGTCGAACACCTCGCGCACGGCGGCGCGCGAGCCTTTGCCTTCGACGATGCCCATGCCGTATACGGCCCACGGCGCGCCCTCCTCGAAGAACAGCACCTTCAGCGGCACGCCCTGGTTGATCTCGGACACGGCCTGAAACGTCATGCCCAGGCCGATGGCGGCCTCGCCCTGAACGAGCGCGTTCACCGGGCCCGATCCCGATGAGGTGAACTGGTACACGTTGTCGGCCAGACGGTCGAAGTAGTCGAACGCCTCGTCCTCGCCCCAAGCGTTCACCAGACTTTTGACGAAGTTATAGCCCGTGCCCGACGATTTTGGATTCGGCATCGTAACCAGCCCTTTGTACTGAGGATCGGTCAGATCCTCGTAGCTTTGCGGGGCCTCGAGGCCGTGCGCGGAAAGCGTCGTCTCATTCACGGCGATGCATGCGCTCTCACGCGCGAAGGGAAAGTAGCGATGGTCGGGATCCACCAGGTCGGCGCAGTAGCGCTTCGCATCCTGCGCGGGAAGCTGGTCGAGCCACTCCGACACCTGCTTGATGTAACCGCCTTCGAGGTCAAGCACGATGTCGGCCTCCGATTGCGAACCCTCCATCCTCAGCTTCGCGGCGCAGTTGCCCGTGGGAATGTAGTGCAGGCGGATGTCGTACTCCGGGAAGCGCGCGTGCATCGCCGTGATCAGCGACTCGTTGCGCACGCCTTCGGCACACGAGTAGATGACGACGGTGCCGTCGTTCGCCGAGCTGCAGCCGGGCAGCGCCAAGACGGCTAGCGCGCCCGCGGCAATCCAGCAGAACCTTCTTCGTGAAATTGCCGCGACCATACGCTCCGCTTCCTCGTCGACTTTATCGAATAGCAAAACGAAGCATAGTAGATTTGTTCAATACTGTAAAGTAGGTGTACTTTTTGAACATAAGCTTATCGGGAGCTTCCGATCCGCAGCGCCTAATCGCTTCCGAAGTCGAGCTCAATTGGAGCATGGTTGCGACGAGCCTCAATCGGGGGCAATTCCCTCCAACTCGAGCCGTATACCCTCTCAAGATAAGACTCCGCTCGAGCGGGAACGGGAAACGAGAACCCTTCGAACAGCATCTCACGACCAGGCGAAAGCTCGTCCGCAGGAAACGCCGAATCAGTAACGTACGCCATGCTCATGTAATCACTGCCGGGACGCTCCGAACCTCGAAGCGCCCAAGCCTCGAACGACCTCACGACACGCTCGTGGTTCAAAAACGCCTTTGCACCCACGTGGGCAACCGAGCAAGCACCTCTTTCGAGCGCACCAAGGATGCCGCAATGGGGCACGGTCACATGCCGAGCGTGCAGCAGGTAAGACGCGCTTTGCCATGCTCGACATCGCCGAATCTGCCGAGTAGCAACGCTCTCGTCGGCATGGAGGATGTCGTAGGGGAACACGTCCACGAAGATGCCCTGATCGATTCCCGCCTCCATGGTTTCCGCCGTGAAGAACTTCGTGCCACGCTTCCAAACTTTCGCGAACATGCCAGCACAACGGGAATTCGCCCGAGGCTCGCACACCGCATACCTTTCTCCAAGCGCTTTCGGAGCCACCTTCAAGAAGCGTTCGTAATCAGGTCGAAGCATCCCTACATCGATATCGTCGTCCCACGGAATGAACCCTCCGTGCCGAACGGCGCCCAAAAGCGTGCCGCACTCCAGGAAGTACGGTATGCCCTCCGATCGGCATACCGAATCGATGTCGCGGAGGATGCTCAATTCCGCAAGCTGCAGCTTCCTCAGCACGTCCTGTTCGTATTGCACCGCTTTCGCACCTTCCCTTGCTTTTTATTGGGTTTCAGCCAGATCCAGATAGTACGATTCGAGCCATGCGGCCGTGTCGCGGATATCGAAACCCGACAGGCGCACGGCCGCGGCAGCTTCCGCCCGGTCGAAGCGCTTCGACAGAGCGCGCTCAACCGCATCAGCCCACGCCCCCGCTCCGGCCTCCAAAGGCAGCCGCTCGACCGCAAAAGGAACCGCAACCGCCAACTCGGGAACCCCCGTGGACAGCACGCACGGCACGCCGGCGGCCTGGGCCTCCATCACGGACATAGGCAGGCCCTCCGAAAACGAGGGGAACACGAACGCATCGAGGGCCTTCAGCACGTCGGGCACGCGATCGGTGACTCCGAAGAACACCACATCGCCTTCAAGGCCGGCATCCTCGACCGCTTGGCGGACACTGCCCTCGAAAGGACCTCGACCCACCAGCAGCAGCTTGGCATCGGGAATGCGCCTTTTCACTTCGGAGAACGTCTCGACGAGGAACAGGTGGTTCTTCACCGGATCGAATCTGCCCACATGTCCAACCAACGGAACGCCGGCGAATCCAAGAGATCGTTTGGCACGCTCGCAAGCGGAAGGGTCGCCGGCGTACGAATCGACGTCGATGGCGTTTTTCAACAGATGGAACCGATCGCCCTCGACGACGGCCTTTCCGAACCGATCAACCCCCGCCTCCATGGAGCAGGCGATGAAGTTGTCGGCTACGCGTCGGACGGGATACGCCAACGCCCTGAATCCCAGCTCCGTAACGGAAAGAGGGAACTTCTGGGAATGGCTATGCGCGATCGTCACCCGGCCCTGCCGCTTCGCCTCCCTGAGGTACACCGGGGCACAGCTTCCGATATGCCCATGCACGACGGGATGCTCGGGATGACGAGAGAAGAAGTCGCGGCACGCATCGCGATACGTAGAATAGTTCACCACCTTGAAGCGAGGCAGCCCGCGAAACACCTCGCCTCCCAAATCCTTGATCTCTTCGTCGTAGTCGCACACGCGCTGTTCGTGAACCAGGAAATCGAACTGCACCTTCGTTCGATCGATGGCGCGGTACAGGTTCATTATCATCGTCTCGGCGCCCCCTCGATCCATAGCGCCAATGACATGCAGAACACGTATCATCCGTCCGTCCTTTCTCCATTGCCCCCGTGCGCGCGAGCAGGCCCGCGCCGCACCGTGGCTATGAGGAATCCCAGAAGGGTCAGCACGCCCGCCAGGCAGGCAACGGCTCCGGCAAAGCTCACCCCGTTCATATCCCACAGGTTCACGAACGGGAACGTGACCGCCAGCACCGAGGCAAGCGCGACGATGTTGCCGATGAAATTGGCTTTGAAGTTGCGCAACGTGATCAACAAATCCCCGAAAAACCAGAGAAAAGCCGTCAGTATCGTGGATAGGATGATGGGCTGCAGAAGATAGACGTACGGCTCGATGCTGGAACCGAACAAAAGCTGCAAAGCCCACGATCCGACGAGCTCCAAGACAATGGAACAGGCGATCCCCACCAAGACGATACCGCCGATCGTTTTCCCCAGCAGCTTGAGGAAACCCGAAAGATCCCCGTCGAAGAAGTGGCGCGGGAAGACGTCGAGGAGAGGGCCGTACAAATACATCGCTCCCATCTGGATGACGAGCGCAGGCGCGGCCACCGACGCGTAGATGCCGAGAGCCGCATCCCCCGAGGTCATGGCCAGATACTGCTTCGGGATGGCGAAAATCGCGCTAGCGGCCAAAGAGGCCAGCACGGCGGGAAACGACACCTTGAGAAAGAAGAGCGCCTTGCTGCGAGATAGCCGCAAGCAGACGCGCTCGAACTGGCCAGCTTTCGGTATGTCGAACAGCACAAGGACTCCGAGCGCCGAAACGGTCATCCCCACGATAGCGAGGTTCAGGTTCCGCGTGAACCAAAAAACCGCTACGAACGCGGCGAGCGTGCTCAAGCCTTGGGCGATGAACGACTTTCCTATATAGTCCATACGGCGATGCTGCTGGTCGGCACCGTGCAGGATGTCAATCAGCAAGCCTACGGCCTTGAACACGAAGAAAAGCGCGATGGTGGCCAGCGCGTACGGGGCGCATGTTAGATAGGCGTACACCATGCACGCAACGAAAGCCAAGCCCAGCGTCAAACAACGGAAGCCCAGGTATTCGGCGAGGTCGTTCTCGCGCCTGATATCAGAAATCTGATACGTCCCCATCTTGTAGTTCGCAAACGTGCCGAAGATGCCAACAACCGACATGGCCAAAGAGAGCAGGCCGGCATCGTCGTAGCCCGCGGACAACCTCACAACGAGAACCGTGACCAGCCATTGGCAGGCCAAGTACGTCATCGACCCCGCAGAGTTCCACAGCATGTTCTGCTTGGTGGACAGGGGCGGCACGTCTCGCATCTTGGAAGATGTCGGCTTCATAGACGATACGCCTCGAACGTATGGATCTCCCGATCATCGTCGCCCGGAATCGCCCGCCAATCTCCGTACTGTAGCTCCAGGAATCGTTCATAGCCCACCGGAGCCAGGAACACCCGATCTTCGAAGGGCATCTCGACGGGGTCGAACAGGCTTCTGGGAAACTCGACGATTTTGTTCTCCGTGCCGACGATGTCGGCCACCACGTCCGACCTTTCCCCCCGGTTGGCATCGCGAGCGTTCTCGTCGATGGCGCGAGCGTACTTCAACGCATCGAGCCTGCGCGCGAACGGACACACGATGCGCTTGACGAGCTTCACGAAGGCGCTCGACCCCACCGACGGATCGGCGACGATGAAGCCGCGCACCAGCGATAAGAGGGCATTCTTTCGATAAGGACGTCGGTCGCCGGGCTTCAAATCTTCGAGCGGAAATATATCGACCCACACGCCCGTGGACGTTTTCTTGTCGACGAAATTCTCCAGCACGCGCGTGGTGGTGTCGACCAGCTTGACGAAGGAGTAGATGGACTTTCCGTCCCGATACCACGCCAAGGAGAAGCGATCGCTCGACTTCCATTCGTCGAACCCTGCAATCAGACGCTCGTAGTCGGCGCGCAGCATCACGACGTCCATGTCGTCGTCCCACGGAATGAACCCGCCGTGGCGAACCGCACCTAAAAGGCTGCCGTACGCCAAAAAATACGTTATGCCCTGCTCACGACAAACCCTGTCCAGCTCGTCCATCAGCTCAAGCTGGATTTCCTTCATGTCGTCTATCGTCAGGCGCTCCATGGCAAGTCCTACCTCGGATTTCTTCACGTCATCAAAATGTGCCCGGTAATCGGCCGCATCCGCCCAATCCCGTCGAGTTCCTCAATTGCAAAGCCCTATTTTAGCGTTGATTACCGAAGAACCAGGACCAAATCGTATAATGAGGAGAATATCCAAGCGACCCGTCGAAAGCAACGAACCCGCACGCCCAGCGCGCCATCGTCAAGGAGGCTTCCGTGAATCCCATGCGCTTGCCGCGCCCCTGCGCCTTCCGAACCATGCTCGCAATCGTTCTCGCAGTCGCCTGCGCGGCTCCGGCGCTTGCAAGCCCACCGACTGCGTACGCTGATCAGAGCCAGACCGAAGCGGCGAGCGCCGGCACGCACATCCATATCCTCCCCTTCGCCGGCACGGACGCCATCGTCCTGGAGAGCAACGGCCGCTTCGGCATCGTGGATTCAGGCGAGGACAGCGATTACCCTGACGGATCGGATCCACGCTACCCGCTCCGCCCCGGAATCGTAAAAGGGAGCGGCGTCGAGGATGCTGTCGTCGCATACCTGAAAAACCTCGGGGTGAATTCGGGCAACCTCGAGTTCTACCTCGGCACGCATCCCCACAGCGACCACATAGGCTCCGCCGACGAGATCATCCGCGAGTTCCGCCCCCAGCGCGTGTACCTGGCTGAATATCAGGATTCATTCATATCGGACGAAGCTCGCCTCTGGGACAACCAGTACGTGTACGACAGAGCTATCGCTGCGGCGAAAGAGACGGGCGCCATCCTGATCCAGAACCTGGATCCGAACGCGCCCGTGGAACCCGCGCCGAACCCCGTCGAAGCTCAAAGCGACTTGACTGCTGTCGGCGACGCTCCGCAAGCCGACGTGCTGGACGCCGAAGGCGTGATGGAGCGCTTCGGCGTGGACCCCACCGACCAGGACGATCCGTACAACTCCGAATTACTGCCAGAAGAGGGCATCGCGGTCACCCGGTCGGTCGATCCCAACCTGATCCACGAGCACGCCCCCGACCCCTCGACCACGGGAAGCCCCTTCTTCACCCTAGGAGACATGAACATCGAGATCGTCAACTACGGAGACGACTACAAGTTCAACCCCGTGCCCGACGCGAACTACTTCTCCTGGGGCGTCAAGGTGAAGGCGGGCGGCTCCACCGCCTTCCTCGCAGGAGACATTAACAACTACGATGGAGACGAGGATCGGCTTTCGGGCATGATAGGCCACGTCGATCTGCTCAAGCTGGCTCATCACGGCCTGAGCGGATCGAACACGCCGTCCTACCTGACAGCACTCTCCCCCACGTACGCCGTGCAGACGGGCAACAGCAGCAATCTTCCCGAATACGCGACCAAGACCCTTGACCGGCTCGGCGTCCGCTACTTCACCGCGCCGGAAGCGTCGGCGAACGGATACGGGGCCGTCGTGGCCACGTTCGCGAGAGATGGCCTGCATCTGAACGTCATGAAGGACGCCGCCACGTACCACGCGTTCAATCACGACCCCCGACTCGTCTTGTACTACCAAGGGCTCAAACAGGCCTATCAGGGGTGGAAGAAGCTGGGCGGATCATGGTACTGGTTCGCGAACAGCGCAGCCGCCACCCAAAACTCCTGGATCAAGCAGGGAGGCACGTGGTACTGGCTCACCGACTCCGGCGCCATGGCCACGGGCTGGGCGAAGGCGGCCGACGGCAAGTGGTACTACTTCGAAGGCTCCGGCGCCATGCGCTCCGGCGGCTGGATGAAGCAGGGCTCCTCCTGGTACTACCTCTCCGGCTCCGGGGCGATGCAGACGGGCTGGCTGAGCAAGGGCGGCTCCTGGTACTGGCTGGACCCCGAGAGCGGGAGGATGGCCACCGGCTGGGCGAAGGCGACCGACGGCAAGTGGTACTACTTCGAAGGTTCCGGGGCCATGCGCTCCGGCGGCTGGATGAAGCTGGGCGGAACCTGGTACTACCTGTCCGGCTCCGGCGCCATGCACACCGGCTGGCTTGATCTGGGCGGCAAACGCTACTATTTGAGCGAGTCGGGAGCGATGGTCACGGGAAAGGCCACTATAGAAGGCGAGACCTACCGCTTCGATTCGTCGGGTGCGCTGCTGCCGTCCGACTCCATCATGGGCCCTTCGCTTGCGACGGTGGAGCAGATGGTGACGCTCTTCAACGCGCAGGGCGTTCCTTATCCTGTTGATAAGTACGCGTCGCGAGGGGCTGCCACCATCAAGGACTTTTGCCGGGTGCTGCTGGATCAGGCTCGATCCGAGGATGTCCGTGCCGAGGTTCTGTTCGCTCAGGCCATGGTGGAGACCGGATGGCTGCAGTTCGGCGGAGACGTGGACAAGAACGGCAAAGTGCAGTGCAATTTCGGAGGACTGGGCGCAACGGGCAACGGAGTCCCCGGCGACGAGTACCCCGACGTAAAGACGGGGCTTCTGGCACAGGCTCAGCATTTGAAGGGCTATGCCACCACTGCGGATCTTAGCCAACCTTGCGTCGATAAGCGGTTCCATCATCTCGCCGGCAAGCGCGGCTCGGCACCCACGGTCGACAAGCTTTCCGGTACTTGGGCGACTAGCAAAATATACGGTGCGACGATCATGAACGTCGTGGACAAGCTTTTGGGCTTCTGATTCAGAGCCGGTCAAACGGATATCGCAGTATCAAGGCGCGCTCTCCGAGAACGGGGAGCGCGTTTTCTATGTGTTCATATTTTGTAGTAGAAAATTGTAAATGAACATACCGTTCAGATTCTTTAAAATGCAATAAAAAATGAACTTCGACGCACGATCGAGATCGTCTGAATCTGCCATGAAAGGATGCTCCGTTTTGATCACGAAGAACGAATTCGCGGTGCTCGCTGCGCTCGAACGCGAACCGGGGACGAGCCAGCGGGCGATCGCCGCTCGTAAGGCCATGTCGTTGGGTTCGGTGAACGCGGCCTACAAAGCGCTGGTCGACAAAGGGCTTGTCGTCGACGGCGCACTGTCCGACGCCGGGTTCGAGGCGCTCGCTCCTTTTAAGGTGGACAACGCTATCATCTTGGCAGCTGGCCTGTCGTCGCGGTTCGCCCCTATTTCCTACGAGAAGCCCAAAGGTCTGCTGCATGTTCGTGGAGAGATTCTGATCGAGCGTCAGATCCGCCAGCTTCAGGAGTCCGGCATCGACGACATCACTGTGGTGGCAGGGTACAAGAAGGAGTACTTCTTCTACCTTGAAGAAAAGCACGGCGTGTCCATCGTCGTGAACGAGGAATACGCCACGCGGAACAACCATTCCTCTCTCATGGCGGTGCGCGAGCGTCTGGGCAACACGTTCATATGCTCTTCCGACAACTACTTCGTCGAGAACCCCTTCGAGCCGTACGTGTGGAAGGCCTATTACGCTGCCCAATACCAAGAGGGCCCTACGAACGAATGGTGCATGCGTTTGGGTTCGGGCAACCGCATCGTTTCGGTCGATATCGGCGGCAGCGACTCTCTTATCATGCTCGGCCATGTCTACTTCGATAAAAACTTTTCCCGTGCCTTTTCCCGAATACTCGAGGAGGAGTACGATCTGCCGACGACGGCCGATAAGCTGTGGGAAGAGCTGTACGTCGACCATATCGCGGAGTTGGACATGGTTGCGCGCGAGTACCCCGTCGGAACGGTATTCGAGTTCGACACACTCGACGAGCTGCGCGAATTCGATCCGCGTTTCCTGGAAAACGTCGATTCCGAGGCGTTCGACAATATCGTTGCAGCGCTCGGGTGCGACAAAGACGATATTCGCGACGTGTATCCGCTGAAGCAGGGCCTCACCAATCTATCGTGCCATATCCGTGTGGGCGACTCCGAATACGTGTATCGCCATCCCGGCATCGGGACGGAGGGCATCATCGATCGCCGAGCCGAGGTGGTGGCTCAAGGCGTGGCGCGCGATCTGGGGCTTGATCGTACGTTCATCACCGAGGATCCCGAAAAAGGCTGGAAGCTGTCGCGCTTTATCCCCGATTGCCGCCAGCTCGATCCGCATGACCCTGAGCAGGTCAAGCGTGCAATGGAAATGGCTCGTCGCCTGCACGAATCCGGTGCGAAGGTGGAGCGCTCGTTCGATTTCTTCACCGAGGGCAAGCGTTACGAGCGTCTGCTGGAGCGCAAGTCCGGCCGCATTGAAGTGCCGGGTTATGCTGAGATGGCTGCACGGGCCGAGGAACTCAAGCGCTTCGTGGATGCAGACGATGCGCGCATCTGCCTGACCCATAACGACTTCTTCATGCTGAACTTCCTTATCGACGACCAGGACGACATGTCGCTCATCGATTGGGAGTATTCCGGCATGTCCGACTACGCAAGCGATTTCGGCACGTTCGCGGTGTGCTGCCAGCTGAGCGAAGAGGAGGCGTCGCGTGCCCTTGCGTATTATTTCAGGCGCGAGCCGTCTGCGGCGGAGCGCCGTCACAACTTCGCCTTCGTGGCGCTTGCGGGATGGTGCTGGTACGCGTGGTCGCTGCTCAAAGAGGCAGAAGGGGACATGGTTGGCGAGTGGCTGTACGTCTATTACCGTTATGCGAAGGATTATCTGGACAAGGTGCTGGACTGGTACCGTCAGGGAAGCGACTAAGGGGAGCGCCATGAAGGGTTTTGGAAGAATGAAGTTCGGTCTGACGAGCGGCTTGCTCTGGGGTCTTGACACGGTCGTCCTCGGAATCGGATTGTCGATGAGCCCTTTCATCGGCACTGCCGAGGCGATTGCGTTTGCAGCTATCGCGAGCGCCGCTTTGCATGACATCTTCTGCGCGATCTGGCTGTTGATCTACATGGGCGTGCGGGGTCGTCTGGGCGACACGTTAGCGGCGCTTAAAACGCGCAGCGGCAAGGCGGTCATTCTGGGGGCGCTTTTGGGCGGGCCTATCGGCATGACCGGCTACGTGATAGCCATCAACAATATCGGTGCCGGCTATACTGCCATCATCTCGTCGTTCTATCCTGCAGTTGGCGCCTTCCTCGCCTTCGTGTTCCTGAAGGAACGCATGGCGCCTAAGCAGTTCATCGCATTGCTGGCGGCCCTTGCCGGTATCATCGTCATGGGCTATGTGTCTTCCGGCGAATCGGAGCTGGGCAATCCGATCCTCGGTTTGTTCGGTGCGCTGTTGTGCGTTTTGGGATGGGGATCCGAAGCCGTCATCTGCGCTTGGGGTATGCGCGACGATGCCGTCGACAACGAGACGGCGCTTCAGATCCGCGAGACCACGTCGGCGCTCGTGTACGCGATCGCCGTATTGCCGCTATTCGGTGCCTGGGGTTTCACGGCCGCAGTTGTTCCCAGTCTCGCGACGGGCGTGGTAGGGCTGGCTGCTTTGGCTGGAACCGTGTCGTACCTGTTCTACTACAAGAGCATCTCGTCGCCTATCGGGGCGGCGAAGTCCATGGCTCTCAATATCAGCTATTCGGCCTGGGCCGTCCTGTTCGCGCTCGTGTTGCAGGGAACGATGCCGACGCCGATATCGATCGTCTGCTGCGTGGTCATCTTGGCGGGCACTGTATTGGCCGCAAGCGACTGGAACGAGCTGTTCGGCCGTGAGAAGGCGAAAGCGTAGGCGCCTCTGCCTCGATGCCTGCTAGCGCATCGAGGTCGAAAGTCCCCACTCTTCCAGGTTCTTCAGCGCTTCCAGCACGGCAACGTGGCTCTCGCGCAGGTCGGGCATGAGGGTGCGTGCGCTGTCGATATCGTTGGCGCGCAGTGCATCGGTGACTCGCGCGGCCAGGTCGTAAAGGCGCACGAACGACAAGTTGCCGGCGACGCCTTTGAGCGAATGGGCTTCGCGCTCGGCTGCGGCTGCGTCGCCGCTGGCCATCGCGGCTTCGAGCGCATCGACATGCGGGTCGTCCAGGTACTTCACGGCGATGCGGGCGAACAGGGACTCGTTGCCGCAGAATCGCTCCATCGCTTCGGCGTAATCGATGCCGTACCGTGCAAGCATTGCCGTCTGATCGTTCGTCATGGTCTCACTCTCCTGCGTGCTTTTTGTCGAACGCCCCCATTGCGTGGCGCACGACCATGATAGAGGGTGAGGGGCGTGCGCGTCGGGTCGGCAGGGGTCACGTTAGCCGAACGTTACTTCTCTGACCCGTCCTCTACGAAGACGCCCTCTTGGTTGAATACGGCCGAGAACGTCTTGAAGAACACCTTAACGTCGAGCGGGAAGGACACGTTGCGCACGTAGTGCACGTCGAGCGCCAGACGGTCGTGCCAGGGCAGCGAGTTGCGTCCGTACACGGCGGCGTACCCGGTGATGCCGGGCTTCACGGTGAGTTTGAGGCCTTCCTCTCCCTCATAAAGCTCCGTTTCGCGGCGCAAGTCGGGGCGGGGCCCCACGACGCTCATGTCGCCTTTCAGTACGTTGAGGAACTGCGGCATCTCGTCGAGCGACGTCTTGCGCATGAAGGCACCAACCCGCGTCATGCGCGGGTCGTCGGCGCCGTTGTAGGTGGAGCCGTCCTCCATGATGAGGTCGGGCGCGTTCACCCGCATCGAGCGCAGCTTGTACATCTTGAAATCGCGCCCGTCTTTTCCGACCCGCGGCGCGTTGTAGAAGACGGGGCCCTTGTCCTCGAAGTGGATGAACGGTGCCAGCACCGCGATGATCAGCAGCACGAAGGGCAGCGCCACCAGCCCTACGACGATGTCGCACACGCGTTTTCCGAAACTCACGTACATCAGCGGACGCCTTCCGCCTCGAGTCCGTCCAGGGCGCGCTTGAACGATCCCGCCACGTAGTCCACGTCCTCGTCGGAGAGCAACGTGTGCAGCGGCAGCGTCACCTCGTTCTCGAACTGCGCAAGCGCGTTCGGGAAGTCGGCGATGGCGAAGCCGAGGTCGCGGTACGCGGTGAGAAGGGGCAGCGGCTTGTAGTGCACGTTCGTCGCCACGCCGTCGTCGGCCATCCGCTCGATGAGCGCGTTGCGGAACGCCGACGATTTGCCCGTGAGGCGCACGAGCATGAGATGCCCGCTCGACTCGAAGTCTTCGCCGTAATGCCTCAGCAGCTCGACATCGCATTCGCCCAGGTTGCGCTCGTAGCGCTCGACGATGGCGCGCCGACGGGCGAGCGAGGCGGGGTAGCGGCGCAGCTGCGCGAGGCCGAGGGCCGCCTGGATGTCGGTCATGTTGCACTTCCACCCGGGGAAGGCGATGTCGTACTCCCAGGCGCCCGCGCGGTTCTTCGCCAGCGCGTCCTTCGTCTGGCCGTGCAGCGACTGCAACATGAACCGGCGGTACAGCTCGTCGGAATCGAACGCGCCCGCGCGCCATGCAAGCGCGCCTCCTTCGGCCGTCGTCAGGTTCTTCACGGCGTGAAACGAGAAGGCGGTGAAGTCGGCCACCGACCCGGAGGGACGTCCCTGACATGTCGCGCCGAACGAGTGGGCGGCGTCGGCTAAGACGATGACGCGATCGAACGCGCTCTGCAGCTCCGTCGCGGGCTTCCAGCGGTCGCTCGCCGAATCGAGTGCGGCGAACAGACGGTCGTAGTCGACCATGCGTCCTGCGATGTCCACGGGGATGACGGCGCGCGTGCGCTCGGTGACGAGATCGGGCAGGGCGTCGTAATCCATCTCGTAGGAGCCGGGCGCCACGTCGCAGAGCACCGGAGTCGCACCCACATGGCAGATGACCGAGCAAGAGGCCGTGTACGTGTAGGCGCTCGTGATCACCTCGTCGCCCGGGCCGATGCCGAAAGCGCGCAGGGCGCATTCGAGCGCTGCGGTGGCCGACGCGAACGTGGCCGAGCGCTCGGCCTGTGCGAAGAGGGCGATCTCGCGCTCGAACTCCTTCGTCTTCGGGCCGGTGGTTATCCAGCCGCTTCTCAGCGCGTCGGCCACCTCGTCGAGCTCCGCCTGCGTGATGTCGGGCGGTGAGAACGAAATGCGTTTCTGCTCAGTCACGATTGCTCCTTGGTACCCTGTAAACGGCGTGCGACCTGCGTGATCGCACGCAATCGGCGTATGCAAGCTCCCTATTTTGACGCGCTCCGCCCGCTTTGGCGAGTCGTTCGACAGAAATCACAGCAACGTGCGCAGCAAATCCACGATCTCGCGGTACGCGCGGGGTTGGTCGAACTCCTTTTCGGCGACGGCACGCGCCTTCGAGCCCATGATCTTGCGCAGCGACGCGTGACCTGCGAGCTTCGCGATGGCGTCGGCCAGCGCCTGCGCGTCTTCCGCTTCGACGTTCGCTCCGAAGCCGTCGGCGGTCACCTTCGCGCGGAACTCGGGGCTCGAGCCTGTGTTGATCATGGGATTCCCGCTGGCCAGGTAGTCGCCGATTTTCGTGACGATGCTCTGCGCCGCCGATTTGACGAGCGAGTTCACCGTGATGTCCGATGCGCACAAGTACGCCGCCATCAGCTCGTAGGCCGTGTAGCCCAGAAAATCCACGGGGGCGTTCAGCTGCACGGCCAGCGCTTCGAGCTTCTCGCGATCGGGACCATCGCCCAGCACCTTCACGCGCACGGGGGGTAGCGCAGGCGGCAGTTCGTCGTCCTTCGATGCGGCGCGCACGAGGCGCCCGCGCTCGAGCAGCGCGGCGGCTTCGACGAGGGTCGCCACGTCATAGCTGGCGCCGAGCGTTCCGGCGTAGACGACCCACAGCTCGCCTTCCGGTTTGCGTACTGCGGGCGCGTTGATTCGGGCGCCCTCGTCGAACGCCGCCAAGTCGTTGCCCACGTACACGGTTGCCTTCGGGTAGGGCTTCGCGCGATCCTTCGCCGGACGCGCTGCGTATTCGTCAGAGGTTCCGACGGCAGCTGACAGCAGCTGATAGACGCGCTTAGCATCGCGCGAGAAGGGGTAGAAGGCCACGTCGCTGACCACGGGCACGTCCACCACCATGCGCATGGCCTCGGGCCATAGGTCGTTGATGTCGGCGACGAAGGGGATGCCCTGCTTGTCGGCCTCTTCGGCGCATACGCGCGCGACGTCGTTCGGCGGAATCTCCGCGTAGACGAGGTCGTAGGTGCCCGCCGTGCGCTCGAAATGCTCGCGCAAATTCTTCGCCGCCACGCGATGGCTGCGAATGCGCGTGAGATCGAGGTTCTTCGTGTAGCCGGGCTCGTCGATGAACACTACGTTGTAGGGAAGGTTTCGGTAGCATGCTTTCGACGTGTCGCGATGCGCCTTGTCCCAATGCTGGAACGATGACGTGATGAGGTCGACTTCGAAGCCCTCGCGCGCGAGCAGCTCCGACAGGAAGCGAAAGCGCGTGTAGCCGCGCGTCTCGTCGCCCAGCTTCACTCCCATCGTGACGACGGCGAGGCGCTTGGGCTTGCGGGTTTGGTATCGATTGATTTCCATAGCAAGCCAGTATACCAACTTATAGAGCCTTCATGCCCGACGGCCCGCGCGAAAACAGGCGCGAGCCGTCGGGACCGCGACAGCTTCCTTCCGTTGCTACCCTTCCTCGTCCTTCTTCGCCACGAGGACGGGGATCTCGGCGGAGCGCAGGACGCCGTAGCTGACGCTGCCCAGCATGCCGCGCAGCACGCCGAGGCCGCGCGAGCCCATGACGATGAGGTCGCAGCCGTGCTCCTTCGCGAAGTCGTTGATGCCGTCGACGGGCGACGGCGCGTTGACGGCGGCGATGTCCACGTCGTTGAGCATGCCGTCGAGCAGCCCTCCGATGGCCTGCTTCATGTCGTCCTTCTCGCGGTCGAGCGCCGCCTCGACGAGCTTCTTGTACAGGTCGGGCTGGATGACCAGCGGCGGCGCGCTCTCGTACGGGTTCGCGTCGAGACCTAGCGCAGGCGGGATGTCGGAGACGAACACGACCCCGATGACGTGCAGCTTGATGGCGGGATCCTCCTCCGCCAGGCCCTTGGCCAGGGTCAATGCATGCAATGCGTGGTCGGATTTGTCGAACGGCACGAGGATGTTGGTGAACTTCATGGTATACCTCCTGATCGTCGCTGATCGGATGGATAAAGTATAGCACGCGGCGCGCAGCGCGGCGAAGCGGCAAGGTTCTGGCGACGGACCGTCACCATCGTCCCTCTCGCGAAACGCAACCGAAACACCGGCGAGTATAATGGTGGTTCGAGAGAGAAAGGATCGTCCGATGACCGTGACCCCCGAGCAAGACTTCGTCCTGAAAACCATCAAGAGCCGCGACGTCCATTTCGTGCGCTTCTGGTTCACCGACGTGCTGGGGCGCATGAAGTCGTTCGCGGTCATCCCGAGCGAGCTGGAGGACGCCTTCGCCGACGGCATGGGCTTCGACGGCAGCTGCATCGAGGGCTTCTGCCGCACGCAGGAGTCCGACATGCTGGCGTTCCCCGATGCCTCCACGTTCCAGGTGCTGCCCTGGCGGCCGGAGTCCAACGCGGTGGCGCGCATGTTCTGCGGCCTGCGCACGCCCGACGGCACGCCGTTCGAGGGCGACCCGCGTCAGGTGCTGGCCCGCACGGTGGAGAAGGCGCAGGAGATGGGGTATGCGTTCAACGTCGGCCCCGAGCTGGAGTTCTACTACTTCAAGGACGCTGAGGGCACCGAGGTGCTCGACCGCGGCGGCTACTTCGACCTGACCAGCCTCGACTACGCTTCCGACCTGCGGCGCGACACCGTGCTCACGCTGGAGAAGATGGGCATCCCCGTGGAATACTCGCATCATGAGAACGGCCCGTCGCAGCATGAGATCGACCTGCGCTTCACCGACGCGCTGTCCATGGCCGACGCGGTGATGACGTACAAGCTGGTCGTCAAGGAGATCGCCATGAAGCACGGTGTGTACGCGTCGTTCATGCCCAAACCCATGGCGGGCGAGCCGGGCAGCGGCATGCACGTGCACCAGAGCCTTTACGACCTCGACGGCAACAACGCCTTCTACGATCCGGACGATCCCCAGGGCTACCGTCTGTCGAAAGTGGCCAAACGCTACCTGGCGGGCCTGCTCAAGTACGCGCCCGAGTTCTGCGCCATCACGAACCAGCACGTGAACTCGTACAAGCGCCTCATCGCCGGCGGCGAGGCGCCTATCTACCTGTCGTGGGCTCGCTCGAACCGCTCCACGCTCGTGCGCGTGCCGGGCTACCGACCTGCGAGCGAGGGCGCGTGCCGCCTCGAGCTGCGCAGCCCCGACCCCAGCGCGAACCCCTACCTTGCCTTCGCCGTCATGCTGGCGGCGGGCCTCGCGGGCATCGAAGAGGAGCTGGAGCTGCAGGAGCCCAACGAGGACCAGGATCTGTTCATGCTGTCGCGCCAGGATCTGCGCCAGCAGGGCATCGCCACGCTTCCCGAGAGCCTGGGCGAGGCGGTGGAGCTGTTCGCGGAATCCGAGCTGATGCGCGCCACGCTGGGCGATCACATCCATTCGTACCTTGTGGCCGCGAAACGCGCCGAGTGGAACGACTACCAGGGGTACGTGTCGCAATGGGAGCGCGACCGCTATCTCGCGGTGCTGTGACGTGCGAAAGGAGGGGGCATGCAGCGCAAGCAGGTGATATTCGTCGCCGACAGCCTCGACAACGCGCATAAGTTCCAGCAGGTGCTGTCGAGCCTGGACGTGGACGTGGCAGCGGGATCCTCCGCCCAGTTCAAGAAGCTGCTCGGGCGCCATCCCGCATGCGATCTCGTCGTATACGAGGCGCGTGGCGGCGCCTCGGAGGACGTGGCCGGCATCGAGGCGCTGCTGCTCGAGGACGGAACGGCATCGCTCCTGGTCATCGTGGGGGAGGGCCAGCTCGCGCGCTTTCGTCTGCCGGTGCAGGTGAAGAGCGACTTCGTGATGCGAAACGCCTCGCCCGAGGAGTGCGCGGCGCGCATCCGCCAGCTGCTGTGGCCCGGCAACGAGGCCGCCACGTCCGACTGCCTCGTCGTGGAGAACATGACGGTGAACCTGGCAACCTACCAGGTCACCGTGGCCGGCGAGCCGCTCGACCTCACCTACCTCGAGTACGCGCTGCTGGCCTTCCTCGTCACGCACCCCTCGCGCACGTACTCGCGCGACGCGCTGCTGCGCCGCGTGTGGGGCTTCGACTACTACGGCGGCTCGCGCACGGTGGACGTCCACGTCCGCCGTATCCGTGCGAAGCTGGGCCCCGAACTGGCTCAGCACCTGGAAACCGTCCGCGGCGTCGGCTACCTCTGGAGCGCATAGGTCGAGCAGTCCGCCACCCGCCCAAACCTCCCAACAAGAACCTCCTCCACCAAGGTAGCATGAGAGCGTTGCCGCCTCGCAGGTCGTCCCCGCCAGGCGCAGCCGCCTCGCAATATGGTGCTTTCAAGGAGATGCCGGCAGCTTCGGAGGCTGTGCGGTGCTCACCAAGCGAGTTCCGCACGAGCCGAAACGCCCTGTGGGCGTTTCGTGCGAGCAGGACTGCCGAGCGACTGAGCATCGCACAGCCCCCGAAGCGGACAACGCATATGCGCTATACTGAACCCCCGAAAACACCACCCGACGGAGGACAGCCCATGCCGAAGAAGATCGCCGTCATCGACGGCAACTCGCTTATGCACCGCGCCTACCATGCCGTGCCCCAAACCATGAACGCCCCCGACGGGCGCCCCACCAACGCCGTGTTCGGCTTCATCGCCATGCTTCTCAAGTTCATCGACATCGCAAGCCCCGACGCTCTCATCTGCGCGTTCGATGCGGGCCGCCCCGCGTTTCGCATGGAAGCGCTCGAGCAGTACAAGTCCCAGCGCCCTCCCATGGACGACGACCTCAAGGTGCAGTTCCCCATCATCGAGGAGCTGTTGGAGGCCATGAACGTGCCCGTGGTTCGCATCAAAGGCTGGGAGGGCGACGACGTGCTGGGCACCATCGCCGCGCGCGACGAGGAGCTGGGCTACGAGACGCTGCTGGTGACGGGCGACAAGGACGCCTACCAGCTGGCCACCGACATGACGCGCATCGTCACCACGAAGAAGGGCATCACCGACGTGGCCATCTACGGCCCGGCCGAGGTGCTCGAGCGTTACGGCGTGCGCCCCGACCAGTTCATCGACTTCCTCGGCCTCAAGGGCGACTCGTCCGACAACATCCCCGGCGTGCCCGGCATCGGCGACAAGACCGCGGCGAAGCTGCTGCAGACCTACGGCAGCCTGGAGGGCATCTACGAGCATGTGGACGACCTCAAGGGCAAGCAGAAAGAGAAGATCGTCGACAACAAGGACATGGCATTCTTGAGCCGCGACGTGGCCACCATCGTGCGCGACCTCGACTTCCCGCTCGACCTCGAAGCATGCTCGTTCCCCTCGTTCGATTCGGAAAAGGTGACCGAAGCGTTCAAGGGCGTGCAGTTCAACGCGCACCTCGGCCGCGTGCTCAAGCTCGTGGGCAAGGAGCTGGAGAAGAAGGCGGCTCCGCTTGCGGTGGAGCCGGTGGTCTCGGGGTCAGAGGCGCACGCACTCGTGGACGCGGCCGTCGCGCGCGGCGAGACGGTGGGCGTGGCGTTCATCGAGCCCGAGCAGGTGTCGCTGTTCAACGCGGGGCTCCATTGCGCGGTGAACACGAGCGAGGGCACGGCGCTGTTCGAGGACGACGAGGGCCGCGAGGCGTTCGCGCGCATCGTGCGCGCCGGCTCGTTCGCCGCCCTCGACGTCAAGCGCGAGGTACATCGCGTCTATCCCGCCGACACGGCCAAGATCGCGCTTGTGGAGGATGCCGAGCTCATGAGCATGCGCGCGTTCGACCTGGGACTGGCGGGCTACGTGCTGAACTCGTCGGTGTCCGAGTACTCCTACGACGCGCTGCTCGACGCCTACTGCGGCGGCGTGCTGCCCGAGGCCAAGGACGAGGCCGGCAGTGCGGCCGCGCAAGCCGCGGCGGCCCGCATGCTGGTGAAGCCGCTCACCGACGCGCTCGGGCGCGACGAGAGCAAGCGCGCCTACTTCGACATCGATCTGCCGCTCGTGGCGGTGCTCGCCATCGTCGAGCGAACGGGCGCCGCGGTGGATTGCGACCGTCTGGCCGAGCTGGGAGCGACGACGCAGGCCGAGCTCGATGAGCTGCGCGCGCGCATCATCGAGATCGCGGGGGAGGAGTTCAACCTCGACAGTCCCAAGCAGCTCGGGCACATCCTATTCGAGGTGCTGGGCCTGCGCACGCTCAAGAAGAACCAGCGCGGCTACTCCACCGACGCCGCCGTGCTCAAGGAGCTGTCGAACGACCACGAGATGCCGGCGCTCGTCCTGCGCTACCGCGAGCTCGCGAAGATCAAGTCCACCTACATCGACGCCCTGCCGCGCATGCGCGCCGACGACGGGCGCGTGCACACGTGCTTCAACGAGACCGTGACCACGACGGGCCGCCTCTCGTCGTCGGAGCCGAACCTGCAGAACATCCCCGTGCGCACCGAGTTCGGCCGCCAGATCCGCGAGTGCTTCGTGCCGCTGGAGAAGGGCCACAAGTTCCTGTCGGCCGACTATTCGCAGATCGAGCTGCGCCTGCTCGCTCACCTGTCGAACGACGAGCACCTCGTGGCCGCGTTCTGCTCCGGCGCCGACTTCCACGCCGCCACGGCCAGCCGCGTGTTCGGCCTGCCCGTGGAGGACGTGACGCCCGAGCTGCGCAGCCGCGCGAAGGCCGTGAACTTCGGCATCGTGTACGGCCAGCAGGCGTTCGGCCTGTCGCAGAGCCTGGGCATCCCGTTCGGCGAGGCCAAGGAGATGATCGAGCGCTACTTCGAGGCCTACCCCGGCGTGCGCGCCTACCTCGACCGCACCATCGCCGAAGCGAAGGAGAAGGGCTATGCCGAGACGATGTTCGGCCGCAAGCGCCATATCCCCGAGCTCAAGGCCGCGAACGCCACGCAGCGCGGCTTCGGCGAGCGCACGGCCATGAACCACCCCATGCAGGGCAGCGCGGCCGACATCATCAAGCTGGCCATGACCGAGGTGCAGCGCCGCATCATGGAGCGCGGCTTCGAGGCGAAGCTGCTGTTGCAGGTGCACGACGAGCTGGACTTCAGCGTGCCGGAAGGCGAGATCGAGGAGCTGTCGGCCATCGTGAAAGACGTGATGGAGCACATCGTGGATCTGCGCGTGCCTCTCGACGTCGACGTCTCCTATGCCGATAACTGGGCGGAAGCGCACTGAGGTTACGTCGACTCGGCGGCCGACGCTCAGAAGCCGCATCATTGGTCGCTGATTTTGCTGGACTTGTGATGTGTAAAAAAATCACACCACGCCGCCGCGTGTGGCTAGAGTATCTGCTATCATATAAACGTTGTGCTCTGTGGAGGCACAGCGTAGGAAGAGTGCGATGATACGCGTGGATCGTGCATAAGATCACATTGACTTGCTACGGTCACGCTGGTAAGCTATCGCCTTGCGTTTATTCATATCAAGGAGACACTCATGTACGCAATTGTAAAAACGGGCGGCAAGCAGTACAAGGTCGCACCCGGCGACAAGCTGAACATCGAGAAGCTTGACGCCGCCGTGGGCGACAAGGTCGAGCTGGAAGCCATCTGCGTCGTCGACGGCGCCAAGGTGGAAGCCGACCCCGCGAAAGCGGCCGCAACGAAGGTCACCGCCATCATCCTCGAGCAGTTCAAGGGTGAGAAGCAGCTGGTCTTCAAGTTCAAGAAGCGCAAGAACTACAAGAAGCTGCGCGGCCATCGCCAGCAGCTCACGCGCGTCCAGATCGAGTCCGTCGGCTCGGCCAAGGCTGAGAAGCCGGCCGTCAAGAAGGCTGCGAAGAAGGACGATGCCGAGAAGAAGCCGGCTCCTGCTAAGGCCGCCGACAAGCCCGCGTCCGAAGACGCCGAGTAAGCATAAGGAGGGAATACCATGGCACACAAGAAAGGTCTCGGTTCCAGCCGTAACGGCCGCGATTCCCGCGCACAGCGTCTCGGCGTGAAGATGTTCGCCGGCCAGGCTGTGAAGACGGGCAACGTCATCGTCCGCCAGCGCGGCACGCACATCCATCCGGGCGAGAACGTCGGTCGCGGCAAGGACGACACCCTGTTCGCCCTGTGCGACGGCAAGCTGGAGTTCACGAAGGGCGCCAAGCACAAGGTGCACGTGCGTCGCGAGGCGTAAGGTTCCGCCTGCCCACGACTGCGTGACGTTATCTGTTTTCGCATGCCCCCTGCTCGTCAGGGGGCATTTTTCATATACAATCCGAGTTGTCGTGTTCAAGCGAGCAACCCGTTGCGCCCCTCGAGGCGCGGATCGAAATAGAGGTACCACCCGTGTTCATCGATAAAGTACGCATCCATGTCAAAGGCGGCAACGGCGGTGCCGGCTGCATGTCATTTCGCCGCGAGGCTCATGTGCCGAAGGGCGGTCCGGACGGCGGCGATGGCGGTCACGGCGGCAACGTTGTGGTCGAGGCCGATGCCAGCCTGTCCTCGCTCATCGAATACCGCTTCAAACACCATTTCAAAGCCGAGCGCGGCACGCACGGCAAGGGCTCGCGCATGCACGGAGCCACCGGCGAGGACCTTGTGCTCAAGGTGCCGATGGGCACGGTCGTCCACGAGTATTTCGAAGAATCGAAGGAAGTGGGCGAGCTCATCGCCGACCTCACGCACGACGGCGAACGCGTCACCGTGGCCGAGGGCGGCATGGGCGGCCGCGGCAACATCCACTTCGTGACGCCGACCCGACGCGCGCCCGCGTTCGCCGAGCTGGGCGAGCCGTCGCAGGAGCGCTGGATCGAGCTGGAGATGAAGCTCATGGCCGACGCGGCCCTCGTGGGCATGCCGTCGGCGGGCAAGTCGTCGCTCATCGCTAAGATGAGCGCGGCGCGGCCGAAGATCGCCGACTACCCGTTCACCACGCTCGTGCCGAACCTCGGCGTGGCGCGTTCGGGGGACTACAGCTTCGTCGTGGCCGACATCCCCGGCCTCATCGAGGGCGCGCACGAAGGGCGCGGTCTGGGACACGAGTTCCTGCGCCACATCGAGCGCACGGCGCTCATCGTGCACGTGGTGGACCTGACGGGCGACTACGAGGGACGCGATCCGCTGGAGGATTACGATATCATCAACCGCGAGCTGGCGCTGTACGCCGACGAGCTGGCGGCGCGCCCGCGCATCGTGGTGGCGAACAAGATCGACGTGCCCGGCGCGGAGGAGGTTGCCGACCGGCTGGCCGAGCGCGTGCGCGAGGACTCGATCGCGGCAGCGGGCGGCGACGAGTTCGCCCCGAGCCCCGTCGATCCGAAGCTCTACCGCATCAGCGCGCTCACGGGCGAGGGCGTCGACGGCCTCAAGGCCGCCATCGCGACCAAGGTGCACGAGCTGCGCGAGGAGCTGCGCGCGCTTTCGGAGGCCGACGTGCAGTACGAGCACGTGTGGGAGCACAAGCGCGAGGAACGCGACAAGCAGTTCAAGGTCGTGCCGCTCGGCGGCGGGGTGTTCCGCGTCGAGGGCCCGCAGGTGGAGCGCATGGTGGTGCAGACCGACTGGGAGAACGAAGAAGCCATCGCGTTTTTGCAGCACCGCCTCAAGCGCCTCGGCGTGGAGAAGGCGCTTGAGAAGGCGGGCGCCGTGGACGGCGACGAGATCCGCATTGTCGGCCGAGCGTTCGAATTCGAGTCGGTTCGCACGGCGGAGGATCTGTTCAAGGAGCTCGACCTGTGATGAAGCCGGCTGGATGCGCGCATGCCGCCGATCATGGCAAGCGCCTCGTGATAAAAATCGGGTCGTCCACGCTCACCACGTCGGAGAGCAAGATCGACTACGCCTACCTCGCGGAGGTGACCGACCAGGTCGCGCGCGTGCGCGCCGCCGGTTGGCGCCCCATCGTCGTCACCTCGGCCGCTATCGCCTGCGGCCTCGAGCGCTTAAGCATCGAGAAGCGCCCGCACGACATGCCCAGCCTGCAGGCGGCCGCCTCGGTGGGGCAGAGCGCGCTTTCCACGGCGTACGCCGAGGCGTTCGCGCGCCACGGCATCGTGACGTCCACGGTGCTGCTGACGCGCCGCGACACGGCCGACCGCCGGGCGTACCTGCACGCGCGCGACACGTTCGACCGCCTGCTGGAGCTGGGGGTGGTGCCCATCGTGAACGAGAACGACACCATCTCGGTCGAGCAGATCCGCTTCGGCGACAACGATACGCTGGCAGCGCTCGTGGCATGCCTCGTGGAAGCCGACCTCATGGTCATCCTCTCGGACATCGAGGGGCTCTACGATGCCAACCCGCATCACCATCCCGACGCGAACCTCATCGGCCGCGTTGAGGCCATTGGCCCCGAGATCATGGCCGTGGCGGGCGAAGCCGGCACCACGGTGGGCTCGGGCGGCATGATCACGAAGATCAAGGCCGCGCGCGTGCTCATGGTGGCCGGCATCCCGCTCGTGGTGTGCGACGGTCATCGTGCGGAGGCCATCGTGGACGCGGCGGCGGGCGAGGACGTGGGCACACTGTTCGTGGCTGCGAAGAAGCCGCACGAGATCACGCCCAAGAAGCTGTGGATCGCGCTCGGCGATGCCGCGCGCGGCGCGCTCGCTGTGGACGACGGCGCGAAGGCGGCGCTCATCGAGCGCGGCAGCTCGCTTCTGTCGGTGGGCGTGCGCTCGGTGGAAGGGCGCTTCGAGGCGAACGACATCGTCGACATCAAGGATGCGACGGGGCATCTGTTCGCGCGCGGCAAGGTGGCGTTCGCTAGCGACGAGGCGGCGTTGGCCATCGGGCGCACCCGCGCGGAGCTGCAGGCGAACCGCCTGCTGGCAAGCTTGGCCGACAAGCCGCTCGTCCATCGCGACGAGTTGGTCGTCTTCGAATAGGGGGGAACCATGGAACGGGAAACGGTGCGGGACCAGGTGCGGCGCATCGCCGAGGAGGCGCGCGCGGCGAGCGGGGCGCTCGCGCAGACGAGCGCAGACGAGCGCAACGGCGCGCTGGCCTCCATGGCGGCGGCGTTGCGCTCGCATGCGGCCGCCATCGTCGAGGCGAACGGCTGCGACATGGACGCGGCGCGCAAGGCCGGCACGAAAGAAGGCCTCCTCGACCGCCTCATGCTCGACGAGGACCGCGTCGAAGCCATGGCGGCCGCGCTCGAGGACCTCGTCGCTCTTCCCGACCCGTTGGGGGCGGTGCAGCAAAAGCGCACGTTGGAAAGCGGCATCGAGCTTCAGCGCGTGAGCGTGCCTCTGGGGGTGGTGGCCGTCGTGTACGAGGCGCGCCCGAACGTGACGGCCGATGCGGCCGGCATCTGCCTGAAGTCGGGCAACGCGGCGGTGCTGCGCGGCGGCAGCATGGCGGCGGCCTCGAACGAGGTGATCGCACGCGTGCTGCACGAGGCGGCGGTGGAGGCGGGCATGCCCCGCGGCTGCATCGGCGCCGTCACATTGGCCGACCGCGCGGCGGCCGACGAGCTCATGCAGCTGCACGGCGTGGTGGACGTGCTCATACCGCGCGGCGGAGCGGGCCTCATCCGCCACTGCGTGGAGACGTCGAAGGTGCCGGTCATCGAGACGGGCACGGGCAACTGCCACGTGTACGTGCACGAGAGCGCCGACTACGATAAGGCGCGCGCCATCATCGTGAACGCGAAATGCCG